>Ga0209066_10002003_pt1 | contig 25785 bp, 23 predicted proteins | sample All_14_2_FD_187198 | JGI IMG/M metagenome (GOLD analysis project Ga0209066, IMG submission 187198) | Freshwater microbial communities in response to fracking from Pennsylvania, USA - Allegheny Zone_MetaG_DW_15 (SPAdes) (version 2) ... | reverse complement strand
AGCGGGCCGTAATCCCAGAAACCGTTGATACCGCCGTAAATGTCGGACGCGCCGAAAATGAAACCACGGCGTTTGCACAGCGATACGATGTCTTTCATCGTTTCGGTGGGGGTTTTGGGGGCGGCAGGTACGGTGGCTTTTTCAGCAGTCATGAGTATCTCTTCTTTCAAACGTCAGTGACGTGATTTTTGGCAGATTACCAGTGTTTTAACAAGCGGTGAATGGAGGGGTAAGCGGGGTTCGGGCCGGCGTCCCTTATTGGGGATGCTCGACCATAAGACCCTGCACGTAACCGTCATCAATCCGGTCGTCTTTGATCAGGCGGTGGATGGATGTTGCCGAGGCGCCTTTATAGACGTATTTCGTGGCGGCTTTTTTGGTCTCTTCAGGGGTTTCCATGGGTGGCAGCGGTTTAGAAGGGTCAACAAACATGCCATTCGGGCCCACAACAAGGCCGCTGCCTGCTGGGTTGCCGGTTGTATTGGCAAAGTCTTCATCCGACATGGAGGCCAGAAAATTTTCATCAGAAGCTGAAAGCTTGGCGCTGGCGCTGGTTGTGCCTGATGTTGACGTATCAGCCGCATGGGCAGGGGCGGCTAGAGCCAGCAGCGCAAAAACAGACAAAGACAGGAACAGTGTTTTCGTGTTCATAAAGGCAAGCTAACATGGAATTTATGGGTATGGAAACATTCAAGATTGAAATTTTGGGGACCAACAGCGCCGAACGCCTGCTGGACTTCTACATGACAACAGGTTTCGGCTACCGCGAATACGACCGCGTGAAACTCATCGAATCTGTTGAAAACGGGTCATGGACCCCTGTCGTCGCAACCCTCAAGGGCAACGATGTCGGCGGCTACTATCTGAACTGGGACCCCAAATACCATTTATACCGCCGCATGGGCATGCCCGAATTGCAGGATCTGCGCGTCTTGCAAAGCAACCGCCGCCACGGCATAGCCACGGCCCTTATTCAGGCGGGCGAAGAAATTGCTAGGGGGCAGGGGCGCACGGGGCTTGGCATATCGGTAGGCTTACATGCCGAATTCGGCGCCGCGCAAAGGCTTTATGTGCGCTTGGGCTACATACCCGATGGTCTGGGCGTGACTTACGACCGCGAAGTCGTACCCGCGGGCGAAAAGCGCCCAATTGACGATGATCTGGCCCTCATGATGCTTAAGCTTTTCTGAACTGGAAAACGCCGTTAAACCCCGCTAAGTTACCGCCACCAACAACCGGTAATACTTGAGGAACGGCACAATGGCACAAAAGTGGGTTTATAGCTTCGGTCAGGGCAAAGCGGACGGCGATGCCGCCATGAAAAACCTGCTGGGCGGCAAGGGCGCAAACCTCGCTGAAATGTCATCCATCGGTCTGCCGGTGCCCCCCGGCTTCACCATCACAACTGAAGTTTGTACCCATTTTTACGATGGCGGGCAAAAATATCCGGCCACGCTGGAAGCCGAAGTGGCAAAGGCCCTCGCATCGGTCGAATCGATTGTCGGCTGCAAATTCGGTGACGCCGCAAACCCGCTTCTGGTCTCGGTACGCTCAGGCGCACGCGCATCCATGCCGGGCATGATGGATACGGTTCTTAACCTCGGCCTCAATGACATCACGGTCGAAGGCCTTGCCACCCGCGCGGGCGATGCGCGCTTCGCGTGGGATAGTTACCGCCGTTTCATCACCATGTATTCCGATGTTGTGCTGGGCGTTGACCATCACAATTTCGAAGACGTGCTCGATACCTACAAACGCCGCAACAACATGACGGCCGATACGCAAATCAAGGCCGAGGCGTGGAAGACGATTGTCGCCGAATATAAAGCCATCGTGAAGCAGCAACTGGGCCGCGATTTCCCGCAAGACCCGCACGAACAGCTATGGGGTGCCATCGGCGCTGTCTTCAAATCGTGGATGACGCCGCGCGCCGTCACCTACCGCAACATCCATAACATTCCTGCTGAATGGGGCACGGCTGTTAACGTGCAGGCCATGGTGTTCGGTAACATGGGCGATGATTGCGCAACAGGCGTTGCCTTCACGCGCGACCCTTCAACCGGCGAAAATTTCTTCTACGGCGAATACCTTGTGAATGCGCAGGGCGAAGATGTTGTGGCGGGCATTCGCACGCCGCAGCAATTGACCGTACAGGCAAAAGAACGCGAAGGCTCAAGCCTGCCGGCGATGGAAGAAACCATGCCCGCCGTGTTCAAACAATTAAACGACGTGCGCCTGATTTTAGAAAAACACTACCGCGACATGCAGGACATCGAATTCACGGTCCAGCAAAGCAAGCTCTATATGCTGCAAACCCGTAACGGCAAACGCACGGCGGCTGCCGCTTTGAAGGTCGCGGTTGATATGGTGGCCGAAGGGTTGATCTCGCAGGAAGAAGCTATTCTGCGTGTTGACCCCGCAGCGCTTGACCAGTTGCTGCACCCGACCCTCGACCCCAAAGCCAAAAAAACTGTTATTGCCAAGGGCCTGCCCGCATCACCGGGGGCCGCCACAGGCAAGGTTGTATTCACGGCTGACGAAGCCGAGGCATGGGCCAAGCGCGGCGAGGCCGTGATGCTGGTGCGCGTTGAAACATCCCCTGAAGATATCCACGGCATGCACGCAGCCGTCGGCATTTTAACCTCACGTGGCGGCATGACATCCCACGCCGCTGTGGTTGCACGCGGCATGGGCCGCCCTTGCGTATCGGGCGCAGGCTCGCTGCAAATCGATACCAAAGCCAAGACCATGAAAGTGGGCGAGCATGAGGTTAAGGAAGGCGATATCCTGACCATCAATGGTGGCGCCGGCGAAGTTATTTTGGGTGCCGTGCCAACCATTCAGGCTGAATTGTCGGGCGATTTCGCAAAGCTCATGAGTTGGGCTGATGCCGCCCGCCGCATGGGCGTGCGCGCCAATGCCGAAACGCCGGACGATGCTAAAACCGCCCGCCACTTCGGCGCGGAAGGAATTGGCCTTTGCCGTACCGAACACATGTTCTTTGACCCCGCACGCATCCAGCGCGTGCGCGAAATGATTTTCGCGGAAGACGTAGAAGGCCGTAAAGCCGCACTCGCCTATCTGGCACCGATGCAGAAAAGCGACTTCAAGGCGATCTTCAAAATCATGCTCGGCCTACCTGTCACCATCCGTCTGCTCGACCCGCCATTGCATGAGTTTTTACCGCATTCCGATGCTGAAATCACAACCTTCAGCACCTCGACCAACCTGCCTGAAAAACGCGTGCGCCAGCGCTTGGGTCAACTGCATGAATCAAACCCCATGCTTGGCCACCGTGGCTGCCGACTCGGCATTACCTACCCTGAAATTTATGAAATGCAGGTGCGGGCCATTTTTGAAGCGGCTATCGAAGTCGCCAAGGAAGAGGGTAAGACCGTTGTGCCTGAGGTCATGATCCCGCTGGTTGCCACCCGCAAGGAGTTGAGCATTTTAAAAGCCATGGCAGACCGTGTGGCCAGCGAAGTGGGCATCAAAGATTATCAGGTCGGCACCATGATAGAACTGCCGCGCGCAGCATTAATCGCTGATGACATTGCGCATGAAGCCGCCTTCTTCAGCTTCGGCACCAATGACCTCACGCAAACCACATTGGGCCTGAGCCGCGATGACGCCGGTAACTTCCTGCCTGCGTACCAAGATGCAGGCATTTACGCGCGTGACCCGTTCGCTACACTCGATGTTGAAGGCGTTGGCCAACTCATTGAAATCGGCACCACCAAGGGCCGCAAAACACGGCCTGACCTTAAAGTCGGCATTTGCGGCGAACATGGCGGCGACCCTGATTCCATTACCTTCTGCGAAGGTGCTGGGCTTGATTACGTCTCGTGCTCGCCGTTCCGCGTGCCGATCGCGCGTCTGGCGGCCGCACAAGCAGCCATCAAAGCAGGCACCACCAAAACGGTGCCGATGAAAACCCGCAAGGCCGCGAATGGCTGAGGAAAAACCCAGTGGCCTAACCCTTCGTTTCTTCCTCGATACGGAATTCAACGACGAGATTGGCAATTGCCGTATCGAACCCATCAGCATCGCGCTGGTCTCAGATAACGGGGAGCGTGAATTTTATGCGGAATCGTCCGAATTCTCGGAAGACGCGGCGCATCCATGGCTCAAGGCCCATGTTTTGCCGAAATTGGGGCCCAAAAGCCAGCGCCAGCCGCTTGAAACAATCCGCAATGGTCTTAAATCCTACCTGACCGATGGCGTCAGGGCTGCATCGGGCAGGGTCGATAAAATCCAGATCTGGGCTAAAAACGGCTCGAATGATTTTACCCTGCTGGGGCTGCTGTTTGACGGCCTGTCAAAATTCTATGCGTTCCTGAACACCATAGGTATCGAGCGCACCTATTTTAACGATACCGACATGCTGCGTAGGCAAGTCCAGACCAAGGTCGCGACTGAATCGCGCCTGCCTGAACATCTTCACCATGCTTTATGGGATGCACGCAACGAACGGGTCGAATATATCGCCCTTCAAAAAGCCCTATCTGCTCAAAACCAGCAGCGTTAGCCGACTTTCGCTTGATTGATAACGGGGGCTGGGGCACCGTTTGGCTGCCAGCGTTGGCCCAGAGCCAGTGCCGCACCAAGGGCTGTTGCCTGTACTTTGAAATTGGCGCTTAAAAATCGCATGTTTCGCCCCTGTTTCTTGTTTTTCGTAAACCCCACCTTAGGGTGGTAAAGGTTAAGGGCAGGTTAGTGCGATACGGAAATATCGTCTTCCTCGGCCCCCAACACACGAACCCCCGTCTTGAAAGCAATCTTCAAGCTGTCATGCCGAAGCATGGCCAAGCCCATATGCCCGTTGGATGACCGCATCTCGCCGATCAGGTTACCGTCAGCCAGCAGGTCGGTGAAAGGGGGCAGGGCGGCCCCTGTAATGCTCACGGGGTATAGGCCACGCTTGCCAAGGCCGCGGTGATGCATCCGGCTCGTCAGTTCCTGCCCCAGATAGCACCCCTTGGTGAATGATATGGCGTTGAATTTCTCGAGCCCCACATCGGCGACCGTGTCTTCCCCCCAGCTGATATCGCGGCTGCCATCCGGCACGCCTGCCTCAAGCCTCAACCTATCATAGAAATTAAATTCTACTTGTACAGCGCTTAAATATTCTGATTTATCAATTGGTTGGAATGTAATGTTGCGCAAACCAAGGGCCGTGTGGCGCGGGTCGGTCGGGTAAGAGAACGCTTTAAGCACATCGTTATCGCCCCACAGGGCAACAACCTGTACAGGCACGATATTCAGCTCGATATTGCGGCGTAGCCTGAACATGGACAGGCGTTGACGTAAACTTTCAACGCGCCCCGTTTCACATTCAAGAATAACCATATCGCCTTGTTTAAAAATGAAAAAATCATAATCCAGCTTACCTTGTGCGGTTAACAAAGCGCTGTAAGTTAGCTTTTGGGTGTCCAGCAGCTTCATGTCTTGTGTGAGGAAGCCCTGTAAATACCCTGTAACGTCATCTCCCGTGATGCACAGGGCTGACCGATCAGGGAGGATTGTGTAATAAGTGTTTGTCATGGCGTCCTATTGTGGCACAAATTCGCGTATGAAAAAGATTCTGTTTATTACCGCGACCCGCATAGGCGATGCCCTCTTTTCAATTGGTCTGCTCGACCACATAACCCGCACCTACCCCGATGCAAGGATCACGGTTGCCTGCGGCCCGCTGGTCACGGAATTTTTTGCGCCCATCCCGCAGGTGGAACGGGTGATCACCCTCAAAAAACGCAAATGGGCCGGCCATTGGCGTGACCTGTGGAAAGCCGTATTCCCAACAAAATGGGACATGGTGGTCGATTTACGCAATTCTGCCGTATCGCGCCTGATACGTGCCGACAAACGCTATATTTTCGGCAATCATATCGACCAGCAAAAGCACAAGGTAGCCCAGTCGGCTGATGTAATGCAGCTGGATTATGTACCAACGCCGCGTCTGTGGTTCTCGCAGGAAACGCTTGATAAAGCTGCACAATTGGTACCTGCAGGTACGCCCGTACTGGGCGTGGGCCCCGCCGCCAACTGGTTGGCTAAAACATGGCCGAATGACCGCTTTATAGAACTCATCAAGCGCCTGACGGGCCCTGAGGGTATTTTGCCCAATGCCCGCGTGGCCGTGATTGCGGCGCCGGGCGAAGAAGCTCAGGCCAAACCGGTGCTGGATGCGTTGCAACCAGGCCAGGGCATCGACCTCATCGCCAAAGGCTCCCCCGCGCTGGCAGCCGCCTGCATTGCACGCTGCGACCTGTTCGTGGGCAATGATTCAGGCCTCAGCCATTCGGCGGCCGCAGCCCATATACCCGTGGTTGGCCTGTTCGGCCCTAGTTGGCCCCATATTTACCGGCCATGGGGTGACAAGGCTGCCTTCGTGGCCACACCCAAAAACTTCGCCGAATTGATTGATTACCCCAACTACAATTCCAAAACCGCGCCATGCCTGATGGATGGCCTGACGGTTGATGCTGTTGAGAAAACCGTACGCGATTTATGGGCGCGGCTAGGCCAAGCCAGAAAAGCCGCCTAAATTTTAGCTGAATAGAGACGCGAGATAATAGGCAGCGCCAGCGGCAAGCCCGCCCACGGCCAGAGTCTGCGCCGCTGATTTCAGCATATTGATACCTGTGAAATGCCCTTTGACAGCGCCAAAAACCGCCAGCGCAATACCTGTTAAAACAACCGATATAGGTAAAGCCTCGGCAATCGTATCTTTCACCATATAAGGGGCGAGGGGGATGAACCCGCCCGCAAGGTAAGCCCCCGCAATGGTAGCAGCGCTAATTGGGGCACGTTTGGGGTCGGGCCGTTCCAGCCCCAGCTCGAACCGCATCATGAAATCGACCCAGCGTTTTTTATCGGATGCAATGGCATCAACCACTTTTTGCAGCGCATCGCCCTCAAGCCCGTAAGCTTTGAAAATATCCTGTGTTTCATCAATTTCGCGCTGGTGCAGGTGCTCGATTTCCCAGTATTCGCGGCGTTCTTCGGCGTCGTAATGTTCGCAATCCGACCGCGCGGCCAGATACCCGCCAAGCCCCATGGCAATCGACCCTGCCGCAATTTCGGCCAAACCCGCCGCCACAACAATATGTGTGCTTGAAACAGCGGCCGATATACCTGCCGCAAGGGCAAAGGGCACTGTCAGGCCATCAGCCATGCCGATCACAATATCGCGCACGGCCCTCGAGCCCATAAAATGCTCTTCATTATGCGTATGGTGCGTATGCGACATGGTTTTAATCCCTTCCGGTTCTGGTATCATGCGGCATGTTTAGCACGCTTCGCAGCCTTTTTGGCCCTAAAAAACCTAAGAAAATTAGCGTCCGCCTCAAGGTCGAACACGACCCTGCGCGCTACGAAAAAGAGCGTGCGCAAGCGGCTTCCCAAAAAGTGGCCGACCGTCTGAAGCTGGCGCAAAACCCGCAGACCCACCTTGAAATTCTCTATTATCTGGCAGGCGACAGTGATGACAGCGTACGTCTGGCTGTCGCCAAACACGCATCCACGCCCGTGCAGGCCAGCCCCGCCATCGCGCGTGATAAAAACGTCGATGTTCGTCTGGCGCTGGCGCACCGCCTCATGGCGCTGCTGCCAGAATTATCGGTTGAACAACACAGCCAGCTATATGCCTTTGCCGCGCAGGCGCTGGGGGTGCTGGCCCTCGATGAAGTACTCAAGGTACGTCTTGCGCTGTCATCCGTACTCAAGGATATGGCCTGTGCCCCGCCTGCCGTTGTGGCCCAGCTGGCTCGTGACATGGAACGAAAAGTGTCGGAGCCGATTTTGCGTTACTGCTCGGCACTGCCTGATAAAGACTTGCTTGAAATATTGTCTGAGCATCCGCAATCATGGGTGATCGAAGCCATCGCCGCCCGCCGCACGTTGAGTGCCAAGCTATCAAATGCCCTGACCGATACCCGCAACGTATCCGCAGGGGCCGTGCTTATTACCAATGAGGGCGCCGAAATTTCTGACGATACGCTCACCAAAATTGTCGACCGCGCGCGCGAAACCCCTGAATGGCACAAACCCTTGTGCCTGCGTAAACATTTGCCTGCTTTTCTTATGAAGGAAATTGTGCGGTTTGTTGATGTGTCGCTGCATAAATTCATTCTGGAACGCACCGATTTCGACCCACAAACCCGTAATGAAATCGAAGATACCGTTAAACGCCGGATGCGTTTTCTGGTTGATGACAAAGGCCAGCGGGTCGAGCCGAGAGACAAAGTGATCGCCCTCGATAAAGCAGGCCAGCTGGATGACGCCGTGATGGCCGATGCCTTGGCATTGCGAGAGTATGATTTCATACAGATGGGCTTGGCCCTTAAAAGCAAACTGCCGCTTTCAACCGTCAAACGCATGGTCGAAACACGGTCTGCCAAGGCTATCACCGCCCTTGTATGGCGTGCGGGCCTGCCCATGCGCTATTCGCTGGATTTGCAGCGCGAACTGGCAAAAGTACCGCACACGGAACTGCTTTACCCCCGCAATGGCGAGGATTTCCCACTCTCAAACGAGGAAATGGACTGGCAGATCGGCTTTTTCAAACCTGAAAAGGCTTGATTTAACCTGCTCAATCGGCAACAGTGCCCCGAAAAAACGAGCAGGAGTATAATCCATGGCCAATGTCGCGGTTGTCGGTGCCCAGTGGGGCGATGAAGGTAAAGGCAAGATTGTCGATTTTCTATCCAATCGGGCTGATGTCATCGTCCGTTTTCAGGGCGGGCATAACGCAGGCCATACCCTCGTAATTGATGGCGTAGAATATAAGCTGGCCTTGCTGCCATCGGGTGTCGTGCGCCAGGGTAAATTTTCGGTCGTAGGCAACGGCGTTGTTGTCGACCCTTGGGCTTTTCTGGCCGAAGTTGAAAAAGTGGCTGCCAAAGGCGTCACTGTAACCCCTCAGAACCTGCTGCTGGCTGATAGCGCACATGTCATTCTGCCTGTGCACTCCGCACTCGATAAAGCGATGGAAGAAGCACGCGGCAAATCATCCATTGGCACAACGGGCCGCGGTATCGGCCCCTGCTATGAAGACAAGGTAGCCCGCCGCGGCGTACGCATGTGCGACCTGCGCGAACCTGCATTGTTGCGCGATAAAATCGAAGCCATGATGTTGCACCATAACGCGCTGCTCAAAGGCTTGGGCGCCGAACCGCTTGACCCCGCCAAAATTTACGATGATCTGATGGCCATTGTGCCCAAAATCCTGCCATTCGTCGGTGTTGCCTGGAAAGCGCTGGATGATGCGCGCAAAGCCGGTAAGAAAATCCTGTTCGAAGGTGCGCAAGGTGCGCTTCTCGATGTTGATCACGGTACATACCCATATGTCACATCATCCAACACGGTGGCATCGCAAGCCGCCGCTGGCTCAGGTATGGGCGGGCATTCGGTAGGCTACGTGCTTGGCTTGGCCAAAGCCTACACAACCCGCGTGGGCTCAGGCCCGTTCCCGACCGAACAGGTCAACGAAGTAGGCGAAACACTGGGCCAGCGTGGCCATGAATTCGGTACCAACACAGGCCGCAAGCGCCGCTGCGGCTGGTTTGACAGCGTGCTTGTACGCCAGTGCGTCGTGCAGGGCGGTATCCATGGTATCGCGCTCACCAAGCTCGACGTGCTTGATGGCTTTAGGGAAGTCAAAATCTGCACCGGCTATAAACTTGATGGTAAAACGCTTGATTACTTCCCATCAGGGCAGGCTGACCAAGCCCGTGTCGAACCTGTCTATGAAACGATGGAAGGTTGGTCCGATACCACGCGCGGTGCGCGCAGCTGGGCACAATTGCCCGGCGCTGCTGTCAAATACGTCCGCCGTATCGAGGAATTGATTGGCGCGCCGGTGACGTTGCTTTCAACATCGCCTGAACGCGACGACACGATTTTGATGCACGACCCGTTTATTGGCTAAAATAAATTATACCGCTGGTGCCTGACAGGTAATGTCAGGCACCGCGCGGCACCTACAAAACCTTCATCACCCAGCAAAAATGTTTCAGCGCCCACATCCTTGGGGGTGATGCTGCGTATACCGTCCGCTTTCAGGCGCATGGCAAGGGGCGCAGGCATTGTTTCGCACACGAATACATCGCCTACCACAATGCCGTTGGCGGCAAGGCCAAAGGCGCGGGCCGCGATATTATTGCCGGCCACGCTTTCAAGCCCGCAAACAACATCGGCATCAGGGTGGTCGAATAACGAGAAGGTGAGGCACCGTGAGCGGCCTATGCGTTCGGCAATCCAGTGCAGCTGCCCGTTTTTAATGCCTGTCATTGCCAAATAGGCGTTATCAACGCCTGTATCGGCCAGCGCATCGCTATGGTCGGTTTCATCGAGTTTGATCATTACCCGCCCGTCGGGCAGTAGGCCTGCCACACTGTCGATATGCCACGCGGTGGCCCGAAGTGAACATAAATCCTGCATTTGGCTGGTGGCGATAGCACGTTTGGCGTACAGCTCGTCCATATTCAGGTCGTCGGCTTCCCCGAAAATGCTGTGCTGGCCGGTCAGTAAAATACCGTCATCTTCAAGATGCACGAAATTGCCGCCATCCATGCCGTAATCGGGCAGGGTGTTGAGCCCGTGTAGCTCGTAGCCGTAATGTTCAATAAAGGGTGCGAAGGCGCGGCGGCGGTAATCAAGCCCGCGCGGGTCAATGCTACGCGGTACGGTGGGGTGGTAGGCTGTTTCTTCCACCAGCACGAACAGGTCGCGGGCGTAGGGGTAATCATGTGGCTGCGCAATGACCTGTACATGCCCGCCAGCCATTTGCACGGCATCATGCACGCCCTGCCAGCGCGTAATCAGCTTAGCGTCGTCGTTATCCATCGGTGCGAACATCAGATGCGTCGTGCCGTCATGGAACGGAATATCGGCCGGTCTGCTCGCGGCGTTGAATAAAGGGCGGGCGGTTGAGGCGGATTCCTGCAGGCTCATGGCCTGCAAACTACCGAACGACTATGCAATATGTCAAATTATTCGGGCCATGCCGTAATAGGTGTGCAGTTCTTGGGCATCTTGTCGGGCGTCAGGCCGTCCATGATTTCGTAGGTGCCCTCGCAGGCCATCATCTGGGGCGGAATACCGCTGACGTCGAAGGCCTCGACAGCAGGCAGCATTTCATTGACCCAGAAATTGATCCACGGGCTCGATTTATGGGCGGCCAAGGCATCCCGCGTCATGCGGAAGGGGAAGGCATGGACGGGCACTGTTTCCTGCCCGTTATCAAGCGCCGCTTTAACAAGTGTGTACACTTCTTCGATATTGTCGTCGGTCAGGGCATAGCAGCCGATGGAGGCGCAAGCGCCATGGATCATCAAATGCGCGCCGGTGCGGCCATGTTGCTTGTCGTAGGCATTAGGGTAGCCCATATTGATGGCAAGGTGGTAGGCGCTATTGGGGTTGAGATGCTTGGCATTGACCTCGTAAAAACCTTCGGGTGCCTGCCTGTCGCCTTCCTTCTGCTTAGGGCCCAAAGCGCCTGAATTGATGCAAATGGGGTAGACTTCGAATAGGTCATAGCGCGTGTTGCGCTTCATCCAGACTTCAACCACACCTTCGAATTTAAACAGGCGTATATAAACCGGTTCGCCCAGTTCAAACCCGCGCTGGGCAAGTAAGGCCTTAAGCGGCGGGCGGCTTGGCCCGCGCCAGATGCTGACAGCCGTCTCGGGCGCAAAACCGTGCAAAAAGCTGTAAAGTACACCGGGGTCGCGCGGTTCTTTTTCAGGATTATGCCGCGTTTCCGCCGATGCGGGAGAGATGGACAACAGTAAAAGCAGGGCTAGAAGCAGGTGACGCATAAGTAATTTTTTAGCACCAACCCTAATGGTGCTTCAAATTAACAAAGTCACTTATACGCAACTTGCTCGACTTCGTAGGACGATGCGCCTTTGGGGGTATTAACCTCGACAATATCGCCCTTTTTCTTGCCAATAAGGGCGCGGGCCAGCGGGGCTGCAATAGCCAGTTTGCCGCCTTTGATGTCGCTCTCGTGCTCGCCCACAATCTGGTAGACGTGCTTTTTGTCGTCATCATCCAGTAGGGTGATGGTCGCGCCAAACATGATTTTATCGCCAGAGAGTTTGGATGTGTCGATCACATCGGCCCGGCCGATAACCGATTCCAGTTCGTCAATCCGGCCTTCGATAAAGCTCTGTTCTTCCTTGGCATATTGGTATTCCGCGTTTTCAGACAAATCGCCATGGGCACGTGCAATCGCAATCGCCTCGATAATAGCGGGGCGGCGGGTGCCTTTCAGGTCTTTAAGTTCAGCTACAAGCATGTCGTAGCCGCGCTGTGTCATAGGTACTTTTTCCATTAAATGCCTCAAAACGGGAAAATCAAAATCCCGCCAATTTTCTGGCGGGATTTGAAGACTTTAGTCGCCCGAAGGCGGGATGTCAAACATCGGCCAAATCAGGCAGCATCCTTGGGGAAATAAGACTGTAGGGGCGCTATATGGAAGTTACGCGCCTTCATGGCCCTGATGGCCTGCACAGTCGCCAAAGCGGCTGCCATGTTGGTATAATAAGGCACCTTGTGCATGAGGGCTGTACGCCTGATTTCAACCCCGTCTGTCAATGACTGGCGGGTCAGGGTGGTGTTGATCATCAGGTGCACATCGCCGTTGATAATCGCATCCACGATATGCGGCTGCCCTTCCGACACCTTGTTGATACGTGTGACGGCAAGGCCCGCGCGCTCAAGATGCGTGCAGGTGCCGCCCGTGGCTACAATTTTGAAGCCCATATCCAGCAGGTCGCGGGCAATCGGCAACAGGCCTTCCTTGTCGGCATTATGAACCGACAGGAACACGGTGCCTTCACGCGGCAGTTTCATACCCGCACCTAGTTGTGATTTGGCAAAAGCCTGTGCCACGTTTTTGTCGATCCCCATGACTTCGCCGGTCGATTTCATTTCAGGGCCCAACAACACGTCTACACCGGGGAAACGGCTGAACGGGAATACAGGGGCCTTCACGGTCACATGGCTGTCATTCATACCAAGCAACATGCCTTGCTTGCGGAATACGTCGAGCTTCTCGCCAGCCATGATACGCGCGGCGATTTTTGCAATCGGCACATTGGTAGCCTTGGCAACAAACGGCACCGTGCGCGATGCACGCGGGTTGACCTCGAGGATGTAGATATCGTGCTCGCCGCTATTGATGTTTTTCTTCACGGCAAATTGCACGTTCATAAGGCCCTTAACCTTAAGGGCACGGGCTAGTACCGAGCTCTGGCGCTCAATTTCACGGACAACCTTATAGGGCAGGGAATGTGGCGGCAGCACGCACGAGCTATCACCCGAATGCACGCCCGCCTCTTCAATATGCTCCATGATACCGGCAACATAAGTGTCTTCGCTATCACACAAGACGTCGACATCGACTTCCGTCGCGTTTTGCAAATAAGTGTCGATGAGAACCGGGTTCTTACCCGATACCTGCACCGCGTTCTTCATATAGCCTTCAAGTTCGTCCTGATTGGTGACGATCTGCATCGCGCGGCCACCTAAGACATATGAAGGGCGTACGACCAGCGGGTAGCCCAGTTGATTGGCGGCCTTGATAGCGCTTTCAACCGAAGTTGCGGTTTCGGCAGGTGGCTGCAACAGTTTGAGTTTCTCGATCAGTTTTTTGAAACGGTCGCGGTCTTCGGCCAGATCGATCATGTCAGGGTCGGTACCCAGAATGGGGATCTTTTGTTCCTTGAGGAAGTTCGCGAGCTTAAGCGGTGTTTGCCCGCCCAACTGAACAATCACGCCTTTAACTTTAGCACCTGCATTGTTTTCAGCCGTGATGATTTCAAGCACGTCCTCTTGTGTCAGCGGCTCGAAATACAGGCGGTCAGATGTATCGTAATCAGTTGAAACCGTTTCGGGGTTGCAGTTGATCATGATGGTTTCATAACCAGCTTCCTTGAGTGCGTAGCACGCATGGACGCAGCAATAATCAAACTCGATACCTTGGCCAATACGGTTCGGTCCGCCGCCCAGAATGACCACTTTCTCTTTTTGTGTCGGCTCTATTTCCGACTGCGGCTGCCCGTTCAAATAGCTTTCGTAGGTGCTATACACATAAGGCGTAACAGACGGCATTTCGGCAGCGCAGCTATCAATACGTTTATAAACAGGGTGCACATTGTGTTTGAGGCGCGCATTACGCACCGCTTCCTCGCTAACGTTCGTCAGCTTGGCCAGACGTGCATCGCCAAAGCCCAAACCTTTGAGGTGTGACCATGTAATCGCATCTTTAGGCAGGCCGTGGGCTTTAATATCGGTTTCGGTATCAACAATGTGTTTGATGCGCTCAAGGAACCAAGGGTCGATTTTGGTTGTGCTGTGGATGTCGGCCACGCTCATGCCGTGGCGCATAGCCTGCGCCACATACAAAATGCGCTGGGCGGTTGGTTTGGACAAATGCGCGCGCAGCTGGTCGGCATCGGGTTCTTGCCCTGCGTCGACACCGGCAATTTTAATGTCGTCAAAGCCGCTCAGGTTCACTTCCATTGAACGCAGGGCTTTCTGCATCGATTCCTCGAAGTTGCGGCCCATGGCCATAACTTCGCCAACCGACTTCATGGCTGTGGTCAGGCGCGTATCTGTGCCCTTGAATTTCTCGAAGGCAAAGCGCGGAATTTTAGTAACGACGTAATCGATCGTTGGTTCGAATGAGGCCGGAATTTTACCGCCCGTAATGTCGTTGCCCAGTTCATCGAGTGTGTAGCCAACGGCCAGCTTTGCCGCGATTTTGGCAATAGGGAAGCCTGTGGCTTTCGATGCAAGCGCGGATGAACGCGATACGCGCGGATTCATTTCAATGACGACCATGCGGCCGTCAACGGGGTTGATGCCGTATTGTACGTTCGACCCGCCCGTTTCAACGCCGATACCGCGCAACACCGCGATGCTTGCATCGCGCATGATCTGGTATTCCTTGTCGGTCAATGTAAGCGCAGGGGCCACGGTAATGGAATCACCCGTATGCACGCCCATTGGGTCGAGGTTTTCGATGGAGCAGACGATGATGCAGTTGTCGTTTTTGTCACGCACGACTTCCATCTCGTATTCTTTCCAGCCCAGCACGGATTCTTCGACCAGCACTTCATGGACTGGCGAGGCATCGAGCCCTTCGCGGACAATCTGTTCAAACTGCTGCTTGTTATAAGCAATGCCGCCGCCGGTGCCGCCCAGCGTGAAGCTAGGGCGGATGACGGTTGGCAGGCCCACGAATTCCATGGCTTCCATGCCTTCAGCAAGGTTTTTGACCATGCGCGATTTGGGCGATGTTAGGCCCAGCTTGTCCATTTCGTTACGGAACAACAGGCGATCTTCGGCTTTGCGGATGGCTTCGCGGTTCGCACCAATCAGTTCGATGTTGAGGCGGTCGAGCGTGCCGTCATCGGCCAAGGCCAGCGCGGTATTCAGGGCCGTCTGCCCGCCCATGGTGGGCAGCAGGGCATCAGGGCGCTCAATCTCAAGAATACGTGCGACAATGCCGGGGGTAATCGGTTCAATGTAGGTGGCATCGGCCAAATTCGGGTCCGTCATGATGGTGGCGGGGTTCGAATTGATGAGGATGATGCGGTAGCCTTCCTCCTTCAGAGCCTTACAGGCCTGTGTGCCGGAGTAATCGAACTCGCAGGCTTGTCCTATGACAATAGGCCCCGCGCCGATAATGGCGATGGATTTGATATCAGTCCGTTTTGGCATGGTTCAGGCTCGCGTCTCGTAAGTGGTCCTGAAGTGAACGTGATAGGGGATAGTGCCCGAGGGTGCAACCCTTTTCGCGAAGTTACCTTGAGGTTTTTTGGCACAGGGCTAGGGTTAACCACCATTTCAAAGGAAACGCATGATGATCGATAAGCCGCAACCCTATGTTTTTAGCGACGATGACCGCAAGCTGCTACACGAGTTGCGTCATAAAAGACGGGAAAAACACAAGGAAGCCCAAGGGCATGCCCATCACCCTAAAACCATGGGGGATGCCATTGCCGATGGCGTGGCCACTATTATGGGGTCTTGGCGCTTTATTATTATCCAGAGCGTGCTTCTGTTTATCTGGGTATTGCTCAATGTGCTTGGCTGGGTCAAAGCATGGGACCCGTACCCGTTCATTCTGCTCAACCTCGCGCTCTCGTTTCAGGCGGCTTATGCCGCGCCTATTATTATGATGTCGCAAAATCGGCAGGCCGAAATTGATCGAGGAAAAGCCGAGAAGGATTACGAAGTAAATCTGAAAGCCGCGCTTGAAATCGAATTGTTGCACCAAAAAATCGACCTGCTGCGCGAAACCGAAATCATGAAACTAACAAAGACCATCGAAATGCTGAGCGAGAAATTAGAATCATCCAAGCAGGGCTGAGTGTGCTAACACCCAGTCACGCACGGGTTTAAGCGCTGGGTGTTCAAGTTCATGGCGCAAATAGGCGCGCAGGCGCGGTGCCACATCGGGCGCCACATGGGTGTTATGCTGTATCTGCCCCAATACGCGCGCGTGAAACTGGGCTGCCATGACCACATACCAGTCATCAAAAAATGACTTCCATGCGTCGGGCAATGCCTCTTCAAAACGCTGTAATAAAATGGCTTTGAGGGCGGGGGCGATATTGCGCCGCGCATCTTCCAGCAAGTTCACGATATCGTATGTAAAGGGTGCGTTTTGTGCGGCTTGAAAATCCAGTATGCCGATGCGTCTTACCCCTTCGCGTTCGGGCAGCCAATGCAAATTGCCTGCTTTGTAGTCCATATGGCTGAACACATAAGGGCAGGGTTGCAACTGGCTTTCGACCTGTTGCCACGCATCGATCCAGCCGTCTACATCGCCATTGCCGACATTAGTCGCAAACAGGCCGAGCTTTTTGAAAATGTAGCCGTCCTTGTAGTCATCGACAGCCGTATTGAGGGCATCGGCATGGCGAAAGGTTGCCAGCACATCAACGGCGGCACCATAACCATCCGCTTCGACTGATGGCATGTCGATGGATGTCGCACCAAAATCTTCTATCAGCAGTAGGTTGTGCTCAATATCGGACGCGTATATCGCAGGGGCGCTTAGGCCCAGATGCCGCAAATGATCCCCAAGTCTTATAAAATCGGGCAAGCCGTGTCCGGCCAATGGTACTGAAGGGCCTTGTAGTAAAACGGCCATCGCGCCATCTGTTTTGGTCAGGCGCCAGTACTGGCGTGGCGACCAGTCTGATGTTATGGGCATGCGCACGGCAAATTCCCAGCCAGCTTGTTTCAAGAAATCGCGTATCAAATCAGTCATACGCTCAGCATGAACACACATCGTAGGGTTGAGAAGGCCCCCCTTGTAAAACAAGCAAAAAACATGGACTTGCAATTTCCATAAACATTAATTATGAATACCAAAATATGAAGCCACAGCCTCTGCCATATACCGCCCAAGATTTGCGCCGCACATTTAAACGTGCCCTGGCCAAAAAAGGCATTGATGCCGTGCTTGACCAGTTGACCCCCGAAGTCGTGGCAAGACTGTCTTGCCATCAGGTCACACGCATCCTGTTCGAGTTGGACGAAGAAAAATACGAATGCAGCAAGTCACTGAATACCAGCGCGAATGATAATAACGGCCCCATCCACAAACGGATGAATACGCTGGAAGCCAAACAAAAAGCCGTCAACCTTGGCGCCGCTATGAACCCCGATGTGCGGGCCGAGTACAGGCGCCTTCAAAAAATTGTTGCGCACGAGGCTGATAACCAGCGTGGCCATGTATGGCGTGGGCCGCGAGACAAACTCGAACAGCGTATGGGCCGCGCCTTCGATACGCTGGTGTATGATCATACCGATTTTTTCCGGCTGCATACGGCACTTACCCGCGCATCCGATGACACGTTGCGCGATGCTGGGATGCTGCCGCTGGGCTTTTTCTGGACCGAACGTCTGAAATACGCGATGTTCCCGCCCTTAAAGCCGCTTGAAAAGCGTATCACGCTCCACATGCCGGACCCTGAAGACGAAAATTACTTTAGCGTAGGTCTTTCAAAGTTTCACACCGATGTATTGGAGGCGATAGCCGTGCTGCCGCCCTTCATATCGCGCTTTCTTGAGGAGTTCGGGTACGACATCAACCTAGCCGAAAGGCTGGGGCATATTGACCCTGACTATGCGACCAATCACATGACGTCTGATGGCCGCAGCTTTGAAGACAGCGCCAAGGGCGTACATTCCGACAGCACATCTATAATCGACCTGCCGCTCTTTTTCGTGAAGCAGATAGAGGGCCAGATGGAAACGCTTGACGCTCATACCTGTAACGACGACCTGCAAATGACGCTCACCCACGAGGCGCTGCATGGCGTTGATCGCCAGCTTGGTTATTTTTCGAAGAATAGTCGTGATATGGCCCGCGCTTATCAAAGGGACCTGACATCACTGCGCGATATGGATCTAGACCCCTATGAAAAGCGGGCGATTGCATATTTCAGACCCGTCAATGATGGCGGTAAGCATGAATCCGCGATTGTAGCCAAATCCGAGGCTTTTGCCGAAATCGGAGCAGAGCTTGCACTCGGCATGTTTGATGATGCTATCACGCCCTATTTTTCTTCAAGTGCGCAAGTCACAGGTGTTGTAATTGAAACCTTACGTTTTGTTTACACGCACTGCCCGAATGGCTTTGTAATGCTGGACCCGAGCCTGTTAACGGGTCGGAGCAAAAGCAACTACGCATCACCACTCGCGCCATCAAGCCTGAAATTAGCTTAAAAGCTTTAGCGGTCTTTTTTCTGCTTTTGTTTACCCTTGGCGGCAATCAAGTGGATAGCATCGACATGGTTCTGGCTGGCGGCACGGCGCGCGGGTTGGGCGGCGTTTACTTCGTGGCCGAATTTAGCAGCGTTTTCCGATACAAAACTGCGAAGCATTTCCTTACCGAAAGTAGATTCCTTGGCACCGGCTTTTTTGGCTTGCGCAGCGCGGGGTGGGGGCGGCGTTTCCTCGCCGCGCAGGGCGCGGTCCACTGCACGGTCTACGGCGTAGGCAACAATACCGTTCCAGTGCGGGCGGGTTAGCTCAAGAAGCAATTTCGTATCTTCAAAAAACCACGCCTGTATCTGGCGGCGTGCCTTCGCGGCGTTACCGCCTGTCAGGCGCAAGGCTTCTGAAACTTTGTGGTCGGCATAATCATGGCTCATCTGGAAACAGATTATAGCCCATTTTGTGGAGAATAGGAATCGCGAAGGTATAGGTATGGTTTAATGCATCGCTTTTAAGAGCGCTGTTTTGCTTTGCCTCAAATTCGCTTACAATCATAGTAACAAAGCAGATATGACATTAGGTAAAATATGGCGAAACCGCCGATAAAGACCGTACCCGCCCCCGCGCCCGCCGCAGGCTCCATGATCGATGGTGTCGGCGATGTAGGTAGCAGCACCGAAGCTTTCAGGCCGACCCCCTTATCGGGGAAAATGATGTTCGGCGATTCAATTGAAATTGACCTGGGTAAGCGTTTGCCCCAGTACAGCAACCGCTATGTCGGTGCTTTCGCAGCCAAGTCGCTGGCGAGTGACGGGCGTGATTTGCTGGCTTATGTGTGCGAACCGCAATTTACACCGCGCAACCGTATCGGCCCGTCTTATGCCAGCGTAGCCAACCCTGCTTTATTGCGCCTTATCGGTTCCGGCATTGGCAAAATTGCTGAAACCCATACCAACCGCTTCGTGTTCATCTATGAAAACGCGCTGGGCGCACCCATCGCCGAAAACGATGCTGGCCTCACTATGGGCATGAAGTCGGAAAAGGTCATGGAAAAGGTCGTGACCCCCATGATCAGCGTTTTGAAGGACCTGCGCGATTACGACATCGTCCATGGCGGTATCCGTGTCAGCAATCTTTATAATGGTGGCAAGGAAAATTACGATTTCGTTGTATTGGGCGAGGCGCTGTCGCTCCCCCCATCTATGGGCCAGCCACTGGTCTATGAGCCGATAGACAGGGCGTTGGCCCAGCCGACAGGCCGCGGTATCGGCACCAATCAGGACGATTTATATTCACTGGGCGTAACGCTGGCCATGATGATCCGCACGCGCGACCCTATGCGCGGTAAAAGCGACGCCGAAATTCTGCAGAACAAAATGCAGTATGGCACTTATGCAACATTGCTTAGCCCTGACGACCATTTTAGCGGCAGTATTGTCGAATTGATGCGTGGCCTTCTGTATGATGACCGCCGGCAGCGCTGGACGCTGGAAGAAGTGTTGGCATGGCAGGATGGCCGCCGCCTCTCACCCAAACAGACAACCAAAAAACTGCGTGCCGCGCGCCCGCTGACATTTAATGGAAAAACCTATTCCTTTACCATGCCGCTGGCGCGCGATATTTTCCAGCGCCCGACCGAGGCCGCGCAATTGATAGACAGCGGCGAGCTGTATCAATGGATCAAGCGATCACTTGATGATGAAACAATGCTTGTTCACTTCGATAACGCCGTAAGGTCAGCCGAGGAACAGGGCCGTAACAGCCAGTATCTCGATCGGTTGATTGCACGTATGGCCACGTGCCTCGACCCTGAAGGGCCTATCCGTTACAAAAACCTTTCAATCACGGGTGAGGGGATAGCAACAGCGCTGGCCGAGGCATTTGTGGCCAATAAAGACCTCGGTACTTATGCCGAAATTTTTAACGGCTCGCTTTTATCCTACTGGATGACAACCCTGACCGATCTCAATCACGATATGGCATCCTTCGTGACACGCTTCGATGCCTGCCGCAGTTTCATGCGTCAGGCGGGCATGGGGTTCGGGCTTGAACGGGTGCTGTATTTCCTGAACACCGATGTCCATTGCCTCTCGCCCGTCGTCAGCCGTTATTACGCCCGCACGCCGGAAGAGTTCATTATGGCCTGCGAGGATCTGGCGGCAGATAAGGCAAGTATGCCAACCAAGATTATGGACCGTCACTCGGTTGCCTTTTTATGCGTCAAGGACCGCAAGGTAGCTGAACCATATCTATTCGACATGGGGGCAAGCGAGCCATACCGTTATGCCATGGGTACATTACGATGCCTCACTGCCATTCAGCGCTACGGCAAAATCGAGGCGCTGCGGAATCTGACAAACTGGATGGCCGATTTTATTGAGCCTGTATATGAACGTTTCCATGACCGTGAAGTGCGCAAGGAGTTACGCCGCAAGGTCAATGAAGTGAAAGATCGCGGTGACCTTGGCCGCATTCTCAGTATTCTTGATAATACCGAGTTACTTCGGATTGACCTTGCCAACTTCAGATACGCTATGCGCGATTACCGCAGCCTTGTGCGGGAACGTCAAGATCTCGGCAGTCGTTTGGCTGATGGTCGCTATTATGGCCGCCGTGAGGGGCGAGAAACATCGGTTGTTGTGTCAGGTGTTATTTCAACGCTTCTGATTGTCGGCGTCATCTTGATGTATCTCAATGGGGGGCGCATCTGATGAGCAAGGGCAACAGCTTCAGAAAACGCTTTCTGACCTTTGTGTTTCTGGTAACGGCCGCCTTGTTTGGCGCATCTACCATGATTTTATTTTTTGGTATGCTGCCGACCATCGCCGCCAACGTTATTGATAAAACACGTCAAAAAAGCCGTGCCATCAGCGTCGGCATGATGAACCTTTCAGGGGTTATGCCCTTCCTGCTTGAATTATGGATGAGCCCTGCACCCAACAGCTATGAGCACGCTATGGCCATTCTGCTTCAACCGAAAACGGTCGTTATCATGTACTCGATAGCCGCCGCTGGCTATGCAATTGAAGCAGCGGTTACAGGCATGGTTGCCACCATACTGCAACAACGTGCCGCAGCCCGTCTCAAGCGCATTGATTTCGAAGTGCAGGAACTGGTTGAACGCTGGAATTATTATGTTGATGGCGAAACCCAGCTTGATGATGCGGGCTTTCCATACCCGAGTGACGATTAAATTATTAGCGATCCGATAAGTGAGCCAATGCCCGCAACCATACGGCGCGGAGCTGAAGTGGCTGGTACTTTAACAATTTCAGCTATGCCCTCGGCGGCCGGCCTGGCTTCTTTTTCCAACATGCTTTCCACTTGGTCTTGCCCGAAAACAATACGGTCGCAAAGGGCTGCCGCTTCGGCTTCACTGCGGTATTTATCAAGGCGCTGGGCTACCGCGGCCACTTGCTCGGGCGTACGCAGGCCGCGGGCTTCCAATGTTTCCATGCGCAGATTGATTTCGTCAAAAATGATAGCCCTGTTTTCAATAGCAACCTTACGGCCAAAGGCCATCAGGCGCATCAGGTTCTGGATCCGCCCGTCGACAATATCGGCAGACGGGAAGGTCGCCCGTTCCTCATCGTTTTGGGGGATGATGTTACAATCGATAATCTGTAGTCCTGGCATGCCGGTTTGGCCACGAGATGCTTTGTCAAAACGCTTCTTGATATGCGCCATCGAAAACCCGTTCACGTGGTTACCTGCCGCGCGCACAATATCATTAGCTTTGTTAACGACGCCGCCGTCATTGCTGGTGTCGAAAGCCAGTTGCGATTCATCGCCAATGCCGAATTGCACGAGGCGCGATATAACAGGTGCAGGCGGCGTATCGGCATGGACCATGCCCGCAACCTTCTGCCAAACATTGCGGGCTGATAGGCGCTTCCCGTGGTCTTGCAGGGCCTTGAGTGTAGCCAGATCATGCATATCTTCCATGATGGCGCCAAAGCTAGGTGCCGAAAAAGTGCCTGAATCCATAAAATGCTCGGCCAGCGCATCGACATGCCGGTAGCCGATCATGCCCGGTATGGCAGTAGCCGACATGATGGCCTCGCTTACGGTCACATTGCCGTGAAGCGGTATATTGTCGATATGTAGGGGGGTATCCGGGCTTCGCGGATAGCGCGTTTGGTCGATATGCCCGAAGAAATGCGGCACGCCCCCTTTGAGGCCATGGGCAATAATGAAGAATGTTTTCCGTGCCTCCGAAACGCTGTTCTGCCCAAAGCGTTTGATAATGGATTCTTCAAGAACACGCGGGTCATAGCGCGCCGATTCCATTGACGGGCGGCGTAGTTCCAATGAACTTGAGATATACTTACCTAAACCCTTCGCCAGAAACTGGCGGGCCATGGCTGAGGCATCGCGCCACACATTATTTGTGAAAACCTGCTTGGGGTCGCGCGCGAACATCATGTGCGCCACAGCAAACGTACTGTACAGAACTTCGCGTGCCGTAAATTTCGGGTTTTCTGAATCAATCGGGTCGGAAAAACTGAAAGCCGATGCCGGCACAGAACCAACAGATACGCCGATATTATAATCCGAAAGCGCATTCATGGATTGGCCTGATGCTTCTTCCATAAAGGCGGATACAACAAGTGGTATCAGAATCCGCACGCCGGCGGATGGAAATACAAAACCTGTCTGAACCTGCGCCTGCGCTGTTTGCATATACGAATCGGCTCCCTGTACCAAAGGCTAGGGCAGTGATGTCAAAAGTGCCAGAAGCAATGGTTACGCGCTGCACAAATTACAAGGCATAAGCCGATTACAGGCTGGTCTTTTCAGGCTGGTCGGTCTTGGCGCGCGTGCCAGTGAGGGCATGGACCGTACGACGGATGGTCGACATGAAGTCGTTCTGTTGCACCTGTATTCGGTCGCGGTTAGTGACGAGCAAATGGCAAAGCGTATCGAAGGACTTGCGGTTTTCTTCAATAATGATTTCGGCAAAGCGGGCCATGCGCGCTATGTTTTCAGGCGTTGCATCATCAATTTCCGGTGACGGTAATACCTCGCCCGACGGTGCGTTTATAAGAGAACGGTTGAATAAAAACAGGTTACGCCCGAGGTCGCGTCCGAATGATTCCATGAGTGCGCTTTCAGACGCATGGAAGAAGATATTGATGAGCGGCAAATCATTTGCAGGGTCAACCACGCCCAATGGGCCGAAACGGTTCCAGTCATCTTTATGGATGCCGCGGTTGGTAATGCCCGTACCAAGGCACACCATTACCGGCTGTACGCCTTCTGGCACGTGCTGGCGCACAACACCGTAATAGGTTGTCGCAGGCGTATCAAAGACCGAGCCGTCAATCGCGTGATACGTATGCCACCGTCCGTTATTGGGGTCGTAGGCTGAAAAATCGTGACACGGGAAATAAGTGGGTGCAGCCGCCGACGCCATGACAGCGTCATATAGCGTAACTTCGAGCGGTTTACGGTTGCCGTCATTACGTGCGGTGCCGCGGATATTTTTAAGCCATAGCGATTCCCCGCCTTGTGAATAGGCGGTATCTGCCACGCGGCTGGTACCTTCGCCGCCAAGGCTATAGCAGGGAATAACAAGTGACGTGAGTGAATCGCCCAGCTTTGCATCGCCATAAAGCGCGTAGAGAGCCTGTGCGAGGTTGCGTTCGTTGTAGTGCCCGTGGCGCAGCAGCCGTTTGATCGAGCTCAGTTTAATGGTGCGGTTGTTGAAGTCGTGCAAAAGCCCGCGCAATTCTCTGAAGCTATCTTGCGGAAAAATATTGGCGCCTTCCTGTTCATAGAAACGGACCATATGGCGCGCTTTGTATTGCGGCTCAAATGGGCGGCGGCGGTGTGGGCGTGTTAATGCGGCATTGATGATGGAGCCAGTGGAAGGCCCTGAAAACATATCGGCCATTTGGGCCATACCAAGCCCCGTTGCCTTTTCAATAGCAGCCATAAGATGGGCAGGGATTAACCCGCGCATACCGCCACCATACGTGTAAAGAACAACGAAATAATCAGCCACGAACCCTATTCTATAGGATTTTCAGCGGCTTGTCAGGCCAAGTTGATGGTGCCGCGCAATAGCATTTAACCTTGTGTTAGGCCCTGATTCAGGTGTGCCCAAAGCCGCTCGGCATCAGGTGTCAGCAGCCCTGTACGACGCACGATCATAATATCGAGGTCCAGCTGGTAACGCTTGGGCAATGCAGGCACCAGAAATTCGCCCTGCAAATCATCTTCGATAAGCGATAGTGGTAAGAACGCCATGCCGAAGCCGGCCATGGTCATGGCGCGTAAAACTTCCGATGACGGGCTTTCAAAAACAACTTTCAGGCGGCGGTGGCGCGGCAAATCGTGAATAAGCCCTTCAACGCAGCGCCCTAAAAAAGAGCCGGGCGCATAGCCCAGTAAATCAACGCTTTGGCCCATCATGCGCTTGGCCATGACGGGGGTTATTTTGTCGTGCCCCAGTGTCAGTGATTGTAGGCCTGCAGCATCAACAAACGGCAGCAGGTTCGGCGACGCATGGACCATGGCGAAATCAGCAAGGCCTTCACGTAAATCGGCCACGCATTGCTCGATCCGCTGGCCGGTCAGGCGCACGCTGAGTTCTGGCATCGCGCGCGTGCAGCCGCGCCACCAGAAGGGAAAGAAGCTGACGGCAAGCGTATGCGAAATGACGATACGTATGGGGTTATTAAGCGCCGATGATGCTGCGCGCGTGTCCTCAACGGCTTTTGCAATACCGCGGCTAATCTGCTCGGCATGCACCAAAAACCGTGCCCCTGCGGGGGTCAGGTCAACCGGCGTGACGCTCCGGTCGAACAGAGGGGCGCCCACGCGCTCTTCAATTGCCATGATCCGGCGTGAGAAAGCAGGTTGCGTAATATGGCGCAAATCCGCCGCACGGCGGAAGGAGCCGGTGCGCGCCAATGCTAAAAAATCTTCAATCTCTGTCAGTTCCATGATGCCTCGTACACAAGCTACTCTATGACGTTCAAGGCCGCGATGCAATTTTTGCATGGGGAATGAAAACAAATAACTTCAAAATTC
>Ga0209066_10002002_pt1 | contig 25788 bp, 23 predicted proteins | sample All_14_2_FD_187198 | JGI IMG/M metagenome (GOLD analysis project Ga0209066, IMG submission 187198) | Freshwater microbial communities in response to fracking from Pennsylvania, USA - Allegheny Zone_MetaG_DW_15 (SPAdes) (version 2) ... | reverse complement strand
GTTCAATCCTAAGCTGACTTGCTTCATGTCTGTTTGCCACGCATCATCTCGACGCCAACATCATGCAAGACCCGCGCCCTGCGGCTGGGTTTTGCAGACCTTCCTTAGCGGGGGGCAGACGTTCACGACCATTTACGACATTGATCCCGCAGGCTGCCTTACGGGGCTGACTTATCCCAGCGGAACGAAGTTGATCATGACCTGTGACCGTAAGGGTCGGACACAGGATGTCAAGCGCGTCATATCGACAACCCCCCCCGTCATCGCAACGATCGCTAGCAACATCACATACCACCCATCGGGGCGCCCGGCGTCGATGGACTTCGGCAACGGTCGCAGCAGGGTGATGACGATGTTGAACGGCCGCGTCAAGTCAATCGTCAGCGCTGGTGTCGTCGACCTCACCTACACCTGGGATGGTGCCGCCAACCTCAAGAATGTCATTGACGCAGTCAACCCCGCACGCACTGTCTCCAATGCTGACTACGACAAACTGAATCGGCTGATCGGCACGACAACGGCGGCCGGCGCCTTCGTCTTTGACTACGACGACCTTGGCAATCGCACTTTGCAAACGGTTCCCGGTGTCGGCAGTACCAATTACGTCTACAACTCTGCCACCAATCGACTCGATTCGTCGAACGGACCGAGTGCCCCGCCACCGCTCGCACTTTCTTGGAACGTGGCGGACAGGATCGAGGCGAGTTCGGACGGCGCTACTTACCGATACGACGGAATGGGCCGACGCATCGCCAAGCAGGTGCCGTCGGCCAACATCGACGTGCTCTACCACTACGATGTGGGAAGCCACCTGCTTGCCGAGACACTGCCGAACGGCACTGTAATCCGCGAGTACTTCTACGTCGGCGATCAGCCGATCGCTGTAGATGGTTGCGTCGCCACGTCTGGGGTCGGTTGCGGCGATCGAAACTGGTTACACACCGACCACGTGGGAAACGTGGTTGCTCGAACCGATCGCCAGGGCGCGGTTGTCTCCAGCACCGTGTACACGGCATACGGCACTACCCCATCGACGACTTCAGGGAGCAGGCTGTACAACGCTCGCGTCTTTGACCCTGGCACGGGCTTCTATGATTTTGGGGCGAGGTACTACTCACCCGAACTTGGGCGCTTTCTCAGCGCCGACAGAGTGTGGCCTTCGCAGGCGGACCCGCAGTACGGGAACATGTATGCGTTCGGACTTAACAATCCGTATAAGTACACGGACCCACAAGGCGAGTTGCCCTTCTTGGTTGTGACAGGCGCGGTCGGGGCGGTAATTGGCGGCGTTGTCGCCGGCATCGCCACCTACGACTCGGAGAGGGGAGTGGACTGGAGCGCAGTTGGAGTTGGAGTGGTGGGTGGCGCGATCGCCGGCGCCACGCTTGGCGCGGCTACTGGTTATGTGCTGGCTGGATCAGCGCTTGCGGAAACGTCGGCAGTAAGTAGTGGTGCCATTGCGCTTGCGACCGGTACTGCACCCGCCGCACCCAAGTTGCAGGAGCTCGCGTCGAACTCCTTGAAGAATCCCATGGGGCCGCTTGAACAAGCCGCGCTTCGAGCGCGAACCATAAACCAAGTCGCGAGTGTTGTTCAACCTAATCGCATCGCCCACATTTTTGGTCAGGCGAAACACGGACTGGACGGCCTTGTAGCTCGTATGGGTTCCCAGCACGGCGCGTACGAGATGCTTGATTCGGCCGTACAAGCACAAGTGAGGAATGGAATTCTTGGCCCTGGGCGATTCGAAACGATCGTCAATATCGTGGGATACGATGTGACAGTGCGTGGTGCAGTAATTGACGGCACTGCGAAGATTGGAACGGCCTTCATTCCATGAAAACAGAAGAACCCAAACTCAGCACGCTTGAGAGAGCCGCACTCGAAAAGCTACTTGCGGGCGAGCATGCGGGCCTCGAACTTCTCCGCAACCAGATTTCTTACATTTCCAACGTTAAGAGGGTTTTCACTGGGGTTGGATTCCTGACGAACTTTGTGGTCTCGCCTGAGGCCAGCAGGCTGTCAATCTTGCGGAAGATTCGATTTGGTGACGTTGTCGCGACATCCCCGATGCTACGAAACGGTGTCGAGTTTCTGTTGTATGTTGATGAGGGCGCAATTGCGGGCCTTGAGGGATTTACTATAGATGAGGCTTGGCCCGATCCATTTGATACTTATGAGCTCGGCTACGTACGCGAGCCACGAGATCTTAGCGCCTTTGATCAATAGTCTCTGCCCGACGCCTCATTGGCGATAACAAGGTGGCACTTGCCAAGTGCTCTGGGCAGCGTTGGCTGGAGTGCGGTTCCGCCTTGGGGCCGCGTGTTGCATAGTGAGGTAAGAGTGGTTATGCGCACCATTGGATGGTTCATATCGACATTGCTCGCCTCGGTCGCCCCGCTTATTGGCGTCGGTCCCGCTGCTGCAGCTGGAGCGAAAGTCGTATACCAGCATGACGCCGTGGGCAACGTCAAATGCATTCTCGACGTGACAACCGCACCAGATACGCTCGTCGTGCGAGTGAATTATCCCGATGTTCGTGGATCGGCTTCCGAGTCAATCGTGTCAACACGCATCGCTGAGGCCGATGGCTTGCTCCGTGCAATCTCGTACGGGCGGAGCGGATTGCAGCCGCTCTTTCTATGTCCGGTCCAGTTGAGAGAAGCGCGCTCTTGGTACCTCGATCCGAGTCGATCTTTGCTGATCGAACTTGTGAAGGAGGTGCTGCAGGCGGTAGACAGTGGCATGCCCACGCTCCTTGATGGACCGACACCCGCCGCCACTGACGACATTCGTCGCGTGATCATCATCCTTAACGACCCCAGCTTTGCACTGGATCAGGCAACGACAGGGACTTGGCCGTATCGCATCAATGGCAAGCAGCGGAATCTGTCTGTGTCTGTCCATGGACCGAACGACACGACAGAGCAGTACGTGCATGGCCTTTCTCATCACGAAGGGTTGCGCGATCTCTACTTGTATGACAACGTGACTGCCGACCCTAGCCTCGTTGATGCGGCGACCAAGTGGGACAACATGGCAAAGCCTTTCCTCGGAGCGCATCCGTTGGTATGGTCCAAGGAACTGGCCGCCTGGGTGATCAATTCTGGCCGGCGCGTTGAATACATTCCTCGACCCGTTCGCGGGGGGCCGCCGCGTACAGGCCAACCGCCAATCCGCCTCAGCTATCAAACCGCCTCGCAAAGCGGCGACGCGGTGGCGATCGCAGTTGGTTTGACCGAAGGGGTCACCGCGCTGGCGAACGAATCTCACTTCTACTGGATTGAGGCCCGCAAGCCTGGCCTCGGGCCTGGTCCAGGCCAAGGTTTGGACACCGTGCCCAGCAAGGGCGTGCTGGTCTACTACGCAAACAATGCAGTACCGCAAGGCCAGGCCCCCATCGTCGTTCGCGACGCAACTCCGGCCACCCAGACTCGGGACGATGCACCTCTCCAGGCAACACAGTCTCTGTCAGTGTCTGGAACGGGGGTCGTGGTCACCGTCGACAGCGAACTACCGGGAAACGATGGCTTCTTGGTGAGAGTCGACTACGCACCGCCGCCCTCAGGCTATGACGTATCGATCGCCACAGGAGACCCACCCTGGATGAGCCCAGACATCTGGGTCGACAACCAGCGCGACGGTGGCGGCTTCCAGGCATACGACGATGTCGCAATGGTGGCCTCTGCGGGTCCTGGCACAGAGCAGCCGATCGCCAAGGAGGTCAACCGCATCTATGCACGGATTCACAATGCCGGGCCGGCTGTCGCACACGATGTCGAAGTGGCATTCACTCTATCGGACCCCTATCACACTGTTGGTGGAGCCGGCGACTTTTCCCCGGTGGGAATCAAAATCATCCCCACTATCCCGCCCGGTGAGTTTCGCGATGTCTATTTCGAATGGACCCCAACGGGCGCCGACGACCCGCACAGCTGCATCCGCGTGGAGCTTCGCAGCTTGCTTGACGATACAAACTCCGCAAACAACACGGCACAGAGAAATGTTTCGGTGCAGCAGAGCCGCACGCGTAGCCCGTATACAGAGGTCGAGTTTGATTTCAGCATTACCAACAGTTCACCGGAGCCGAGCCTCGTTTACTTTCGCGCCGACGAAATTCCGCCCGCCTGGTCTCATCACTTCCAAGCTGAATCTGCGGTTTTGACGCCGGGACAAAGATACATCGGCAAACTGATTGCCAAGCCCAATGACGCCGCACCCGCGTGCACGACTCAAGATATTCAAGTCACCGGCTGGACACCGCGAGGGGATACGCTTGTGCGCTTGGGTGGGACTACGCTCAGGGTTGAACTGCGCCGAACGGCAACAATAGACGTCGCTGTCCGCCCAGTAGCCTGCGGCGACGGTCTGGCGTCCCTCTTCTTTTGTGGGCGCATCAAGGCCTCTGGCTGTACCGACCCGCCGCGGCCGAATCAGGTAGTCAGTGTCCGCTACATGAGCCCTACGGGCCAGTCTGTGTGGCGTGATGTGCGAACAGACGCCGCTGGGTGCTTCGAAGACTTCTACACTTCACCGGTGGGTGGTCCATGGGAAGTGACTGCGCACAGCCGGGGCGATGTCTGCGAATCGTCTGCCACCAAGGCGAGCACAATAACGTTGCCGTCAACGAGTGGTGGCGGCGACGATCGGCGCCGCGAGTGGGGTGTCTTCGTTGAGTATCTTGGCTTGGCGCATAAGCTCGGTATCCGCTCACCCTGGATGATCGGCGGCCGATACGCACTTGGCGTTACTTCAAACTGGTCTTTGGAGACCGAGATTTCCTTGGGTCAGTCGAAGGATCGGCTAGGTGTGGGAGGGCGCATTTGGCAATGGACTGCTCATACGGTCTACGAGGCGCCACTGCTGCGGCCGCTCGGTTGGAGCGCCTTTGCAATGGCCGGCGTCGGCGTGCTTGGCTTTGACGGCTTTACGACGAGTGCGCGTGGCACGACAGCGGATCTCGGCGTAGGCCTGAAGGTACCGCTCGCGCAGCGGGTGAGCCTACGTGGGGATCTGAGACTCGTACGGGCCGCAAGTGTCTACGGTAGCGGCGCCTCGAACAATTTCGAGGCAACGCTCGGCGTCTCCGTTAGGTTCTAGTCTCAAGGACGTGCGTACTTCACTCCAGACTTTTCCGGGTCTGGTCGCGGCGAGCAACCCTGCGACCCGGGAGCCGCCATCGGTGGAGGACTCCTTGTGGCCGGGAGCGTGAGCACTCGGCAGTGCCGAGGAGATGCTCTTCGCCGCCTGAGCTCTCGACAACCAAAGTAGCTCTCGGCGCTGTCCACGAACTGGCACTGCCGGCCAGGAGCCGCCACTGTCCACAGGCAGCTTACTGGCTTCCCAATCCTCCAACCAGAGAATCTGCGCTTTGCCGCTTTGCCGCTTTGCCGCTTTGCCAGCGCCGTGCCCCGAACTCGTGCGGCCTGGGAGAGTTCAGGAACAAGTCAAGGGCCTGGCGCTGCTTCTGCGCCCCGACCGGTCAGTTGCTGCAGCGATGGGCTAGTATTGGCTGCAATGCTGGCGGCAAGTGTGCATCATTGAAGGGTGGAGACAACAAATGGACATACAGGAGGATTACAACCGATGGTCGAGCGCTTATAACTTCGACACCAACATCACTCGTGACCTCGACTACCACAAAGTCAGAGAACGTTTTGAGGCCGGCTCGTTCGAGATCGTCCTAGAACTTGGCTGCGGCACGGGGAAAAACACTCCACTATTCGCCGCTGTTGCCGCCAAGGTCATCTCGCTAGATTTCTCTCTGGGCATGCTTTCCGTGGCCAAGCGCTCCGTCCTCGTCGAGAACGTGACCTTCGTCCACGCGGACATCCGGCAGGCCTGGCCGGTTCCGACGGCGAGCATTGACCTGATTGCTTGCAGTTTAGTGCTTCAACACGTCGAGGACCTGCTTCCAGTGTTCCGCGAAGCTAGTCGCGTCTTGACTCCCGGAGGAATGATGTTCCTCAGCGAACTGCACCCCATAAAGGGATATCAAGGGAGCATGGCACGCTACTTGTGGAAAGATGAACCCAAGGCGATCCCTGCGTTCGACCACCAGATCTCCCATTTCACGGAGGCAGCCAAGGCATTCGGCCTGCGCCTGACGGACCTGAGCGAGTGGTGGCATGCCGATGATGCCGGTAGGCCGCCGCGAATCGTCGCGCTGACCTTCACACGTTAGAGCCAGCGGGTCGAAGAACCCACACGGCGCGATCAATCTCTGGACGAAGCGCCTGCAACAACGCTAACGAGACGTCATCACCAACCGCGTGTGGCCAGTGGCGGGTAAGGTAGAAATTTTCCGATCGGGTCATCACTTCATTCCCACCGGTGGGCTTAAGGGGGGCAAGAAAGTTCAGATAGCCAGGTGAAAGATCGATCGCCTCGACCACCTGACTCATGTCAGCACAAGCCTTGATAAAACTGGCGTGCGCAGTGGAAGTTCCAATCTGCCGAGCGAAGCTCGTGAACACTGCCTTCTGGGCCTCAAGCATCTTGCCGATGTCGATGCGAATACCTGCTAGATCCACCCTTTTGAGGATGCGTCTCTCAGCATGTAGCCGATTAGCCATGTTTGCCAGACGGCGAAGCTTCGGTTCGGATGGCTCAATCGGGCGGACCATCACCTCGGCGAGTTCTTCGCCGCTCAGCCTCGACGAGAACTCGACAATAAAGTAGCAGCGCGTCTGAGGGAAAAGCATATTGGAAGTTGAGTAGGCCTTCAAAAAGGTCTTTTCAAGCTCCGGAGAGATTGCCGCGATATAAGATGGGATCACATATGCCCTTCAGCATCCTAAGCTGCACTGTGACTGGTTCCGGTGACTGCGGCGCATCAACAGACAGGAAGCACCAGCAAACTATGCACGGATTCAAGAGTGATGCAATTTAGCACTCCCGTCTCGTCCAGCCCCCCTCAACCAGGGGGGGGCATTGCATCGGTCTCCAGGGACGGGTCGGCGCTTTGCGTCACCTGGGCCGATGGTCTGTCCGGCAGATTTCATCATATTTGGTTGCGCGACAACTGCTCGTGCCCCCTGTGTGGAAGCCACGAAAGCGGCAGTCGTTTTCAGTCTCTCCTGGACATTCCCGTGAACATCGCGCCGGCTGGTGTGTCGCACGACTCCACGGCACTCACTCTCCATTGGCAGGGCGACGATCACATGTCCTGCTACTCCTCGGCTTGGCTTCGCCGGCATTGCTACAGCGACACCGCTCGTGCCGGGCGCCTTCAACGACGGACCTACTGGGATGCGACCCTCAGCGAACTGCCCACGGCTGACTTCCCCGCGCTGGAGCAAGACTTCACGGAACGCCATCGTCTCTTCGCGAACGTCGCCGAGTACGGTTTCGTCGTGGTTCGCGGACTTGGCACCAAGCCCGAACAGACCCTGCGCCTGGCCGCACTGCTCGGCTACGTGCGTGACACGCATTTCGGGCTGGTCACAGATCTCACGCTGAGAGCCAATGGCCAGCATATCGCTGACTATCCGGTTGGTATCCTCCCGCATACGGACGAAACCTACAGGGCAACGCCTACCGGCATTAACATCTTCCACTGCATCGTCCCTTGCGATCAAGGAGCTGGTCACACGGTGCTGGTGGATAGCCACAGCTGTGCACGCAAGTTGAAGGAACTTGATGCGGAGTCCTTTGACCTGCTATGCCGCCTGCCCATTCAGCATGTGCGACGAACCCTGGGTGAGACGATCCGCTCCAGCCACCCTGCGTTCACGTTGGACACGGAGGGAGAATTGGCTGAAGTCCGCCTGAACGAGCGCACGATGTCGACGCTGTCCGTTCCCGAACACCTGATGGAGGCTGCGTACGTTGCCCTCCGCAAGGCATTTGAAGTGGCCTATGCGCCCGAGAACTGCTGCACCTTCAGGCTGGCAGCAGGTGATGCGCTAGTCTCTGACAACCTTCGTGTGCTGCACGGAAGAACTGCGGTGACGGGGCGACGCCTGCTGCGCCAGACCAACGTGATGCGCGACGAGTTCTTTGCGCGTCTCGCGGCTCTGGAGGAATTGTTGAACCCAGGTGCTACGGCATGAAGCCGCAGAAGCTCGAAGGGCGTCCGTGATGTCAAGCGTAGCCCAGCGTGAGGAGAGGTCGTCGAATGGCAAACCTGACTGAGGAGCAAATTCTTGCGCTACCAATGGAGTTCAACCTGGCGGACGGGCATGCGTACCGTGGCTGGAACTCGCAGGAGTCCCACCTTATCGATCGCGTCGCAGACATCTTCCGCTCGGTAGACCGAAGGGACCGGTTGGCTATCGAGAAAAGCTATCTGCGCACATTCTTCGCCGCCGCTGGCCAGTCATTCCGTCCGGACCGATTCGAGCATCACCTTTGCTTCACAGCCTCGATGGCGCTTGAAGCAATCGCCAACCTGTTGAGAGCCAAGGGGCTGTCGGTCGCTCTTGTGGAACCCTGTTTCGACAATCTCTACGACATACTCACGCGCCATGGGATCCAACCCGAGCGCATTTCCGAGGACCTAATGCGCCTGAGCGGCAGCGCTCTGGCAGATCGCCTGAAAGCGGTCCGCAGCGATGTCTTGATGCTGGTCAGCCCGAACAACCCTACAGGCGTAACCCTGGAAAAGGAGGCACTTCAGCAGATCATCGAGTTCTGCCGAGCCAACGGTCGCATGCTGGTCCTTGACGCCACATTTCGCTTCTACGTTCCGCCATCCGAGGTCTATGACCAGTACGGGATGCTTGCGGACTCAGGGGTCGACTGCATTCTCGTTGAGGACACCGGAAAGACCTGGCCGACCCTGGAACTGAAGGCCCCTTTCTTCAGCGTCTCGACCGGTCTTGCCGAGCAACTTTCGCACATCTACTCAGACTTTGTCTTGCACGTCTCTCCTGTGTCGGTCGCGCTCCTAGAGCAATTCATTGGCCTGGGCATGGCGCACGTGCGCGAAGTTGTCGACGTCAACCGACGTTCTCTTCACGACGCGATTCAGGGGGCTGAGCTTGTCCCCACTTCTGCCTCATTCATGAGCGTCGAGTGGCTGAGAATCACCGACGACGCGACCTCGGACCAGTGGCGTCTCAGGCTCGCGAGCGCTGGCGTGCAAGTCCTGGCGGGACATAGATTCTTCTGGTCCCAGCCCCAAGTTGGCGACAAGTACCTTCGCGTGGCGCTGGTGAGGGATCCTTCGATGTTTCTTGCAGCGGCTGCTCGGATATCCAAGTGCGTTCGCATCAACTGCAGCTAGGAGACGATCATGTCCACAGCCGGCGACTTGCTGCATTCCTGGAACCGACTTGATCGCCAGCGCCTGTCAGGCATCAGGCTAGAAGAAGACATCCGGGACGCCCTGCAGTGTGTGCGGACGACCGCACCCTCGATCGCGCAACGCCGTAGGCTCCTAGAACTCAGCGACGAGGTGGGCATCCAGTACGCATTCCTGGGCTTCCCCGCAGCGTCGAGCCAAGAGGCAGCGTTGTGCGTGGACTTGGCCCGGCATGCCGCTAGGGAGTCCTTGGGGATCGAGCCGGTCTTCATGGCGCGGGCCATTCCGACTGATGTCGAGGCGATCGTTGAACTTCAGGACGCCGCCGACCGAGCTGTTACCGCGGACATCTACATAGGAATCAGCACGCTGCGTTTGGCGGTTGAGGGCTGGACCTTGCCCGATGCGCTGGACAAGCTAGCAAGGTCGTGCTCGCTTGCGTCTTCCCAAGGAATGCAGTTCCGCGTTTCGCTGGAGGATTCTTCGCGCGCAACGCCCCAGCATGTGGCCTGCGCGGTACATGCCGCTGCGGACCTTGGTGCAAAAGGAATCATCCTGTGCGACACCACGGGAGACTGCCTGCCAGACGGTGCTGCTCGCCACACGGCGTTCGCCGTCGACCAGCTCGCCAAGATCGGCACGCAAATCGATATCGGTTGGCACGGTCACAACGACAAGGGTCTTAGCCTCGCCAATGCATTGGCTGCAGCGACCGCTGGGGCCAACATCATCAGCGGAACCTTTCTCGGCATCGGCGAGAGAACTGGCAACATTCCCCTGGAGCAAATGATCTTCCTACTTGCGCAAGCAGGAAACGAACGACACAACTTGCTTGCGTTGACGCAACTTTGCCAAACACTTGCAGCCAGCGTAGCAGTCGACATCCCCGCAGGCGCGCCGATCGTTGGGGCAGATGCATTCAGCACGTCAACGGGAACGCACGCCGCCGCGATCCTCAAGGCCAGGAGTTTTGGAGTCGAGTACGAAGACCTGATCTACTCCGCCGTCCAGGCAACCTCCCTGGGCAGGGCCCAGCGGTTGCTGATCGGAGCAAACAGCGGACGCAAAGCCATACTCGCCGCCTTGCTCGATTGCGGCCTCGCCCCAGAAGAAACGAAAGTTGAGGCGTTGCTGCGTCACTGCAAGCAGAGGCGAACCTGCCTGCAAGGCCGCGATGAAATCCTGCGCGTCCTGAACAGCCTGGGGCAGGATTGAGCCTGAGGAGCCGCAGCCATGCATGAACACATTGTGGCCGTCGGCCCCGATCTGCCCGCGGAACTGGCAGCCTCAATTCGGGATGCGCTGGATCTGGGGCGCTGCGAAATGCTGCTTGTGCACCTGGAGCAGATGGTGGGTCTGGAGATCTGTGGAGTGCTGGTTTACGGGAGTCTAGCTAGGCGTAAGCCCCCACGGGAGATCGGCGACTCCGATGTAGATCTGCTAGTACTAACGACGGCCGATGCCGTGGGGGGGGTATTCGGGACAGCTGCTGGCATCCAAATTGACCTGCATGTCCAGCAGCGGGAGCGGACACTGGCCAATCCGCAGGAGAACTGGGTGTATGCGGAAGCGGAGGTCCTGCACGATGCCGATCCTCCCCTATTGAAGACCTGGCTGAATTCGCTGCGTGAATGGAAGGCTCAGACGCCCGACCCTTGGTCGAGTGCAGACCATCTACGAGGAATGGTCTGGGCTTATCGACTGCTGCGGCGAGTCGAGCGTCTGAAGCGGTCAGACCCCACCCAGGCGTCCTTGCATGAGGCGCGCCTGCTAGCTGCGCTTCCTGAACTCCACGCACAAGTTCGCCAGCGTCGGACGACGTCGATTGGCCAATGGTGGCGATCGCTGCGCCTAAGTGAGCCCGCCATGGCTGATGCGCTTCAGGCGTATGACGCCGATCGGAGATCCGGCGACCCTGGCGCGCTCAGAAGGCTGGTGGATCACCTGTTCGGCGCCGACCCGGCGCATAGGGACACCTGATTTGATGCACACAACATGGCCAGACACCGACACCTTCTGCATGAAGGTCGGTGAAGTGCACTTCCACATGGTGCGCCTCGTCGGGCATCGCCTTGAGCGTTGGCGTGACTTTACGATCGATCAGCAGCGTGTGGCGACCTCCTATAGCGGGTTAGATCTGTCGCGCACGTTCGCGGACAAGGGGTTCAAGGCGTTTCTGTCAGTCCTTGTCTACGCGGCATCGGCCGACGTATGGGTCGCCTACGCTGCCGATCAACCAGTGCTCGACCTAGATGAAACTAATCGATCGAGCGTGGAGATGTTCGTCAGCGTCACTACGTCGAGGAGCGCGCGCTTCACAGGTCATATGGGCATTGGACGAGCCATGACCTACCTGGGCACTCGACACCCGGAACTCGCCCCTCGTCTTCACGGGTTTGCCGCGAGGGTCGCACTCATGGTGGAGCCCTCCAGGTTCTTGATGCTGACTGTGTCAGCCTCCCGTATGCGGGAGATCCTAGTGAAGGCCATTGTAGAGAACGTGGGGGCCGAGGCTGCTCAGATTGGTGACGGCGCGAGGAAGATCGCGCTAAAGGGGGTGGAGATCGATGCGGAAGCCGCAACACTGGACGAACTGCTGGCACGCCAGCGCGACCTCATCGAGAGCGGCGCGGATAGCGACCTCGCCAGGCTGGAGACGTTCGAGCGAAACGAATTGGCAATTGCGCTGCGACGGCAGATTGATTCGCGACTACATACGGGTCGTTTGCCACTTGTTCGTGCAACGTTGTCAGATGACGGCAAGTCCTATCGATCATTCGATCTGGAGGATGGCAGCGGGAACATTGTGCAGCGCATCAAACACGATGAGATGTCGCAAGAGTACGCTTGGTTCTTCCAATCTCGCTACTTCGTGGCCAACCCGAGGCAGCCGTTGCTTGCTGTTCGATTGGATGCGCTTGCGAGTCTCATCGACGGCCACCACATCGAGGTGCGTGCGTGAGTCAAGGTGCTTATAGCGGGGTTAGACAATGCCTCCTGTCATCCGACCTTTCGTCGGTCTGCATCGTAGTGGCGCATCCCGACGATGAGACGCTGGGTTGCGGCGGCCTGTGCCAGAGAGTCTCCAGCACCGTTTTCATTCATGCCACCGACGGTGTTCCTGGTGATTCCCAATTCTTTGTGCATAAGGGGTTTGGCTCCGCAGAGGCATACCGTCGTCGTCGCGTGGAGGAACTGGATCACGCGCTGGCGAGACTCCCGTCCGGCCGACACAAGAGGATCATGCTTGGGCTTGGCGATCAAGAGCTTCTCCAGCACATTCCGGGTCTGGTCCGCCTGCTGACCGACCATATTCGCTCCAGCGGCGCCAACGCTATCGTGACACACGCATTCGAAGGAGGACACCCTGATCACGATGTGGTTGCCTTTTGCGCGGCCACGGCGGCTAGGCAACTCGGAGACCTACCGGTGTTCGAGATGCCGTTGTATCGGGCCGAGAGAGGGCGCACGGCGCTTCAATCCTTCCCGGACACCTCCCTCACCACAGTGGAAACCTTGACTCTCACCCCTGAAGAGGTAGGCATCAAGAAGCAGATGCTTCGATGCTTCTCATCGCAGCAGCGGTTGACGCAACGCTTTGCTCCAGCCATCGAACGCTTTCGTGCTATGCCCGATCACGACTTCTCGTTACCGCCGAACGGCGGAGACGTTCTATATGATCGATTCAGCTGGCAGGTGACGAGCGCGATGGTGACAAGCTCCATTCAGCGCTATCTCGAAGGACAGTGATCGTTGTCACTGGTCCGTATTAATTTCTTGAAGTTTTCGAGCTCTTCTTCCGTAGGCGGCTGAAACGGCGGGTCGATGTTCAGATCCAGTTTGCCTCGAAGCCATTCGCCACCCCAGTGGCTTACGCCGGAAGCGGTACCCATGTAGGCAATCTGATCGGCAAGCAAATTCTGAGGATCGAGATACCAATCGAGATGTCGTGCCCAGTAGGGAGCGTGCGTGCGCAGCCCATCGTTCAGCCGCCTAAACGGCAGTTCGGAGGGGTACATCCCGAATGTCGTATCGATGACCGCTCGCTGAAGCTTTGTTGAGCGTCCATTCCACTGAACTACCTCGTTGGCTTGGCTCCAGTAGCGTTCTGTGTGGCCGTGAATCACTCGATCTCGCAGCGGATAGCAGTCGGGGATGTCGTCGATTCTGAGCATAGGGCCGATGACGGACACACGGCGCTGGTCAAGGACATGCCGATAGAAGTCGAACATGTCCTCGCAGCCATCACAGATGCAGATATCTGGATCGGTCACAACGTAGTGAGACGTGTCAGGATAGCGTGATAGCCAAGCCTGAATGGTTTCATCGACGGTGTTTAGGTCCGATGGCTGCCGGATCGACGGGCGATTCCGCCAGACTTCAACGCCGGAAGTTTCGAGAGCCGACAGGTAGTCGAGCAGCGGCTCATGCGTGGATCCCGTGTCGTGGACGACAAGTACCTGACCATCGATCTGCCGATAGGAGGCGATCGCCAGTTCCAACGCCCACAGGCGGTTGAAGCTCACGATTACAATGGGAACGGGTGGTGCACGTTTAATCATCGTTCAGCTCCAGCGAGGTAGATAGAGAGTTTGCACCAGTCATCTAGATGTCCGCGCACAGGGGCTAACGTGCCAAGTCCACGCGACATCGCGCTTCGCTAGGTCAGAACTTTCTGTCCGGTGTGGGGGCCGAAAGCAATATGGTAGGTGACCGCAGCTTGCAGCGGCCGCGGTGTGCGCCCATCCTCTCGATCAGGCCACAGCGCTTGCAGTTTGTCGCCGGCGGGGTGTCCCCACGCTGCAATCGGCCTGACCGCCGCCCGCCGACGAGAGCCCTCCGGCGGGTGACCAAGTACTATGTTCGACCGGCAGCTTCAGGGCGGTGAGATTTGCGCTGCCGATGTCGAATCAGGGTCGGCAGCGCCAGTACGTTCCGTACCAGACCGGTCGTTCATGATCGGATCGTCGGCGTTGGACATCGAGTGCCCTGTCTCGGGTGTGCAGCGGTCGATCGCGGGTGCTGTCAGCGATTGACCGCTTTGCGCGGATGTCGCCATTCACTGTGAGCAGCCCAAAGTCTCACACTAGCGGTAGCCGATATTCGCTTAGCCCAACTGAATGTCCGCTCCTGGCCAACCAGCACTAACGGTAGGACCAACCGTGAACCACAAACCCCGAAAGCCCCCCTCAATAGCACCCATTGTCCGGTGACTTCCGACCTCTCCGCCTTAAAAATAGCGAAGGTCTCTCGGAAGCCCCACGATGCCCTCCCCGCAGCATGCCAGCAGCCGCTACGCGTCGCCCGATCCCGGCTTCTCTGCCCTGTCGATCAACGAATTGCTGGCACAGCACACCGAGCTGATCGCCCGCATCAAGCTGTGCCATGGCTCCGACCGCGCCACTTTCGATCAAAGCGTCCTGATGCTGATCGAGCGCTACGCCCGCCTCGTCCACCTGCTCCCCGCAACCCCTGACAACTACTTCTGCGTCCCAGGCGGCTTGCTGCGTCTGGGCATGGAGGTCGCCTTCTTCAGCCTTCAGGGCACCGACGCCCACATCTTCTCCGGGCGCTCCACCATTTCGGCTCGCCGCCACCTGGAGCCCCGCTGGGGGCTGGCCACCTTCATCGCGGGGCTGTGCAGCGAAGCCCATCGGGTGCTCACTCACGTCATCGTGACCGATGGCACTGGCGCCGTGTGGCCCGGCTACCTTTACCCCCTGACCGATTGGCTGACCGCCCAACATGCGGACCGCTACTTCCTGCGCTGGCGCCCCAATGCCGTCGAGACGCGTGGCCTGGGCTTGTTCGCTCTGGCCCATGTGGTACCGCCCGCCGTCATGCAGTACCTGGCTGAGGACAACTCGGTCATCGTGCCGCACCTGATGGCCAGCGTGAGCGGCATCTCGGTCTACCGCGAACGCAACGTGCTGGACGAACTGGTGCGCCGATCCTTGGCGCTGGTGATCGACCGCAACCTTGTCGCCAATGCCGATCGCCATGGCTCACCGCCATGTGGATCGCACCTTGAGCGCTACCTGGTGAACGCCCTGAGGCACCTGGCCAGCGCCAACTCGGCATGGCAGGTCAACCGCGAAAAGTCTCGCGTTTGGTTGGCTGTGGATGGCCTGTTCCTGGTCTGGCCTCATGCCGCCGAAGACATTCAAAAGCTGCTGGATGCCGAGCAGCTTCAGGGCATTCCCAAAGCACCGGCCACGATCATGGATGTGCTCCTGTCTGCGGGTGTGTTTGAGCCCACCGCATCGGGGCAGCCGACCTGGACCATTCAACCTCCAGGCTCGAAGATCAAGTTGGAGGCCGTCAAGCTGGCATCAGCCGCCATCCTGTTTGCAGGCATGGATCCACAGCCTGCCCCGCTCGCAGAAAAATTGATGCGCATCACAGCCGTGGTCACTCCGGCGGCACCTGCAAAGGCACCCATCACGCAAGAGCCTCCCACCACCACCGGGCCAGACGCTCAGATACCGCTCATTCCCAGCGAAGACACACCGCCCGACGAACAAGGATCAGCAACCCAAGCACCAACACCAGCCGCTGCCGAGTTGGTGAACGAAACCAAACCCACGCCCCCAGCATCATTCACCCTGCAAGCCCCCATGCGGCTCAACCCCATCGTGCGCGATGTGCTCGTTGAGGTGATCCACACCTTGAACACCGGCGCTGGCCCGGCGAAGTGCTGCACCGTGGCCCATGGTTTGTTTGTACCCGTGAGCGAGTTCGAGCGCCGAGGGCTCCAGCCATCACTGGTCTTGCGCGCACTGACGGAGGTGCGCATGCTGGCCCGCATCAGCGCCAAGGCCCCGCCCACCTCATCAAGAGATTTCAACGGCACGCCCACCGTCGGTTTGACGATCAATCCACGCTTCGTCGGCGGGCTGGAACTGGCGGGCTTTGCCCTGCCTGCCGACCAGGGGCCATGACATGTTCATCCGCCGCTACGAGATGCCATGGCGACATGCCTACGAGGCCTACGCAGGCCTGGTCTGGGGCCTGGCGCTGGTCTTCTTCATGGTGGTGGGCGTCATCGGCCAGGTGCCACGCGCCCTCGCCCTGCCCTTGTCACTCACCTGCCTTGGTATGGCCGTCCTGCGAGTGTCGCAAGCGCTGCGCATTCTGATCCTGCGCGCTTCCCTCGCCGGGCATGGCATCCAGGTGATGGGCACTCAGGTGCAGGCGCAGTGGTGCACCAACCCGAACGCCGTGTTCCTCGGCTTTGGCTTTGAATGGCGGCCGGTTCATTCGCAGCGCTTGTACGAACTGGCCAAGATCGACTACCGCGATTTCGCGGTCTCTCCACGTCTCCTGAATCTGCTGGGGTATGACAGCCTGCCGCAGCCTGATGCCGAAATCGGGTTGGCCTACATCCATGGCGTGGAGCCCCGCGAGGTGCCACTGCACCGCCCCCTGCAGAACTTCGAGGGCGGAACGCTGCTGGTGGGCACCACCCAATCGGGCAAGGGTGTGGCCCTGGCCAACCTCATCACCCAGGCGGTGCGCCGCAACGATGTCGTCATCGTCATCGACCCCAAGAACAGCCGCCGCCTCAAGCGGGTGGTCGAGCGGGCATGCCAGGACTGGCGCGAGCGGGACACCTTCATGGAATTTCACCCGGCCTTCCCCGAAGTGGGGGTGCGGCTGGATTTCACCTTCAACTGGCAAAAGCCGACCGAGATCGCATCGCGCATCCAGTCCATCATGCCGCCCGACACGGCGGGTGCATTCTCGGCCTTTGGCTGGGATGCGGTGAACGTGGTGGTGCAAGGCCTGGTCGAGTTGGAAGAGCGCCCGAACCTGGCCAAGCTGACACGCTACATCGAAGGGGGCATCGAGCCGGTACTGGAGGGCTCCCTGCGGCGCTTCTATGCCGAAACGATGGGGCCCGCCTGGCGTGAGCAGCCCGAGATGAAAAAGCTCATCCAGGAGGCCCAGCGCGGCAACATGAAAAGGCCATCAGAAGCCGCCAGCCATGACCTGATGGCCTTCGTCGCCTACTACGAGCACCATGTGGCCCAGCCGCAGCGCAGCAAAGTGGTCGATGCACAGGTGCGCACGTTCAGGCACAACCGCGAGCACTACCAAAAGATCACCGCGAACCTGCTGCCGGTGCTCTCGATGCTGACCTCGGGTGATCTGGGGCGCACCTTGTCGCCAGACCCGTTTGATGCGGATGACACCCGCCCGATCATGAACTTCGAGAAGATCGAGCGGGGCGGGCATGTGCTGTACATGTGCCTGGACTCGCTGCCCGATCCTTCGGTGGCCTCGGCCATCGGCGCGCTGGCGCTGGCCGACCTGGCCGCACGGGCGGGCATGCGCTACAACTTGGGCGGCTACCGGCGCATCGCCTTGTTTGTCGATGAGGTGGCCAACGTCATCAACCAGCCCCTGATCGAAATCCTCAACAAGGGCGCTGAGGGCGGCATCTACACCACCTGCGCGATGCAGACCTTGGCCGACCTGGCCAAGCGCCTGGGCAGTGAGGCGGCAGCGCGCATGGCCTTGGGCAACTTGAACAACCTGATTGCCATGCGTTCAAAGGACCGGCCGACACAGGACTTCATCGTCGAGACCTTTGGCAAAACCGCCATCCACTCCATGCGGGTGGGCCTGGGGCATGGCGCTGACACCCATGTCGGTGACTTCTCCAGCAGCTATTCGACCCAACTGTCCGAAAGCTTCGAAGAGATGGTGCCTGCCGATGTGCTGGGCAAGTTGCCGAACCTGCAGTACTTCGCGTCGGTGTCGGGTGGCCGGATCATCAAGGGGCGCTTTCCGATTCTGGATCCGGATGCACCGGGCGCCAAGCAGCGCAGTGGGGGTCCACCATGATCAGGGCGATTGCCGTGGTGTCGCTGCTCGCCCTGTTGGTGCTTGTGCTCTATGTGCCCTCAGCGCACCCGCCAGAGCGCTTCGTTGCCCAGCTTCGTGCGGAGTACGGCATGGCAGCGGGGTTCTGGGGCGAGGAAGCCGCCACGCGGATGCTGTCACGCGCCATGGGTTTGCAGGATTCAGCGCGGCGATCAACGCCCATCCCCTCGTCAAAAGACAGCGCGCCGGTGGACAACATGAATGCCGCCGTCGGGCGCGAGATGGCCTCGGTCAACCAGCGCTTGTTCAACAACCCCTACTTCAGGTCGATTGATGCCTTGTTGCTGCTTGCCAGTTTCCGGCTCGCATTGCTGCTGGAGTGGCTGCCGTGGTTGATGGTCTTTGCAGCAGCGGCCATGGTTGACGGCTACTTTGTTCGGCTGGTCAAGGCCAAGGAATTCTTGCACCACAACCCCGAGATGTTTGCGCTGTATGTCTGCCTGGCCATCCTGGCCAGTTGCGCGACGGTGCTGGCCTTTGTGCTGCCGATCTCATTGAATCCGCTGGTCGTGCCATGCGTGCCCATGGTGATCGGGGCACTCATGGGGCTGGCGATCAAGGATTTTCATCGGCGGGGTTGAGCATGGGCCTCGACAGCAATCGGTAGAGAGGACAGAACCAGTCAAGCGCACAGCATCCGTCGCGTAGCGGTCGATTTCATTCGATCGCGGTTGCTGCTTCCGGCTTCCAAGACGTCCATCGTGCCGCAGCAGCTCATTCGACGACAACAGTACCCAATCACCACACAATAGGCAACTAGGCCGGATGAGTGTCGTGAACATGCGGATGTGAAGACACTCTGGTCATGCTTGCACCGACGGCCGGTTATGGAGAACGCCATGACACGAACGCAAATAGCTATCGGTATCAGCTGTCTTTTCATGGCAGGCAGGAGCCTCGCATGCAGGTACAGCCAAGTCAGCTTGAAGGAAAGCGTTGGCCACGCTCAAGCCGTTTTTGTTGCGCGGGCTGAAACTGCATCGAACGGCATGAGTGGGCGTGGCCCTGAAATCCCGGCCACTATGCGGGTGATTCAGGTCGTCAAGGGTTCGGCCAAGGTTGGCCAGCACATAAACGTCTACACATCGAATTCGTCATGCGGCCTTGGCGTTCAGGTCGGACAAGACTGGCTGATCCTGGCCAATGGTGAACCACTTAGGTCAGATCAACCGTCAGGCAGCATTCTGTTGACGGATCAAGCTGCTCGAAAACTTGTGCTCGATGAGTTGGGATTGAAGGTCGATTGATTCTGATTTTTCACGATCCATGACGCATGGCGTTTCGAGTTGTGCCACAGAACATGAAAAACACCTTGTGAATCAACGCGCCTGATTTCACTTTCTGTGTCACTCGCCACATTGGCCCAGCTTGAGCTGCGCCTCGATGACGGCCTGGTGAGGCTCGCACAAGGAGCTGTCAGTCTTTGTTGAAGCCGGTGGCCGGGGTGGAGCAGTTTGCTCGCTGGATCGGTGAACATGGGCGCGGCCAAGTCGGTGGCCACCCCGGGGCAGTTTGGCGCAGGCAGCGGTTGTGGCGGTGGATCGCTCCAGACAGTAAAGCGCTCGGCCCAGGTGCAGGTGGTGTGGCGCGATATGCCCGTGCGCTGCTCAATCCCTCGCTGGCTGTTACCTGCTGTGAATGGCTGTCCAGAAACGCACTTTTCTGGCTTTTGAGCGCGGTTTGACATTTAACCTAACCAGAGGATCGGCAACGCCATGCCATGCTGGACGCGCGAGGGCGGCCAGCATGGCGCGACTTCATAATCTGGCCAATACACAAGCCGTGCCGGAGGTGTCGTGCCTGATCAGCCTGCTAGATTGTTCCTGTGCACGCGCTGCCACTGCCAGGTCCTGGTGTGCAGCCGCTGCGATAGAGGCCAGCAGTACTGGGCGAGCATGCTCGCGCGCCAGTCGCAATGAGCGCCGACGTGAGGCTGCGACGCGCTGTCAACAAAGCGAGAACGGTCGACTCAGGCACGTCGCACGTAGCGCCGCTTGGCGTGAGCGCCGTCGGCCTTGTGGCTACCTAGACAGTCTGGGCCAATCAGCTGACGTGACGCACCAGGGTTGCTCGGAGGCCGCCCACGCACCTCCGGCTGGCCCAAGCGGCACCACCGGTGGCGATCAACCCCATCATCGGAGACCGACTCCGCCAAGGTCAGCCCTATCGCATGGACTGTGCCGACGTGTCGCCGCTGTGCTTGTCAGGTGCGGTCGCATGTACGCCAAAACTTCCTGCGGCCTCGCCGTGATAGTTGGACGAACGCCCACGGGCATCCTTCCTGACCTGGCAAATTGGTCAACGACCAAACTGCGAAAATTTCGTTGCTCCGAAAATATCGGCGGCGCAATGTTGCCTCCCCGCGCACCTGGTGGTCCGCAGTGAGACGCCAAACTGTCACCTGACTGTGACTTCTCGGCGTCAGCCCCCGGCCATGAGCAGTCGGTCATCAACGACTGCTTTGTCTCCACCTAATGGTCATCTTTGCGAGTTGTTGGCCCGCCGATCTTCAGGTTGCCGCCTGCAAGACCATCTGGTTGGCGCTCTACCGTAATAGCTGTCGCTAGTTGCCTGAACTCAATTCCTCGGACAGATAGGCACTAGACCTCCGCGCGCTGCGATTTGATCTATGCGCCTCTCCACTTCAGGCAAGATTCGAGCTTGCCTTGCTTTGCATCCAGAATACAGGCCAAGTAGCAAACTAGACCAGTAAGGGAGGAACATGTCTGTACAGATCATCGAAGCGACCATCCACTACCTAGAAAAAGCGGTCCAGACGCATGGGGTGGGGAGTGTCACCGTGAACCCACGCGCTACCCAACTTCCAGTAGACGCTGTACTTCAGCGCCTCTGCGAGAGCCTAATCCTCATGTACACCAAGGCGGCGAACAGCAACGGAACGCTCGGCGTAGATCCGCTGGCGCATCGATTCCCAGTGCACCTGCGCGAATACGTCGATGGGCGCACCCCATTTATGGCTTTTACTCGCCAGGCAGTCAACCAAATTGCACAACAGATGCAAGACTCTTTCCTAGCCAGTGGCGGCTACGCACTGTTTCTGCGATATCGAACCGATTTGCATGATCTCATGCTTGTTGCAATGCTCAAGCTCAAGCCAGGCGCCGGTATCGACGCTGGAACCCTAAGCCTGACCGAGACGCTGAATATTGACTTGGCCCATCTGAACGAAGCGGCGCGAATCAACCTTAGCCGCTGGCAAGAAGATGAGCAACCCTACCTCACCTTCATCAAGGGCGCCACGAGGCAGGCTGAGGTTAGCGAGTATTTCCGCCAAGCCCTGGCCTGCACTAGCTTCACTGATTCGCGGCATCACACCGAGGCCGTGCTGCGTGCCGCCAACGATTTTGTCGAAGGACGGGCCGACTTGTCTGCACAGGAGCGGCGTGAAGAGAAGACCGCGATGAGGCGCCGACTGTTTGAGTGTCTTGACAGTAATCGAGAGGAAATTCCACTTGCCACAATCGCTGCAGCGGTCAACCCATCGGCGCCCGATGCCTTCCTTGAGCACATTAGGGGCCGTCCGGAGGGCGACAGCTATAACCTCGACGAGCGCTTTAAGCCCAATCGGGCGACCTACCTTGCCCTCAAGCGCTTGCATGGCAAGATGGGCACAGTTTCGGTGTCATTCGACGTGGCCGACGTGCTTGCCGAACGCGTTCGCTACGATGCTGGAACGGACTCAGTGATCTTGCAGTCCCCAACCGAGCAACTTAAGAAATCGATCTTGGACCATGCCGCAACACCCGACCAGCACTCATGACTGGGCGCTCTGGCTCTTCGAGCATCTCGAAGGGGTGGAGTTTGCGGGTGCGAACTGGCAAGGGCGGCTGCCTGCGGATCTGGATTTCGATGCTACCGTAGAGGCCATCCCTGAGTCGCTACGTGGTTTGACTGAGCGCCGCGATCGGACCATTGAGTTTCATCCCGAGTCGGGCCACGTCTATCCCGACATGGCCGCCTTGGTGCAGGGGCTGCGACAGCGAAACGTGCCGGTTGAGTTTACTGTTCGCGACCTAGGCTACACCCACGGCAAGGCTGAGTCGGTACCCGGGCCTGTGCGCAATTATCTTGATACGGTCAAGCTTTGGCAGTTGCTGAAGTCTTTCGCCGATTACGAAGTCAACCAAAGCGTTGCATTCATCAAGAGCTATGAGTCTAAGGTGGAAGTCCGACCTGAGTACAGTGCCAGCGACCTCGTACCTCTCTCTAGGTTGACCGATTTCGGCGCCACCTATTTCGAGTCGGACCATCACCACCAGGAAAAGCGCAACATTGTCCGCACAGCCCTCCTGGAAGTGTGCAAGGGCCGGTCGGTGGTGCGTTTGGCCGAGCTGCTGCCCAAATTTGATGACTTCGTCGACCGGGTCAAGTCTTCCTATACGCTGTACACCGTCGACTTCTCGTTCGAGAAGCTGCGTTCCGAAGTTGAAAGCAAAAACGTCGAGGACACGCTGCGGCTGAACAAGACCCTGGCAGAAATTCAGAATCAATTGCTGGCTCTGCCGGCTGCGATGTTGATCGCGGGCGCCGGCGTCAAAGCGAACTCTATGGCGGCGAACCTCACGATCTGGTTCGGCGTTACTGTTTTTGCTTGGGTAATGCAAAAGCTCGTAGCCAACCAGCAGCATTCTGTCGCGGCTATCAAGCAGGAGGTTCAGTTGCGGGTCGATAAAGCGACCGCACAACCCCTGGATATCTCTAGCCGCGTGCTTCCACTGTTCTCTGACTTGCAAGCTCGCTTAGGACTTCAAAGCAAGACCTTGAAGAAGGTCGGATACGCTGTATGGGTCGTATGGCTCGCTGTAACTGCTGTGGCGATAAATGCGCAATGGCCAAACGTGTTCCCTGATTGTGGCCACTGGCTTGTCGACATGGCACGGCAAGCCCACGACGGCTTGTGTCACTTGGCTGGAAAGCTCTGACCCAACACTAGGCTTGCACCGCCTGCTATTCGGTCAACAAAGCGACTGAGCTAAGGTCCACAACGGGTCGGTAGGGATAGGCCGCCACACGCAGCCCAGTGACCGCAACACATCCCAAACTTGTCGAAGCCGAATCCGCTGTCGGCCACGTGCGTTCAAAGACCGTGCCCAAAAACCATCTAAGCGCGGTTTTCAGAAGCCACTAATACCTGCCTTGAGAAGCGTCAAGATGGTTGTTTGCAGATGTGGTTTCAAGACGCTCGGTGAGTCAGTGAATCGCATGCGCGAATGAATCTCACATTGATTCGGCCTGAAATTCGTGTCAGCGAGCTAGCAGTGCCAAATACATCCTGCGGCTCTCCGTACACCGAGCCAACGTCGAAACCCCCACCACAAAGCCTGTATTCGCCCGAGACCCAAAGAGGCCCCGCGCCTAACCTTCAGTCATGCGCTCACCAAAGTTGATGCCGCATCCGACCTGAGGGATCCGCCATGTTCACTTCCCCACCGATCGATTCAGCCGGCATAACGCTGGCTGAGCCGTACGCCCAAGGCCCGCCCCCAAAAGCCTAGATCGGCATCGCCCGATCTCACCCAACTCGCACTGCCTTGCTTGATGCAAAGCAGTCACATCGGGCATCCATTGGGAGTTCGCCATGCAACAGCTTTGTTTGCTGGGGTCGGTCTTGCTGCTAAGTCTTCCAGCCCATGCCGTGGCCTGTTGGGATGAAGCCGCCCAGCGCTATGGCATCTCGCCACAACTGCTGTATGCCATTGCCCGGGTCGAGTCCGGCCTCAACCCGCAGGCCATCAACCTCACGCATCAACAGCGCACGGGCAGCTACGACATCGGCCTGATGCAGATCAACAGCTCGAACCTGCCAGCGCTGGCGCGGCAAGGCATCACCGAACGGGATCTGTACAACCCCTGCACCAGCATCCATGTGGGCGCCTGGTTGCTGGCACAGACCTTCGCCAAGCATGGCCTGAGTTGGGATGGCGTGGGCGCCTACAACGCGGCCTGCACACAACTCAAAGGACAAGACTGCCAACGGGCTCGCAGCCGCTATGCCTGGCAGGTGTACCGGCGACTGCACACACCCAAAGATCGCATGCAGGCAGGGCTTGTGACACCGGGCAGCGCCGCTGAGCCCACAGGCGCCTCCCGTTTCATACTCACAGCACGGGTGTCGCCATGAACCAAGTACGTCAGATGGCCATGGCCTGCGCCTCGGCGCTCACGATCCTCTTCAGCTTCTCGTCCTGCAGCCTGCCTGCGCAGCAACAGGCTGACACCAGAGCCAAGTCAGGATCAATGGCCACGCCACCGGTCTCGCACATCGCGCAGCTCGACCATGGCCCGAGCGCCCACTTTGCGCAGTGCATTGAGCCTGCCTGCCCGGTGACGACGCTCAAGACCCTGGCTGTGGCAGCCAGCGATGAGATACCCTCCTTGCCTTCATCGCCCCGCCAGGCAGCGCCATCAGTTCCCTCTCAAGCACCGCAGAAGGCAGCGGTTGAAGCGCCTCGCAAACCGCAGGTCATCGTGTTTCAGTTCGCCACCGACAGCGCGGTGCTGACGCCCGCACAAAAGGCCTTGCTGTCCAGCCATGCTCATGCGCTGGGCCGCGCCGAACGCATCCTGATTCTGGGCAGGACCGACGACGTGGGCGCAGCCAACCCCAATCAGACCATTGCGCTGGCCCGCGCTGCTGCCGTTCGTGACCATCTCAAACGGCTTGTTCCGGTACTTCCAACTGACACACGAATCGACGCGAGAGGCCTGTGCTGTTACGCAGCATCAAACGACACAGAAGAGGGCCGCGCGCAAAACCGCCGTGTCGAGCTGGTGTTCACCATGCCCGCCGAGCTCAAGCCATGACCAGCAGCAACTCACATTGCGTCCCATGGTGCCCAACAGATCTTGTCCAGATCGATGCTCTGAAGCGTGCCCTCGCGCGCCCAGGCCCGTGTCCCCGCCTGCGTCAGGCCTTGACGTGCTCACCGCCCCAGGAGATTGCCATGCGCACTGCCATCATTCACCCGTTCACGCTGGCTCGCCAGCCCGCACCCATTCAAGAGGTCCACCCCAAGGTCGGCCGAAGCCCACGGAAGACCGCATGGCGGATCACCTCGGCACTGGCCGCGCTCACCCTCGGTTTGGGCCTGGCCATGCCCGGCTTTGCCCTCGACCTGGTGGCCTTCACAGGCATCACCGGGCCGATGACTTCGGCGCTCGCCCAGATCTCCGCACTGGGCCCCAGCGTCAAGGCTCTGGTCGGCTTCGTGGGCTTTGTGGTCGCCCTGATCTCGCTGTCGGCCTTGCGCAACTTTGGACCCGTCCTGTTCTACGTGGGGTTGGCCATCTTTGGCGCTGTGGGGCTGGTGATCGCGGGCGCCATCATGGGCGCGGTCGTCTGACAGCAGCTCACGCCAGCAGGAGCCTGACATGCAAGCAGACACCTACATCCCGCGCCGTCTGGATGACCCCTGGAAGATTGGCTTCTGGGACATCGATGTCGCAGCTCCTGTGATCTTTTGCTTCTTTGTCGGCTACCTGTCTGGCACCAAGTTGTCGTTTGCGGCCTGCGCGGCGGTGGGGATTTTCCTGTCCCGCTGGATTGCGCGCATCAAGGCGGACAAGCACCAGGCCTTTGCGGTGCATTGGCTGTACTGGCACCTGCCGCCCAGCCCCATGACCACGCTGCG
>Ga0209066_10002001_pt1 | contig 25788 bp, 23 predicted proteins | sample All_14_2_FD_187198 | JGI IMG/M metagenome (GOLD analysis project Ga0209066, IMG submission 187198) | Freshwater microbial communities in response to fracking from Pennsylvania, USA - Allegheny Zone_MetaG_DW_15 (SPAdes) (version 2) ... | reverse complement strand
ATCGAGACAAGCGCACAAAAGCTGCCCATGGGTTGAAACCAGGGCACAAAAGAAAAAGGGCTTGCTGCTAGATTTCTAGCAACAAGCCCTTGATATAAATGGTCGGCGTGGCGGGATTCGAACTCGCGACCCCTTGCACCCCATGCAAGTGACATTGCTGTTCAAGGGTTTGCAGTGCAACACAATCGATCAGAAAATACGTTGTACATCAATATCTTAGCTAAACTCCTGTTCAGGATGTTTCAGCAGCTTTCAGCCCTTGCGAGTTTCAAACCGTACCGCTGACCGTACCGCAAAAACCCACCAAGGAGTGGTTTGCAACCATCTCCATGGAGTTCAGTTTGGCCGAAAGCAAGCTCACAGACAAAGCACTCCGGGCGCTCAAGCCTTCTGATAAAGAACAGGTTATGGGCGATGGAGGTGGACTTTGGATCCGGCTCCTCCCGGTATCCAAGGGCGGTGCGATCAACTTCTACTACCGGTTCCAACATCAAGGCAAAGAGCATCGTTTCAACTGCGGCACCTACCCCGAGACCACGCTGGCCGAGGCTCGCAAGAAGCGAAACGCAGCCCGGGATGAAGTCAAGTCGGGCATCAGTCCACTCGACAAGCAGGCCAACGATCGAAGCTCCGCAGCCGCGGCAGTGGCCCTAAGCAAATCCGAAAAGACAGTCAATGAACTGTTCAATGACTGGGAGCGTGTCTATCTGATCACGCACCAGAAGGACAAGGGTGCATTCACCAAAGCTGCCTACGAGCTGGACGTAGGTCCGGTGATCGGTGCGCTGCGAGCGCGGGATGTGCGCCTCGCCCACATCATTCAGGTTATCGACCGCATCCTAGACCGCCAAGCGCGACGCAAAGCCAATCTCGTGCTCTCGCTGATGCGCCAGATGTTTCGCCACGGGCTCGGACGCGGCATGGTGGACACCGATCCCACACTGGGCATCTCCAAGAAGCAGGCCGGTGGCAAAGAGACGCCCGTTGACCGCAACCTTTCCGAAACAGAAATTCAGCAGCTGCACCGCTTGTTGCCGACCTCCGGCATGCCACTGCGCTTTCAAGCGGGGCTTTGGCTGATTCTGGCAACAGGAGCGCGGGTGGGCGAACTGCTGCATGCCCAATGGCAGCATGTGGACGAAGATGCGGGCCTTTGGGTGATCCCTGCAGAGAACTCCAAGAACGATCGCGAGCACATCATCCATCTGTCGACCTTCGCCATGCAGCAGATCAAGCTGATCGGGTTGTTGAAGTCGGGGACGTACTTGTTTCCGGGCCAAAAGCCTGATCAACCAGTCTCTGACAAGGCTTTGTCCAAGGCGGTGCGTGACCGCATCCGAGCGACACCACTGAAGAAGCGAACGCCGAACGCAGGCGCTCTACTTCTGCCCCGCGGGGAGTGGACCCCGCACGATCTTCGTCGGACCATGGCCACCCGAATGGGAGATCTCGGCGTCCAGCCTCATGTGATCGAACGCTGCCTCAACCACATTCAACAAGGGATTGTGGGCGTGTATCAGCGGCAGGAATATTTGTCCGAAAGGAGATCTGCCTTTGACCTGTGGGGAGCGCGGCTGACCGCATTGACAGGCGACACCGAACCTCTTGGGGAAGGCCAACATGGCATCGTCTAGGCAATCAAAGGCTCCCGTCTCACAGAGCGGGTCCAAGCTGCTGGCAAAGTGGCTCAACGCGTTACCGCCAGTTCCAAATCCCGAAACGCCAGCGATGGAACCGCTGATTGAACTGGCGGTGCAATACCGTTCGCGCATGATCGCCCTTTTGAAAGACCCACAGGTAGCCGCGTCCGTTGATCAATCCGTACGGACTGCTGCCCAAAGCTGCAGCACAGCCATTGCAGTGGAACGGATTGCGCAACTGTTAGTTGACGCTTGCTGGTTAAGCCACGCGCCCCATGCAAGCAAACACCTTTTTGAGAACGCGTCGAACCAAGCAGGTAGCAGGACCGACAATCTTCGTGAACTGATGGCCGCCGCAAAAACCGCCAAGGACCTGGGTACGCGACTGAAGTCCCTGACGGCAGAGTCTCTGACCGTGAGCCATCTCACGTCGCGACTTGCAGCAGGGAACGCAACGCTCTTCGTTCATCAACGAAAAGGGTGGAACATAGCTGTGCACAAGACCGAGTCACCCCATGTTTCAGAACTTCTGGAAACCCTCGCATGTGAACTGACCGAGGAAGCGGCAATGCTGAGCCTCATCATCGAAACAACCCGTCAGCCTGGATCCTCACGTCAAGGAATCAACATGCTGATTGATCACTTGCTGCAGCGCTCAGTAAATCTAGGCGCACTGAACCTAAAGGGGGAGCCGGTTCCAGATTTCGACTTTGTACATTCGGTAGTCACATCTCTGCATCCTACCCTTTCGCTTGACATCTCCACCGCGAGAAAACGTTGGGCGGCACGTCAAGGAAAACTCAAGCTCAAAAATCCTTGAGCGTTCCGTGACCTACTGAACACAAAAAAATATGGTCGCTGCTTCCCAACAACAGGATGCAATGCGATGCAAAACCAAGTATGGCGCTGGCCCACTGTCCAGCTCGTTTCCGGCCTGAGCCGCACCACCGCCTGGCGGCTCGAAAAAGATGGGCAGTTCCCCTGCCGCCGCCAGCTCTCGCCCAATGCCGTGGGATGGCTTCAAACCGAGGTTGAGGCCTGGGTCAACAGCCGCCACGAGGCCAAAGGCCGCCAAGTCGGCGACGGGAGCTTGGTATGAGCATGCTTCCCAATACCAACCGGCCCATCCTGCAAATAGTGCAGAAGAAGCAGCCGCCATCGATGCCCGGATTGACCAGCGACACGGACATCCTGGCCAATGCACATGTCTCGGACAAGGTCCCACCCCATCTGCTCGAAGAACTGTCACCGCATGACGCATTGACCATATGCGCAGGGCGACTGCTCGGTGAGCGACTTGTGTACGTGCACTGGCCCACAGGTGAATGTGCACTGATGTTTTGTGCTCCAGGCAGCGACATGCCCGAGCCTCCCAAGGTGATCAGGGGTTTCCGCTCGAACCCCTTGCCAATGCAGAAAGGTGCACTCGAATGAAATCACCAGCCTTCCCCACAGACCACAAGCAGGCGGGTGCATTTCTCGCTGCATTGGCACCTGACGACCTGCTCACCTTCCAGACCTTCCCAGAGAAACCGTTCAAGGACACCTGCAGAGTAAGTCCGCAGATCATCCACGGCAAATATTCCGATGTTTCAAAGCGACTCAGCGATCTCAATCAGCAGGGTCACGGAATCTTCGTCATGGTCAACCAAGGGGACCTGAAAGGGCGCAAAGCTAAGAACGTTCAGCGGGTGCGAGCATATTTCATAGATCTCGATGAAGCACCCATTGGTCCTGTCCTCAATGCGGGGGAGCCACCACATATCCTGGTCGAGTCCAGCCCCGATAAATGGCATGCGTATTGGTTTGCGAAGGATTGCCCGCTCGAACAGTTCAGGTCCCGCCAAGAATTTTTTATAAACAAATTCTCAGCAGACCCAACGGTCAAGGACCTCTGCAGGGTCTTGCGCCTGCCGGGCTACTGGCACCGCAAAGACATCCCATTCCAGACCCGCCTTGTTACCCCTGAACCCCAATGACAATGAGCCTCACTCAAACACCTACCCCGCTCAGTTGGGCCACCCTCCAGGAAAAACTGGGTCTGAGCATCCCCACGGCAAGCGCTCGCCAGCCAACTCAGGTCCCGACCAATCAGGGACTATCCATTGCCGAAATGATGTCGATGCCCCGCAAAGATGGCGAGCGCACCAGACACCTCACACAGCTGGCCGGCTCTCTGCTCGCAAACAAGTTCAGCGCAATGGATGCAGTGACCATGTGCCACCTCTGGAACAGTAACAATGTGGAGCCTTTGGATGACAGCAAGGTCGAAAGCACTTGCCAATCCATCGCTGCAGCCGACGCCCGAAACCACCCTCAACGGCACAACAGCGGCCAGCCCACTGCGCCCCTTTTCGAACTCAAGGCGGGGCGCATCGACAACTACATTGCGACCCAACCGCCACCGCGGCGCTGGCTGCTCAAAGACCTGGTGGTGCTGGGCAAAGCCGCTGCCGTCATTGCTCCCGGCGGCAGCAGCAAGTCGCAATGGCTGTTGCAGCTTGCGGTAGGTGTTGCAACAGGCCTGCCGGTTGCAGATCACTGGGAGGTGGGTGAACGCGGTAGCGTTATCGTCTTTTTTGCCGAAGACGACGAGGACGAAATCCACCGCCGAATCAAACGCATTCACAGCCACCTCACAGGCAAAGGCCACGGCAAAGCACTGAAAGGCATAGAAGAACGTCTGTATGTTTTCTCCACCATCGGTACCAATATGCTGCTCACCCGTTGTGACGCCAATGGTGAAGTGAGCGCCACGTCGGTCATCAACAGCATCATGGACCTCTGCCAGCAACTGCCCGATCTGCGGCTCATCGTGATCGATCCGGCGTCACGCTTTCGCGGTGGTGAAGAAAACAGCAACGAAGACGCCACGCGCTTTGTCGAGGCACTTGAGACATTGGCCAAAGCCACTGGAGCCAGCGTCATGCTGGCACACCACACCAACAAAGGCAGCTACAACGCAGATGGTGAGCCGGGCCAAGGTGCTTCGCGGGGCGCATCCGCCTTGACCGACGGCCTGCGCTTGCAGATGAACCTCAATCGCTTGTCAGACCGCCAAGCAAAAGAGATTGGAATCGACAGAGCGCTTCTCGGTCGCTACATCGCAGCCACGGTCACAAAAACCAACTACTCAGCCTTCCCCGAACCAGTCATCCTGGAGCGGCTGGATGGGGGCTACCTCAGCGCGGTGTCCGCCACCCAGGCCAAACACAAAGCCGAACATGACGCTGTGATCCGCGTCTTGCAAATAATAAGCCGAGCAGGCTCTATGTCGGCACGTTATCTGGAAGAGCGGTTCGGAGGCCTGCAACAGCCCTTGAAGATGGCGAAACAAAAGGTGCGTGAGGTGGCGAAGCTGGCGACCGAGCGCGGTTTCCTTACGGGCGGCTACCGGCAGCCACTCACCATAACCGCACTGGGCACTGATGTCCTACGCAGCGCACCTGAAACGGAGCTTGCGACTTGCCCGTTGAAAATGCCACCACGCAAGAAAGTCTTTTGAAATCATGGTGTTAGTTGCGCGTGCCGTCATGTGAAAACCGCAAAAAACCCAATCAGATCAACATGCCGGAGATGCGTAAACCTCTCCTAATAAACAAGGGCCACCACCGGTGGCCCTTCTCTATGTAAGCTGGCTTACTCACAACCGTCAGTGCACCGCCTTGGCCATGCCCACCAACGCCATCAGCTCGTTGTCCGACATGCTCTGAAACCGCTGCTCAAGCCCTGTCGCATCGCCTGCCACCTCCAGCCGCTGAACCTCTGGCGCGTAGTAGCCCAGCATCTTTCCGATCTCCCTCAGCCCGGCAACCATAGCTGCGGGGTTGGATTGAGCTCTTGCCAGATCCACTGCCTCCAGGAGCCCTTGAACCACCCCTTCCTGGGTGATTTGCAGACGCTCTGCCACTACCCCACGTCTCTCCGTCAAAACCGCTTGAATGTCAGGTTTCGTCATGTTCTCGTGTGCGATGGAACGGGCTGATCGTTCGCTGTACCCGGCGCGAATCGCAGCAGCCGTGGCGTTCCCGTCCACCAGATATTCATCAATCCACCGAAGTTGCTTTGGCGTCAGAGTGTGGATTGAATTTCGCATTGTGATATTTTAGAAGGTTTCAGCAAACGCTGTTTCGCCCCCGCAAGACCACTACCGCAGAGATCGCCGAGAGGGCGCTTCGAACGTCAACAGCTTCTGGTACTGCGCCCTCCCCGCCTCTCGCACCTGGTCTCGCAATGCCTCCAGGCGGTGAAGCTGCTCACGCTTGTTGTTGCCCACCGAAGCGGCCAAAGAAAGCCCTGTGGCAGTCAAAAATGCCACCGGCCAAAACGGTAGTGCCACCATCGCGGCCGACCCCATCAAAGACGCCGTCTTGGCCCGCCCTGCATGCCTTGAGAACCCGGCAGTCCGTTCGGCCATCGGTTTGTTCGAATTCGCAAAGTGCGTGTATGCGGCTGGGCCCAACGCAAGGGCGGACAGCACTGCCACATCCAGCCCAGCGGCATGCCCAGCAGCCGCATCCTGTGTGGCCCCAAGCACCTCCACATGGCTCACGCCCCCGTCAATCAGATTCGCGCCCTCCGCTGTGCCGGCCATCGCGGCATACACCTCGCTGGTGGTCACCACGTCGATATCCGGATAACGACGTAGCGCTTCGCTGACGTAGCTCACGTGCTCAGTTGCTTTGGCACTGATCACCTCCTGTAAGGTGCCCTGCCCGTCAACGATCTGAAGATCCCAGCCCGGCTGCGTCGCACTGGTTGCCAGCAGGGCCTGCCAGCCCTCTGGCAAACCGCCCGCGTTCAGCTCGTCCACGTACTTCATCTCGAACAGCTTGCCCTTCACGCCATTGACCAGCCCCTCCAGCTCGTCGCCCGAAGAAAGGCTGTCCACCTTGTCGCGAAAGTCCACCAGCCCGGATTCAACCGGATAAGCCGCCGCGTAGGCCGCAGCAATTTCATCAGGCACACGCCTGCTGGCAATCAATTCGCTCAAAGTCAGGCCGCCGATGGTGAACTGCTCCATCAGACGATCCCGCTTGCCCGGGTACCGCTGCACGAGTGCAGCCACATAGGCCTCGCGCTTCACCCCATAGGCCATACGCGCAATTTTCAGCTGCTGCTGAACGGTGCGAATCTCCTCGTCCGTTACACCCACCGCGTCCGCAGCACCCCCCACCATGCCTGCAGCACCCACCACAGCGCCTGCCATGGCGACACCAATCGTGTCGGAGTGCTTTGCTGTTTTTGCACCAGCTGCAGCAACGGCAATCGCGGTCAGCTCAGACGCCCCCGCTGCCGCCTTGCCCAGCACCTCTCCCGAGGCGGTCAGCATTCTCCCTGCCATCCGAATCCACGCTGCAGCTGAACCGCGCCCATCAGCGGCCAACCGAGCAGCGACCTCATCCATCACCTCGCGGGCGGAATCACCTGCCCGCCCCACCGCAGCCCGCGCAGCCTTGGAGGCACGAGCAACGCTCACCCCCGCGCCATGCACAGCCATGCCCGTGCTATTTATCGCATCATCAACGGTGCGTTGAACCTCCCCCTGCGCACCCACCACAGCGTCCATGGTGTCTCCCAACGCTCGCAACCCAGACTTACCAACATCAGTAGCTTTGGACATGGCCGCTTCCGCGGTGTTGGTCCAATGGCCTTCCTGCGGCCTGCTTCCCCCCAGAGCCGCTGCATGTTGCCTAACGGCAAGCGCTCGCGAACTATTCGCGGCCAGGTCCGCCGGGGGTGACGATGTCACAGGAACAGTGCTACCAGGCTGGTCCGACATACCAAGTGCCTGCGACAAGGCGTCAGAAAGCGCTGCAGGATCGATTGCATCGCCAGCCAGACGGACCGGTGCAAACCCTGACTTGATTCGGTGGTATTCAGCCAACGATGCTTTTTCCTCAGCACCTATCGGTTGGGCATTGCCATCCACCACCCGCACAAAATGACGCTGCATGCCGTCGAGGCGCTCTTCTCGTCCCACCCCCATGGCCAAGCGCTCAAGCCAGAACCGATCGACGCGAAACTCGGGCGGCTTCATCTTTGGATCAAGCCGTTGAGAAAACTTGCTTCAAACGCTCCACCGTGTGCCGCCACTTGGGCGTCGTCGGCTGGCACACGGTGTTCTGGTTTCCAAAGAGGCCGACTTCGTTGAAGGCTTTGCTGGCATCCAAGGTGTGGATCCATTTCACTTTGACGAAGTACTCGCTCTGCTCTGGGATGTCAGCGGACGCTTTGTACTTGGCACCGTGCTGGACCACATCCATGACGGACTGCTCGCCATGATCAGTCATTACCTTGAACACGCTGGCGGGCTGTACTGCTTGTTCAACAATGCCAACGCCCACATACCCCCTCTTGGGGATGTTGACCCAGACCCTATCGCCGGGCGACAACATTTTCAGGGTCTGGCTATACCAGGTGCCGCCGCCGGCGCTGATGTAGCCGTATTTGCGGGCGTCGTCCCAATTGCGGCTGGTGGCGTCGCCGAACGACACGTAGTACTCACCGTTCCAAGGTTCTTTCTCGCCGACGTTGCTCTTGCCCACCGCCGCGTTGGCTTGGGTTTCCCCTGGGTCGATGAGCCAAGTACGGCTCAGCAGCTGGTGTTCGCCGTGCTGAAACACCTGAAAGAAAATCACGTTGATCGGAATGTCACGCTCATTGAGGTAGCCGACGATCCGTTCGGTGGAGGGGTCGATCTCCGCCGCCGCGATGATGATCTGGTGAGTGTGGTTTAGGGAGTCCTCGTCCAGCGGAGCGCCGAAGCGATTCTGAAATGCCACTTCCAGACTGGCGCCGTTTGAGAAACGACTGTAGATCTGAACCAGTCGATCGGCCGTCAGACCTTGAAGCCAAGACGCATAGTCCAAGGCTTGGGCCACGATCTCGCGTGGCGTGCGATCGCGCTTCAGCTCAATCAGCACCAACGAGCCATCGGGCGCGATCGCGAGCAGGTCGATGCGGCCACCGAAGGTAGTGATCTCTTGCCGACCGATCAGCATCCACTCGCTAGACAAAATGCGCGGGTCGCTGACGATCATGTCTTCCAGCAGTTGTTCGCTGGGCAACTTGCAATTGTTGAGCGGCTGCGGCTGCGACCCGACTTGCCAGATGGCGTGCTGGATGGGCATATGTTTTTCTTCCGATTTACGTGTCCTGATAGGGGCGCTTTAGCTTGAGAGCTGTTGCGTCAGCAGATCTTCTTTATCTCTGTCGGAGTGTGAGCGCTTCAACTTAGTGACATCGATGCCATCGTTGGCGAGGCAACGCCCAGCATCAGCCCAAAGTCCTTTTTGCCATTCGGTTTCTTGGCCTGACAAGGGCTCGATGAGATCTTCCGGGTACCAGGTTCCTCGGACGCGTGCAATGACAGCCGGAATGAGCTTCTTGCCCGCCTCCAGTTGATTCAGCAAGTCTGCCGGGAGGTCGCGTCCAAGTACACAGATACCCAGTGAACGGGCTACCGACACAGCTGAGATCATGTTGACAAGACATGTAACGTGGTTCAGCGACCAATGATCGGACAGCAACCAGTAGCGTGTGAAGTCTGATCCATCCAGGCTGTCAGACGCTTCAAGGTAAACCAGACACAAAGGCCCGCGGCCATCTGGAATCGACTCGCCTTGTGGTTTCCAGACATGAAGGAAGCGGTTCACGTCCCCCGCTACTTCAAGGCGATTGGCCAACCAGTCCCGATACCGGGAAGGCTGGTTGTAGTGGACCACTCTCAGATGGGGATCATCACCCACGCTATCCAACCAAGATCGATGGACTGCGAGGTAATTTGCGGCCCAGTCCAGAAGCTCGGGTGTGACCTTGTCCTTCAACCTGTCTGGCGTCGAGAACGCGGCGTTGGGCAGCTTCAGATCGGGGGGCAGGAGGCGGGGGATCTGCTGGCGGGCGATGCCGTAGGCCTCGAAAGTTTCTATTAGGCGCTGGGCCTGGGCGCGGGCCGGGTCCAGGCGGTCGCGCAGCATGTTCCACGCTTTGCCCAGCAGACCAATCAGACCAGTGGCTTCACCGACGATCGACATTCTCAGGCGACCTCGTCGATCAAGGCTTTGGCCAGGTGGGCTTGGGTGGTTTGGCGGGCGGCGAGGCGCTGTCGCAGGTCGGCGCAAAGGCGGCGCAGGGACTCGACGCGGGCGACTATGCGAAGTTGTTCTGCGAGTGGCGGTAGCGGGACAAGCAGCTCCGCTTGTTTCTGAATGCTCACTTGGTTTCGTGTCGTTTGCTCCATGACTCCTTTCAGTTGGTTTTGCCAAATGGGGCTCATGAAAGCAAAGAAAAGATAGCTCGGGTCAAGGGCGCAAGCATTGGTTCGGTAGAACGTCACTGATGTTCCAAGAAGAAACGGGGCAGCATCGACCTCAACCATTGCAACCCGCCCTACCGTAGCGTTGTGAGTAAGGAGCACATCACCACCGTTTGCCCAACCCTTGTTCAGTTGTGCAGCGCGTTGCTCATTCAGCTTTGAACATGTCTCCCATTTGATGCCGCCACCTGCGATGTCTTTTGCCGAGACAAACGTAACCCCATCTGGACCAAACTCATCGCTCCTTGGGTAGAGGGAGCCGTGATTTCCGTCGGCATAGTCCACTATGACGTTTAAGTCATAAAGGTCTTGTATCGAAATCCACTCCCATGAGAGCGGCACCCCCGGCAGATCGCTTTCTATGCCGGTATCACGCGTGCGGCGGAGAATTTTCCGCCGTCGCTTTGTGCCCTCGGGTAGATCGGGAGGGTTTAGCAGGATATCCCCAGCCTTTCCATCGCTGGGTAGCTGCTCGGTTACCAAGCCGCGCACAGCGAGTTGGAGGATGGTTTGCTCTAGGGCGTCAATGGCTTCGGGGCGGTCGAGCAGGAGGTCAAAGTGGTTGGCGACGCAGTGCCAGTTGTCGGCCAGTTCTTCGGGAGAGGCGCTGGTGGTCAGCGCGCCCAGCAGGGTATGTACGAGCTGGGTGTGTTGCGCGGCTTCGAGCTGGCCCTTGGCTTCGAGGGCATCGCACAGGCGCATGAGCTCTTGGACGCGGGTGACGATGCGGGATTGTTCGGCGAGGGGCGGCAAAGCAATCAATAGATTGGAAAGCGACTCGGTGTTCAGTGTTGCCCCCATCAAGGCGTCTTTGGACGCCCCAGTTTTTGAAACCGTGGGAAGCATATATTTCAGGAAGTCCGTTCGAAGCCCTGCGAGGGGCATAAGTGACACGATGGCCTCGTTGTGGTACGCGGGCACTCGCAAAACGGAGATCTTCGTAAGTTTGAAGCTCATGATGAGCGTGCCAGCAGGCAGCGGCTCATATCCAAAAACATTGGCTCCTTTTGCTGTGATCTTTCGACTGGTATCGAAAACATCACCGAAGTGAGTCATGTCGGAGATGCTGACCCAAGCATGGCCTTCATCGCCCCAGTATTGAGGATCTTTGCTGGGCGGAGTCTTTCCTATGCGAAATGGCAGCAAAGTGCCAAGCCGTACCCACTCCCAACCACTCGGCAAAGCAAACGGCTCTTCTTTCTCTGTAATTGCCGGCAGCGCTTTTTCGCGCTTCACTTTCCCCTCGGCAATCAGCCGGTCCTTCTCCTCCCGAATCTGCCTCAGCAACGCGCTCGCCGGTTCGTCTTTGCGGTCTTGCGGCACCAGCTTGCCCTGCACCGCCAGCGTCAAGATCAGTTCTCGCAATTTCGCCACGCCGCCGGGGGCGGTGGCCATCAGCTCAAAGTGCTGCACCAGGGGCAGCTGTAAGGTGCTCAGGTACTCGGCGCTGGGTTCATACGCCTCCATCACAGCGCTCATGCGCGGGCTCCACTGAGCGATTCCGCCAGGATGGCTTTGAGCTGGTCGCGCAGGCCTTGGGCTTCGCCCTGCAACCTGGCGTATTCGGCCAGCAGCGCCTCGGGGTCGTGGCTCACCGCGTCAACGGCATGCGGGTTCTTCTGGTCCAGGTTGTAGTTGGCAGCCTTGATCTGATCGATGCTGACTTTCCAGGCACGTTCGCTCTCGACCCGCTCGGCAAAGCCATCGGCCTCGCTGCCCCACCAAGCTTTCTCAAGGTCGAATTCTTCGATGCGGATGGGCTTGGTCTTGTTGTAGCTCTTCACGCCCTCGGGGTAAGGGTGTTCGTAGTACCAGATGTATTGCGTGGGCTGGCCCTTGGTGAAGAACAGCAGGTTGGTCTTGATGCCGGTGTAAGGGGCGAACACGCCGTTCGGCAGGCGCACGATGGTGTGCAGGTTGCACTCCGTCAGCAGCTGCTCTTTGATGCGGGTTTTGACGCCTTCGCCAAACAGAGTGCCGTCGGGGAGAACCAGGGCGGCACGGCCATTTACTTTCAGGATGTGCTTGATGAGCACGAGGAACAGGTCGGCCGTTTCCTTGGTGCGCACATCGGCGGGGAAGCCTTGCTCGATGCCGGGCTCTTCGATGCCGCCAAAGGGCGGGTTGGTGAGCACCACGTCGACCCGGTCGGTCTGGGTGACTTCGCGCAGCGGGCGGGCGAGCGTGTTGTCGTGCCGGATGTTGCTGGGGACTTCGATGCCGTGGAGCATAAGGTTGGTCACGCACAGCATGTGAGGCAGCTGCTTTTTTTCGACGCCGCGAATGCTTTGCTGGAGCACGGTTTCGTCTTCGGTGGTCTTGACCTGCTTCCGCAGGTGCTCGATGGAGCAGACGAGGAAGCCGCCCGTGCCGGTGGCGGGGTCGAGTACGGTTTCGCCAAGCTGCGGGTTGACCACATCCACCATGAACTGGGTGACGGCGCGCGGCGTGTAGAACTCGCCCGCGTTGCCAGCGCTCTGCAGGTCTTTGAGGATCTTCTCGTAGAGGTCGTTGAACTGGTGGCGCTCGCTCTGGCGGTTGAAGTCGATGGTGTTGAGCTTGTTGATCACCTGGCGCAACAGCTGGCCGCTCTTCATGTAGTTGTAGGCGTCTTCAAAGACGCCGCGCACCACATAGCCGCGCGGGTTACGCACAGGGTCGGCCGGCAGGTTCTTGAGGGTGACGAACAGCTCGGTGTTGACGAAATCCTGCAGATCGTCACCGGTCATGCCCTCGGGGTTCGCGGCCCAGTTGCGCCAGCGCATGCTTTCCGGGATCGGGCTCTTGTAGACGTCGCGGGTGAGTTCCAGCTCTTCTTCGAGCGCGTCAAAGACCTTGAGGAACAGCAGCCAGGTGAGTTGCGAAATGCGCTGGGCATCGCCATCGACGCCAGAGTCCTGGCGCATGATGTCTTGGATGGATTTGATGACGGGGGAGAGGTTGGACATGCGTTTGGGGGTTCAGGGAATCGGGTGATCAAGGGGCAGTGGGCGCGTACAGCTCGCGCTCCAGGGTGTTCAGGGCTTGCAGGTACTGCGGCCGGCCACCGAAGCTCTTGACCAGTTCGGCAGCCAGGCCGAGCTGGTTGATAGGCGGCAGGCTCAGCACGTTGTTGGCTTCCAGCGTGGTGATACCTTCATCGGCGTATTTGTCGAGCAGGGCTTCGATCACCTGCCGGGCCATGGGGCCGTACTGGGTGAAGACGTTGCGTTTCTTGACGCGGTTGGCCCGCTCGCGCCGGGTGAGCGGCGGCCTGTTGTAGGCCACATGCAGCAGCAGGTCAAACGGGTCGAGGTCTTTCAGGCCTGTGTGGGCCACTTCGTCAGCCAGCGCTTCGATCAGCACACCCTGGCGCTCCAGTTCTTCAATGAGCGCGGCTTTGCGGTCGGCGTCGTTCCAAGCTTGCAGAAACTTGTCGAGCGAATCGAATTGGCGAGCGAGGTTGATGCGGGTGTAGTCGCGCAGGCTTTCGGTGATCAGCTTGCCGTCGGCGTTGAGGTACTGCACGCGCTCGCGGGCCACTGACACGGTGACCATGCCGCCGACGATGTACTTTTTGGGCTCGGTGCTGCCGCCTTCACCTGGGCCGGTGGTGATCGGACCCATGGGCGGTTGATCTTCGCCTGGCGGCGGCATGGTCGGGTCAATGACCACGGGCGGCTCGATAGGGTCGCCTTCACCGGGCTCGTAGATCTGCACCGGGTCGCCGTCGAAGGCGGGGTCGGCGAACAGCTCGGTGGCGCGCTTGAAGTCCATGATGGTGAACCAGCTCTTGCCCAGGTCTTCGCGCAGGCGGGTGCCGCGGCCGATGATCTGCTTGAACAGGGTCATCGACTTGATGTTCTGGTCCAGCACAATGAGCTTGCAGGTTTGCGCGTCCACCCCGGTGCTCATGAGCTTGGAGGTGGTGGCGATCACCGGGTAGGTTTTCTCGGGATCGATGAAGTTGTCGAGCTCGCGCTTGCCTTCGGGGTTGTCGCCGGTGATCTGCACCACGTATTTGGGCTGGGTGGCGCAGATGTCCGCGTTGGCATTGGCCAGTGCCTGGCGCATGCGGGCAGCATGGTCGATGTCTTCGCAGAAGACGATGGTCTTGGCGTTGCGGTCGGTGGCCTTGAGGTATTCGGTGATCTTGGCGGCCACGGCTTCGTCGCGCTTTTCCAGCACAAGCTTGCGGTTCATGTCGGCGCCGGTGTAGACCCGGTCTTCGATCAGGTTGCCCGCCTTGTCGGTCATCCCTTCGGTGGGGCGCCAGCCGAAGGTGTCGCGGTCCAGATCAATGCGGATGACTTTGTAGGGCGCGAGGTATCCGTCTTCGATGCCCTGCTTGAGGCTGTAGGTGTAGACCGGTTCGCCGAAGTAGTGGATGTTGGACGCGGTATCGGTTTCCTTGGGTGTGGCGGTCAGGCCGATCTGGGTGGCTTTGCTGAAGTAGGTGAGGATGTCGCGCCAGGCGGAGTCTTCAGCGGCGCTGCCGCGGTGGCACTCATCGACCACGATGAGGTCGAAGAAGTCGGGTGAGAACTGCTTGTAGATGTTGCTTTCTTCTTCCGTGCCGGTGACGGCCTGGTAGAGCGACAGGTAGATTTCGTAGCTCTTGTCGACCTGCTTGGTGGTCTTGTTGACCGCCAGCTCCACGTCGTCCACCGTGACGCTGCCTTGCGCATCGACACGCTCCACGCCCTTGGCGTTCGGACTGAGCTTGGCCATGGCGCCCTTGAAGGGGCGGAAGTCGTTGACCATGGTCTGGTCGATCAGGATGTTGCGATCGGCCAAGAACAGGATGCGCTTCTTGGCGCCGCTCTTCCACAGGCGCCAGATGATCTGGAAGGCTGTGTATGTTTTTCCGGTGCCGGTCGCCATGACCAGCAGCACGCGATTTTGTCCACCGGCGATGGCTTCGACCGTGCGATTGATGGCATTGAGCTGGTAATAGCGCGGGGTCTTGCTGGGGGAGTAGTCGAACCCGGCAATCCGCTCCACTTCAGGCGTCCAGCCTTTCCAGGTGCTGTACCGCCGCCAGAGTTCGGCTGGACTCGGGAACTCTTCCAGCGAAATGGTCTGCTCAAGCACGCCCGTGGCCAGGGTGGCGTCGCGGAAAACAAAGCCGTCGCCGTTGGAGGAGAAGCTGAAAGGGACGCCCAGCAGGTCAGCGTAGTTGATGGCCTGTGCCATACCCGCGCCCATGGCCTGTTTGTTGTCTTTGGCCTCGATCACGGCCAGGGGGATGTTGAGCTTGTAGAAGAGCGCGTAGTCGGCGCGGAGCACCGTGGTCTTGTCCCGATACGACTTCTGGCCACGAACGACAACGCGGCCCGCCCGCAGGGGGAACTCGCGGTAGATCTGGTCCATGCCATTCCAGCCAGCGGTCTCCATGGCCGGGCGGATGAACTTGTCGCAGATGTCGCTCTCTGAAAGACTCTTCTTGTTCACGTCACTCCCTGAGCGCCGGCCCGTTACCGGACTGTGCTGTTGCTACTGAATGTGTTTGGCACATTATTGGCGAAGAACGAGGCGCAGGCCCGCTGGAATGTTCCGTGCGATCAATGCAGTGGACGACCCTGCATGGAAATACACTGACCGGCCGAATCTGAGGCAGACTGCTAGCGGCATCTTGCCAATCAGGGCTCGACAGTTCCCTGACTTAACCCAACCAGTTTCTTGGAATTCCAGGGAAGTCAGAACCAGAGAACAAGCGCGATGCCAAAAGACAAGAAGCCCAAACTCCCATTCGTCGCTCCAGACTCAGTCGCACCCGAGCGTCTAGCTGCCGCGTTTGCCGAGATCGAACCAAGCCTCTCTAAGCTACAGCGTGACACGCTGTCATCGATGTACCACACAGCCGACCATTCGCTACCAATCGACGGAGACGGACAGTACTCGAAGATCATCAACGCGTTCGGGAAGGTGGGTGGGAGACTCTCGCGCCAACTGGGCTTTCAACCTGAACGCGGATACCACCTCTTGTGGATTGCTTTTCAAGGGCCCAGTAAGAATGGCGCGATGGCTTGGCGGATGCGTGAAAACTTTGCCAAAGCTCTCGGTATTTTCGGTTGGTAGCTATAGCACCTTTCGATAAGAGCCTGCGCCTTCAGGCTCGACATTCCCCTCACCCGGATTTCGCTTTTCACATTCGTCACGCCCGCACCACCGGCATGTCTTCCCACCGTGTCGTGTACTGGGGCGTGCGCCGCTCCTGCTTCATTGCCCAGCGCCTGCGGTCTCCCTCCAGGCCTGTGCTGGCCACCAGCACCGTGCCGCGCCCGTAGCGCCGGTTGATCAGATCCAACGCCCCCATCAACCGGCCTTTGCCTGGCTCCATATCTTTGTCGTTCTCCGGATCCAGGTCCAGCTCACCCTGCTGCACCGAGTCGGGCTGTAGATCCAGCAGCATCACACCAGCCTTGGCGTACAGGAAGTCGGGCGTGTAGATGCAGCTCAGGCCAGCCAGAGCCGCCTCGATGATCTGGGTGGTATCCGAGGTGGGCCTACGTAGCGGCACCACGATCGAGCGGCTGTACTGCGGGTCGGGCCGAAACGGACTGGTCCGCACAAAGGTGAGCACCTGGTTGGCCTGTCCGCTTTGCCGGCGCAGCTTCTCGGCCGCTCGGCTGGCGAACTCACTCACCGCCTCGCGCAGATCGGCCAGCTCGGTCACCGGCAGGCCGAAGGATCGGGTGCAGGCGATTTCCTGCTTGTCTGGCGCCACGTCTTCAAAGCCCACGCACGGCTGCCCCTGCAACTCACGCACGGTGCGTTCAAGCACCACCGACCACCTCTGGCGCACCGTCCCAAGATCCAGCCGTGACAGATCCAGCACGGTCTGGATGCCGCATTCCTTCAGCTGTGCTGCGATGCGCCGGCCCACCCCCCAGACCTCTTCCACCGCGGTGGCCGCCAGGACGGACTCGAAGGTGTCCCGGTCCAGGTTGGCCAAGTTGCAGATCTGGGCCAGCTCCGGCGGATAAACACCCGGCTTGCGTTCGGCGGTCTTGGCGACATGGTTTGCCAGCTTGGCCAAGGTCTTGGTCTGCGCAATCCCGATGCAGCAGGGAATGCCCACCCACTGCAGCACCCGTTCTCGAACGACGCGACTGCGCTTGATCAGGTCACCGCGCACACCGGACAGGTCAATAAAGGACTCGTCAATCGAGTAGATCTCCTGGCGGTGTCCCAGTCCCGCGACCAGGCTCATCATCCGGTCGCTCAGATCGCCATAGAGCGCAAAGTTGGCCGAAAGGGCCACCAGGCCGTGGGACTCCTGTAGGTGCCGGATCTTGAACCAGGGCGCCCCCATCTTGATGTCCAGCGCCTTGGCTTCGTTGGAACGTGCAATGGCGCAGCCGTCGTTGTTGGACAGCACCACCACGGGCTTGCCGTTCAGGCTGGGCCGGAACACCCGTTCGCACGAGACATAGAAATTGTTCCCATCGACCAGGGCGTAGAGCGAAGAGGCCATGGCGGAGCATCAGGTCTTGAATTGCTTGATGGCCGCAATGACCACACCCCAGACCTCGACCGTCTGGCCTTCGGTGGGGGAGATGTCGGCGAAGGTGGGGTTGGCGGCCTTGAGCTTGAGGCGTCCGCCACGCAGCCAGAGCTGTTTGCATGTGAACTCGCCATCGACCACCGCCACCACGACCTGGCCATGGCTGGGTTTGAGGGCACGGTCTACCAGGAGCACGTCGCCATCGAAGATGCCCACCTCGCGCATGGATTCCCCCCGCACAGTCATGCTGTAGGTGGCGTGGGGGTGCTTGACCAAGCGCTCCAGCACGTCGATGCGCTTGGCCTGGAAGTCTTCGGCCGGCGAGGGAAAGCCTGCGCGCACCGTCGATCGCAGCGCCAATGCAGAAAGTCCTTGTTGCCCCAGCAAACTGGGCACGCTGCAGCTCAGGGGGTCTGGTTGAGCTGGGTTCGGTGGCGCCTGCAAAGTACTGGTCATAAGTACAGTATATTGTCGGAACCACAAGAACGGGGCCATCACCGCCGTCAGGTTGATTTCCACCGTAGGATGTCGGGACGTAAAGTCACTATCCAGACCTTTTGCACTCCCACCAGATGATCACCGTCTTTCATGGTTCTGACACAGAAACTCACGATGCCTTCCAGGCATGGCGAAAGGCGAATCCGGACGGGTTCAATATGTCCGAGAAGACGAAGAATCTCTTCACGATTCACTGGGCCCAAGACAAGCGAGAAAATCCACATGGACGAGGTTGCATCCATCAAGGCTTGAGTGAAATGGGCTACCGCGAGGATAAAAACGGTTGCTATACGACCGCCAGAAAGGTGTGTTCGGAGAGGTTCGAGGAACTCATAGCGTGGGCTACAAAGCACAGCGCGAAGCTCAAGGGCTGTGCGCATTGCGACACCAGGAAGTTTCCGTTCCCGCCTGCAAGCATGCGCGGCGCAGAGGGCACACCGCCGAATGCAGCCTAAGCCCATCACTCAAGCGGAGCCACAACGCTGAACGCCTGCTTTACCGCATGAGCAGCGACTACTCTGACCGAGGCGCGCCCGACTGCAGCGAAGGTCAAACGCCAACCCGTTCCTGTCGTTCGGTCACTCAAGTTCACTAGCTGTTAGGCAGCAGCAGCTGACGGTGGGTGCTGCCAGCGTGCTCACGTGACCTGCCACGAAGCGGCTGTTGGGCACGGCTACCGGTGTTGATCCGAATGGCGGCTGTACGAGGTACTGCGGTCATAGGACTTCGCGACCCGCCTGGCGCCGCGGTACCGACCCTGACCTGGCGTCTGGCCAGCAGTCGCAAAGCAGTCGTTGCGGCTGTATTGATCGGCGGCTTCTGCCGAGTCGAATGCGCCCGCCCGGATAGACTGGTGAGCGGCTCGCTCGCCTGTAGTCCATCTAGATGACGCGTTTCGACCTTGGTCAGGTTTGTCCGATTTTTATACCTGCACCCTTACCCGTCTGCTAGATCCAACTTGTCGATTTCAAAAAACATTTCGGAGGTGGCATGCAACCTTGTCTAACGACCACGGTTGGTGTTATCAGGCGTTTTGCCGGTTTAAATCAAAGATAGGCCTCAGAAACACAATGCAGCGCCTCCATCGCACAGACATCGCTCGCCGCCAACTGGAGACTGCGGTCGAGTTGTTTCTGCAAGGCCTTGATCGTTCATCGGTGATCACCCTAGCCGGCGCAGCCAGCAACGTCCTTGACAGTCTCGTCCGCAGAGCCGGGAAGGAACCCTTTGTGGACTACGCACGAAGGGTCCACGACCACGTTGTCGGAGGAACACCAAAGCGACGATCCTACGCACACCACATTGATGTAAAGCTCGGAGTCGTCGCCCACAAGCACTTCGCGCCAACTGATCCAGACGTGGTCGAACTCGATCTAGAGAAACAAGCTGCGGATGCTCTTGCCCGCGCTATAGCCGACTACACGGCTCTGTACGGACAGAACGAACCATTCGTCAAGGCCTACTTGCAGTGGGCATGGGGCCACACGGACGGGCCTGCGCAAATGGAATCGTTCAAGTCGGTTCCTGCCAAGCTCCGGAAGACGCGGAGATGAGCGTCGGCCAGTACACCCGCTTCCAGTTGGCACACAGCCAATTGGATGCAGCCATAGGGCTCTACGTCACCAACCGGGACAGGCTATCAGCAATCACACTGGCGGGGGCAGCTGACGTTCTGCTATCGCAGCTGGTCTTGCGCACTGGCAAACCGAACTTCACTGATCGCCTTGCTGAAAAGGACGTCACCTCGGAAGGAACCGTTCCTCCCCGCGAAGTCGTCGGTCAAAAAGTCAATGACACCCTGCACATCAACCAGCTTAAGCATTTTGACGACGGCGCGGAGGAGGTCATCGAACTTGATGTCGACGAATGTGCGTTGGCGGCCATCTTGAAAGCCTTGGCGAACTATGTCGACCTGCCGGAACATGACAAGAATCTTGTGCTGGCTTTCAAGCTATGGATACGGGAGAACCTTGATCCGAAGAAGTACAACGTCAACTGCGACTCGAACTGGACTGCGCCGCCTGAGGCCTAACTCCAACGTTGAACGACCGCTTCACTGTGTGTGCGAAGGCCGCTCCTGGCCGGGACCACCAGTTCTCGCGTGTACCAGGAAGCTGACGCTCACAGTGGAGTCGGACCGAACGACTGCTTTAGCACGTCACCGCCGGCGCGAGACGACCCGAAGCGGGCACCTGCGTGGTGTGCAAGAAAGCGGACACCGCTCTGCTTGTGTCAAGGTATTCGAGTGGTGTGGGAGCCATCCCCAAAATACCGCCAGATGGGCGAAAGTCAGGCCTCTCGCTAGGCAAAATAGGCACAGGGCGGGTTGTCGGGTTTGTCGATACTGTTAAACCTGCTCGTAGCCGAAGTAAGATGGGTCAGCCCGTTGATTCGCAACATCTTTTCAGACGAGATGTCGACAATGTTTAACGACTACTATTGTGAGCACCCGACTTTTTGTCGTTTAAATCAGAATTGACAGTCCATTAGAACAACCAGAGGAATAGATGGAAGATTTATTGTCGATACTTGGCTCTATTGCATCTATTGGAGCTGCCATATGGGCGTTTGTAGAAGCTGGAAAAGCTGCTGAATCTGCCTCACAGGCTGTGGAGGTCAGAAATGAGATGATCGACCGAAGAAGATTGGTAGAAGTTTCTAAAGTCCACGCACAAACAGATAGAATTTTATCTGTTGTTTCAAAAATTGGTCCATCATGCAATATCAAAAAGCTTAAAGGTGTCGATTTTCACGAGATTGCAAAGGAGGTTGAAGAATATGCAAGATACCTCAATGAGCAAAGTTCAAATTTTTCCGATCTTTTCGTAAATAAAGCCAGTTCGCTTTGTGATGAGCTGAAAGAAGATATTGAGGCGTTGTCTGAGGCATCTGACCCAGAAGCAATTAAAGACATTGGCAAACGAATTTACTACAAGATAAACAGCTTTATGCCTTTTGTTAAAGATCTTACACATGAACGGCAGGAACGAACTGTCTTAGCTAAATAAATTTGGTGGATATTATGAGAATCTCAGACGGCGAAAAATTGATACTATTGATGTTGAGTGAGCTATACGAAAAGCTGGAAATAGATGGCGAGATTGAACCTGATTTTATTCGATCAGCGATATTTAGCAATAACATCTGGGCTATACCATGGAAGTATTCTGGAATACCCTTTGAGGATCAGGAAGACCCTGAAATTGTCAAAGAAGTCCTTGATATTCTGGATATGTGGAGCTTTATAGAGCACAGCTATGAAAAGCTTTCCAAAGAAGATAAAGCCTATCTAAAGAAAGAGGCCGCTCCATTTGGCGAAGATCCTAAATTCCCCGGTTTTGATGGGAATAATGAATCATCGCATATGGGAACAGCATCCTTTATCGTTAATGATCTAGACCGATTTGAACAGTTTAAAGGTCGAAATTTTAATTCTCACTGCCCATCGCTGGATGGGCATGCAAGAATGCTTTCAGTATTTAGAGAAATACGAAAGAAAATGAACTTTGGCCCTTTGCCTGCAGAAGAGCTAGCCAAGATTTTGAAAGAACGTATTCATCCAAGCAGGAAGGGCAATGTCTAACAAAGCGCTGCTGTCGGACAAATTTTCGTTGTGTTCCAAAATTGCCGCAGAGCGCGGCGCTAGAGCGCACGGCCATCATGTCACGCAATGAACGCTGTTCCTGCCCAATCTGCGCCGCGAAGCTCACCTGTTAATCGGGCGCCCTTCTTTGCGTGCCTGAGGTTTGCGGGTTTTCCAAAGCAATCGCGCGCGAACTGATCGCCAGTCGCGCAAACAAGGTTTCGCCAACCACGTTCATGCACGGCAGACCCATGGGCTTCTTCAGCCCTACATGCTCGCACCAACTCAGCTGGTCGGAGGCTTCAGGTGGTCGAGTATTCGGGTGTCCGGATTGCGGCTCGTTTCTGCCCGCTCGCGTTTCGCATCAACCCTTGGAATACCACACACATGCCCCGCGTAAAAATGCGCTCTAACGCCAACGTTGAGCGACAGCTTTCCAATTTGACGATAGGCCGCTCATGGCCGGAACCGAGTTTCGCAAAGGGTGGCAGCAAGGTGACGCTGGCCTGCAGTGCCACCGTGACGAAAGTCAGCTTCCAGGTCCAGTCTCGTACTCACACTATCGGCCAAGAGCGGCCGCTGGGATCTGGATGCTTAAGGTCGGTTTAGGGCTTGTAATCTGCGACATAAGACCGGCGACAACGAATGACAGCTGACGCGGTATGAGTAGATGTTCAGGAACATCTGTCGCGCTTTCGCTGCTCAGCGCTGAGCTGCGCAGAGCGCCGTTCCGACGCGATGGTCTGCTCGAGTTGATACGAAAACGCCTTGGCAAACTTGCGCACAGGCTCCCTCTCATCCGCAAGCCATTTGTGGATCCGATCTTTTACTCGCTGCTGGGCGTCGGCGAACCCGTACTCACCTCCAACGACGCCGAACGTCGTCATTGCACTCTTGATGTGGGTGAACACACCATCATTCTCTGCACGAGCGACGATCTCCTTGCACAGCTCATCGATTGACGGGTCGGATTTGTATCTGCCTAAAACATTTGCAAGAAGCTGGCGATCCTGTTCGGATCCGTTTCGAGCCATCTCGAGAAGCGCCTCGTTGAGCTCCGGGGTGAACTTAGGAAATACGTTGCTCAACAGCAAGACACCTCGATAGCTGAACAAGTCTGGCTCCTCTTTGTAGAGCTCACCAGCAGCGGAAAGCAGCCGGCCAATCTGATTCGCCAGCACCTTCTGAAGTACATGGAATCTACTCGGCAGGGACTCATACTCGCTGAAGCTCCGACTCCTCGAATGACGAACCCGAGCCGCGAGGTGGTCGATGACCAATAAAGGCCAATCTGCCGCAACTGCGGCGAGCACGGACTCCGACCGGTAGTTGATTCTCGGGAGTGGGCTCAGGACTTCAAGGACAATCATTGCATCGGCCTCAGGAAGACCGTAAAAGATGCTCTTTTCTTTTGGCCTTGTCCGCACGAGTTGCAGCCACCTGTCGTCGTTCTTCTCTCCTAAATACCGTATGGCTTCCGCAAATATTTGCCACAAGCCCCCTGGGACACCAGAGTGTCGTGTGTTGATGGCGGAAGTCGCAAAAATCACGGCCCGGTCATCGCCTAAGGCAATTGCCTTGCGTGTGGCGCGAATCAGCTCTTCCACATTGAAAGGGTCGGCGCTCTCAAGATATTGAACTACCGCGCTAAGGCGGGTACCTGTCCCAATCCAGCTTTCGACATCCTTCTGAATATCTGCGACGAGCCCCCCCTGTTCCACGCCCTTGAACATGTCCGGCAGGAAACGTTCCCACAACGGGTCGTCATCGCGGATGAGGTCGAGCACCATTTGAGGCCTCGCTTCGCCCAGTTCTCGCAAGAACGAACAAAACGGGGGCAACGTAGCTGCATCGGTCGCATCGGTCCCGGCACAGCGGATCAAGGTCTTGCGCCATCTCTGTTCATCAGCCTCATCTATGCCAGCGATGATTGCCTTGCGCTGCTGCGCCCGATAGGTATCCTCACGCTCCACCTCAAAGTCAACATCCTCCCATGCGGGTTCGAAGACGGAGTTGTAGCCAACGAGCACTTTGAAAACCTGAAATTCTTCTTCTGAGTTCAGAACCTGCCGAAGGCGCTGTATTGATAGCGCCAAGGCATCGCATGCTTCTTTGTCTGCACAAGGTGCCGCCTCCGGTTCTGTGGCTACATAGCGCCTGTAGTCCCACAGGGCGTCGTGCTCAAGCTCCTGGCGCAATTCAAAGCTAAACGTAGGCGCCAGCTCGGCAATCAGGTCGGTAGCTTTTGCTGCATCTCTCAACACCATTGCGACGGTAGCTTCAGGTGCACTCTGCAATACCACATACCCACGCTGCTTTAGGCAACTGAGCACTTCTCGGCGCTCCACGTCCGTGACGCTGCTCATCAACAGGGTACGCAAAATTTGGAAGCACTGGTCACGAATGGCCTGCAGTTCCAGCGAGTGGGGGACAACCCCACGGCTGAGAGTGAATGTGTCCCCCTTGAACGCTGTAGCTTCAGCCTCGAGGTTTTGCATGGCGCTGATGGCCTTGAGAACGACCGCGCGAAGTGCTGACAACTCATCTTGCGACAAGGACGCCAACTCTTCGGCGATGACCGCCTGAACCACAGGGCCGGCAACCTCCCAGACACGCAAATCGTTGTTGGCAAGGCCCTGGACCGAATCAAGGATTCGCTTGCGCTCTGCGTCCGAGTAGGCTCCGGGATAAAGGCTGACCAAGAAACGCCAAGTGAGGCGCGCTGAGTCCTCACCGAGGTATCGAAGCTGGTCAATGACCTCAAGTGCCCGGCGACTCACATCCTCGGCAGTTCGCCCATGCCGAGTTCCAAATGGCGTCTCGATCGCCTGCGTCGGGCTGCTCCTTGCGGCCTGCACGACCTGCAACATGGCCCTGCGAATTTCGTCTTGTGTTCCCTCAATGTCGTCGTAGTGCGGCAGGACGGTGTCCAGGAAGCGGGACAGGATGTCGAAGCGCTCGTTGTTGTCAGCGCTTTGTCGCAGGGCATCGAGTGGCTTGCTGTCAAACAATTCTTTGCCAGCAGAGAGGCGCTCAAAGTCGGTCACGACCTTTTGGAACTCGAACCCAGCTGGGAGCAGATGTTCGCGCATGATGCTCGCCATGCGTTCATCAATGCTCTTCATCAACGAGGAGCCGAAGCCGTTCAGTTCGGGCTTCTTGTAGATGGTGTCGTGGGCCATTTCAGACCATGCATGATTGAGCGTGGTCTGCACTTGAACCTCACACCACAAGCCGCTCAAATGTGCGTGCTCAGGCAGATCGATGCGTGGAGGCTTGAGCCGGACTACATAGTTGTGCGAATGAAAGAGTTCGTCTGCCCCCGGCTCATCCCTCGGGGGGTGGTGAATCTTTGTCCGATCCCAGTCGATTTCAAAGTTATCTTGGATGAGGCCGGCGCGTAGGAATTTCGTGACGTCGGAATTGGTATAGAACACTAGGCGACAACCACCCAGGTCTTTGACTGCCAACTCCACGTCCGCAGGCGGGTTGTTTAATTTGCCAATCTTCTTCCGCAGCGATTCAACGTCCTTTGCTCTTCGCTGAATTTCCTGTAGCCGCATATTTCCGGAACGATCAATTGCCGCTCGCAGAATTGTGGCGACTGTGTCCGCCAGCTCCCCATAGCGCTGTCGCCCTTCACTGGCGTATGTTGTGATGTCCATTTTTTCCCTTGATCTTGCTCTGGAGTTAGTCGCCGCAACTCGCTCGTAATGCAGAAGGCGCGATGCTACTCGTCTCTTGGTGTAGCTGGGTTTTCGGTTAGTACTATCTTCGAAACCAGTCTTTCAGCCATTTCACGATATCCATGATGAATGTCCGAACTCGGTCGGGCACCGTGAAATTGGGCCGCAGCGTCGAAGGGCAGCAATCGTTGAACAACGTTCATTCAACAGTGCGAGACGAACGGCTCCACCGGGTCGGGCGCAGCCGCTCACCTCGGGGCGCGAGGAGTCGTTCTCGGAGCGCGACTTGGCTGGCATGTGTTGAGAGGCCAGTGACGGAGGTGCAGCGGTCGCTCGACCTTTCCACCCTTGAAGGACAGGTGACCTCGGCTGCCGACATTCAGGCGAGCAAGGTCTCCGGCAAGCAGCCTAGAGCCGACATGCAAGATTACTGCGCTGATCGAGATCTGCACTTGGTCGAGATCAACCTGCTGAGTGATAGATTTTTTACCCATTGCATGCTTGCTTGATGACCACGTCTCCCGAACACAAAAAATAAATACTTTTTTGAGTTCGCCTTTCCCTGACCCCACCCC
>Ga0209066_10002000_pt1 | contig 25788 bp, 23 predicted proteins | sample All_14_2_FD_187198 | JGI IMG/M metagenome (GOLD analysis project Ga0209066, IMG submission 187198) | Freshwater microbial communities in response to fracking from Pennsylvania, USA - Allegheny Zone_MetaG_DW_15 (SPAdes) (version 2) ... | reverse complement strand
GTCAAGACATAATTGCGGGCAATAACCACGTCAATTTCTTTTGCGCCTGCTTCCACGGCTTGCTCAATTTCCTGAATGCGCTGTGGCAAAGGAGTCTGTCCCGCAGGAAAACCTGTCGCGACAGAGGCAACTGGAATGTTAGAGCCTTGAAGCGCATGAACTGCATCCGCAACACGGTTGGGGTACACGCACACCGCACCAACGGTGATCCGCTCGCCGTTGAGTCCAAGTTTTTCAAGCATATCGGGACGCAACGGTTGCTTTGCCTTCGCGCACAGACGTTGAACACGCCCGGGCGTGTCATCGCCTGCGAGGGTGGTCAGGTCAATGTTGGTGATGGCGCGTAAAAGCCATGCCGCCTGCCAATCCTTTTTCACGGTGCGGCGACCGGTCAGCGTGGCAGTGCGTCGCTCCACCGCGCTTTTGTTGATGTGCGCGCCCATCACCCAATCAAGGTCGAGAGGCGTGCCAGGGTTACGAGTGTGATTACTAGTCATGGGATAAACCTTCTTTTAGAACAAGTTGTCCTACAAATCCATTATACAGCCAAAGAATGCTGGATAAAAAAAAGGTCACAAAGAATCCTCTGCAACCTCTGCGCTTTTGAACTTCTGAACCTTTGCCTTTAATCGAAATACGTTTCGGGATACTCCCCTATCCTTGGCTCCTCATCACGGATTGCCAAGAGCATTGTCGGTTCGCCGGGGTAATACAAGATGCCCGTCGGGCGTGAGATGACAAAGCCTTCGTATTCCGAGGTCAACACGCCCAGCGACCTGCCCCACGCATCACGCATCTCCACCAGCGAATCGCCGACCTTTACAAGATCGCCTGGCTCTTTGAGGTGATGAACAATACAAGATTGTGTCACCCGCGCCACACTGCGGCGATGAGTTGGAAAACCAGGGTCAATCACTTTGATACCTGTGATCGGTTCCATCTCGCCGCCCAACATACCGCCCCAGCGCATTACATTTCGCAAACCTGCCACGCCTGCACTCACAACTTCGGGAGTTGGAGTATATGGGCTGCTCAGTTCAGCCGTCAACGCGGGGATGCCCGCCAGCATCGCTACTGCCGCCGTGGTGGCACGATGCAATCTTTCACTGATGTATTTATCCACTGCAAAATCAGCTGTAACGGTGTGTCCATACGCCTGTGCCATCTCGTCCATTTTGGCACTCACTTCTGCAGCACGCTTGCGGGCGGCCTCATCCCCTTTGCGATACAGAACTCGGTCACGGAAAATGAACGACAGTGAGCCATTGCTCATACAATGCAGGTCAAAATAGAACGAAGCGGTGTTCTTAATCTCTTCGAACAGCCGCCCGTATGCCTGCTCCAATGCTGAAGGCGGAGCTTTGTCAGGATCGGTTTTTGGCGCACGCCCATCAGGAAAGAGACGGTTCGGATCGCCAGCATGATAATAAGCTTGGCGGTGCAACGTCCGCAAGCCAGCAGGGTTCAAGGCTGGGATGGCAACGATCGTCCCACGCATTTGCTTCACCAAATCTGGTGTGATCAGCTTATGGATCACCTGAATGCCTGCATGCTCAATACCGTGAATCCCTGCCGTTACCCAAAATACGGGACCATCCTCCTGTCCCTGTGCAATGATGACGGGCAGAGAGTCTGTGCCGCCAACGGGGTGCTGTATCAGCAAAAATTCCCCATACACGATCTCGCCGCGTTTGGCGGTGGCTGTGCCAACAGTGAGTGTCATTGATGTAATCCTTTATGATGAAATTGTTATACTTTGTCGGGAGTATAAACTGAAAGTTGTATAATTTAAATATGGATATATCCCTGCGTTTTCCCCTCTTTGATAACAAATTTCCAGACTTAAACGGATTTATTCAAGACCTAGTAAAAGCTTATCACACAGGACGGATGCGATCATGGGACGATCTTGAAAAGGGTGTAAAAGGTTTCTTCACTCCCGAGCAGATGGAACAAATGGAGGTCCTCGCGCCGGGCTGGAGAAAAATGGCATCCTACTCGGATGGGATCACGCTTACTCATGTAATTTGTGTCTTTCTCGGCATGTTCATGCTGGATGAATTTCAGGCATTGTCTGCCGAACAGCAGCAGCTCGGTAAATGGGCTGTCCTGTTCCATGATATAGATAAATTTCACATCCGAGGGAAAAAAGATACGATGCATGCGTTCAACTCGGCAGTGATTGCAGCAAAGACCCTGCCAAACCTTGGCTTTCCCATGCATAGCAGTTATCCTGAGTTGATTAATTCATGGAGCGAATATACCCGCCGCGCCTGCATCCCTACCGATATAGATATCTCCCCCAAGCCAGACAATCAAAAACTTCCCAAAATCCTCTCAGGCATTGATGATCTTTTTGGAGCGAACACACCCGCCAATTTGATCACAAAGACCATCCTGCTGCATATATCTCCGTCTATTGATAAAAACTATCCCACCCCCGCACCGCTGACAGATGATGAAATTCAACGCTTCATTAGTCCAAACCTTTTCCCGCTTTTAAAGGTCATGATGCTGGCGGATAATGAAGGTTGGTCTTTATTCGATCTGGAAGTCAGGAATCAGCAGAAAAGAGATGCACTGAAAGCATTTGAAAAGTTTCAAAACCTTATTGCAAAAATCAAATAACGTGAATCGTATTTATTAAAACGCCGTACTCAACGCCTTTTATTTAATGACTCCATCGGAAAGCCATTCCACATCCTCAGAGGGGTTCTCGGCTTTCCAGGCATCGATCACTTCCTTCAGCATGTCAGCACGATGGTAACGAAGCAGCTCGATCGTCTCGGCATAGCGTTTGTATTCAATATGATTGCTAGATTTTTCAAGACTCAATTGTTTATGAATGGCTTTAAGCAGTGCCAGAGCCAGATCAACGTAAAGTTCACTGGCCTCCAGCATACTCTGAAATAGAGCCAGCTTCTCAACAATGGAAGCCGCTCGAAACAATTCTCTGTAATTGGATGAAATAGTCATGTAACCTTTATAAAAACTCTTTTCTCGGCTTAATTACGAACCTAATAAACAGATCTTCCACGAACTGACGGAAAACGGATCCTGCCAGTTCGAGGGCCAGCGATAACTGGCACGTATCACGTTAGGCGACGGCGAAGTATAACGCCACAAGGTTGATGGCAAAGGCGCATTGACTAATTTCCATTGTTCACGCGGCGCGGAAATATCAACTTTAAAATCCACATAATGGTGCCACTCTCTGCGCTCCCAAAGAATCCCTTTGCTTTCGCCCTCATAATACTGGGTGCAGGCATTTGTATCCATCCCTGCAATCGAAATATAAAAGGATGTGAATCGAATTGCTGAGGTTACAACATATAGAACAAAAGGAACCAGAAATAATGTAAGAATCGCAACTGCCACATTCTTTAAAATATTCTTCATATATCCGACAACATTATACAGCGAATAAGGGCAGGCGAAAATGACATGCTATACTTGCCCAAAGTCTGATTTTAGAAATAAGGAGACAAAATGAAATCCAATCCCACCCCTCCAACTGCCGAAGAATATGCCCCCTTTTATGCAGATTACGTCCAGCGTGCGCAAGCCAAAGGTGATGTGATCGCCGCCCTGCCCCAACAGATTGAAGATATCCGATCTGCGCTTGGGAAATTAAATGACAAACAAGCCCGCTTCCGTAACGGACCTGAGGAATGGTCCATCAAAGAAATAGTCAGCCACCTGATAGATACCGAGCGCGTCTTCTCATATCGTCTCCTGCGCGTTTCACGCAATGACAAGACTCCCCTGCCAGGCTTTGAGCAGGGAGATTTCGTCCGCGAATCTGGGGCGGATGAATTGGCCTTCGATGACCTGCTCAACGAGTTCGAGTATTTGCGCCGCGCAAATATGCTTGCCATAAAAAATATCAGCGAAGAATCTGCAGCTCGGGTTGGGTCAGCCAGCGGCGCGGCAGTGAGCGCAAAAGCATTGATCTTCATGCTCGTCGGTCATGTGGAACATCACATGGCAAGCCTGCACGAAAAATATCTTCCGTTCCTGCCCTAGGAAAATCATGATCTCATACCCAGTTCCTGTAAAACGAGATTTCACACTCACTCAACATGGCATCACCCGGCATGACGAATATTATTGGATGCGTGATCGCGAAGACCCGGAGGCGCTTAAGTACCTGCACGACGAGAATAAATATTTGGAAGAGACCCTGAAGCACACGCAATCGCTTCAGGAAATTCTTTTTCAGGAAATGAAGGGACGCATCTGCGAAGTGGACAGCAGTGTTCCTGAAAAACACGGCAATTATTTTTACTACACACGCACCGAAGCAGAAAAACAATATCCCATCTACTGCCGCAAAAAAGATACGTTCAATGCGCCCGAAGAAATTCTGCTCGACCAAAACATCCTCGCCGAAGGCTGTGAATTTTGCAGCGTCAGCGCATTTAGCATCAGCCCTGATGAAAACAAGCTCGCCTACTCCGTGGACCTTGAAGGCGCGGAGGTGTACACGATCTACATCAAGGATCTAACCAGCGGCACGCTTTATCCTGAAACTATCCAGCACACGTATGGAAATGTTTATTTTTCTGTGGGTGTTGAATGGGCGAACGACAGCCAAACTTTTTACTATCTCACGTTGGATGAATCCCACCGCTCCAACAAACTCTTCCGCCATATTTTAGGCACAAACCCGCAAGAAGATGTTCTTCTTTTTGAGGAAACGGATGACACATACGCGCTTTCGCTGTTCAAGACTCGCAGCGAAAAATTCATTATGACCTATCACTACAATACCCTATCACAGGAAATGCGCTTCATTCTGACCGATGAGCCTGATTCTGTTTTAACGGTCATTCAACCACGCAAAAGAGGACACGAATACTACGCTACTCACCACGGCGATCATTTCTACATCGTCACGAATGACAACGCCAAAAACAACAAGCTGGTGAGAACGCCAATCACCTCCCCGAACAAAGAGAACTGGCAGGAAGTACTCCCCCACCGCGATGATGTTCTTCTCGAAAGCATCGACACATTTGAGAATCACATTGTCCTGCACGAACGCAAAAATGGACTCAAGCAATTGCGCATCAGCAAGGCGGATGGTGTTAGCAATGTGATCTATGTAAAGTTCCCCGAGCCTACGTATGAAGTGAATGTTGAGCCGAATTACGAATTCAAAAAGAATGATTTTAGAATTCGCTACTCATCCTTAGCCAGACCCTACTCCGTCATAAGCATCAACATGGACACTGGCGATTGGGAAATTCTAAAAGAAGACCTCATCCCGAACGGCTATGACAAGACGCAGTATGTTACCGAATATATCCACGCCAAGGCCGCGGATGGGAAACTTGTGCCAATATCCATTGTGTACAAAAAGGGGTTGAAAAAAGAAGGGCAAAATCCCACCTTGCTGTATGGCTATGGAGCCTACGGCTCATCGAGTGAAGCACATTTCAACCCAAACATCATCAGCCTTCTGGAGCGTGGATTTGTCTTCGCCATCGGTCACGTCCGCGGTGGCATTGAGTTGGGACGAGACTGGTACGACGAAGGCAGACTTTTCCACAAGAAGAATTCCTTCACCGATTTCATTGCCTGCGCCGAGCACTTGATCGCAGACGGGTTTACCTCACCTGAAAAACTTGCCATCATCGGCAGCTCCGCTGGCGGACTGTTGGTTGGCGCAAGTATGGTCATGCGGCCTGAACTCTTCAAGGTGGTCATTTGCAAGGTCCCATTTTTGGATGTGATCACCAGCATGAGCGATCCAACCATCCCATTGACCACGCTGGAATACGACCAGTGGGGAAACCCTGAAGATAGAGAATGTTTTGATTACATGCTGTCTTATTCCCCATATGACAATATCCAGCCTATGGAATATCCGCATCTGCTGCTGACAACAGGTTACAACGATCCGCGCGTGGCGTATTGGGAACCCGCCAAGTTTTTAGCAAGAATACGAGCTACAAAAAAGGGAGATAATCTCGCTCTGCTCCAGACCAACTTCAGCGCAGGGCACGCAGGCGCTAGCGGACGCTACGACTGGCTCAAGGAAAATGTACTGGATTTCGCATTCCTGATCGATAAACTCAACGAAAAGCAAAAATCGACTTAAACAAAAACTCCCGAAGCCTAAACTTCGGGAGTTTGATTTTAGAACTTACGCCGGTTGGGCCGCAGGCTGAGCAGCCTTCGCTACAACTTCTTCCAGCATCTTCGTCGTCAATGACTTGGGACGTTCGATGGGCATACCAAGCGCACGTGCCCACACGTAGTTGGCAGTAACACCGAGAGCGCGGCCTACGCCGAAGAGGACTGTGTAGAAGTCAAAGTCACGCACGCCGTAGTAATACTGCAATGTGCCAGAAATCGCATCCACATTCGGGGCGGGGTTCTTGGCTTTGCCCTGTTCCTTGAGAACGGCAGGCACTACATCAAAGACCATGTCCGCAAGGCGGATGAGCTCATCATCGGGGAAGCGCTTCTTTGCAAATTCCATCTGCGCCATGAAACGCGGATCGGGAACACGCAGCACCGCATGTCCATAGCCAGGGATGACATGGCCGCTGTTGAGAGTGTCCCATGCGAATTTGTAGAGATCTTCACGCGAAGGAACGCCGCCGAATTTCTGGTGTACTTCCAACAACCAGCCAAGGCACTCTTGATTTGCCAGACCATGCAAAGGTCCGGCAAGACCGTTGAGCGAGGCGGAGAAGGAAAGGTACGGGTCAGAGAGAGCAGATCCAACGAGGTGCATGGTATGAGCAGAGACGTTTCCAGCCTCGTGATCGCTGTGCAAAATGAAGTACAGGCGGGCAAGTTCAGAATATCCCTTCTTGTCCGAAACCTTCATCATCTTGGAGAAGTTTGCGCCGTAATCCAACTTGGCGTTGTACTTGGGCTTGGCGCTTTCGCCAAAATATTTCATGCGGTAAATGTACGCAGCAATGATGGGAAGTTTTGCGGTCAGGTCGAGGCTGTCTTCCAGCGCCGCTTCCCAATAGACATCCTTCTTCATGCTGTGATATTTGCTCGCGAAGACCGAGCCGTTCTGCAGCGCAAGCACAGCCTGAGACAAGAGAGTCATCGGGTGAGTCTCTTTCGGCATGGTCTTGAGCATCTTGTACACATAATCAGGGACGGTAGCGCGCTTGGCCCACTCGGCTTCCACTTCCAGAGCCTGTTCCTTGGTCGGCACTTCGCCGATCATGAGCAGGTAATACAAGCCACCCACCAAAGGCATCTTGTTGCCGCGTCCTTTGGGGAGAGCCTTCAACAATTCAGGGATGGACAAGCCGCGGAAAATAATTCCATGCGCAGGGTCAACGAAGGAGATGTCGGAAAGCAGAGATTTAATATCGCGCATCCCACCAACGATCTGGCCGACATTAACTTCAGCAACTTTTACTTCAGCATGTTCCTTGGAAAGGGACTTGATACGTTCGCGCCACGCAGGCAATTGAGCAGAGATTTTTTCATGCAAGATCATGATAGGCTCCTTTTTATAAGAACAAGTAGACAAAGTACACAGGTAGACATGTTTATGTGTCTACCTGCATACTTGTTTCCGTTTATAACGTCACCAAACTCTTCAACGCTTCGTGAGTTTCCTTCACAGACGCAGCCGACTTCTCGAACATGGCTTTCTCTTCCGCATCGAACTTGTATTCGACGATTCTTTCCATGCCGCCAGCGCCAAGCACAACAGGCACACCGAAGTACATGTCGTTCAAGCCGTATTCGCCATTCATGTAAGCAGCACATGGGACGATCAGCTTCTTATCCTTCAAAATCGCATCGGCCATCTGCACACATGCCATGGAAGGGGCATAATAAGCGGAACCTGTCTTAAGCAAATTGACGATCTCGCCGCCACCCTTGCGTGTGCGGTTGACAATGGCTTCGAGTTTGTCAGCGGGCAAATATTCCTTCAAAGGAATGCCAGCCACATTGGAGTGGCGGGTCAAAGGAACCATCTCATCGCCGTGCCCGCCCAACACGTAGCAATTGATATTCTCAACGCTTACACCAGTTTCCATCGCAACGAAAGCGCGCATGCGGGCGGAGTCCAAAATACCAGCTTGTCCGATCACGCGTTCGCGGGGCAAACCTGTCTTCTTCATAGTCAGGTACGCCATCGTGTCAAGCGGATTGGTCAATACAATGTAAAAAGCGTCAGGGGAATATTTCAAAGTTTCAGTAGCGGCCTTGCCCACGATCTCCGCATTGGTCTTGAGCAGGTCATCACGGCTCATACCGGGTTTGCGGGCCAAGCCTGCGGTAATAATGATGATGTCTGAGCCTTTGGTCGCAGCATAATCATTCGTACCGACGATTTCCGAGTCCTTGCCAATGATCGGCATGGCTTGCGCAAGATCAAGACTTTTCCCCTGCGGCATTCCTTCCACCACATCCAACAAAACAACGTCAGCAAGTTCACGTTCGGCGATCCAGTGTGCGGCAGTCGAGCCCGTCATACCAGCGCCGATGATTGAGATTTTCTTCATTGTTCCTCCAATGGTTTTTACGGCCTAAGAATGCCGTTATTTTTCATTCATTTTATCCGAAAGTAATACAGCTCAAAAGTACAAAATGTCACATGTTTTCGCGCACCAAAAAAGACTCGGCTTGCTTCGAGTCCTTTTGGTGGAAAATTTATTCGATTGGATTCTGCAGTTTGAACAGAATCAGCCGTCCCTTAAGTGCGAAGCGCGAACTTTGTCGCTTCATTCTTAACTGGGAACTGATTCTTTTTCTTCAAGATATCTCGTCGCCTGAATCGCTGCGGCTGCGCCCATCCCAGCAGATGTGACCACCTGACGGAAATGCGGGTCGGCGATCTCCCCTGCCGCGTACACACCTTCGACGCTTGTTTCCATTCTGTCGTTGACGATGACGTAGCCGAGGTCACTCATCTCGACCTGACCTTTGAATATCTGCGAGTTCGGCGCGTGCCCGATAAAGATGAACAAGCCATCTGTCTCAAGTGTGGACTCTTCACCCGTTTGCACGTTCTTCAATTTCAAGGCGGTGAGTTTGTCTGTGCCTACTGCTTCGGTGACAACGGTGTTCAAGATGAAATTCATCTTGGGGTGTTCCTTGGCACGCTTCTGCAAAATGGCACCCGCGCGGAATTCTTCGCGGCGATGGATGAGTGTAACGGAAGAGGCGTAGCGAGTGATGAAAAGCGCTTCTTCAAACGCACTGTCACCGCCACCCACCACGACAACCTTTTTGTCTTTGAAGAACCAGCCGTCACAAGTGGCGCAGTAGGAAACGCCGCGGCCTGTCAATTCAACTTCACCTGGGATCTCCAAATGCAGTGGGTTCGCGCCTGTGGTGATGATGAGGGTTTCAGCTTTGTATTCGCCGCTATCGGTCTTCACAGTGTACGGACGCTGGGAGAGATCGACCTCGTTCGCCATGTCAAATTCAACTTTTGCGCCGAAATGCTCGGCTTGTTTTTGGAACAACTCACCCAACTGCGCCCCACCGACGCCTTCAGGAAAGCCAGGATAATTTTCGATCAAATGGGTCAAAGCAGCCTGGCCGCCCAATTGCATACCAGTTAAAACGATCGGTTCCAGCTCGGCGCGCGCTGCGTATAAAGCAGCCGCCAACCCCGCAGGACCTGATCCTAAAATTAGTACCTTTACATGTTTCTCATCGGACATTGTTGTATCTTCCTTAGGCATTCCGCCTGTGATGTATTTTCAATCGTAGTCATGACGACTCTTTCGGGTCTGTTATTACCGTCCCGCATTGTATCAGATGCTTAAGAGGGTGAAAAGTTGCAGATTGGACAACGGACAATGGACGATAGACCGCGGCCTATCGTCCATTAACAATTCTCTAACAGTCTCCACAATCTCTGGCGGGGTCGTCCATATTTCCTCCACAATTTGTCAGTACATTTATATAAACTTATTCGAGGAGAGAAAACTATGAAAGCTGTTGTATGTCGTTCCTATGGTCCGCCACATGTGCTGAAAGTTGAAGAGGTTGAAAAGCCCGCAGTCAGCGAGGATGGCGTGTTGGTTCGTGTTCATGCTTCTTCGGTAAACCCTGCCGAGTGGTACAGCATGGTCGGTTTGTTAATTGCCCGCATGCCAAATGGTTTGTTCAAGCCGAAAGACCCCCGCATTGGTGCGGACTTTGCTGGTGTGGTAGAAGCAGTAGGCAGCCAGGTGACAGATTTTCAACCTGGCGATGAAGTGTATGGCGGGAGAAGCGGAGCGTTTGCCGAGTATGTCAACGTACGCAATGCGGTGGCGCGCAAACCTACAAATATCTCCTTTGAACAGGCGGCAGCTGCCCCCACAGCAGCGATCACTGCCCTGCAGGGACTTCGTGACCACGGAAAAATTAAAGCCGGGCAGAAAGTCCTCATCAATGGTGCAGCGGGAGGCGTGGGTACATTTGCCGTGCAGATCGCCAAAGCCTTTGGCGCAGAAGTGACCGGTGTGACCAGCACCAAAAATGTGGAGCTGATCCGTTCCCTTGGGGCTGACCATGTCATTGACTACACAAAGGAAGATTTCACACAAAGTGGACAACGCTACGACCTGCTGTTAGACATTGCAGGAGGCCGCACATGGAAGGAATACAAGCGTGTACTGTCACCCACTGCAAATTTCGTCATCGTCGGTGCGAAAAAGAGCAATCCAGTCATCGGTCCGCTTGGCCATGTTCTAGGACTCAAATTGGCAACTATCGGTGCAAGCCAAAAGATATCCTTCTTCATCGCACAATTCACCCGTGAAGACCTGTCAACTCTGCGGGATATGATAGAAGCCGAAAAAATAAGACCCGTCGTAGAAAAGATATATCCGCTGGCACAAACTGTAGAAGCGATGCGTTATTTGGGAACAGGTCATGCGCAGGGGAAGATCGTCCTAGCTATAAAATAAAGGAAAATGCCATTGGCAACATTTACTTCAGAACAACGTATACTGGAAGTACACTGCACGGCATTCTTACACAGGAGATCGAATGGAAATCAAATACTTCGAATTCATAAAACATCTCATCCACTTTAACCGACAGGTCTATCTTGACCATAATGCAACGACGCCCGTCAGCGACCATGTGCGCAACAAAATGGATCGGGCATTGAAATACCATTATGGGAATCCCTCGTCATTTTATGGTATTGGCAGAAAATCCGCAGGGCTATTGGAACAAGCACGGCAGGATGTAGCAAAAGCCATTCATGCGAACCCCTCCGAGGTCATTTTCACCGCCTGTGCAACCGAATCCAATAATGCTGTGCTTAAATCAGTTGCCGCGCACTTTCATCCCCAAAAGAAAAAGATCATCTCCACGCCCATCGAACATCCTTCTGTGATGAATACCTTGGCCTATCTCGAAAATCAGGGAGTGGTCGTCGAAATTTGTCCAGTGGATGGGAAAGGACGGGTGCAACTCGCTGAACTGGAAAAACTGGTGGATGAAGATACCTTTCTAGTTTGCTGCATTTTAGCGAACAATGAAACTGGCGTGATTCAAGATATCAAGGCTGTGACGAAAATCGCCAAAAAGCACGGTGCATTGGTGCTGACAGATTGTGTGCAGGCGTTGGGTAAGATACCCATTGACGTCCACGCATGGGATGTTGATTACGCTTCGTTTTCGGCGCACAAACTATATGGGCCAAAAGGCATTGGCGCTTTATACGTCAAACAAGGCAGTCCTTTCGCACCGTTCCTGCATGGCGGTCACCAGGAAAGCGGGTTGCGTGCTGGGACTGAAAGCATCCACAATATCGTCGGTTTTGGCGCAGCCTGTCAGGAAGTGGACAAACTTCTGGCGCATGCCGAGCAAGTCCGTGCATTGAAAGGACAATTAATCCAGCGCCTCAAGGAAGCCAAAGCGGATTGCGTCATCAATTCACCAGAAGCAGATTCGGAATGTCTGCCAAATACGCTCAGCATTTCATTCCCAGGCGTGGAAAATGCCGGGCTGATGGGCATATTGGATTATCGCGGGATCGCCGTCTCTGCCGGTTCAGCTTGCAGCACGGGCGAAGATGCGCCTTCGCATGTTTTGAAAGCAATCGGTTTATCCGATCAAGCTGCGCGTGAGACGATCCGCATCAGTCTTGGACACGAAACCACCGCGCGAGATATTCAATACACGGCACAAGTGGTTCGGGATTACCTCACAGGTAAAATTTCATTCGTAAATATGCTCGCTCCCGCTCAACTGAACGAGACGATCCTTTTTAGTAAAGACACCTATATCCTTGACGTGCGCCCGCCCGATGACCGGAAAAAGTTCAAAGGATTACCGAACGCTCATGAGGTCAACCCGCTGTATGTGGAGAATTATTTAAAGCAACTCCCCCGCGATAAGCAGATCGTAGTGTACTGCCCGGGAGGCGGGCTTTCTGTAATGATCTCATATTTCTTGAAAGCAAAAGGCTTTAAACGCATCACCAACCTGCGTGGTGGACTCGATGCATGGAGAAAGCGACGCAGTGATCTATATGAAAAATATGCGGGGCAAAACGTCCAAGTGCTTGAACCTGATCCTGAAGGTTGAACAGCATATCGATTTGGCAATACTTGAGTAGTTGGAAAAATTACATTTTAGGATTTACGCAAAAGGAGTTTATCGGCGGGACTTCCAATAGATTTTCCAACGCAAAGACGCAGAGGCGCAAAGAAAAGGCTTGAAACTTGGTGTCTTTGCGTTTTTGCGTTAAATTCTTGATTCTTTGGTTGGTTTTGCGTAAGTCCTACTTTAACACTTCGCTTACACAACCTCCACAATCTCTCACCCACCCGTCCACAATTCCTCCACAATGGATTGATACATTTGGGGCGTAAGAACAAAACAAATCAATTCAATCTATTGGAGATAAAAAATGAAAAAAGGTCCATTTATTTTGTTTCGCGTCCTCGGTCTCTTGCTCGTACTCGGGCTGATCGCTGGCGCAGCGGCATTCAGCTTCAAAGCTGGAGAAGCCCGCGGAGTTATGCAAGCTCCCGCAGTTGCCACCGCCATTGAAAAAGCCGCCGAAAACGGACAAGCCGTTCCCCCGATGGCATACGGCTACGGTCATCCCTACGGATATGGCTATGGCATGCGCGGATACGGTCACCACTTTGGCTTCTTCCCGTTCGGTGCCATCTGTGGTTCCATCCTCTTCCTGTTCTTCTTCCTCGGCTTCATGAAGATGATCTTCTTCCGCGGCATGCGTCACGGCTGGGGCCGTCACGGACATCATGGTCCCTGGGGCAAGGATTGGGAAGGCAATGTCCCGCCCATGTTCAACGAATGGCACAAGCGTGCACATGGCGAGCAGCCTGCTGACGGCGAATCTGATAAAAAAGAATAAGCTAAATTAAACGAAAGAAGAAAGAGGAAAGGACCATTGGCTACATCTCTTTCTTCTTTCTTCATCCTTCATAATTCATCCTTCATCCTTTATACTCTCCCCATGCCAGAACTAATCCTCGTAGTTGATGATGAACCCAAGATCGCCCGCCTTGCGCGTGATTATCTGGAAAAGAACGGCTACCGCGTCCTCACCGCAGCAGACGGTCAATCCGCGCTGACAACTGCCCGCCGCGAAAAACCAGATCTCATCGTCCTTGACCTGATGCTCCCCAATATTGACGGGCGCGAAGTCTGCAAGATCTTGCGCCGCGAAAGTGACGTACCCATCATCATGCTCACCGCCCTCGCCGAAGAAGTGGATCAGGTCACTGGCCTTGAGATCGGCGCGGACGATTACATCACCAAACCTTTTTCTCCGCGTGCGCTCGTCGCTCGTGTTCGTGCCTTGCTTCGCCGCTCCAAAGGCGAGATCAAAGCGCCTTCCATCATTCGCATCGGCGGCCTCGAGATCGACGCGGAAAAATATTCCGTCACGTTCAATAGCATTCCACTCAAACTCACACCGAACGAATTCAAGTTGCTTTTCATCCTCGCCAGCCGCCCAGGCCAAACCCTCACTCGCGAGCAATTACTCGAAGATTTGCACGGAGCCGCATCTAGCATAGACCGCAGCGTGGATTCACACATCAAGAATCTCCGCAAAAAACTTGAAGCCGAATCAGGCAGCCCATCCATTGAAACGGTCTATGGCATTGGCTATCGCTTCCTTGAACACTAATCAAACCTTCAGCTCATAATCATGTCTCACAATCACGAAAACCCACCTGGCCAACCACCCCACTTCCGTCGACGCTGGCGCGGCAGAGGTCGTTTTTTCCCATTCGCAATTTTCTTCTTCAGCTTTATTTCGATTTTTATTGGTGGCACCGCCGCCATTTTATATTGGGCTTTTTCAGAATTCTCTGGCATTCGAAACATTTGGATCCTTGTATGCGGCGCGCCGTTCGCAGTGCTTATCCTCGCAGTGTTCACTATATTCAATTTATATACCCGCTTCGGTCAACCGCTTGGAGAGATATTCAATGCCATCGATTCCGTTGCAGAAGGCAATTTGTCTGTGCGGGTATCGGAAAACAAATCGGATATGTTCAGCGAGTTGATCAAGCGTTTCAATAAAATGCTTGAAGAAATTGAACGCGCCAATCAACAGCGCCGCAACCTCACTGCGGATATCGCACACGAACTCCGCACACCGCTGCACATCATTCAAGGCAATCTTGAAGGCGTCATTGATGGCGTGTATGAGCCAACAACTGAACACATCAACAACACATTGGATGAGACCAAACTGCTCGCACGCCTCGTGAACGACTTGCAAACACTGTCTCTCGCCGAAACGGGGCAACTTCCGCTTCACTCTACCCGTTTCCTGCTCGCTGATCTGATGCAGGATCTCACCTCAAGCTTTTCCTCCCAAGCCGCGTCCGACGGCATTGACCTGCAAACGAATGTCAGCGACCCATCTCAGGAAATCACCGCGGATTACGACAGGTTGAATCAGGTGCTCTCGAACCTCATCTCCAACGCGCTACGGCACACATCCAGCGGCGGGAAAATTTCACTCGAAGCAGGACCAATTGTCGGCGAAGCGAGAGGCGTGCGGATCAAGGTCACTGATACAGGCGTGGGAATTCCATCCGAAAATCTTCCTTTTATCTTTGACAGATTCTGGCGCGGTGATAAATCGCGCAGCGGACGAGCGAACAGCGGGCTGGGTCTTGCCATCGCAAAGCAATTAATTCAGGCACACGGCGGAACAATTGAAGTGCAAAGCGAAGTGGGCAAAGGCACAAGTTTTATGATCGAGTTGCCAGAACAAATTTCCTAATTTCATAAACAAGCGGTAGAATTGCCGCCAATGGAAATTTCGGAGAAACTCCAAGGCATTCTTGCCACTTTGCCTGCCAAGCCAGGCTGCTATATTTACCACAACGCCGAGGGGACGATTATTTACGTCGGCAAAGCTATCAGCTTGAAGAACCGTGTGCGGTCGTATTTCCACGCGGATTCGAGCCACGATGCGAAGACCCGCCGATTGGTGCGCGACATTGCGGACATCGAGTGGATCGTGGTGGGTTCGGAACTTGAGGCGCTCATCCTTGAGATGAACCTCATCAAGAAGCACCGCCCCAAATACAATATCCGCCTCAAAGATGACAAGCGCTACCCGTACATAAAAATCAGTTGGGGGGAAGCATTTCCGAAGGTCACTGTCACGCGCCAAATGACGGAGGATGGTTCTCGTTATTTCGGGCCTTATACTTCGGCGTGGGCGGTGTATCAAACGCTGGAAGTGCTGCGCAAGATATTCCCCTATTTGACATGCGACCGTGAAATCACGGGACAGGACAAACGCGCCTGCCTTTATTACGATATCAAACTTTGCAATGCGCCCTGCATTGGCGCCGTCTCACAGGCGGGCTATCGCCAAATGATCTCCGACCTGATGGAATTTCTGGGCGGGCATAGCGACGAGATCGTTACGCGCATGCAAAATGACATGCAAAAAGCAGCAGACGAGATGCGCTTTGAAAAAGCCGCCGCCCTGCGCGATCAGTTGAAAGCCATTCAATCGATCATCGAGCGGCAAAAAGTTATCTTCGGTACTGATTATCTGGACTCGGATGTGTTGGCAATGGCCCGCACGGACGGAGAAGCCTGTGTGCAGATCTTCTTTATCCGCGGCGGTAAGTTAATCGGACGCGAATACTTCATCCTCGAAGGCACGGAAGACACAGCCGATACCGAGGTGATGTCTGAATTCGTCAAACAGTTTTATACCGAGGCGGCGAACATCCCTGAACAGGTGATGCTGCCGCAGGAAATTGAAGAGCGCGTCATCATTTCGCAATGGCTGCGCTCAAAACGTGGCGGCAGGAAAGTGGAATTGCTCGTACCGAAGGATGGTCAGCCGCACGATCTGGTGCAGATGGCCGCGGAGAATGCATCTGAAACCCTGCAGGCGTTGCGCGCCCAATGGCAGGCAGATGCACATAAGCAGGAAACCGCTCTCAGCGAATTACAGAACGAATTGAAATTACCCTCGCCGCCGAACCGCATCGAATGTTATGACGTCAGTCACACGCAAGGCGTGGCAACCATCGGCGCGATGATCGTGTTCGAGCAGGGCGTGCCGTCCAAAAAGCTGTATCGCAAATTCAACATCGACAGCACGAGCATCGGCAAACCCGATGACTTTGCCTCGATGGAGGAAATGCTCACCCGTCGTTTCAGGCGTTGGAAAGGCTCACAGGAAACAGAGTCAGGTCCAGGGTCCAAGCCTGATGCGTCCTTTTCCTTTTTGCCCGACCTCATCATCATCGACGGCGGCAAGGGACAGTTGAGTCGTGTTGTCAAAGTCCTTGAGGACTTTGAGTTGTTTGGCAAAGTGCCTGTGGTTGGCCTTGCAAAGCAGGAGGAGGAAATCTTCTTCCCACACAATAGCCAGCCTCTGATTTTGCCCCGCCATTCGCAGGGACTGTACCTCGTGCAGCGCATCCGCGACGAGGCGCACCGCTACGGAATTACCGCGCATCGCAAAAAGCGCTCAAAGCTGGGTCTGGCTTCGCAGCTGGATTCTATCCCAGGCATTGGGCCAAACCGCCGAAAAGAACTCTTGAAACATTTCGGTTCTATGGATAAGATTAGAGAAGCGACCATCGAAGAACTGGCTGCGGTAAAAGGTATGAACGAGACTGCAGCGGAAAGCGTTAAGGCACACCTGGAATGAAAGAAATCTGGATCGTTGATGATGACGAAGAAATGGGACGCGCAGTCAGCTTAATGCTCAAACTGCTCGATTGCAACACAAAATATTTTTTTAATTCACGCGTTGCCGCGCAGGCGTTGCTTGCAGGCGGAACTCCCGAATTGATGATTCTCGACATCAATATGCCTGAAGTGTCGGGATTGGATATGCTTGAATTCCTGCGCCGCCGCAAAGAGTGGAAGGACCTCCCCGTCATCATGCTTTCCTCCGAAGCCGCGGATGTGATGGTGGACAAAGCTCTGAAGCTTGGCGCGGATGGATATGTGATGAAGCCTGTTACAATTGACGAACTTGAAAAGGTAATGTCCCAGGCCTTTTACAATCATATAAAAAAGTGAGTACTGAAAGATGGCAGCAAAAAATTCGAAAAACAAGAAACAAATTAAAGCTACTGAAACCAAACCGACCAACCAAAATAAAACGGCGCAGATCATGTTTGCCGTTTTCGCTCTTCTTTTAATCCTTTCGATGGTGCTCTCCGCCGTTACGACATACTAGCAAAGCTCGAATGGTATAATCCTGCTCGCGCGGCCCTTTGGAGCCGCGCTTTATTTCGCAAATTCGTAAAAATGTCATTATGGAAATATTTTTTCTGGCGAGGATGCAAAAGACAATTTTGCCGCGAATTGTTTAAAAAAAATCCGCGTGAATTCGTGACATTGTGCCCGTAGGGTAAATTAGCAGCTAAAGCCTTTTTAAGCATTATTTTGAACGGCAATTTGCGGTAGCTTTACATGCAAACATAAGGAAGTTATATGCTCGACAAATTACAGGCAATTGAAGAAAGATTTGACCAACTCGGCGAAGAACTGCTGGTGGTAGGCAGTGACTATCAACGCGCGGGCGAGATCAACAAAGAACGTGTAGACCTCGAACCGCTCATTGAAAAGGCACGCGAATACCGTCAGGCGGTAAAAAGCCTTGAAGAGGCCAAGTCCATCATCATCAACGAGAACGACGCAGAATTGATCGCACTCGCCAAAGCGGATGTGGACGACCTCACCCCGAAGATCGAGATCCTCGAAAAGCAGATCAAAAGTCTGCTCGTCCCCAAAGACCCGCGTGACGACAAGAACGTCATTGTGGAAATTCGCGCAGGCGCAGGCGGTGACGAAGCCGCCATCTTCGCAGCTGATCTCTTCCGCATGTACACCCGCTACGCCGAAGACCAAAAGTGGAAAACCGAGATCATGTCTGAAAGCTCCATTGGCGTCGGCGGCTACAAGGAAGTTATCTTTGAAGTGCGCGGCAAAGCGTATTCAAAACTGAAATACGAGTCAGGCGTTCATCGCGTCCAGCGCGTGCCTGCCACCGAATCACAGGGACGCATCCACACCTCCACCGCCACCGTCACCGTGCTAGCTGAAGTGGACGATGTTGAAGTGGACATTCCCGAAAGCGACATCGAGATCGAAGTCTATCGCTCCTCAGGCGCAGGCGGACAGAACGTGCAAAAGAACTCCACAGCAGTTCGTCTGTATCACAAACCCACCGGCATGATCGTCACCTGTCAGGACGAACGCTCGCAGCTTCAAAATAAACTGCGCGCCCTCAGCATCTTGCGCGCGCGGTTGTACGACATTGAACTCGCCAAACGGCAGGCTGAACTCGAAGCAGACCGCCGCTCACAGGTCGGCTCGGGAGAACGCTCCGAAAAGATCCGCACTTACAACTACCCGCAAAACCGAGTCACAGACCATCGCATCGGGTATTCCAGCTACAACCTCCCCGCCGTGATGGATGGCGATATCGACCAGTTCATCGACGAACTCTCCACTCGTGAAGAAGCCGACAAACTTGCAGCAACCGGCGTGGACGATGACGAATAACAAAAATGGCGGCCAGTGACGGTCGCCATTTTTTATATAAATCCATAGCCACGAATTACGCAAATTTTCGCGAATTCGAGGCAAATGATTTTTACAGCAATGGAGCGTCCACATGATCGCAGCAGACATCCTCAAACAGATCACATCTCAAATCGAATCAGATTTGCCCGATCTTGACGCGCAGGTCATCCTCGCGCACGTGATGGGACATCCGCGAACGTGGTTGCTCGCCCATCTTGAAACGCCTCTCACCCCGCTGCAAATTGACCAGACAAAAGAAGCAGTTACCCAATTCCAGGCGGGGACTCCGCTCCCCTACATCATCGGTCATTGGGAATTCTTCGGCCTCGATTTCAACATCACCAAAGATGTGCTCATCCCGCGCCCCGAAACCGAACTGCTCGTGGAGAAAGCCATCGCCTGGCTGCAAGCCTCCCCCGAACGCAGAACCATCGCAGACATAGGCACAGGCTCCGGTGCCATCGCCGTCACCATTGCCATGCACCTCTCTGACGCCCGCATCCTCGCAACAGACCTCTCCTTCGCCGCGCTTAAAGTCGCAAAGCATAACGCTGAAAAATTTCACGTCCACCACAAAATAGACTTTTTGCAATGTGATCTTTTACCCCAGCACATTGACCCGCTTTCAACCGAAGGCCACTTCGATCTCATCTGCGCCAACCTGCCATACATCCCCACCAAAACGCTGCACGATCTCCCCATCTACGGCAGCGAACCCACCCTTGCGCTTGATGGCGGCGCAGATGGTCTCGATCTCTATCGCCGCCTCCTCAAACTCGCTCCGAACTGGCTCGCGCCCAACGGAAAGATTCTGCTGGAGCTGGAAGCCACGCAAGGTGCAAAAGCTCTTGGCCTCGCCTACGATGCGTTCGAAAATATGAACATTCAACTACATCAAGACCTTGCAGGGCACGACCGCATTCTTGAAATTACCCCCATCCCAGACTAGCGCGCAAGTGGTAACATGTAAGTAATTGCAAATATAAACCCCTCAAGTCTTTTCATGAAACCCCAAACTAATTTCGAAACCAGACTGATCGATTTTTATTATCGATTCACACAAACTAATACGACCGACCCATTCGAGCAAAGGCGTGGTCGGCTTATGTCCATGTATCTGCTGATGTGTGGCGTTATTCTTTTACATCTTACCATCGTAAATTTCATCTTCCGCCCAGAAGATGGAGAGACATTCAGAGAATACATAATTCAAGACCTGGCCTCAATCGTCGTCGTTTATGTGTTATGGGTGTTCAATCGTAAGGGATACACCTTATGGACTGCTATTATCTTTGTTAGCTTTTCCATTATTACACCCGTAATCGTCTTCAAACCAAAAGACCTCGAATCGACCATGGTGATTTTAGCCTTACCTATTATGGCCTCCAGTTTTGTGATCACCCCCATAGCATCATTTTTTTATGCATTCCTCGCCTCATTAGGATATACAGCCTCCATTCTGTTTTACGATATGTTTTATCTATACAATTTCACGTCCATAATTACACTCTTTGGCATTTCATTTGCATCATTCATAACAGCGTGGCAATTCAACAGGTCGCTTGAAAAAAATGAGACCCTTTTGAACAAACTTGAGCAATCATACGAAGTCACCCTGGATAGTTGGTCTCGTGCACTCGATATGCGCGACAAAGAGACGGAAGGCCATACTCAACGAGTTTCCGAACTTACGCTTCGAATAGCACAAAGAATGAACTTTTCCAAAGAGGAACTCACCCACATGCGGCGCGGCGCACTATTGCACGATATTGGCAAGCTTGGCGTGCCCGATAGCATCCTATTAAAAGCCGGTCCGCTTACAGACGATGAAGCCAGCTTCATGCGTCAACATACCCAATTCGCATATGACCTCATCCACCCCATAGAATATCTAAGGCCAGCGCTTGATATCCCCACCACCCACCATGAAAAATGGGATGGTAGTGGCTATCCACGTGGATTAAAAGGAAAGCAAATTCCGCTCTCTGCACGCATCTTCGCCATCGCCGATGTCTATGATGCGCTCACTTCAGACCGCCCATATCGCGCTGCATGGTCGCATGAAAAAGCCATTCAATACATTCGAGAACAATCTGGCTCTCATTTCGATCCGCAGATCGTATCCATCTTTCTACAAGAGATCGAAGATCATGAGTAACACATCCATCATCCCTGCAGCACAAATTCAACAAGCGCTCACGGTTCTACATAACGGCGGCATCGTTGCCTTCCCCACCGACACCGTCTATGGCGTCGGCGCGCTAGCCTTTGACAATGCCGCCATTGAAAGCATCTACACCGCCAAAGACCGTCCCATCGAAAAAGCCATTCCCATTTTGATCGGAGATTTGAGTGACCTCGATCAAGTTGCTGTGAACATCCCAAGCATGGCCCTCCGTTTTGCCGCCCGCTTCTGGCCCGGACCATTGACCTGCATCGTCCCCAAAAAGCAGACTCTTCCCCTGGCAGTTTCTACCACCTCCACCGTTGCAGTCCGCATCCCTCATCATCCTGATGCACTTGCCCTGCTCCGCGCCGCAGGCCCAATGGCAGTGACCTCAGCCAACATCTCTGGTCAACCGAGCCCATCCACCGCGCAAGAAGTCTTTGAACAACTCAACGGACGCATCCCATTGATCCTCGATGGCGGCGCAACGCCTGGCGGAGTCCCCTCCACGCTCGTAGATTGCACTGGCAATGAGCCGATCATCCTGCGCGAAGGACCGATTACCCTGTCGGATCTTTTATCCGCACTGGAATAAACTCTCATCCAGCGTTTATATATCCTTCAGGTTGTATTTATGTCGGAGCATATAATCATAAATACATTCTCCCCTCTACAAGCCTCACTCTGAACTTGGGCAAGTTCAAGTGGGGCTTGAGATTTTAATAGACACTTTGCACAATGAATGCGTCGCAGCCACAGTGTTTTATTTCTCATCCAACTCTTAATGTAAGTTCAGTTTTCATTTATGTGCACGCATATAATAGAAATTACATTCTCCCTATATCAAACGGCCGCTGACTTGGGCAAGTCAAGCGGCCGTTTGGTTTTAAGTCTCTTTCTACGAAAGAGGCCAGGTGGGCAACACGTCCATCTCCAGCCCGGAGGTGTGACCGAGCGCGTGGCGGTAGAAACCTGCTGCTGCGATCATCGCTGCATTATCGGTACACAGCGAAAGCGGCGGAATGTGGACTGGGAATTCCGTCTGCGCTTTGAACACCTGCCGCAGTGGACGGTTTGCAGAAACCCCACCCGCCACCAGAATTTCCTTCGCACCAAACTCGCGCGCCGCATTCATTGTCTTCTTGAACAAGACATCGATCACAGCCTGTTGGAAGGAAGCCGCAAGGTCGGGGATGGGCAGGGTATTGCTTCTCTTCTTCAGTTCACGAACTTCATACAAGACCGAGGTTTTCAATCCGCTGAAGGAAAAATTCCAGGTTCCATCGAGCCAGGCCCGGGCGAAGTTGAAGCGGCGCGGGTCGCCTTCCTCTGCCGTCTTTTGAATGGAAGGTCCGCCTGGGTAGGGCAATTCAAGGAGGCGGGCCACTTTGTCGAAGGCCTCCCCAGCCGCATCGTCGAGGGTGGAGCCGAGCCTTTGATACGTCAAATGATCGGTCATGAGATTCAGTTCAGTGTGTCCGCCTGAAACGAGCAAAGCCATCAATGGAAATTGCGGCTCGGGCGGAACGAGCTCCCCTGCTTCGTACACCCAGGCTGAATATAGATGTCCTTCCAAATGATTGACGCCGATCAACGGCTTGCCCATGCCAAGCGCAATGCCCTTGGCCATGTTCATGCCCACAACAAGTGAGCCTGCAAGGCCAGGTCCCTGCGTGACTGCAATGGCATCAATATCGCTGAGTGTGAGATGAGCCTGTGTAAGCGCCTGCTCCACAACAGGAGTGATGCTCAACACATGTTGACGCGACGCCACCTCAGGAAACACACCGCCATAGCGGGCATGAATTTCCATTTGCGATGCCACCACAGATGAAAGCAACGCGCGTCCATTTTCGATGATGGCACAAGCGGTTTCATCGCAGGATGTTTCAATTGCGAGAACTCTTGTCACAGGTTTCTTTAGATCCATTACTTTCCTTTTTGTTGCGTGGATTTCTTTTTTCGAGCTAACGAAACTTCGCGATAACGGACCGCCTCCATGGCTTTATCCCAAACAAAGGAAAATGCCTGCAAGTCCGAAATCTCAACATCGCCTTTGTTCATGTCATGGATCACATCTTCCAGCATTTCCAGAAGTTGTAGTTCGGCCTTCTTTGCGCGGGCGGCGGTAGGCGAAGACATCAACTGTGTCAGCAGAGATGCCATTTGCATATTATACCGATATGCCCGGTCCCGCTGCCGAGTTAGTAGAAGGGCGCGCAAGGCAAAATATACTGACGCCACAAGAGGGACAAGTGTAGCGACCAAACTGATCTGATTGTAATACCTCTCAAAGAATGAGGGTTGATCACGGTTGTAATACGCCAAAGCTCCCGGGTGCAAGCGCGGAACCACAGCCTGGCTTGCATCAGGCTCACTTACAAACGCTCCAAGGGTTGTGATGGCAACAATATCATTCTTGTTTTCGAAAAGAATACGAGCAAGTGTACGCACCAAAGCCGCATCCAATTCCCCTCTTACCACCAACAAAGTCGGCACACCGACAGTTTGCATATCTTGTTGGGGAACCGCAGGCTCTGCTGCCTTATAGGTTCCATAAGGAACCGTGTACTCGAACAAAGTGGGCGAAAAGAGCCGCATGGAATCGAATTGTTCAAATGGGATCAATCGTGCATCTGCCGTCTGCATAAATTCGCGAATGGAAGAATGTCCCAGAGTTGTCACACGGAAGATGGCATCCACTTTGCCGCTGCGAAACGCATTGTCTCTTTCAACACTGTCGGATATTGGCAGAATGGAGACGTTTTCAGGATTCATCCCATAATAATTGAGCAGGGACAAAAACGAATTATATGTGCCGCCGCCAATCGCTGGTGTGGCAATCGTTCTGCCTTCCAAGTCTGCAGGCGACTGAATATCTGATTCTGCGTGGACAATCAGGTGATACACCTGCGGATAGAGAAACGCCACTGTATTCACATTCGGCGCGATCGGAGTATCCAGCTGCACCACTCCGAAATCAGCCTTGGATTCCTGCAACAAGGCCATGATCTCAGCTGAACCGTTTGTTTGAACGATCCCTATATCCAAACGCGGCTCCACGTTTTCAGTGACTTGCTTTAACGCGCTCACAAATTGGTAACTTTGGCTACCCTCTTCGTTCGTGGCAATAACGATGGTTCGAGTGCGAGACTGGAAGTAATAGAATAAGGATGCTGCGATCACCGCAAGCAGCACACCAGAAGCAATGATCCATGTTATAGCGCGTTTGGACATTGGCATTGTCCTTATTTTTTCTTCCACTTCTTCATGGGCAAGACAAAGTCATACGGATATTCAGCCAGTTTCTCAACAGTTCCTTCGGGGTTGACCCAAAGCGTATCCTCAATACGGAAGCCCATTCCTTTTTCAGGGTAATACAAACCAGGCTCAGAAGTGATGATGACGCCAGGTGCAAGGCGTTGGTCATCGCCAGTGGTAAATCCGCTGAACGGCCGTTCGTGGATGTTCAGCCCAACACCATGCCCCAAACTGTGGACATATCCCTCCACGGGCGCCTTGGTGTGAAGCGGAGTCTGATGGCCTTTGGATTCAAAATATTCACAAGTCATCTGATGATAATGTTTGAAGGGTGTGTTCAAGTCGAAATTATCCATCAACTTGTCGTACACATCCTTCACCTGATCGAACAGTTCCTGCGCTTCGGGCGTGGCATAGCCCAGACTCCAGGTGCGGGTGAAATCGTAATAATAACCACCACCCGCTTCGGCGGGATAAATATCAAAGACGATGGTCTGGCCCAACTTCATCAAATCTGTGGGATTGCCAGCAGAATGCGGCACGCCTGCATCACGTCCGATGGCAAAGATGAAGCCAGAGGGCAATTCCGCGCCATGTTCTGAAACCCACAAACGGATCTTGGAATGCACGTCCGCAACGGTCAACAGCGTACCATCCTCTTTCAATAACACTTCATCATCATTCACTTCACAGGCTGTCAAATAATCGCGGACTTTACCAACCACAGCCGTGGTCACCTTGCCCATCTTGCGGATGCGGGCTACTTCGTCCACATCTTTTGTTTCCATGGCACGCATGAAGATCGAGTCTTCGCGCGGTTCCCCTACGAACTCCAAGTCCGGCATCAACTTTTGCAAATTGGATAATTGTCCAAAGATCGCGCTCAAATCGTAATTGCCGTAAACACCTACTCGTCCCTTCGTAACACCCACCTCTTCAAACATTAACTGATTGCGCAAGGCACTCGCCAACAGAAGGTCGCCATTGGCTTTCTTCAATAGGGCTTCGTAATCATATTTGCTATACGGAATTAACTTCAACCCGCTTTTGGCGGCTTCATCACGTTCCATATCGTTGTGGAAATATGCGGCATCTTCACCGCACTTTTTGATGACCGTAGCATGACTGACATGACCACCGCCCGTTAGATAATACATGGGCGGATTATGCTCGGCATTCCCAAACACAACGATCGCGTCCAGGTTGCGGAATTTCATGATGGCATCAAGTTCAGATTTCATTTTGTCTCCAAAGGATTGAGTTGTATAAATTCACGTGCAATTTCTTCGTTCTCGAATTCCAAATGCACAAGTTTTTTCTCGCGCAGAAATCTTGCAGATATACCT
>Ga0209066_10001999_pt1 | contig 25795 bp, 25 predicted proteins | sample All_14_2_FD_187198 | JGI IMG/M metagenome (GOLD analysis project Ga0209066, IMG submission 187198) | Freshwater microbial communities in response to fracking from Pennsylvania, USA - Allegheny Zone_MetaG_DW_15 (SPAdes) (version 2) ... | reverse complement strand
TCCATTTGAGCCCAGTTGCTTTCATCATCATTGGATAACGATAGAACTTGAGAATCACGTGAACCATCCACATAAACGGTACCACCTTTAGCACCACCATCATAGAGACGTTCATAAATCTTTTGGACTTGTCGAACAGAGAATCCACGAGGCGCATTGACTGTTTTAGAGATGGAAGAATCAATCCAACGTTGAATGGCACATTGTGTATCCGCATGTTCCTCTGGGGTTAATTCCATAGCACTTACGAAGTAATCAGGAAGTGTTTGTTTAGTATACCCAGGATTGAGTTCCAACCAATCTTCCACAATCTTCGCATTAACTTCGATAAACTTACCGAGTCTTCCACTTCTAAAGTAAGAGAAGGAGAAGTAAGGCTCTAGACCTGTAGAAACCCCAACCATGGTTCCAGTAGAGCCAGTAGGGGCGATTGTTAATAAGTGAGAATTACGAATACCATATTTTAGAATATCTTGACGTATAGATTCATCTAATGTCTTCATATATCCAGAATTAATAAATGCTTCACGATCTTCTAAGAATGGGAATGAACCCTTTTCCTTAGCAAGTTCTACGGAAGTACTATAAGCAGTTTCAGCGATAGTTCTAAATACAGAATCAATCGTTTCAATCGATTCAGGAGAACCATAACGTTTACGAGCCCAGATGAGTAAATCATGTAAACCCATAACCCCTAAACCAATACGACGTTCACCAAGAGCTTGTTTCTTATTAGGTTCTAGGAAGTAAGGTGTATCATCAATAACATCATCTTGCATACGAACGGTAACCGCAACGGTCGTTTTGAGTTTTTCATATAAAACTTCACCTGTCTTACGATCCACAAAGTTCGCAAGATTTATCGCAGCTAGATTACAGACTGAATATGGCGCTAATGGTTGTTCACCACAAGGGTTTGTTGCGACAACTTTTTGTCCATAAGCTTTCGCATTGGTCATTTCATTCGCATTATCGATAAAGAAGATACCAGGTTCTGCAGAATAGGTTGCACAGAAGCTAATTAAATCCCATAAATCACGTGCACGAATAGTGCGATATGTTTTAACAGGATAACCTAGAGCTTCCCATTCCCGAACATCACCTACTTCATGCCAATGTTCATCATAAGTAGCCTTCTGTTCAGGATTATAATGTTCAAGATCAGGGAAACGTAAATCAAAGTTAGAATCACTCTTAACCGCATCCATGAAATCTTTAGTCAATGTAACGGATATATTAGCACCTGATAAGAATTCAGGATTTGATACACTTAAGGTTCCACCATTTGCCAATTGTTCACGAGCATAATCAGATACATGAACTGGTACGTTCTTATTGTCTGCTAATGATTCATATATTTCTTTATCAATACGACTGAGAGGTACGAATTTTAATTTCTTCTCTGCTTCATATTTGATTTGTTCATCTTTTGAATTTTCGATTAACCACTTCAATACTTTAGGATTTTGCATCTTCGAGATAATAAATTCAATAATATCTGGATGCCAATCCGCTAACATTATCATCTGTGCACCACGACGTGAACCGCCTTGTTCCACAAGATGCGTTAGATTCGCAATATCATTTAGCCAACTCACTGCACCACTAGACTTACCACCAACTCCTTTAGCAGGCGCTGATTTAGGACGTAGTGTAGAACCATTCGTCCCAACACCACCCCCACGTGACATAATCTCCATAACTTCTTTACGATGATTGGAAATACCACCACGAGAGTCATGAATAAATGGCATAACGAAACAGTTAAAATACGTTACTTGAGTTTGAGATCCTGCACCATATAAAACACGACCTGCAGGAATGACATTCATTTCAGCCAATTCTTCCGCAAACACTTTACCATAATGATCTCTAAAATCTTCTGATAATTCAGTCGAAGCTAATGATTTACCAACACGTTTCGCTATTTGTTCATAAAATATCTCTAATGGCTTATCCACTTGTTTAAATGGACGTGTAATAATTCCAGTACTTGCTTCAACTTCGTTCTCTAATGATGCTCTAAACTCTTCTTCAAGTTTAAGCGTGACATACTCATGTTCATAATCGACATCAAGAACTAAACCAATCCCACGTGATGGGAATTTTGGATCTTCCTTAACAATCGTTACGACAATATCATTTACACCCAGTGTTTTTAAACTACGATCCTTTTGGGAATATCGATCTAACATAACTAAACGACTCACACCTGCATGAGTTAGTTTAAATTCATTCTCTATTGGAAAGATATGATGAAAGTTATGTCGGATATCCGCGTTCAATTTTTCTATGGTTGATTGTGTATAGCTCATAAAAACACCCCTTTTTGTAATTTCAATTCTAACATACAAAATTAAGTTCAATTTCTGAAAGTTGTTTACATTCAATATTTCATCAAACTAATTCATTCACAAAACAATAATCAGATAATCGATTAATATATTGTAAAACAGCTGTATCAATAAGCTGTGTTTCGTTCACCTTAACTAAGCTTCTTTCAGCTCTTCTTACAACCGTTCTAACATAGTGTAAGAAAGCAGCTTTCTTTTGGTTAAATGGATAAATAAAGTTAGAATAACGAGATTGATTGGCTTCAATAAACGTCTCTAAACGTTTAATACTATCCTCTAAATCAATCGTTTTCTTATAGCCTGCGACATAAGCGGATATATCATACAATTCCTTGACAATCTTTTCCCAAGGTTCTTTATCAAGCTCCAATTGAGCTTGCATATGGATGATTAAACTACTGCACTCATCTAAATTTCCAAGCGCATCAATAACGGGTTCATCCTTAGAAACACGTCCATCTTTAATACTTGTAAAACCACGATCTCCTGTTTTAGTTGTGACTGGCATATTAACCCCACTTTCTTATTAAATTATTAAACACCTTTAATATCGGTGTAAATAAAATTAGTATAAGACTATAATTCGAGAAAGCGTGGATAATGTCAAAACTTATGCCCCGAATCCAATAAACTATCCCCATATTAAGGCCATATAGAAGAGCATGTTGAGCCGCAAATAGAAAACCAAAGACAAAACCATAGAACGCACCCAGCAGCGCCCACAAATGTGTTTTGTCTTTTAAGATAGGTTTAAAACAACGAATCATGATAATCCAAACTGTCCATATCCATAAATAACCTAATACCCAATCCCCAAATCCCCAGACTAACGCTTCAAGAAGAGTAAACACAAATACCACAATGACACTCTCCTTAAAACTTAAACTTAATCCGATGATTAAAAACCATAATGTGACTAACTCCACATTAGGTAAGAAAGAAAGGGATACTTGTAAGGCAAGAGCGCCTGCCGCAAGTAAGGCTAATAAAACGAGTTTACGGACATTAAACATACATTAGTAACTCGCTGTAAATTCAAATGTAAATACGTCTTTATCGTAAAGTGGAGTAATATCGATTCCAGGACAGAAACCAGCACTCACACAATCTTTATTGGTTGTGGAATTAAATAACCACCAAGGACCTACAGCACTATCTTTCGTCTCATATTCCCCAATTCCGACAATATATCGTCCATATGGATCAGATACACTACCAGAAAAGTTATATTCTAGATTTTCATCTTTTAGTACAGTTTCCAAGAATGTGCCTAACATTTCATCATCTGTGCGTTGTGTCACATCTAGAATAACCACATCTTGACCATCTTGATCAACTGTTAAGATGATTTGTACTTCTTTTGAACCTTCATTTCCTTGTCTAAAGAATTGATTATATACAAATAATGAACCAACTAATAAGACAACTGCTATACCAATACGAACTAAATTTCTCTTCATGAACTAAGCCTCCTTTACAATAAAAAATACACATCTGGATGTGTACAAAAAAGACAGGCTAATGTCTTTTTATCTTGTTCCCAGAAGATAAAACAACGCTTATCATTGGCAGGTCTACTGGCTGATCGTTCATCCTCAAGGATCCTTCCCGTTTTACAGTGGATACTTCCTCTTGTCCAGATCTACAGTTGCTGGGACAGCTTCGTTTATTGCGAATTCCCTATTATGCGTTAGCACCAATCTAAGCAATTTCATTATAGGCTAGTTTTTGTGCATAAACAATGTTAATAGAGATATTAATTATGTGAAAACGCTTTGAATTTTGATAGAATAGAATAAATTAAGAGGGACATTATGAACTATTCGGTACTTATAGTAGCAGGCGGAAAAGGCGAACGGATGGGGCTTGGATATAATAAAGTGTTTTATCCATTAAAAGATGGAATGACCGTTTTAGATATGACTGTTAAATTATTCGTGGATGATGTGCGATGTAAACAACTTGTAATTGTGACCAATCCACACGATTTACATAAGGTAACACAAACCCATGAAATGGGAAGAATTGTAAATGTTGGAGGTGGCGCAACACGTCAAGATTCCGTTTATAACGGTTTAATGTGTGTCACTGAAGATATTGTGTTAGTCCATGATGCGGCTCGTCCTTATTGTACGATTGAATTAATTGATGAACTATTACTTGCGATGGAGACTGAACAAGCTGCTTTCTTAGCGATTGATGTGAAAGATACAGTTAAAGAAGTTAAAGATGGTTATGTGGTAAAGACCATTAATCGTGAGTGTTTAAAGAATGCACAAACACCACAAGCTTTTAAGACGAGTCTTTTATTAGATTGTATTCACCAAGCTCAAGAAGATAACTTCAAGGCTACGGATGATGCTCAACTTATCGAACGTTACAGTAATGTACCAATTAAAGTTGTAAAGGGATCATACGACAACATTAAAATCACAACACCAGAAGATGTTCGATGATATTTAACTTGGGGGAAGTTGAATGAAAAAGTTAATCATTGGATTAATTATAGTGTTAAGTTCTTGCGCAAAAATACCGGATATAAAGTCTTGTCATTATGGAGTACTGATATCAAGTTATATTGGACAGTCGAACCAAGATATCTGTCAAACAGTCTATGATGCGATTGATAATGCAAAGTTTAATCGTAGGATAAGTGATGATTTACTTTTCGGGATTGATTCTGTTCTGATTAACTTTCAATTTGAAAATGAGGAAGATGAAACATATTTCATCAATAAAGAAGGAATATTAACGTATCAAATTAAAGATATTTTCTATCAGACAACAATCGATAAAAAACTCTATTCCCTCATTATTGAAGAAATAGAGTTAGAGAAACAATCAAATTAAGTCTTATCGATTAAACGAATAAAATCATCGTAATCACTGGCATCAATCGCAGCTTGAATATCTTTAGCACTGGTTAAGAACTGTGCACTCTTCGCAAAGAAGACATCCAAATTATCATTCTCATTATCACCATAGGACAACATAAAGACTAATTGAACCATTCTTTCATTCCATAAGATTGGTTTTTTTAATACCGCAACCGATACAAAAGTTGTATGACTAAAGGCTTGGTCTGGATGAGGAATCGCAATCAAATTCCCAAACTCTGTAGATGCGGATGCTTCACGTCGCAATATGGATTCATAGAAACCTGGTCTAAAGTTGTATAAATCACTAATCTTATTTGACATAAAGAAGATAACATCTTCCTTAGTATTTGCCACAATATCTTTATAGAATAATTTACGATCAAAGTATTCTGCAATTGACATATCATTCTGATTAAAACGATGACGAATGGTTTGTAAATCATGATCACTTAATAAAGTTGATACATAGATAATTGGTGTGATTGTTTTAACGGATAAGGGTACTGTTGAAACAATTAAATCGAAATGATTAAGATCAATTTGATTGAGTGATAATGCGTCTTTCGTCACAATATTCTCTAAGAATGGATCAAATTCTTGTTTGAATCTAAACTGTAATAATTTTGCGGTCCCATGACCGGTAGAACAAACCAGCAACACTTTTTTTCGATTAATCGTAACTTTATGACGCTCTAATGCGACATAGAAATGAAGCGCAAAATAAGCTATTTCATCTTCACTGAGTTTAATTAAATAGCGACGTTCGATGACTTCAGACGCAATCTCAGCGGTTAAATAAGCTTGTTTATGTTTCTTGATGTCATCCAATAAGGGATTCTTCATCATAAGGTTATAACTAATACGTTTTACTAATGGAACACAGTGTAACCCTAATGCGACACGTAAATCTAAGTCTTTGGTTAAATCGATATCCATCACAACTCGTACTCGATCCAACATATTCATTACAAGTTCATCCACTTCACTACTTACGACATTGGATTCTTGTTCAGATTGGCCAAAGACACGTTTACCCGATAAATGCATAGAAACATAACCTTTTTCATCTTCTGGGAATGAGTAACCAAATAATTTTTCTATTTCATGAATAATATCATGAGCTATTTGGTACTCATTATCTTGTTTTAATGTTTCTAGGAGTTGTGATTCCATCACAATGGATTCACCAATCTTAACTCTTTCTAGTGCGACAAATAAATGGATCACAAGATTGTGGAAAACTAATTCACTGGTTTCATAGTGATAATGATTAAAGACTCGTAAGATGTTAGATCGAATTTCACTCAAAATAAATTGAGTTTCAAACTCTTCTTCATCAAGAAGTTGTTTTTCATTGTATACAACATTTGCGATGCATAATCTAAGATTTAATTCTTTACCAATAATCTTCATTCCATGATGGGGTCTTACATCCAAATGGAGTTGGAAGGGTTCTATTTTTTGTCGGAGTAATTGTAAATCGGTACTAAGTTGTGATTTCGAGATTTGAAGGCGATCACAGAGATCAATGGCCTTAATATAATCTTTCTCAAATAACATAATTTTTAATAAGAAAATAACTCGATTGGATTTATAGACTAAGGTATCTTCTTCGAAAGCATATTCATGCCACTTATTAGCGATAAATGTTCGAAAGAGTTCCATATCTGTTACTTCAAAGTGATATCCTAATCCTGATTTAGAATCGACTCTACCACCATTCTTACTAAAAATAGTGTCTAGTGTTTTAAGTTCATTACGAATTGTTTTTGTGCTAACTGAAAGAAGCTGAGCTAATTTCTCGCCTGTAATATAGGTGTGATGTTCACTTAGAAGATCAAATATTTTCTTAATCCTAGTTTCTTTCATAAACTTCTTTCGTTATATTATGCATATTAAAATATTTATCCGACTTATTATAGTATAGAGTTTATTTTTAAACAAACAAGTCGTTTTGATTTGCAAAAATACCATAACCTTATGGAAAAAGTACAAATTGAAATAAAATCTATATTAGATAGAATAGGAAATAGGTTAATGACCAACAAAGTCTTAATTCAGATTAATGTTAGAAAGGCTAGGTGAAATGATGGATGATACTCGATATCAATTAGCCTTTCAAATCATCTTACATGCGGGTAATTCTAAGTCAAAATCAATGATAGCGATGAAGAAGGCAAGAGCAGGTGAGATGGATGAAGCGGTTGAACTTATCGCTTTAGCTCATGAAGATCTGAATCAAGCTCACTTAATTCAGACGACATTAAGTCAAGCAGAAATTTGTGGTGAACCAGTTGATATGAATATCATTATGGTTCATGCTCAAGATCATCTTGGGATGGCGATTGTGATGTCAGAAGTTGCCGAAGAGATTTTACACATTTATAAAACGTTTCGTTAAATCAATGTGAAATGGAGGAAGTATGGTCATCATCAAATTATTCTGTCAAGCTGGTATGTCTACTTCATTGTTGGTTCATAAAATGAATCAGTCGGCTCAAGCTCGTGGAATTTCTTGTTTTATCAAGGCGTACTCGGCCAATACACTTGAAAGAGAAGTTCCGTCAGCAGATGTGGTGTTATTAGGTCCACAACTTATTTACCTAATGTCAGATGCAAAGCGATTTGCGGATCCACTGAAAATTCCAGTTGCCATAATTCGAATGCAAGACTATGGCATGGTAAATGGAGCAGTTGTTTTGGATTATGCTTTAGAATTATTTCAAAAAAGGGATGGAAGTGTAGAAGATTAACTTATTTAAAGGAGAGGAGAACTCAATGAAAGAATATTTTAATGATAAAGTATTTCCTGCGGTTATGAATTTCGTAACCTCAAAGCCAATTACTGCAATTAAAGATGGAATGATTGCAACGATTTCTTTAACAGTTATTGGAGCGATTTTCTTACTATTAGCAAACTTCCCGTATGAACCAATTAAACAATTGTTCATTACGATCGGATTACAACAACACATGATGCAAGTATATCGTGCATCCTTCAACATTTTATCATTCGTTGCGGTGTTTGCGGTTGCGTTTCAATATGCAAAACACTCAGGTAAAGATGGGTTAGCAGCAGGTATCTTAGCAGAAGTTGTATTTTTTACTCTAATTCCTCATACACAAACAGTAAGTGGGGTTGCTGCAACAAGTCAAGAAGCTGTTAGTTTAGTTGCGTCAAACATTTTACCAATGTCTTATACCGGTTCTAAAGGTATGATTTCAGCGTTAATTATTGGGGTAATCGTTGGAGCTGTTTATGATTTCTTCTTATCAAAAGGTTACACAGTAAAAATGCCTGAAGGTGTTCCACCAAATATTGCGAACTCATTTGCAGCATTAATACCTGGTGCAGTATTATTTACAGCAGCATTCTTAGTTAATGCATTCTTCGTGAATGTTATGGGGACTACTGCAGTTGACTGGATCTATAAAATGATTCAGACACCATTATCTGGATTTACAGATTCATTGCCTGGCGTTATTGTCTTCTCAACTATGGTTTCATTGTTGTGGTGGTTTGGTGTTCATGGAGCATCATTAGTTGGTGGTATTACAAGTGGTATTGTTACTGCTAATATGTTAGCGAATCAAGCTATCTTAGATGCTGGTTTACCATTGACTGCAGCTAACGGCGCAGTAGTTTATACAACTCAAGTCGATGCTATTTGGAGAATTACGGGTTCAGGTATTACATTCGGTATCGTAATTGCGATGTTATTGGCTAAATCAAAACAATTTAAGACTTTAGGGAAATTAGCGTTACCATCTTCATTCTTTAATATCAATGAACCAATTTTATTTGGTACACCAATTGTATTGAATCCATACTTATTGTTGCCATTTATCTACGTACCTGTTGTAGCAGCGGTTGGTAGTTACTTAGCAATTCAATTTGGTTTGGTTCCTTATTATGGTGGTATTACAGTTCCTTGGACAACTCCACCTATCATCAGTGGTCTCATTACTGGTGGATGGAGAGCCGCTTTACTTCAAGCAGTTATTATTGTTTGGTCAATTGTTGGTTATTATCCATTTATTAAGAAAATGGATGCTGAAAACGTTAAACTTGAGCAATCAAAAGAAGCAGAATCTAACTAATAAGCAAAAAAGCGCCTTAAATTTTAAGGCGCTTATCATTTTTTAAAGGAGAATAAAATGAGCCAATTTTCAAAAGGTTTTTTGCTCGGAGGAGCAACAGCAGATTTTCAATATGAAGGTGGATTTAGTGAAGGGGGCAAAGGTATTCTTTCACACGATTTTGTATCAAATGGGAGTGTAGACAGATATAGACAAATCACATTAAAACTTAAGGATGGTAGTTTAGGCACAGTAGATTGGAAATCATCATTACCAGATGGTGCAGAGGCATTCTTACATGAAGGAGCATACTATCCAAGTCACCAAGCCACTGATTTCTTCCATCATTGGAAAGAAGATATTTCATATATGAAAGAAATGGGTTTTAGTGTATATCGATTTTCCGTTAACTGGTCAAGAATTTATCCAACAGGCCTAGAGATTGAACCAAATGAATTTGGGTTATTATTCTATGAAGAAATAATAGATGAATTGCTTCTAAATTCAATTCAGCCACTCATTACGATTTGTCACGATGAAATACCATTTGAACTATGTAAAAATTATGATGGTTGGAGTAGTAGAATAACAATAGATTCTTATTTAAAATTTGCAAATACATTGTTTGATCGTTTTGGATCTAAAGTTAAATATTGGCTTACTTTTAATGAATTAAATGCTTTAAAAGGATATGCAATGTTAGGTACTCATAAAACAGATTATCAAACACATTATCAAGCGCTACATCACATGTTTGTGGCTAGTTCATTAGCAATCCGTGATGGACATAAGAAAATACCCGGTTCTCAATTTGGTGCGATGTTCGCAATGAGTGCTTTATACCCTGAGACATGTAATCCAAGAGATGTGTTTGCTTCTTACAAAAAAAGACGTGAATCATATTTCTTTATAGATGTCATGTCGAGAGGTGCATACCCAAATTATGCTCAAGAGATCTTTAGTCGTAAGAATGTTCAACTAAATATCATAGAAAATGATTTATCATTAATAAGAGAACATACATTAGATTTTGTTTCTATTAGTTACTATCGATCTGGAGTAGTTAATGAGAAATCTGATTTTGATATTATGGGTGGAGCTCCTAACCCATATTGTGAAAAAACTGATTGGGGTTGGGCAATAGATCCTTTAGGATTAAGGTATACTCTGAACGAATTATATGATCGTTATCAAAAACCACTATTCGTTGTAGAAAATGGTTTAGGGGTTGATGAAAAAATCGTTGATGGGCAGGTACATGATGATTATAGAATTAAGTATCTTAATGATCATCTTGTTTCAATAAAGGACGCAATAAATATTGATAATATACCTTGTATAGGTTATACCATGTGGGGACCAATTGATTTGGTTTCATTAAGTACTGGTGAAATGAAGAAGCGTTATGGGTTTGTATATGTGGATATGGATGATTTTGGTAATGGAAGTCTAAATCGAATAAAAAAGGATTCATTCTTTTGGTTTAAAGAGGTAACAAAATCGAATGGGGAAACCTTAAAATAATAAGGAGAAAACAATGATGAAATCACAATTTAAAGATAAATTTTTATGGGGAGGTGCAGTTGCGGCAAATCAACTTGAAGGTGCATGGTTAGAAGATGGTAAAGGCCCAAATGTAAGTGATGTTGTAGTGGGTATTCATAAAGATGGAAGATATCCGGCACTTAAGTGGAATGCAACAACGAATAAATGGGAAATATCATTAGACAAAAACAAAGTCTATCTAACTCATGATGGAATTGATTTCTATCATAGATATAAAGAAGATTTAGGCTATATGGCAGAAATGGGTTTTAATGCATTCCGAACAAGTATATCTTGGAGTCGTATTTTCCCTACTGGACTAGAAGATATTCCAAACGAAGCTGGTTTAAAATTCTATGATGATCTATTTGATGAAATGATTCGATTGGGTATGGAACCAGTTATTACTTTAAGTCATTACGAAACACCTCTACAACTTTTAATTGAGACAGGTGGATGGACAGATAAAGGTACGATTGAACGTTGGATGAAGTACGTAAATGTTGTGTTTAATCGTTATAAAACAAAGGTTAAATATTGGATGACCTTTAATGAAATAAATAATATTTATCGTATGCCATTTGCGGCAGGTGGAATCTTAGACATCAATCCTATCGATAAAAATGAACCAGTTGCGAACCTAAGTCAAAAAAGTATTAACCAAGCGATTCACTACATATTTATTGCAAATGCATTAACTGTTAAATTATGTAGAGAAATTAATCCAGACGCAAAGATTGGATGTATGTTATCTTTCTCATCTTGTGCAACTTATCCAAATACAATAAATCCAATAGATGTTATGGGGACACTTCAATATAGACACCAAAATTTATTTTTCAGTGATGTAATGTCGAATGGTGAATATCCTGGATATATGTTAAGGCAATGGCGAGAAAATGATTCCATGCCAGAAATGGTTCAAGAAGAATTAGATATTATCAAAGCATATACTGTGGATCATATTGCTTTAAGTTACTATCGTTCAGCGGTTTATAGTGCAGATGCCTCTATGACGCATGATACGGGAGGCGCAGCTGGCGTTAAGAATCCATATTTAAAATCATCTCCATTACCTTGGGCTTGGCCAATAGATCCAGTTGGATTGAGATATGTATTAAATGAATTGACTGATCGTTATCATAAGCCTTTATTCATAGTCGAAAATGGCATTGGTTTGGATGAAGTTCAAGGGCCAGATATGATTGATGACCAAGATCGAATTCAATATATCCAAGATCACTTGGTTCAAGTGAATGAGGCAATCGCAGATGGTTGTGATGTGATGGGATATCTATATTGGGGTCCAATTGATGTCGTTTCTGCTGGAACAGGTGAAATGAGAAAGCGTTATGGTTTCGTCTATGTAGATCGTTTCAATGATGGAATGGGTACATTAGAGCGCAGAACGAAGAAATCATTTGAGTACTATAAAAATATTATCAAGAGTAATGGGGAGCACTTATTTAAAAGTCAGTAGTAATGAAGAAATTAAACTCAATCAAGCTTGTAGTTTCAGATCTTGATGGAACACTCTTAGACAAACAAGGAAAACTTAGTAATATAAATCGAGAAGCTATCATTAAGTTGAAAAAAAATAATATTCAATTTGGATTGGCAACAGGAAGACCTTATTTCTCAATAGAACCCTTTCTAGATTTATGGGGGATAAAAGAATATGTTGATGTAATTATTGCGAATAATGGATTAGAAGTATCGGTAAATTCAGGGCCTATGTTCATGTCGAACCTTATATCAAAAGAATTAGTATTTGATATTTTAGACCAATATAAAGAAATGCCTGGGAACTTTTGTTTATATTATGAAGGAAAACTCATCGGACAAAAGTTGGATGATTTCATGAACAGAGTCAGTAAAAAGAATAATATCGAAGCGTGTGTAGAAGATCTCTATACATTTATTAAACATGATGTGGAGAAATTATTGCTGGCTTGTGATCCAATGAATATGAAAACAATTGAAGAATTCTGTCTAAAGATGAATGATCCAAGATATAGAGGATTTAGATCGCAAGAACATTTATTTGAATTTATGGATATTCACGTAAATAAATGTGCTGGAATTCAAACCTATTGTGATTATGCTCAATTAAAGCTCGAGAATGTGATGGCTTTTGGTGATAATCTAAATGACTTAGAAATGATAGTTGGTTGTAAGGTTGGGGTTGTTATGGAGAATGGGGATGATTTCTTAAAGAGTAAAGCAGATTATATAGCATTGGATCATAATGAATCTGGTTTTGGGAAGTATGTTTTAGACTATTTCGAAATTTAATGATTAAGTTATAACCATTAAAAGAGGAAAGTTAGTGTCAATAATCGTATAATATAAGAGAGATTAGACTATGATTTCCAGTGTAAATCTTAAGTCAAGCTTATTGTTTACATTTCAATCTTAGAATGGTATAATCTTAAGCACGAGTAGATAAAAATTATTTACTCCTTGCCTGAAAAGGCCAATTGACCACAAGGAGGTGAACACATGAGAAATTATGAAATCATGTACATCGTCAAGGCTTCATTAGAAGAAGCTGCACGTCAAGAGCTTGTCACAAGCTTACACGCACTATTAACAGTAGAAGGCGGATCAGTTAAGCATGTTGATGAGTGGGGACTTCGCGAATTTGCGTACCCAATCGATGATATGACGAAGGGTTATTACAGTGTTATTAAGGTTGAAGCTACACCAGCAGCGGTGAAAGAATTCGATCGTCTAGCACGCATTAACACAAATGTTGTACGTTTCTTAGTATTAAACTTAGACGAAAAGTAAAAAGGGGAAATTATGATTAACCGTGTTGTATTGGTAGGCAATCTTACAAGAGATCCTCAATACTTTAAGACCCAATCCGGAATATCCTATGCACGCTTTACTGTTGCAGTAAATCGTAAATATGGACAGAACGAAGAAACTTCATTTATTAGTTGTATTGCTTGGCGTCAGACAGCTGACTTCTTAAATCAATATGCTAAAAAAGGAAATACTGTGGGTGTTGAAGGTCATATTACAACGGGAAGTTATGATGATAAAACTACAGGCAAGAAAGTCTATACGACGGATGTGACTGCAGATAATGTCCAACTTATCGGATCTCGCAATTCTAGCGAAACACAACAAACATATCAACAAGCACCGAAGTCCACAGGTTATTTTGCGGATAACGATGTTTCTGATGATGATTTCAACACAGGACCATTACTAGATATTTCTAGCGATGATCTTCCATTTTAGCGAAAGGAGCGTCTCATGGCATTCAAAAAACAAAGAGTAGCACGTAAAAAAGTATGTTACTTCACAAAAAACAATATCACTGTCATTGACTATAAAGATTTAGAATTATTAAAACGTTTTATTTCTTCTAATGGCAAGATTATACCAAGACGTGTAACTGGCACAGCAGCTAAGTACCAACGTTTATTAGCAACTGCAGTTAAACGTGCACGTCAAATGGCTTTACTACCTTACGTAGCCGACTAAAAACTATAACCTCCACACTGTCGGTGGAGGTTTATCTTTATATATGAAAAAACAAGTACGAACAATCACTGAAGGATCCATGATGTTAGCCATCATAGGATTATTCCTATTTTTAAATTTACAGTTTGCAGGAATCCTACAAACCTATTTTATTATCTTTATACCTTTACCCATTCTAATTTATACCATACGTTATGGATTTAAGAGTGGTTTAATTGTAAGTTTTGGGGCTGTTTTCTTATCAATTATGTTGGGTAATATCATTACTCTATTTTATATTGGTGGAGGATTATTGGTTGGATTAGCGTATGGTTATGGTGTTAATTCAAACAAAAGTAATGATTGGTTATTATTTGTTTCAACACTTATTAATGCGATTAGTCTGTTTGTTGAGACGTATGTATTAGCCGCATTTATTGGATATGATTTATATAAAGATACAGAAGCACTGATTGAATCCTTAAAAGGAATAGAGGGTTTAGTTCTACCTGATAATTTTATGGCACAAGTACTTGCGATCACTCCAATTATTTTATTGTTAACAGGATTCTTACAAGCACTCATGACACATCTTTTATCTGTTACACTTTTAAAACGATTAAATATAGTAGTTCGAAAAATGAAACCTCTACAACATATTCAATTACCAAAGTGGTTAGGGTTTATTGCGTTACTGGGTTTATTTAGTAGCACGATCTTATATCAATCTGGTGATCAGAATCTTCAAATCGTAGCTTCATTAATATTATTTGTATCTGCTCTTATCATTATTGGAGATGCATTTATCCTAATCGCAATCTATGGTAAAAGAACGAATCGTAAATATCTTCCAACTTTTGCGATGTTAGCACTTATACTCTTGCCAACGGTTCTAATCTATGGTTTTATTGGTTTAGGACTTCTTGATTGTTTTACGGATATTCGTAAGAGAATTGAATTAATCACACTATAAATATGCTTAATCAATATAAAAAGGTAAAACGTCTTGTATGGTTAGTTTTAATCATAGAAGTTATCGCTTTAATTACCAGTCACACATTATTTAGACTGCCTTTTTCTATTGTCGATGGATTCTTTGTGATCGTGAATATCGTATTACTCATTGTGTTTATGGAATATTCAGAGGAATATCATAACGAAAGAATTCTTACTATATCTAAAATATTAGGTAAAGATTCACAAGAAGCATTTATTTTTGGAGAATTAGGCTTATTAACAATTGATCACAATTATGAGATTACTTGGATCAGTGAGTTATTACATAAACGAATGTATGATGTCATAGGCCAAAAGATTATGAATTGGTTACCAGAAACCAAGTTATTATTTAATAATGAAGCAGATATGGTTCAAGTTACGATTAATGATCATATCTATCAAATTCGACGTAAAGAAAATGGACAGACATTATTCTTTAAGGATGTGACTGATTTAACCATTACTAAGATGGCTAGTGATGATAAACAAATTGTTTTAGGACTTATTCATTTTGATAATTATGATGAAACAACTCAGTACGAAGAAGAACAAAGAATTTCATTAATTGATAGTAAGATTCGCCAATCGGTCTATAATTGGGCAAATGAACGTGGAATATTTATCAAACGTTTAAGAAATAATCGAATGTTGTTAGTATTGAATGAGTTGTTATTTAAGCAGATGATGGACGAACAATTTTCAATATTAAAGAATATACGTGAAGCATCAAGCCAATTGGATGTGGCGATAACACTGTCTATGGCGTTTGCGAGAGGTTCATTAGAGTTTCCTGAGTTAGAGGAAATGGTAAATGGAGCGCTTGCGCTTGCACAAAGTCGTGGTGGTGATCAGGTTGCGATTAAGTCGTATGGTGAAGATGTTGTATATATGGGTGGTAGTAGTGAAGCGGTTGAGAAACGTAGTAAAGTACGTGCTCGAGTGATTGCTCAAACATTAAAAGAATTAATTGTGAATGCTGGGAATGTTATTATTCTTGGACATAGAGATATGGACTTTGATTGTTTCGGGTCTGCATTAGTACTTAGTAAGATAATACATTCTTATCATGTTCCAGTATCAATTATTATGCATGGTGCATTAGAGAATAAACTGTCTATGGCGTATGCCAAAGAAAGAGAAAGTTTTGATAAAGATCATCATTTTATAAAAGAACATGAAACATATGCATTAATCAATGATAAAACGTTGTTAATTATGGTAGATCATCATTTAGCTTCACAATCATCCTTACCTCAAATTCTTGAGAAAGTTAAGAAGATTGTAGTTATTGATCATCATCGTAGAAATCAAGACTTTAGTTTCAATCCAATTTTAGTTTATATGGAAACAGCCGCATCAAGTACAACAGAAATGGTAACAGAATTAATACCTTATCAACAAAATAGTGTTGAGTTAACGGAGAATGAGTCTAATTTTGCGTTAACTGGTATATTAATCGATACGAATCGTTTCCGTACTCGAACCGGTAGTCGTACATTTGAGGTATCTGCCTTATTAAAACAGTTTGGAGCAGATCCGAGTGTGTGTGATAATTACTTAAAAGATAATTATCAAGAATTCATACTAAAAACAAAATTGATGCAAAGCTTAAGAAGATATAAGAAAGGTATTGTGGTTGCGTCTATGCAAGATGATACAATTCTTGATCGTGCTTTAATCTCTCAAGTCGCAAATAGTCTACTTGTTATTAAAGATATAGAAGCATCTTTCGTCGTATCAAAAATTAGTGAAAAAACAGTGGGTATTTCTGCTCGTTCGAACGGGAATATTAATGTTCATGTTATAATGGAAAAAATGAGTGGAGGCGGTCACTTTACCGCAGCTGCATTACAAAGAGATAACACCAGTGTTGAACAAGTACTTGTTGAATTAGAACTTGTTATTGAACAATGGTTAGCACAAGAGGATGAACAATGAAGGTAATATTACTTGAAGATGTAAAGAATGTTGGTAAAAAAGGAAATATTTTAGAAGTAGCGGATGGTTATGCACGTAATTTCTTGATTCGTAATAAACTTGCTGTTGCGGCTACTGAACAAAGTAAATTAATTCTTGAACAACAAAAACAACAAAAGATTGAACAAGAAAAAGAAGATATTCGTAATGCGGAGGCATTAAAGCTTAAATTATCTGAATTAACCTTAGTCTTTCCAGTAAAGACTGGTGAGAATGGTAAAGTATTTGGATCTGTAAGTTCTAAACAAATTGCGGAAGAATTACTTAAGAAACATAAATTAACTATTGATAAACGCAAGATTTTAGATGAAGGACCATTTAATACAGTAGGATTCTACAATGTTAAGATTGAACTTCACAAACAAGTAATTGCGACAATAAAAATTCAACTAAAAGCACAATAAACCTATGAATCAAACATTACCGAATAGTACAGAAGCTGAACAAGCCTTAATTTCTAGTATGTTGTCGTATCCGAATAGCGTACAGACTGCAATTGAACTCGGTTTACATGCCGATGATTTTTACGTGGAAGCTCATAAACGTATTTATGGGGTAATGATGACGATGTTTGAAGAAGGAAAACCAATTGATCCTCCTTCATTATTAGCAAGATTAAATGATTTGAAGATGTTAAATGCAGTAGGTGGAATGAGTTTTATTTTAGAACTATCCGATACTTCTGTATCATCTGCGAATACAAAATACTATGTTGAGTTAATACAAGATAAAGCGTATTTGCGTAATCTTATTATTACAGCTCAACAAATTGCTCAAGATGGTTATGATACATCCGTCAGTTTGGATGATGTCATGGACAAGGCAGAAAAACAATTATTGAATGTAACACGTACACGTCGCACTTCTGAGTTTAGAGCAGCTCATGATGTTGTAAAAGATGTATTAGATAACATCCAAAAAATGAGTACACAGCACAGTAGTGTAACAGGTACGACTAGTGGATTTAGAGCACTCGATCGTATGACGAATGGTTTCCAACGTGGAGATTTGATTATCCTTGCGGCTCGTCCATCTATGGGTAAGACTGCATTTGCGTTGAACATTGGTTTAAATGCAGCTCAGATTACTAAACAAGCGGTTGCTATCTTTTCATTGGAAATGCCAGCTGAACAGTTAATCACACGTATGTTATCAGTTAAATCTAGAATTACGGGTTCGATTCTTAGAACGGGTCAATTAAATTCAAATAATGAATGGAATGCCTTAAATGAAGCTGCAGCTGATTTAAGACAAACTAAGATCTATATCGATGATACGCCAACTATTCGTGTCGCAGAAATCTTTTCAAAATGTCGAAAACTTCAAACTGAACACCCGTTGGGTTTAATTGTAATTGACTATATTCAATTAATTACAAGTAGTTCTAAGAGCAGTGGTGAAAATCGTCAACAAGAAGTATCAGAAATCTCGCGTGGATTAAAAGCATTAGCGCGTGAATTGAATGTTCCTGTAATCGCATTATCTCAGTTGTCTCGAAGTGTTGAACAACGTGCTGATAAACGTCCTCAACTTTCAGACTTACGTGAATCTGGTGCACTTGAACAGGATGCCGATTTGGTTATTTTCTTATATCGTCATGCCTATTATGAAAAGGATGAAGAAAGACCTTCTACTGAAAAAACAGAAGTTTTAATCTCTAAACATCGTAACGGACCTATTGGTCAAGTTGAGTTAGCGTTTGAATCTAATATCAACGCATTCTATAATTTCTCTGAAAGTACGACTCAAGGAGGATCTTAATGCGTAAGATTTTACCTATACTTTTCTCACTCATTATCGCTATTGGGATTGTTTCGTTAAATGAAACAATTGAATATAACACATATGCCAATTTGAATCTTGATGTAGTTCAAGAAGATTCAATTATTCCTCAAACGATATTATCCATTAATACAACCTATACAAAAGTTCAAAAGGTATACCAGAAGGAACAACTTATAGGTGTTTTAAGTGATGATGCGGATACTGAATCATTTTTAGAGAGTGTTTATTTAAGTCGATACCAAGCAGATTTTCCGAATACAAAGTTAGGATTTGGGGAAGATATCTTTATATCTGAAGTAGAGACTAATTTTATCTATGAGAATCAAGATGAAGCGATCTTTAACTATTTATCGAATCAAGATTTGTTTTCTGTTGAAGCAGATAAGATTCAATTCTCGAACGGAGCCTTTATTTATGTTAAGAGTATTGAACTCTTTGAACAAGCTAAAGATTTATATTTACAAAACTTTATATCTAAAGCAGCAATTGACTTAATTCGTGTTAATAAATTACCAGCACCATTATCAACCTATGGTATGCGTGAAATTGGATTTAGTATTGTAGAAAAAGCGAATTATCAAAGAGGATTAGCTCCAGCAACCGAAATCTTGAAATCAGTATCAGAGATTGTTTATTTCTTAAGTTATGGCTATAACACAGAAATTGAATTATATACGGTTGTGGAATATGACACAGTTGAAGGTATTGCCTATAAATCAGGCTTAGCGCCTCAACAAGTCGTAACGATAAATTCTGAGTCAATTAAATCCGTTAACCAAATTCTTGAAGTTGGATCACAATTAAATGTGACCTATTTCAATTCTCCAATCAATGTAGTAGTACAGAAGGAACGACTTGCGAAAGAAACAGTCTATCCTCAATCGACTCTTTATATTAAAGACAATACAATGCAAGAAGGATTTAGTGTTGTACAAACAAAAGAAGAATTAGGTTATAAAGATGTTCTATACAAAGAAACATTTATTAATGGTGTTATTTCAGAGAGTACTTTAGTATCATCTACTGTTATCAAACAACCTGTACGTGAAGTTGTTCGTATTGGAACTAAAGTTGTCCCAGGTATCGGTTCAGGTACATTCCGTTGGCCATTAGGCTCTGACTCAAAAGTATCGTGTAGATGGTATTGTTATGCGGGACATCAAGGATTAGACCTTGTCTATAACTTTAATAAGAATGGTCCTATTTATGCGGCTGATAGAGGTGTTGTATCTCGCGTAGGATATGATTGGCGTAATGGTTATCATGTATACATTGATCATAATAATGGAATGAAAACACTTTATGCTCATATGGTTCGTTATCCTCCTGTAAAATTAGGAGAAAGAATTGAGAAGGGTGACTTTATAGGGAATGTTGGTAATACAGGGCGTTCGACAGGAGCACATTTACACTTTGGTATATATGTCGAAGGTAGTGCTAAGAATCCATGTAATTACTTAGATGGATGTTAATATGAAATTTAGTATTTTAGCAAGTGGTTCAAAAGGGAATTGTACATACATACAAGCTGGTTCAACCCAGCTTGTTATTGATTGTGGCATGACAAAAAGATATTTGACACAATCTTTTCATAGTATTAATGTAGACTTAAATACGATAGATGCATTATTAATTACTCATGATCATAGTGATCATATTGCACAAGTAAAAGTTTTTAAGGAAGTGAGAAAAGTTATCTCCCCAGTATTATTGGATGTAAGAGAAGATATTGAAGTTTGGATGCCATACATGAATCATAGAATTAAGGATGTTGATATTATGCCAATTGTATTGTCACATGATTGTGACATGATTTATGGATATATTATTCAACATAATGGTGAAAAACTTGTTTATATTACAGATACTGGGTATATTAAGTCAAAAGACTTTAATCTATTAAGAGATGCGGATTATTATATTATAGAAAGCAATCATGATGTCGATTTATTAATGAAATCAAGTAGACCCTATCCAACTAAACAAAGAATATTATCGGATACGGGTCACTTAAGCAATGAGGATAGTTCATACATTATTTCTCAACTCGTAACGAATCGAACTAAAGAAATTGTATTAGCTCATTTATCTCAAGAAGCTAATTTACCTTCTATTGCCTTAAAGTGTGTGTATGAAGCTTTAGATAAAGAAGGAATACAATCAAGTCAATTTAAAATACGTTGTGCATATCAAACTGAGATATTACAAGGAGGATTAGATTATGAAGAAATTACTAACTACGAGCCTAATCTTAGCATTGCTCATTTGGAATAGTGTTTTAACATACGAAGTGTTTTTCAATCGACCTGCAGATACAACAGTCAATCCTGATGGAACTGTTGTACAAACCGTTGTGACAGAATTTGATACGGATGTTACACGTGTTGTGGAGAACTCAATTGAGAAAGTTGTAGGAATACAAGCAATTCAATTTGATGAAGTGTTTTCTACTGGTAGTGGTGCAATTTTCGATAGTAAGGATGGATTAGTCCATATTGTGACGAATAATCATGTTGTTGAAGATGCATCTAAAATTAGGGTTGTATTTGCGAATGGTGAAGAAGTAGAAGCGAAACTCATGGGATCGGATGTATTTACAGATCTTGCGTTACTTGAAGTAGAAGTTAGTTTTGAAGTGAATGCGTTTAAGTTTGGTGATTCTTCACTTGTAAAAGTAGGTGAAAATGCACTTGCGATTGGTAGTCCTTTAGGATTAGATTTCCAGGGCTCTGTCACAATGGGTATTATTTCAGGAAAAGATCGAGTGGTTCCAGTGGATTTAGATAATAATGGTGTGGATGATTGGGATAGTATCGTTCTTCAAACAGATGCGGCAATTAATCCTGGAAATAGTGGTGGACCACTTATCAATTTAGCTGGAGAGCTTATTGGAATTACTTCAATGAAAATAGCAGACAGCTCAGTTGAAGGTATGGGTTTTGCGATTCCAATTAATGAAGTGATGCCGATAATTCAACAAATCAAAGAAAATGGAAAAGTTATACGTCCTGTCGTAGGGATATCGGCGGTAAGTTTAGATGAATTAGCTGTGTATCAAAAAAGTTACTATGGGATTCGTCTTGATTTAAATGCTGGATTATATGTCATGAGTGTTATGGATGGAAGTCCTGCTCAATTAGCTGGTATCAAAGAGGGTGATGTTATCACAACCTTCGATAATGTCAATATAACGAGTTTCAAGGAATTTAGAAAATTACTCTATTCCAAAAAAGTGGGAGATGTTGTGTCTGTTAGCTATGAGAGAAATGGCAAGAGCACAACGGTTGATGTAAAGCTTCAATGATTAAAGTTATTTGTATAGGAAAGTTAAAAGAGAAATCACTAGTTTCATTAGTGGATGACTATTTAAGTCGAATATTACCTTACACCAAGATTAGTATTGATGAATTAAAAGATTTTCCTAATTATGATGATGATTCGAGTAATCGATTAAGCATTGAGAAAGAATCTAAGTCGATTTTAGATAAAATTTCGAATGATGATTATGTGATTCTTTTGGATCTAAGAGGAAAGTATTATTCTTCTATAGAAGTAAGTCAATTGATTGATCAGGCAAGTACTTATGGTTCTAGGAATATTGTATTCATTATTGGAGGCTCATTAGGTGTGGATAATAATGTGTTAAAACGAGCTAATGCAGTATGGAAACTATCAAACAATACATTTCCACATGGTATTGTGCGTGTATTAGTTCTTGAACAAATATATCGTTCTTATCGAATTTTAAATAATCAAAATTATCACAAATAAAAAATGGCTTAAATAAATTTATTAGGGACTTTCATTGAAAGCCCTTTTTTGTTGTATTTAATGTATTTATAAGCTAAAATAGAAACAACAAGTAGGAGGGTATTTGTGTGAAGCAAATTAATGTTTTAGTCATTGATCCAGTTGGATTGCATGCACGTCCAGCAACTGTAGCTGTTAGTGCTGCTAGCCGTTTCAAATGTGAAGTCAAAGTTGCGTTTAAAGGTCGTTCAGTTAATATGAAGTCAATTATGGGCGTTATGTCATTGGGTATTCCTACTCAATCAGAAGTCATGATTTCTTGTGAAGGTGAAGACGAAGAAGAAGCAATCAAGACGATCGAAGATGTATTAAGAACTCAAAAGGTCATTCAATAAAGAATGCGTAAAATGAAGATGATCTCATCTTCTTTTTATAAGGTGAACTATGGAAAAAACAATTAATCATTGGAAGAATCATCCTAATTTAGATCCTAAGCTTAGAGAAGAATTAAATCGATTATCTGAAAGTGAATTAAAAGATGCGTTTTATACAAACCTAGAATTTGGGACTGCAGGTATGCGTGGTCTTTTAGGTGTTGGATGTAATCGCCTTAATATTCATACCATTCGTAAGGCAAATGTAGCGTTTGCACGTTATTTAAGCCAATATCCTAATGTGTTTAAGACGGGTGTCGCTATTGCCTATGATAACCGTTATATGTCAAAAGAATTTGCGCAAGAATCTGCGAATGTCTTAGCAAGCTTCAATATTCCTTCCTATGTATTTACAACCCTAAGACCTACTCCAGAACTATCCTTTGCGGTACGTGAATTAGGTTGTGAAGGTGGTATCGTAATAACTGCGTCTCATAATCCAAAAGAATATAATGGTTATAAAGTTTATGATAATAAGGGGTGTCAACTAATACCTGAACTTATTAATCAAGTTATTCATGAAATTAATAAAATTGATGATGAGCTTGCGATTGAAGTAAATTTATCGGATAAACAAAAAGAATTAATTCATTGGATTGATCATGAAATTGATGAAGTTTATATTAAACGTGTTTTAGCGATTCAAAATCGTCCAGAAATGGATAAATCGAATCTTAATCTTGTGTTCACACCGCAACATGGAACCGCATTAATTCCTGTGACTGAGGTATTTAATAAGGCAGGCTATCCATACATTCTTGTGGATGAACAATGTTCCTTTGATCCTGAGTTTCCAAACACAAAATCACCGAATCCTGAAGAAAAGGTTGCGTACGAAAAAGCAATAGAACTAGCTCGTAAAGTCAACGCGGATGGCGTTTTAAGTACTGATCCTGATGCGGATCGTGTTGGAATTGTGGTTAAGCATAATAATGAATATATCTTATTAACAGGTAATCAAACAGGTTCTATTTTAATTGAGTATTTATTGAAAACTAAAACTCAATTAAATACATTGCCAAAAAATCCAGTTATCTTTAATACAGTCGTAACATCTGATTTAGGTGAAAAGATTGCGAATCACTATGGTGTTAGTGTTGAGAAGACACTAACTGGTTTCAAATTTATTGGTGAGAAGATTGCGAAATATGAACAAACACTTGAAAAGAATTTTGTGTTTGGGTATGAAGAAAGTTATGGTTATTTAGTTGAACCGTTTGTAAGAGATAAAGATGCGATTCAAGCATGTCTATTAATAGCGGAATGCATGAGTTATTACAAACATGAGGGATTAACTTTAGTGGATGTTTTAAATAACTTATATCAACGTTTTGGTTATCATCATGAGGATCAAGTTTCACTTACTCTTAAGGGAAGCGAAGGATCACAAAAAATTAAATCAATTTTAAATCATTTTAGAACAAGCCTTATTTCTGATTTTGCGGGATTAAAAGTAGTTGGTAAAGAAGATTATCTTTTAGGTGAAAAGACAAAAGATGGTTTGAAGACAAAACTTGATTTCCCTCCTTCAGATGTGATTAAGTATTATCTTGAAGATGGCACATGGTTGGCTATTCGTCCGTCTGGGACAGAGCCTAAATGTAAATTCTATTTCTGTGTTTTAGGTAAAGATGAAGTAGAAGTCAAAGAAAAATTTAGTTCAATAAATCAAGCATTGAAGATACACCTTGAATGATCAAGGAATAGGGGGTCCATATGTATAAACAGAAAATTGTAGAATCTTTTCATGAGGGACATTGTTTAGATGCACATAAGGTATTTGGTGCACATTTTGATTATGACAATGCGCCTGGTGTAAGATTTACAGTCTATGCGCCACATGCGCGTCATGTTCAATTATTGGGTTCATTTAATTATTGGAGTAAACCAATAGATTTAACTCGACTTGATAATGGATCATGGACCGTGTTTGTGCCAGATGTCGCAGAATGGACATTGTATAAATATCGCATTGAACAAGCAAATGGAGAATGGGTCGAAAAGAGTGACCCTTATGCATTTGCGTCTGAATTAAGACCGAAGAATGCTAATCTAGTCGTTAATCTCAATAATTTCCCATGGCGAGATGCGATGTGGGTTAATCGAAGAGACAAAGGATTTGATAAACCGATCAATATATATGAGCTTCATTTAGGAAGTTGGATGAAACGTGATGCTCATGAATGGCTTAATTATGAAGAGATTGCGCATAAGCTAATACCTTATGTTAAAGAAATGGGATACACCCATATCGAAATTATGCCATTAACAGAGTATCCATTTGATGGCTCATGGGGTTATCAAGCTCATGGGTACTTCTCACTCACAAGTCGATATGGAACGCCTAAACAATTCATGACTTTTGTGGATGAGTGTCATATCAATGACATTGGAGTAATTTTAGATTTCGTTCCTGTGCATTTTGTAAAGGATTCACATGGATTACGCCAATTTGATGGGTCTCCACTCTATGAATATCCAAATTCAACCGATGCGAATAGTCAATGGGATACAT
>Ga0209066_10001998_pt1 | contig 25800 bp, 22 predicted proteins | sample All_14_2_FD_187198 | JGI IMG/M metagenome (GOLD analysis project Ga0209066, IMG submission 187198) | Freshwater microbial communities in response to fracking from Pennsylvania, USA - Allegheny Zone_MetaG_DW_15 (SPAdes) (version 2) ... | reverse complement strand
CCGCCATCGAGCTCAGGTTCGATGTCAGGAACTCCCCCACCCTGCCCGAGGACGTCAAGGCGCGGCTTGAGGTCCTGGGGGGCAGCCGGATGACGCAGGACGGTGTGCTGGTGCTATTTGCCCAAGGCAGCCGCTCGCAGGAAATGAACCGCCAGGAGGCGCGCGACCGGTTAATCGACCTGATCAGGCGCGCCACCGAAAAGCCCAAGCCCCGCCGGCCGACCAAGCCGACCTATTCCAGCAAGCTCAAGAGGCTGGAAACCAAGGGCAAGCGGGCGGGGATCAAGACACTGCGTGGCAAGCCCAAAGGCGACGACTAGAGGGCCGCCGACTACAGGGAGGAGGCTGGGGCCGTCAGCGCCTCTGCGCGCATGTTGAACGCCAGCACGTCCTGCTTCCACTCGGGCTCTTCGATCAGCCCGCCCAGCATCTTCTTCAGGTAGCCCGTCATTACCACCTGCTCTTCAGCGGTCAGCTCGCTACAGACCTCCTCGTTGAGGGGGCGGATATCGACGCGGATCCGGGTGAGCAGTTCTTCACCCGCCTGGGTCAGGCTGACCACGACAATGCGGCGGTCGCTCGGCGAGGCCTTACGCTCAACCAGGCCATCGCGGATCAGACCGTCGACCGAGCGCGTCAGGGTGGTGCGATCACTGGCCGACAGCTTGGCCAGCCGGGTCATGGAGCACTCTCCGAAGCGGCGCAGCGCCACCAGGGCCACCCATTTGGGAAAGGTCAGGCCATGCTTGGCGATGCAGTCGGCGGCCAGAGCCCGGCGGTGTTGCTCAGTCTGATAGAGCAGATAGCTGAGATAGCTTGGCAGCGGCAAGGCGTGCTCTTCCCCGATGTCGTGCGTCCGCATCTCGTCCCCCCGGGCGTGCGTGGGCGCTTTCATGTCATGAGGTCTTGCTGGGCGCAATCGCGGTCGGGGCGTCGCGACGTATAATTGAGCGCAATCGCACTGGTCGCCCTCAACAAGCACAAAAAACCCCGCGAGAGGGCTCGCGGGGCAAGGCAGTTCGGGGGTGGAGGGGGAGAGAAGAGGATCAGGCGGCCGCAGCCCGATTGCGTGCCCGGCCGCGGCTGAGCCAGTCATCAGGATAGGTCTCGCGGACGGTGATGGACTTGAACTGGCTCACGGGGATGCGCGCGACGTCCCCGGGGTTGAGATCGCGCGACACCGAATGGCCGGCGAACTCTTCGATGATGGTGATCACCTGGCTGCTGCCGACGGTGTTCTCGATGAGGACCATGTTCATGGGAGTCTACTCAATCAGATGAGGATAGCGTTGGGGGCGAAGCAGATCGGTCTCAGCCGAGGCGTTGCTGGATCCGCTTTTCGGGCACGCCCTGACGGGTCCAGGTTTCGATCTCGCCGGCCGACTGGAAACGACGGAAGGCGCCCTGGGCATGCTGGTCGCAGTACGAGCCGCGCTTGGGCTTCTCGCGGCCGCAGAAGCCGAAATCGTTCTGATCGGGATTGCCGATCGGCCAGCGGCAGGAATGGGTCTCAAGGCCCAGGATGCCGGAGGTCGGCTCCAGGTCGACGATGGTCGGAGCAGGCCGAACGATGGCGCTGCGGGTGGGGGTGATGGTGGTGGCCGGACGGGTGCGGACCTGGAGGCGGCTGGGCGAGCGAACCGACGCGGTGCGCTGGCGAACCGGAGTCTCGCGGACGGTGATGCCCAGGCGGTGAACCTTGCCGATAACGGCGCTGCGGCTGACGCCGCCCAACTGCCGGGCCACCTGGCTGGCGCTCATGCCTTCGAGCCAGAGTTTCTTCAGAACCGCAGTGCGCTCTTCATTCCAGTCCATGTTCTTTTTTCCAACCCAGAGCGGGGCAGCCCCCCCGCCTCTTTTGGGTAGGATCATGGTTAACGGCCGTCAAATATTTATGTGCAGACCCACGGTTCGCGAATTCACCTTTCGTCAGTGGAATCATAACCGTACCAACAATTGTCGCAGGGGGGCCTTTGGAACCCGGCCTCAAGCTTGACGGCATAACGATGTTATATAAGAAATTGTGACCCAGAACCTGGGCAGTAATTGAATGTGGCGCGGCGTCGCATAGTTTGCGTCCTAGTGTCGCTCGGGGAGTTTCATGCGCGTTTTTCAAACCGCCGCTATCGCGGCATTCTGCATCGCTTTGACCGCCTGCTCGAAGGGCGAAGAGAAAGCCGAGAGCGGGTCGACGCCCGTTGCGGCCGCTGCCCCAACGCCATCGGACACCGAGAAGGCGGCCTTGCTCGCCGCCCTCCCCGCCCCGTACAACACGGGTGACCTGGCCAATGGTCAGCGCAAGTTCGCGCTCTGCCGCTCCTGTCACACCATCGCGGAAGGCGGGCCCACCCTGACCGGACCCAACCTGTACGGCGTGTTCGGGCGCCCGTCAGGCGCGGTCGCCGACTATGCCTACTCGCCGGCGCTGAAGGCGGCCGGCTTCGTCTGGGATGGCGAGAAGCTGGACAAGTGGCTGGCCGACCCACGCGGGTTCCTGCCTGGCACCAAGATGTCCTTCGCCGGGCTGAAGGATCCCAAGGACCGGGTTGATCTTATCGCCTATCTGAAGGTCGAAACCGGCTACAAGTCCGCGCCGTGATGAGCCAGGCCCAGGCGCTTCTGCCCCCTCTCTCGCAAGCCTCCGACCGCCGCGACTTCTGCGGCGTCTTCGGAATGCTTGCGCTGCGGACGAGCGGAAAGCCAAGCCCGTGAGCGAAGGGGTGGAACCGCTTCTGACCTCGCTCTATGAGGCGATCGACCGCCGGGACGTTGACGCCGTCCTCGCCTTTTTTCACCGCGACGCCCGCATTCCTGACAGCCTTGAAGAGACTGCGCTCGTGGGGCGCGATCAGATTAGGGCCTATTATGAGCGCCAGTTTGCGACGATCCATGTTGGATCCTCGCTGCTCGCGACAAAGGTGCTGGGCGATGGCCGCGTCGAAGCCTCCCTGCATGTTCAGGTGCGCGGGGCGGAAGGCGGATTCTGGTGGGAGGGCCCCATCACCGCGACCTACCGTATCGAAGACGGCCTGATCACCGAAATGGCCGTCACCGAACCTCCCGGAAGCTGAAATGCGCCATGAACGCGCCCTGTTGGCCAAGGCCTATGCAGCCTTTAACGCAGGCGACCCGGCGGCGTTGGGCGCCACGCTGCACGCGGATGTCCAGTGGCCAGACAGCCTTGAAGGGGGCGTGTTGCACGGCCGCGCGGCCGTGACCGACTATTTCGCCCGCCAGTTCGAACTGATGCAGTTGGACGCCCGCCAGGTGACCGTGCGCGAGGAACCACCGGCCCGGATCGTACTCGATATCCAGTACGCCGTCAGAAGCCGCGAAGGCCAACTCTGGTCCGATACCCGGGCGGTCCTGGCCTACGATTTCGCCGATGGCCTGATCCTGCGGATGACGGTGCTCGAAGGCCTTTAGGACAAAAGGTCCGCGCAGGCATCGAGCACAGCGTCGGCGTCCAGGCGGTATTTGGCATAGAGGTCAGGCAAATCGCCCGACTGGCCAAAGGTTTCCAGGCCCAGGGCTCGCACACGATGACCGCGCACCGAGCCCAGCCACGACAGGGACAAGGGCGAGCCATCCGCCAGGGTGACAAGACCTGCGTCGCGATCGAGCGTGGACAGCAAGGTTTCAATGGTCGAGCCGCGAGATGCGGTCCGGGCGCCCTCACCCGTCCAGCGCGAACGCCCGCTCGCCGTCCAGTCACGATGCAGAACATCTGGCGAGGTGATGGCCAGCAGCCCGACCTCGGGCATGTCCTCCGAGAGCGCCTCGAAGGCGGCCAGGGCCTCCGGCGCCAAGGCGCCGCTGAAGACCACGGCCAGCTTCGCGCCTGGAACCGGCGCCTTCAGCCAATAGCCGCCATCGATGGTTCCCTGGCGCCAGGCGTCATCCGTTCGTTCCGGCTGGGCGATCACCCGGGTCGACAGCCGCAGATAGGTCGAGGCGCCGTCCCGAGCCTGGATGCGATCGAAGGCACGGGCCATCAGCACCGCCGTCTCATCGGCGAAAGCCGGCTCATAGGTGTCCAGCCCCGGTTGGGCCATGCCGATCACCGGGCCGTTGATCGACTGGTGCGCGCCACCTTCCGGGGCCAGGGTCAGCCCGCTGGGCGTGGCCACCAGCAGGAACCGGGCGTCCTGATAGCAGGCGTAGTTCAGCGCATCGAGGCCGCGGGCGATGAACGGATCATACAGCGTGCCCACCGGGAACAGCCGCTCGCCAAACAGCGGCGCGGTCAGGCCCAGAGCGGCCAGGGCGATGAACAGGTTGTTCTCGGCGATGCCCAACTCGACGTGCTGGCCGGTTTCGGCCATCGACCAGACCTGAGCCGAGGGAATGCGGCGGCGCTTGAACACGTCCTCGTGGGCGCGGCGGTGAAAGACGCCACGACGGTTCACGAACCCGCCGAGATTGGTGGAAACGGTGACATCTGGCGAGGTGGTCACCACCCGGCCGGAGAACTCGTCGGTGCGCCGGGATATCTCGAACATCACCTTGCCGAACGCGGCCTGGGTCGATTGCTCGCCCCCGCCGGCGACAGCCTCCAGAAGTTCGTCAGCGCTCGGCGTGGCGACGGTCGGCGCGACGTGCTGACGCTGGACATCGGCGGCGAACGGAGCGCGGGCGATCAGACCCTTCAGGGCGGTGCGCTCGGCGCTGGAGAGGCCCGACAGGGGATCCCATTCCTCGCCCTCGATGACGCCCAGCTTCTGGCGCAACTCGGCGATCTGGGTCGGGGTCATCAGGCCCGCGTGATTGTCCTTGTGGCCCTGGAACGGCAGTCGCAGGCCCTTGACTGTGTAGGCGATGAAGAACCGGGGCGCGTCGTCGTGGCTGGCTCGCTCGAAGGCCTCCAGCAGGGTCTCCAGGCAGTGGCCGCCCAGCTCGGTCATCAGCTCGCCAAGATCGATGTCCTTGTAGGCGGCGATCAGGGCCAGGGCGTCAGTGTTGTCAGCCAGATCCGCCGACAGGCGTTCACGCCAGGCCGCGCCGCCCTGATAGGTCAGGGCCGAATAGAGGTCATTGGGCGCGGTCTCGATCCAGACGCGCAGAGCCTCGCCGCCCGGCCGGGCGAAGGCTTCGCGCTGGCGTTTTGACCATTTCAGCGTCTCGACGGTCCAGCCGGCCGCCTCGAAGATCTCGCCGTAGCGGGTGAACATCCGGTCCTGGGTGGTCGCGTCCAGGCTCTGGCGATTGTAGTCGACGATCCACCAGGTGTTGCGGACGTCGTGCTTGCAGGCCTCGATCAGGGCTTCGTAGATGTTGCCCTCGTCCAGCTCGGCGTCGCCCAGCAGAGAGATCATCCGGCCCATGGCTTCGGGCTTCACCGCGCCCCGGGCGGCCAGATAGTCCTGGGCCAGCGAGGCGAAGGCGGTCATGGCCACGCCCAGACCCACCGAACCGGTCGAGAAGTCGACGTCGTCGACGTCCTTGGTGCGTGAGGGATACGACTGGGCGCCGCCCAGCGAACGAAAGCGCTTGAGATTGGCCAGGCTCTGGCGGCCGAACAGGTGCTGAATGGCGTGGAACACCGGGCTGGCGTGCGGCTTGACCGCCACCCGGTCCTGCGGCCGCAGCGCCTTCATGTAGAGCGCCGTCATCAGGGTGGTCATCGAGGCGCAAGAGGCCTGATGGCCGCCCACCTTCAGGCCGTCCCGGCTTTCACGCAGGTGATTGGCGTTGTGGATCGTCCACGAGGCCAGCCAGAGAATGCGTTCCTCGATACGGCGAAGGAGCGCAATCTCCTGCCGCTTCGCGGTCATCGAGCCGTCTGGCATGCTTCCTCACCGGTTTATGACGGTGAGGATTGCCCCTCACCGCTTTTCTCCCGGGCTTCATAGTCCTCGATCTGCCGCGACGTCCACTCCGGAGACTTCGTGAAGCGCGCCAGCAGATTGTAGAATACCGGCACCACGAACAGGGTCAGCAGGGTGGCGAAGATCGCGCCCATGAAGATCACCGAGCCGATTGTCTGGCGACTGCCCGCCCCAGCCCCCGTCCACAGCATCAGGGGCAAGGCGCCCATGGCCGCCGCGATCGAGGTCATGATAATCGGACGCAGGCGCAAGGCAGCGGCTTCAATCACCGCCTCCTTCACCTTCAGGCCCTCGTCACGCAGCTGGTTGGCGAACTCGACGATCAGAATGCCGTTCTTGGCGGCGATGCCGACCAGGATGATCAGGCCGATCTGGCTATAGGTGTTGATGCTCGATCCGGTGACCAGCAGGCCAAACAGGCCGCCCAACACCGCCAGCGGCACAGTCAGCATAATGACAGCCGGGTGGATCCAGCTTTCAAACTGCGCGGCCAGCACCAGGAAGACCAGCAGCAGGGCCAGGCCAAAGGCGACCCCAACGGCGCCGGAAGCTTCCAGATAGTCCTTGGCCTGTCCGCCCCACTTTATGCTGACGCCAGGGGTGGGTCGCGCATCGGCCTGTTCCTGCAGGAAGGTCACGGCGTCGGCGACGGTATAGCCTTCGGCCAGCTGGGTTGTCAGGGTCACCGAGCGAAGACGATCAACACGCGGGCGATCGGGCGTATCGCCGCGAAGTTCCGTGGTGACCACGGTCGACAGCGGCACCAGGGCGCCCGACTGGGTGCGCACCTGCAGCTGGTCCAGATCGGCGATGCTGCGCCGCTGTTCCAGGGTGGACTGCAGGATGACGTCGTATTCCTGGCCGTTCTTGATGTAGGTGGTAGCCCGACGGGAGCCGAACATGGTCTCCAGCGCGCGGCCGATCGACTGGGCCGACACGCCCAGGGTAGCGGCCTTGTCGCGGTCAATCTGCACCGACAGACGCGGCGAGGTCGGCTCGTAGTCGATGCGGGGACGAGACAAGCCCGGGTTGGCCTGGGCTTCGGCCAGGATGGGCTTGAGCCAGTTTGCCAGCTCGACATAATCATTGCCGACCGCGATCAGATCGACGCTGTTGCCGCCGCCGCCGCCGCGTTGGAAGGCGCCGCGCACACTGGCCACGGCGCGCACGCCGGTAATCTTGCTGAGCGTCTTGTTCAGTTCGGCTGCGATCTGGTCGGCGCTCTGTTTCCGGTCGCCGGCGCTATTGAGCACCAGCACGCCGTTAGCAGTATTGAACTGACTCTGGCCAAAGCGCGGCACCGAGATGACGGTGCGCTCCGCCACGCCGTCGGCGCGATACTTCTCAAGCTGGCGCTCGACCTGGGTGGCGGCCTTGACGGTATAGTCAAAGCCCGCGCCCTCGGGTCCATTCAGGCTGATATCGACACGACCGCGATCCTCGGCCGGCACCAGTTCCTGCGGCAGGACGGTGAACAGTCCGCCCGCCACCAGGGCCAGAAACAGAACGAAGACGCCCGTGCCAAGGCTGCCAGATCGCGCCGCCAGCAGGCTTTCCAGCGAGTGGCGATAGCTGTCCTTCAGCTTGTCCATCGCCGAGTCGACCTTGCGATTGAACCATCCGCCGGTAGAGGCGGGCTTGAGCAGCTTCGACGCCAGCATGGGTGAAAGGCTCAGCGCCAGCAGCGCCGAGAAGCCGACCGCAGCGGCAATTGCGACGGCCAGCTCGACGAACAGACGGCCGATATAGCCCGGCAGGAACATCAGCGGCGCGAAGACCGATATCAGCACCACGGTGGTCGCGACCACGGCGAAGAACACCTGACGCGTACCGCGCAGGGCGGCCACGGGCGCGGGTTCACCCTCATCGACGCGGCGCTGAATGTTCTCGACCACGACGATGGCGTCGTCGACCACCAGGCCGACGGCCAGCACCAGGGCCAGCAGGGTCAGCAGGTTGAGTGAAAAGCCCAGCGGGGCCAGGACGATGAAGGTCGACAGGATGCAGATCGGCGCGATGATCGACGGGATCAGTGCAGAGCGCCAGCTGCCCAGGAAGACCAGATTGACCATCGCCACCAGGAAGATCGAGATACCCATTGTGACCCACACCTCGTGGATCGCCTCGGCGGTGAAGATCGAGTTGTCGACGGCCTTGATCAACTTGGTGCCCGGCGGCAACGTCTTGTTGATCTCGGCGATCTCGGCGTCGACCACCTTGGAAATGGCGACGTCGTTGGCCTGGGACTGACGGGTCAGGAAGATGCCGACCTGATTGACGCCATTGCCACGGAACAGCTTGCGGCGCTCGTTGGAACCCTCTTCCACCGCAGCCACGTCGCCCAGGCGCACAACGAAGCCGCTGGCGTCGGCCGCGCGCAACGGCAGTTGGAGAAAGTCCTCGGGCTTGGAATAGCTGCGGGTGACCCGGATGGTGAAGTCCTTGGAGTCGCTCTCCAGAGCGCCGGCGGGCAGTTCGACATTCTGGCTGTTGAGGGCGTTCTCGACATCATCAACGGTTACGCCGCGCGCGGCCATGGCGTCCGGCTTGAGCCAGATGCGCATGGCGTAGAGCTGACCGTTCAGACCCGCCTGGGCGACGCCAGGCACTGTCGACATGCGCTCGACCAGATAGCGGTCGGCATAGTCGGCCAGTTCCAGCGGCGACAGGGTCGTCGAGGTCAGGTTCATGATGACGATGGGCGAGCTGTCAGCGTTCGCCTTGGCGATCTGCGGCGGATCGGCCTGATCGGGCAGATTGGCCGAGACCCGGCTGACGGCGTCTCGCACGTCGTTGGCGGCGTCGTCCAGATCGCGGTCCAGCGTGAAGGTGATGCTGATCTGGGAGCGACCGTCTCGCGACGACGAATTGACCCGGTCGATGCCCTGGATGCCCGAGACCTGGCGCTCGATCACCTGGGTGATGCGCTCCTCGATAACTTCCGCCGAGGCGCCGCGATAGACGGTCGAGACCGACACAACCGGCGGATCGACATTGGGCAGTTCGCGGATCGGCAGGCCGGAGAAGGCGGCCAGGCCGATGACGCAGAGAATGATCGCGGCGACGGCGGCGAATACCGGGCGGCGGACAGAAAGATCGGAGAGCATCAGCGGGCCTTAGCGGCGGCGCCGGGTTGGCCCGGCCCCTTGCCACCGGGCGCGCCGCCGCCAATCGCGGCGCCGTCCTGAACGCGATTAAGGCCGTCAGCGACGATCCGGTCACCGGCTTTCACCCCCGACAGAACCTCGACGAAGCCGCCGGCGGTAAGACCGGTCTCGACATTGGCGCGTCGCGCCACCTGACCCTTCGGGCCCTTGGCGATCAGGAACACAGAGGCCTGCGGCCCCTCGAACTGAATAGCGGCTTCCGGCACAGCGACCGCTGAACGCTGACCCTGGTCGATGGCCACCTTGACCAGCATCCCCGGCTTCAAACGGGCGCCCGGATTGGGGAACTCGGCCCGGGCCTTCACGGCGCGGGTGGTGGCGTCGATCCGGGTGTCGATCTGGGCGATGCGCCCCTGGAAGGTCTCGCCCGGCAAGGCGTCAGGCCGAGCCGTGATCGGCAGACCTTCGCGCAGGGTGGCGAGGTAGCGGTCAGGCACGGAAAAATCGACACGGATCACCGACACGTCGTCAAGACTGACGATCGCCGTTCCAGGACTGATCAGCGCGCCGGGAGCCACGTCCGAAATGCCCACGCGGCCGGCAAAGGGCGCCCGGATCACGCGATCCAGCTTCTGGGCCTGGGCCGAGGCCACGCTGGCGCGCGCGGTCTCGACGGCGGCCAGATATTGTTCTGCGGTGGCGCGCGGCGCGACGCCACGATCCGCGAGGGTTTTCCAGCGCTGATAGTCGCGCTCCGCCTGGGCTAGACGCACCCTGGCTTCGCTGACCCCCGCGTCCTCGCTGGCGGACTTCAGGTCGACCAGCACCTGACCACGCGCAACCGCCTGGCCATCGGTGAAGTGCACCGCCGTTATCATCTCGGCCGTGTTGGACGTGATGGTCACCGACTGCCGGCCCTTGGCCACGCCCAGCACCTCGATACGATCGGTGAACGGCTTGGTCGAGACGACGGTCTGGGAGACGTTGATGGCCCGACCACCACCGCCAGGCCCGCCCGGACCAGCGGCCTTTTGGCCAAAGGCCAGCTTCATGCCGCCTACGACGAGCATCAGAACGACAGCGGCAAGCGCCGCCAGAAGGAAGAAATGCCTGCGGATCAACGAAAGGACTCCAATCGCCGAGGGGAGCCGGCGGACGGGGCAAGGTGTCAGGACATATGCCGCCCCCCTAGACCCGCGTCCAGTAACCGCAAGATGACGGACCGTTTCAGGGCTGCAACACTCAGAACGCGCGCCACACCCCGAGCACCATGCCCCGGTCCCTGGCGATCTCGCGCCCCGCGACAGTTTCACGCCATCCGGCCTGAACGCTCCAGGGACCAAAGCTGCGGACAATCGACAGCTCAGCCTTGAGCCAACGGGCTTTTCGGGGCTTCGAGTCGGCCTCGCCGGCATAGGTCTGCGCCATCACCAGCCATTGGCGCGCAGGGCGAAAGCCCAATGTCGCATCCATCCGGGTCTCGTCAGCCAGGCCAGATCGGCGCAAACGGGCCACCTGCAGATCCGAAAAGATTTCCCCGCGCCGAGTCGCGGCTGACCGGCCCAGAAGCAGCCGTGCCTCGATATCGACCTCGCCCTGTCCCGGCGCGGCATATCCGGCGTTGCGGCCCGCACCGGCCTCGGTCGCGCCGAGATAGATCGCCGCGACGGTTCGCGACCGCTTCAGCAGCGTATAGCGCAGGCCGAGCTCGACAGGACCACGACCTTCATAGCGGACGAACCGATCACGGCCACGCGTCAGTCCGCCCTTGGCCTGCAAGGTGAGCCGGTCAGTCACGCCATGCTCCAGGAAAATCGAGACCGTCTCGTCCTCGCGGCGCTCCAGGTCACCCAGCGCGCCGTCGTCGTCGAACAACTGGTCGGCCGACTGCCGCTCGGCCTTGACGATAACCTGGGTCTGGCCACGCGCCACAGGCCAGGCGCCCGCTGCGGCTTCGCCGCACATCACGCAAAGAAAAGCCGCTGCGATCGCCAGGACCGCAGCGGCTGGTCTTCGATAATCCTCGAGCGCTAGTCGGCGTAGCCGGGCGACTCCCGGTCCAGCTGCCGCAGACAGCCGCCCCAGGCCAGGCCCGCAATCATGCCGAGCCCGCCGCCGGTCTGGCTGCGAACCTCGGCCTGGGCGTGCTCGGGCGCCATCATAACATTGTCGCGCCCCGCCGAGAGGGCCATCACCTGCTGCTTGCACGCGCGCTCCAGGAAGAACATCCCCATCCAGCACTCGGCCGCGGTCGATCCCACCGACAAGGTCCCGTGGTTTCGAAGCATCATCAGCTTCTTGTCGCCGAGATCGGCCACAAGCCGTTCCCGCTCGTCAAGATTGAGCGCAATACCTTCATAGTCGTGATAGGCGAGTTGTGGCAAGACGATTAGCGCTTGCTGCGCCAGGGGCATCAGACCTTCCCGGTGCGTTGAGACGGCGACGCCCTGGTCAGTGTGCAGGTGCATCACGAAGTGCGCGTCTTCCCGCGCCGCGTGGACGGCCGAATGGATGGTGAAACCCGCTGGATTGATGAAATAGGGCGTCTTGTCGATGACATTGCCGTCAAGGTCGACCTTCACCAGGTCAGAGGCGGTCATTTCGCCAAAGAAACGGCCGTAGGGATTGATCAGGAAATGATGCTCGGGCCCGGGAATACGGGCCGAGATGTGGGTGAAGATCATGTCGTCCCAGCCATGAACGGCGACCAGGCGATACAGGGCGGCCAGGTCGACCCGCGCCTGCCACTCGGCGTCGCTGACCTTGCCCCTGAGAGACGTACTGATGGACGTGGCTCCGTCGGCCATGGGAGGCCTCCCTAAGTTATCATTGTTGAGTTTAGGGTCGCGCTACGTGGGATGGCCGTCAAGTCGCGTCTTCGCGACCGACGAGGCGGGCCAGCGCCCTCGAAGCGCCTTGCGGGAACACTCGGTAACGAACTTCAATCTTGCGTCGGCGGCCTTGTTGCACTTGAAGCACCGTGAGGCGCGATCCGCGCCCCGGCCCCACCATCGTGGTCATGCCGGTCGTCAATGTGGTCCCGTTGAATGTCCACACCCTCGGGGTCTAGCTCAACCAGCCTTGCGCGCTCGACGGCGTCGCGGTTCGCCAGGATCGCGCTGGGTCACATCGCGCGCGAGTATCCCAACAAGCCTGACCACGTGATGGCGGGAGACGCCGACGCCCGCACGCCTCGCGAGCTGCATCCCATCTTCTTTGGCAGCTTCGATTGGCACTCCTGCGTTCACGGCTACTGGCTTCTGGCGACATTGCTGCGCATCCGGCCCGACATGGCCGAGGCCGGGACGATCATCGCCCTCCTCGACGGGGCCTTCACCGACGCCAAGGTCGCCGGCGAGGTCGACTATCTGACCCGTCCGGAAAGCCGGGGGTTCGAGCGTCCCTATGGCTGGGCCTGGAACCTGATGCTGCAGGCCGAACTGATGCGGCACAGGGATCGCCCCTGGGCGGCGCGCCACGCCCCGCTGGCCCGCGCCTTTGTCGAACGGTTCGAGGCCTTTCTGCCGCTGGCCGACTATCCGGTCCGCGCGGGCGTTCACACCAACACCGCCTTCGCCCTGGTCCTGGCCTCGGAATATGCCGATATGACCGGCAACGCCGTATTCCGCCAGCTCCTCACCACCAAGGCGCTCCTGTGGTACGGCCAGGACGCGGCCTGCCAGGCCTGGGAGCCCTCTGGCGACGACTTTCTGTCCCCTGCCCTGATTGAAGCCGAGGCCATGCGCCGGCTGACGCCGCGCGAAACATTCGAAATCTGGTTTGTTCGCTTCCTGCCTGACCTTGCCCGCAGACAACCGGCGACCCTGTTCACGCCCGCCAGGGTCAGCGATCGCAGCGACGGCAAGATCGCCCACCTGGACGGCCTGAACCTGTCTCGCGCCTGGTGCTGGCGCACTCTGGCGAGCGCCCTGCCAGAGCTGGATCCTGCCAAGCCCCTGGCCGTCGACGCCGCCATGGCGCATCTGACGGCCGCTGTGCCGCACATATCGGGTGACTACATGGGCGAGCACTGGCTGGCGACCTTCGCCCTGCTGGCCCTGACGAACGACTAGCGTTTTCCGATAAGTGTGAAACGGTTATCGGATCGAAAAACGCTCTAAACTTTTGATTTAGAGCCCTTTTCGCCCGACCCTGATGAAACAATCAGGTCGGAAAGGGCTCTAGGGCGAAGCCGCCCTTAGTCCCCGCGATCGCCCTTCATCAGGCGGGCCTTGTCGCGCTGCCAGTCGCGGGCGGCCTCGGTCTCGCGCTTGTCGTGGTTCTTCTTGCCCTTGGCCAGGCCGATTTCCAGCTTGGCCAGACCCTTCTCGTTCCAATAGAGCTTCAGCGGAATAAGCGTGCGGCCGTCGCGCTGTACGGCGCCGATCAGCTTCTCGATCTGCTTCTTGTGCAGCAGCAGCGTCCGGTGCCGGCGCGGCTCGTGATTGAAGCGATTGGCGTGGCCATAGGGCGGAATGTCAGCGTTGATCAGCTTGATCTGACGACCTTCGACCGACGCATAGGACTCGGCGATGTTGGCCCGGCCGACGCGCAGGCTCTTAACCTCGGTGCCGGTCAGCATGATGCCGGCCTCGAAGGTTTCCTCGATGAAGTAGTCGTACCGCGCGCGCCGGTTCTCCGCGATAGGCTTGGTCATCAGACCAGACCCGCCTCGCGCATGGCTTCCAGGATCGCCGGCTTCACGGCGTCGTTGCAGGGCGCGATCGGCAGACGCACATCCGGCTGGCACAGGCCCAGATGGGCCATGGCGAACTTGGTCGGGGCCGGCGAGGAGTCCAGGAACAGGGCCCTGTGCAGCTTGATCAGGCGGTCCTGGCCATAAAGCGCGGTTTCCCAGGCGCCCTGCATGCAGGCGTTGATAAAGGCAGAGCAAGCTTCAGGGGCGACGTTGGAGGTCACGGAGATCACGCCATGGCCGCCATGGGCCATGTAGCCCAGAGCCGAGGGATCATCGCCCGACAGCATCACCCAGTCGGGACCGCACAGGACGCGCTGCATGCTGGCGCGGGCCAGATCCCCGGTGGCGTCCTTGACGCCAATGATGTTGGGCAGCCCGGAGAGGCGCGCCAGGGTCTCGTTGGAGATATCGACGCCGGCCCGGCTGGGCACATTGTAGACCAGAACCGGCAACTGGACGGCGTTGTTGATCGCCTCGTAGTGCCGGTACAGGCCCTCCTGGCTCGGGCGATTGTAATAGGGTGTGACCACCAGAGCCGCGTCGGCCCCGACCGCCTTGGCGTGTTGGGCCAACTCGATGGCTTCGTCAGTCGAGTTGGAGCCGGCACCGGCGATCACGGGCACGCGCCCCTTAACGGTCTGAACACATAGCTCGACCACGCGCTTGTGCTCGTCGTGGCTCAGGGTCGAGGTTTCGCCGGTAGTGCCGACCGGCACGACACCGTGAACACCGCCCGCGATCTGCCGCTCGACGAGGGCCACAAAGGCTTCCTCATCAACGGAGCCGTCGCGAAAGGGCGTAATCAGGGCGGGAATGACGCCCTTGAACGGAGAATGGACCATAACTTGCAATTTGCCGTGAGAAAGGCGCCGCGAAGGTTGCGGCCATACGATCGGGGCGGACAATATGTCCCCGCCCCGCCGTTCCGCAACGGGCGCGTCGGAGCAGGCAGCGGTTTGATGGGCCAAGCCCCGAGGGTCAAGCCCTTGAGGTCTTAGAAAAACCGTTCCTTAGGTGTCTCGGGGCCTGATGGATCGCATGGGCGGCTGTCGGCTCGATTCGGCAGGGCGTTGAGGAGAGTGGGTTTTGGCTTCAGTGTTGCGTCGGATCATGTTCGGAAGCGCCGGCCTGGTGCTGCTTGGCAGTGTCGCGGGCGCGCAGACGTCAGGGCCCGTTCCCTACCAACCCTCGTCGACTCCGTCCCTGGTGACGACCCCGCCCACCGCGATCCCAGGAACGGTTTCCGACGTCGAAGCCGAAAATCTGCGCATGGCGCTCGCCGCCGCCAGGAGCGGCGATGTTTCCCGCGCCCGCATGGCGATGAGCAGCCTGCAGGATCCCCTCGCCCGCAAGATCGCCCTTTGGGCTCTGGTCGACAGCTCGGCCGAAGCGATGAGCTTCTTTGAGCTCGACGCGGCGCGTCGCGACCTGGCGGGCTGGCCCCGCGCCGCCCGTCGCGAGAGCGCTGCAGAAAAGCAGCTCTCCGTCTCCGGCCTCAGCCCTGCCCAGACCATCGCGTGGTTCGGCGGCGGTCAGCCCGCGACCGCCGAAGGGGCCATGGCCCTTGCATCGGCCTATCAGGCCACCGGCCGTAGCCAGGAAGCCGTCGACCTGATCCGTCGTACCTGGCGGGATAGGGTCTTTGAGGCTGACGCCCAGCGCAGCATGGCCGCACGGTTTGGCGCGATGCTGACCGCCGATGACTATGCCCGCCGCGCCGACATCCTGCTCTATGGCCAACAGGGCCCTGCAACACGCGAGCTTGTGGCGCTGCTGCCGGCCGACCAGCAAGCCGCCGCCCGCGCGCGCATCGCCTTCCGCCAGAATGCCCGCAACGCCACGGCGCTTTTCGACAGCCTGAGCTCCAGCGACCAGGCGTCGCCCGGCGTCGTATTTGAACGCGCTGCCTATCTGCGCCGCCGCGGTCTGGACAGCTTCGCCCTGCAGATGGTCCGCAATTTTCCTTCGCCCCCGACAGAGGAAGCTGCGGCCACGATCTGGAGAGAGCGCCGGGCGCTGGTCGGCGCAGCGCTCAGGTCAGGTGACAGCCAGGGCGCCTATGCGGCTGCCGCCAATACCGGGCTGCGTGTCGGCGCGGACGCCGCCGAGGCCGAGTTCTACGCGGGCTGGATCGCCCTGACCCGTCTCAAGCAACCCGACGCGGCAGCGGAACACTTCGCCGCCATCGCCGCGATCGGGGCCTCACCCATCACCAAGGGCCGGGCGCTGTACTGGCAGGGCCGTGCGGCCGAGGCCCAGGGCGACCCTATCGCCGCCCAGGCTTTCTATGCCGAAGGCGCGCGCCACATCACCACCTTCTACGGCCAACTGGCCGCCGAGAAGGCCGGGGTGACGGAGCTGAAGCTCGACCGTGACCCCCTCATCACCCAGGCTGATCGCGCCCGTTTCCACGGCCGGGAACTGGTGCGCGCCGCGCGGATGCTGGCCGATATCGGGGCCAAGGATCAGTTTCGCTCGATGGTGCTGTTCATCGACGACAACCTGCCCAACGCTGAAGAGACAGCGCTACTGGTCGATTTCGCGCGCGGCTATGGTGACCAGGACCTGGCGATGCGCGCCGTTCGCACGGCGGCCCAGCGCGGCTTTATCCTGCCCGAGCGAGGCTATCCGCTTCTGGATCACCATTTCACACCGGGCCCCGGCGCGGCCGAAACGGCCTTCGTCTATTCGATCTCCCGGCAGGAGAGCAATTTCGACCCCAACGCCCGCTCGGGCGTCGGCGCGCGCGGCATGATGCAACTGATGCCGCCCACCGCCGCCATCGTGGCCCGCCAACTGGGCGAGCGCCACTCGGTCGACCGCCTGGCGGACGCATCCTACAACATGAGGCTGGGCTCGACCTATCTGGGCGACATGGTCGACACGTTCAGCGGCTCCTACATCATGGCGGCGGCGGCCTATAATGCCGGCCCTGGCCGCCCCGCCCAATGGGCCACCCTGTGCGGCGATCCCCGTGGGGCCGCGACCGACCCTCTCGACTTCATCGAGTGCATCCCGTTCTCCGAGACCCGCAACTACGTGATGCGGACACTGGAGACGACCATGGTCTACCGCGCACGCCTCAATGGCGGAACCACGCCCCTGACCTTGTCGCAGGAGCTGAAGCGCGGCGGCTATGTGTATACGCCGTCAGTAGCCCAAGCCTATCAGCCTCAGACCCAGCCGTGACCTAGAGCCGGCGGGCGGCGAGCACGAGCCCGGCCGGCGTTTCGACCAAGGCGCCGTCCAGCTTGAACACACCCGCCAGAATCTCGGGGGACAAGGCCTGGATCGGCGCGCCCTCAGACACAATCCTCCCGCCCTCGATAACCATCAGGCGGTCACAGCAGCGCGCCGCCAGACTAAGGTCGTGCAGGGTGACCACCACGCCCGCTCCTGAACCGGCTTCCTTGCGGAGCAGATCCAGGGTCAGGAGTTGGGCGTCCGGGTCCAGACCCGCAATGGGCTCGTCCGCCACCAGCAACGGCGCGCGGGTGGAGAGCAGCCTGGCCAACAGCACCCGGGCCCGCTCGCCACCCGACATCTCCAGGACGCCGCGCCCGGCCAGGTCGGCCGCGCCGACCCGCGCCAGACGCTCACGCGCCACGGCCAGGGCTTCAGCCTCCGGCAGATCAACAGCCCCCAGACTGGCGACCTGCTCGGCAGGCAGGCTCCAGGCCAATCGGCGATCCTGAGGCAGATAGCCCACGCGCGCTGCCCGCGCCTGAACAGTCAGGGTCTCGAGTCGCCGGTCGCCCAGCCAGATGTCGCCATCGGTCCTGGGCAGAAGACCCAGACCCGCCCGCAAAAGGCTGGTCTTGCCCGCACCATTGGGACCGACCACGCCGACCACCTCGCCGCGGCTGACCGCAAGGCTGGCCACGTCCAATACCTGATTGCCGCCTTGCTGCGCCTTCAGGCCGTTGAGGGTCCAGGCCGCCGTCACGCCCGCCAGCTCCGCGACGCCCGCCAGGCCAGCAAGGCAAAGACCGGGGCGCCAAACAGGGCCGTGACCACGCCCAGCTTCAGTTCCTGTTCGGTCGGCGAGAGACGCGCAGCCAGGTCAGCAAGCACCAGCAACAGGGCCCCGGCCAGGGCTGACGGCCAGAGAAGCTGCCTGGGATCGTCTTTCACCAAAGCCCGGACCATGTGCGGCGCAGCGAGACCGACGAAACCGATGACACCCGCTCCGGCGACCGCAGCCCCCGTCAGCAACGCCGCGCCGGCCACGGCATAGACCCGCAGGCGCGACATCGGCAGTCCCGACATCGCTGCGGCCTCTTCGCCCAGGGTCAGCATGCGCAGCCCCAGGCCGGCCTTGAGGCACAGCGCTGCGCCAATGGCCATCGGGACCAGGACCTTGAAGCTGTCTGTCCAGTCGCGGTTCTCGACCGACCCCATCAGCCACGCCAGAACCTCGGCGATGGCCACCGGCGATGGCGCCAGGTTGAACACCAGAGCGGTCAGCGCGCCCCCAAAAGCAGAGACGGCGACGCCGAGCAGGATCAGGGCCTCGGGCTCGCGCAGGCGGGCGACAATCGCCACCACCGCCCCGCCCGCCACCAGCGCGCCGGCCAGGGCCGACAACTCGATGGCTCCAGGCACGGCCGCCAGTCCGCCGGCGATCGCGAGGGCAGCGCCCAGACCTGACACCGCCGAGACGCCCAATACGCCAGGGTCAGCCAGAGGATTGCGCAGCAGACCCTGCATCGTTGCGCCCGCAAGACCCAGGGCCGCGCCAACCAGCGCCGCCATGGCCACTCGCGGCGCCCGGATGGTCCAGAGCACCTCACCGGGCGGTGAGCCGGGGTGTGCAACCGCTTCCACGTACTGGCCTACAACGAACGAGGTTTCGCCGAGGAGCACAGCCACGACCGCCGCAAGCGCCAGCAGGCAAAACATCCGCAGACACAGACGTTGCAGACTCATCGCAAGGCCCGCGCCTTGGCCAGCTGGGCGACGCCGTCGGCGGCGAACCAGGCCGGACAGCCCACCACCGCACCGGGCAAGGTGGCGATCGTGCGATCCCTCGTCACCCGGTGCAGGGCCGCGTGACGCCCGACGCCCCAACGGTCGGAGCCCGCGCGGGTCAGATCAAAGAAGCCCAGCACCAGGGCGCGCGGCGGCGCCATCACCAGGCTCTCCAGCGGCACGGGACTGAAGAACGGTCCCTTGCTGGCGTTGGAAAGGCCCGAGGCCTTAAGCATGGCGTCAATCAGGGTGCCGCTTCCGGCTGTATAGCCACCGGGCGTAAGATAGAGGGCGGATTCGCCCTTCCAGGCGCCGGCGCCGGCCCTCAACTGGCCGTCCATGCGCGCGATCAACGCCTCGCCCGCCGTCTTCCGGTCCAGCGCTTCGGCGACACGACGGACATTGCCCCGCACCGCCTCGAAATCGGCGGCGTCGTCGATCCTGACCATACGAACGCCGCGCCGATCCAGCGCCTTCACCAGTCGGGCGTCGCCGCCCCAGTGGCGGACCACGACCTGGGGGCGCGCGGCCACCAGGCTCTCAGTCGTCGCGCGGCGGCGCGGGAGACCAAGCGACGCCTTGCGCATATAGGAATCCGGCGCTCCGGCCCTGTGAGACAGGCCAACGATCGACTCGCGCGGCGCCAGGGCCAGGACATACTGATCGGCGCAGGAATCCAGAGACATCACGCGCGGCCCTGCGGCGACAGCCGGCTGGGCAAGGGCCATCGCCGCCGCGAGGGCGCCAATCGCGCGGACGATGATCATTGGATCAGTCCTTGACCAGGCCGTCCAACAGGCCATCCAGCATGAGGCTCATCAAGTCGTCGGATGACGACCAGGTCCGGTTTGGCTTGGTGATCAGCAACGACACCAGACCGTGGCAGCCTGCCCACGCCACTTCTGCCGCGCTCTGCGCCGTGCCGGATTTCAGTCGTCCGGCTGCGGCGATCTCGCGGAAGGGCTCGCTGAACTTCTCGAAGCAGCGATCGCCAAGCTCCAGCGTACCGGCCTGCTTCTCCACCGAGATGCTCGCCCCGGAGCCGCAAAACACCAGTTCATAGGTGTTGGGGTTCTCCAGCGCGAAGCGCATGTACGCCTCCAGCATGAGGCGAACCTGCGAGACCGGATCGACGGGTCGCGCCGAGATGTCGATATTGAGGTTCAGTAGCCGCTCGATCGCACCGTCGCTGATCTCGAGCAGGATCTGATCCTTGTCGCGAAAGTGCATGTACAGCGCGGTGGACGACACCCCGACCGCATCGGCGATCTTTCGGATGGTCGCGCCCGCATAGCCCTCGGCGATGAATATTTTCTCGGCAGCCACGAGGATTTCGCCGCGACGCAAGTGCCCGTCGCCCTTTGGCTTGCGAGCGGACTTGTGCGGCTTCTTAAGAACAAGCGTCACGGCCTGCATTTCCCCTGCGTTTCCCCGATCTCCGACACTAAACGAGAATCACCCAGCGGCCGCAAGCGACACAGCATCAAGCCTAAAACGTGCGTTTTTCTGTTTGACACTTATTAGTTGTATTGATCCTAGTTGTCCCGCGAAGATCGAGCGAACCAGCCGGGGGGCATCATGGCGCGCGAGGAGCGGGGCGTCGCGCCCTGGGTGGGGGTCAGCGCTACGGCGTTCAAGCCGGACGACACGCCCCGACCCGCGCCGAAGGTCGCAGCGGGCGCCCATGTCACCTTCGGCAAATGGCAAAGAACAACGTTGATCGCCATTCTGCTGGGTCTTCTCGTGCTTGGCGTTCTCTCCCCCGATCATCTGCTCTGGGGGCTGTATGGGGCGTTCTACAGTGTCTTCATCGCCGGCGCCGCGATAAGGCTCGCGGCGATCCTGACGCAGCCCCGAAAGCACGCCTGCCTCCCGCTGGCCGATCAGGATCTGCCGCACTATACGCTGATCATACCCCTTTATCGCGAAGCCGAGGTGGCCCGTGAACTGGTCGCCAATCTTGCCCGACTGGACTATCCTCGCGATCGACTACAGGCGATTATCGTCCTCGAGGCGGACGATCAGGCGACACGGTCAGCCTTTCACGCCCTGGACCTGCCAGCCTTCATCCAGGTCCTTGTCGCCCCGCCCGGTGAGCCACGCACCAAGCCGCGAGCCTGCAACATAGCCCTGGAACTGGCCAGGGGGACGCTGGTCGTCATCTACGACGCTGAAGACGCCCCCGACCCGCTGCAGTTGCGCGAAGCGGCGGCGCGGTTCGCGTCCGAACCGGCCGATCTGGCCTGTCTGCAAGCGCCGTTGCGCATAGAGACCCCGCGTCACCTGGCCTTCATAGCCGAGCAGTTCCGGCTGGAGTACGCCGCTCTCTTCCAGGTGCTGCTGCCCGCCTATGCGCGCTGGGGCCTGCCCTTCCCGCTTGGCGGAACCAGCAACCACTTCAAAATCTCGGCCTTGCGGGCAGTCGGTGGCTGGGACGCCTACAATGTCACTGAAGATGCAGACATCGGTTTTCGCCTGGCCTCGGCCGGATACAGACTGGACGTGATCGAGCGCCCCACACTGGAAACCGCACCCACATCGCTCCATCAATGGGGGCCGCAAAGGGCGCGATGGATCAAGGGGCATCTGCAGACGCTCTCTGTCCATATTCGCGGCGAGACCCGACGGCAGCCTCGCGCCCTCTTGGCCTTGATCATGACCCTGGGGGTGCCCATCGCAGCCTCGAACCTGCACACCCCGGCCATGCTGATTGCCGGGATCGGCGTGACGGTAAACTGGATGGCTGATGGCGAGCTGTCGGTGACCCTCGCCGACCTCACCCTCTACATGTTCGGCTGGACCGTTTCAGCGGCCTGCGCGGCGATCGGGCTGATGCGCTCGGGCGAGCAGCCGCGCTTCCTGCATCTGTTCGGCATGGTCGGCTATTGGATGATGTGGGTCTTCGCCTCGCCCCGCGCTGTGTGGCAGTTCTTCTTCGCGCCACATCGCTGGGACAAGACCTCGCACACGCCGCGGACTGGACGGCCAACACCCTGAAAGCGTATGGGCGAGGCGATGAGCCCGACGATCGCCCCCGCCCCCATCGTGATGCGCACCACAGGCTGGAGCGACTACGCCCTGCTGGACAGCGGCCATGGCAAGAAACTGGAACGCTACGGCCCCTACACGGTCGTGCGCCCCGAGCCGCAGTGCTTCTGGTCGCCCCGCCTGCCGGCCAGGGCCTGGGAGGACGCCGACGCGGTGTTCGATCCCTCCGACGAGGACGAGGCCGGCCGCTGGCGCTTCAAGGGCAAGCCGATCGAGAAGTTCCCCCTGGCCTGGGGCGAGGCCAGGTTCCACGGTCAGTTCACGCCCTTCCGGCACCTGGCCTTCTTTCCCGAACAGGCCGCCAACTGGGCCTGGCAGGACGAGCGTGTCCGCGCGTTCGCCAAGGCCTCAGGCCGTCAGCCCAAGATTTTGAACTTGTTCGGCTATACCGGCGTGGCCTCACTAGTCTGCGCCGCCGCCGGCGCGGCCGTGACCCATGTGGACGCCTCCAAGAAGTCGGTCGGTTTCGCCCGCGAGAACGCGGCCTTCGCCGGACTTGAGGACAAGCCGATCCGCTGGATCGTCGAGGACGCCCGCAAGTTCGTGGCTCGCGAGGTGCGGCGCGGCAATGTCTATGACGGCATCATCCTGGACCCGCCCAAGTTCGGGCGCGGCGCCGACGGCGAGGTCTGGCGGCTTTTCGAGGACCTGACCGAACTGACCGCCAATTGCGCCCAGCTGCTCAGCGACGACGCCTCGTTCCTGCTGATGAACGCCTATGCCGCCCGCGTCTCGGGCGCGGCGATGTCGGGCCTGCTGGCCCAGGTGCTGGACGGCCGCAGCGGCGTCATCGACTGGGGCGAGCTGTCGCTGGTCGAGGAAAAGGGCGACCGCCAGATCGGCCTGTCGTTCTTCGCGCGCTGGTCTTCCCAAGACAGCGTTGGGGAGGCCTAAGCGATGAACGCCCCCAACCCGGCCAAGACCGTCACCTCGCTGTCGAACAACACCGTCAAAGCCGTCCGCGCTCTGCACATGCGCAAGGAGCGCGAGGAGAGCGGGCTATTCCTGGCCGAGGGCCTGAAGATCGTCATCGAGGCGATCGACTGCGGCCACGCGCCCAAGATCATCATGTATGGCCGCGACGCCGCCGACCATCCGATGCTGCAAAAGGCCTCGCAGGCCTGCCTGAAAGCTGGCGGCGAAGTCATTGAGGTCAATCGGGAAATCCTTGAGAAGGTCTCGCGTCGCGACAACCCCCAGGCCGTGGTCGGGGTGTTCAGGCAGGTGTTCACACCGCTGGATGCCATCGTGCCGCAAAGCGCGCCCTGCTGGGTAGCCATGCAGGCCGTGCGCGACCCCGGCAACCTGGGCACCGTGATCCGCACCGCCGACGCGGCCGGCTGCGGCGGGGTGATCCTGGTGGGCGACTGCGTCGATCCCTATTCGGTCGAGGGCGTGCGGGCGACCATGGGCTCGATCTTCGCGGTCAAGATCGCCAAGGCCACGATCCCAGAATTCCTGGCCTGGCGCGAGACCTGGCCCGGCTCGGTGGTCGGCACCCTGCTGACCGCCACCGTGGATCACAAGAGCGCCGACTATGTGAAGCCGTCCCTGATCCTGATGGGCAATGAGCAGCAGGGCCTGCCGCCCGAGCTGGCGGCCGCTTGCGATGTGAACGTCAAGATCCCGATGCGCGGGCGAGCGGACAGTCTGAACCTGTCGGTAGCGACGGGGATCATGATCTACACGGTGACGGGCTAGGTTCCCCGAGGCTTGGCCCGCGTCGTCGGCGCGGCGGCGGCCGGATCATCCGGCCACACATGCCGGGGATAGCGCCCCTTCATCTCGACCTTCACCTCGCGCCATGAGCCTTTCCAGAAGCCCGGCAGGTCCCGCGTGATCTGGATCGGCTTGTGGCCGGGTGACAGCAGGGACAGCACCAGCGGGATCTTGCCGCCGGCGATGCTGGGATGCTCGGTCAGGCCAAACAGCTCCTGCACCCGGATGTCGATGCGCGGCCCGGCCTCGGCGGTGTAGTCGATGGCCACCGTGGTGCCGGTCGGGGCCTTGAAGCGGGCCGGCAGGGCGGCGTCGATCTTCTGCTGGGCGTCCCACGGGATCAGCGAGCGGATCGCGCCGTCCAGCATGCCCTCGTCCAGGGCCGACAGGGACGAGCGACCGTGCAGCAGCGGCTCCAGCCATTCATCCAGCCGATCCAGTAGAGCGGTATCCGACAGGTCGGGCCACACCTCGCCATCGAGGCCGCGCAGAAAAGCCACCCGATCACGCAGACCCTGCACGCCGTCGCCCAGCCGCAGCGCCGACAGCCCCTCCGAGCGAACCTGGTCGAGTAGCGCGCTGGCGATCAGGGCCGGGTCGGGCTTGTCGATCAGCCGCTCCTCCAGCACCAGCTTGCCCAGACGTAACAGCCGCTTGGCGCGAACCTTGCCGCCGGGGTTGGTCTCCAGTCGGTCTTCGGCCGTCAGGCGATCGGCGAAGGCCTCGCGCAGGGCCACCTCGTCGACCGCAGCGGCCAGCAGGATGCGGTCGCGGCTGTCGCCGCCGCCCAGCTCCCCCACGGCCAGCCACGTTTCGCGCGCCAGGGGATCGGTCGGCTCCATATAGACGCCGCGCCCGCCGGCCAGCTGGAACTCGCCGGGCTTGCCGCGCGCCCGGGCGACGCGTTCGGGATAGGCCTCGGCCAGCATCAGCCCCTCGTCCAGCGGCGTCGTGCCCGAGGGCTTGCCCGCCGCCCGCGCCCAGCGGTCGGCCAGGGCCTGGGCGTCTTTCGCTCGGGGCGAGCGGTCGCGGCCAAGGTTCTCCAGTCGGCGGCGCAGATCGGTATCGCGACCGCCCAGCCCCTGTTCGGTGAGCAGGGCGGCGATCTCAGCCCCGCGCCGCGCCTGCCCCGACGCAGCGGCGCGCACCACCATGTGGGCGATGCGCGGCGGCAGGGGCATCTCGGCCAGGGCCTTGCCGTGGGCGGTCAGGTCGCCGTGCGCGTCGAGGGCCTGGATCCGTTGCAGCAGGGTGCGCGCCTCGGCATAGGCGGCTGCTGGCGGCGGATCCATGAAGCACAGACCCGAGGCGTCCCGGGCGCCCCAGCGGGCCAAATCCAGGGCAAGACGCGAGAGGTCGGCTTCCAGGATCTCCGGGCGCGCGAAAGCGGGCAGAGACCGTGTCTCGGCCTCATCCCACAGGCGGTAGCAGACGCCGGGCTCGGTGCGCCCTGCCCGGCCCCGGCGCTGATCGGCGGCGGCGCGGCTGACGCGGACGGTGTCCAGCCGGGTGATGCCGCTGGCTGGATCATAGCGCGGCACGCGGGCCAGGCCGCCGTCAATCACCACCCGCACGCCCTGGATGGTCAGGCTGGTCTCGGCGATGGAGGTCGCCAGCACCACCTTGCGGCGGCCTGCGGGCGCGGCGGCGATGGCGCGGTCCTGAACGGCCGGGTCCAAGGCCCCATACAGCGGCGCGAGATCGACATCGGGCCGACGCAGACGCTCGGCCAGCCAGCTCTCGACGCGGCGAATCTCGCCCTGTCCCGGCAGGAAGACCAGCAGGCTGCCGGTCTCCTCGGCCAGGGCCCGTTCGACGGCCCTGCCGACGCGTTCCTCAAGGCGGAGACGGTCGTCGCGGCCGACATAGCGCGTATCGACCGGGAACATCCGCCCCTGACTCTCGATCACCGGCGCATCGCCCAGCAGGGACGAGACCCGCGCGCCATCCAGCGTGGCCGACATCACCAACAGGCGCAGGTCGTCGCGCAATAATCCCTGAACGTCCCGGGCGAAGGCCAGGCCCAGATCCGCGTCGAGGCTACGTTCGTGAAACTCATCGAACAGGACGGCAGCGACGCTCTCCAGACCCGGGTCTTCGAGAATCATCCGGGTAAAGACGCCCTCGGTGACCACCTCGATGCGGGTGCGGGCAGAGACCTTCGACTGCAGTCGCACGCGAAAGCCCACGGTTTCGCCAACCGCCTCGCCCAGGGTCGCCGCCATCCGCGTCGCCGCAGCCCGGGCGGCCAGGCGGCGCGGCTCAAGCACAATAATCTTGCGCCCTTCGACCCAGGGTTCCCCCAACAGGGCCAAGGGAACGGCCGTGGTCTTGCCCGCGCCCGGCGGGGCCACCAGGACCGTCGCATGGGAAGCGAGCATCGCCGCTTTCAATGCGGGCAGGACATTCTCGATCGGCAGCATCGCGG
>Ga0209066_10001996_pt1 | contig 25810 bp, 19 predicted proteins | sample All_14_2_FD_187198 | JGI IMG/M metagenome (GOLD analysis project Ga0209066, IMG submission 187198) | Freshwater microbial communities in response to fracking from Pennsylvania, USA - Allegheny Zone_MetaG_DW_15 (SPAdes) (version 2) ... | reverse complement strand
CCATGGAGTTGATCGTCAAATTATCGGGGCGAGCTTCGTTCAACACCATCAACGACATCGTCATTTGGGTCCGCAAGAAGATGTGGGGCGGTAAACGCTCTTTTGCGAATTACGCCACCGATGAATCCGCCTTCAAAAGCGGACGCGCCCAATACATCGTCTATGGGCATACCCACCATTATGAGATCGTTCCGCTGGCATTGAACCTATCCATGCCAGAGCCGGAGAGCCAGATCTACTTCAACGCAGGGACATGGCATTCATATTATGACCTCGCCATGCAAAACCCAAAAGACCAATTATTCGTGCCCTACCAAGCCCTCACCTATCTGACATTCTATGCTCCCGAAGAACATGATGGTCGGCAGTTCGAGGTTTGGTCTGGCTCGTATGCGTAAATAACAGATGAGACGCTGACGAGCGCAGATGGACGCGGAAAAAGCTTTAAAAGTCCGCGTGTTCAGCGTTTCTCCGTGTCCCATTTTCTCTTAAAACAAACTCACCCACAAACCTATCATTAGCCAACATCCAAAGTTTCAGAAGATGGTTTCTTCAACCTCTTCAACACCTCCCACGGATTCTCACCATACCAAATGCTCAACCCGTGCAGGATCAGCCCAAACTGAGAAAAGGCTGACCAGAACAGAGCAACTGAGAGGGAGAGAGAGGCGTTGTCGATCCACTTGGGCGCGGACTCTTTCAGCATCTGCACTTGTTCAAGCCAGTCGGTCAACTTCTCGTCATATCCTTTTAGCACAACCAACAGGTCTTGCAGATTCTGTTTGGTGGTTTGGAAATCGCCGCCGATCAAATAAGAAGTATCGCTGATGAAAGTGGATGCGCGTTGGGCAAGTTCTTGCACGTTGGCAATTTCAGAATCCAACGAATCCACGCCGTTGAGGATGTTGGCGATCACCTCATCGCCGGGCACTTCAAAGTTGACGAAAGGCAGCGAGTTCAACTGCTTCAGGGCAGTGCGCAGATCTTCAAGGATCGTGCGGACGTCTGTAAGTTTGGTTCGCGTATCTTCCAAACCGGGGATCAGCTCATCATCCAACGTTTTGTTGACCTGCTCCAGCAATTCCTTTGCATCGCCTGCCTGTTGGGTCAACTCTGCCAGCGCATCCTCAGCAGACTGAATGATTCGCAGTGCCCGCTCAACCTCGTCTTTGGCTTTGCGCAGGTCGGTTTGGATCTGCGTCAACTGGGTTTCCACCTCCCCCAGCCGTGAGGTGGCTTCAAGGGTGAGCGGTTCGTTATAGACCCATGCCAGCACCATTCCCGCCAAACTCGCCAGCAAAATGATAGAACTGAGTCCAACCAATACCCCCGCCAGGATTTTTCGCTTCATGGTTCCGTCCTTTCATATAAAGTAGAACCCTGCCAACCACTATTCAGAATGACCCAAAACTCCTATTTTGGGGAATCTTGCCCTTAGGTACTTGACAAACCGTCTAACTTAGACTATTATCTAATTAGACGTTTGTCTAACACAGGCATTTGCCTAACCGTCCCCCATCAAGAGAGAGAGGACACCATGTCGGTACAGACCTTAGAGAACACTATGGAAAAATGCGAAACCACCACCGTCTCAGACTCCGCTTTGGCTGAAACACCCGCCCGGAGCCTCTTCACCCGCCAAACCGGACAGGCGCTCATCACGCTTGGTACGCTTTTCAAGCACGTCCCTCCTTTTAATGAAAGCATCGATAAAAGCACCGGGGACACCTTGATCTCCATCGGCAAAAAATTGAAAGGGAAAAAATAAAGTCCACATCACAGGTGACAGTTCCGCCAAACGGGCTGTCACCTGAAATTTGAATGTGGAGCAGATACCAAACCATGACCAATACAACCACCTCCCCAGAAATCATTTGGGATTTCGGCACCGCTTACGAACTTTTTATCAGCTTACACGTATTGCTCGAACCCGAATATTTCGGCATCCGCCCTTCTTATGCAGCCAGCGTTCGCTCACGCATTCCGGCGGCAGAACGAAAACTGTTGGAGGAGTTGTACCCGCTCTTGGGCGTTCCCCTTAAATGGTTAAATACCTTACCGGGTCCTAAAGACGCCATCAGCGCGTTGTGGGCACTCAAACAAATTCCGCCCGCCGAACGGATGATAGAACTCTACAGCGTACGCGAAACCCATGAAACCAATAATCAAGAAGAAGCCGAAAAATATAAAAACTTTAGAGCCATCATGTTGCGCATCGCATCTGAAGGCAATGTGCTCTCTTCTGACGTAGATTTCTTCCAAAAACTTTTCTCCAAAAAACACGGCAATATAAAGCGTGAAGCTGTTGAATCCGCTTTGGATTGGTGGAGCAGACCCGCCGAACTCGGCGACGCATTTCTAACGGCGTTTCAATCCTATTACCAGGCATTTTTCGAGGAAGAAGAAAAACGCATCGAACCCGTACTTCGGGCTGGGTTGGAAAAAGCCCAAACCTTATCTTCCACTGTGAGCTTTGAAGAACTGTTCACCGAACTTTCTCAAGGTCTTCAACTTGGCGACGAGTTCAACGCCTCCACCTTTATCATCGTCCCCGCCTTCTGGACCACCCCGCTGATCTTCTTCGAAAAGTTCGACAGCGATACCATGTTCCTCACGTTTGGCGCCCGCCCTGCAGATATGTCTGTGGTGCCCGGCGAAACCGTACCCGATGCGCTCGTCCGTTCGCTCAAGGCGCTCGCTGACCCCACCCGTTTGAAGATCATGCACTACCTCACGCATGAACGCCTTACCCCCTCTGAGATCGCCCGCAAATTACAACTCCGCCCCCCCACAGTGACACACCACCTCAAAGAGCTTCGTCTTGCCGGTCTTGTGGAACTCTCACTCATGCACGAAGAAAACCGTTACACAGCCCGCAAGCAGGCGCTCGATGCAGTATATGAGCAACTCAACGCCTTCCTCCAAGGTGAAGAAATTAAAGAAATCGTATGAACACCACTAAAACTCTTAAACCTTTCCGCATTTTGGGAGAATACAGCTCCCACGTCCGCGCATTCAAACCGAATGCGCGGCTTTATCTATTGAACGTCATCATCACCGGCGCGGTGATGGGCGTTTTCCGTCTCATCTTCAACTTCTACGCCCTCAGCCTCGGCTTCGACGAATCGGTGCTGGGAAACCTCATTACCACCAGCAGTTTCGTCGCTCTCATTGCCGCCCTACCCATGGGCTATCTGGCAGACATGATCGGGCGCAAAGGCTCGTTGGTTCTTTCCAGCATTTTGTTGGCTTTCTCTGTTATCGCCATGGCATTGTGGAAGACAGAAACTTCGCTCTATGCCATGAATGTCGTTTCGGGGCTCGCACAGAGTTTGGCAGGTGTGACCATGTCACCCTTCCTCATGGAAAATAGCGACGAGAAAGAACGCACCTACCTCTTCAGCTTCGGTCAGGGACTTCAAATGACGATGGCATCCGTCGGCAACTGGATCGGCGGTTACCTCCCCACCTGGATCGGACAGACCCAAGATGTATCTGCTACGAGCAGCATTGCGTATGGCAATTCCATCCTCATTGCAGGCATTGGAGCTGCCCTCGCCGTCCTGCCGTTGCTGTTCATCAAGTCGCCGAATATTTCACGCAGTCAGCGCGCGGTATTTGCACCCTTTCAATATGCGGCAAAGAATCCCGGTCTGCTGACAAAGCTTGTCTTACCGATGCTGCTCACTTCGCTGGGAGCCGGTCTCATCATGCCCTTTATGAACGTCTTCTTCCGCGTCGTTCATAACCAACCGGATCCTGTCATTGGTACTCTTTTCGCTTGGGGTTCATTGGCAATGGGCATTGGTCTGCTCATTGCACCACCCCTCGCGGACCGCACTGGCAAAATCCAACTCGTGGTCATTACACAGGCGCTTTCAATTCCATTCCTCATCCTGCTTGGCTTCTCCCCCATCTTTTGGGTTGGCGCTGCCAGTTACTACATTCGTCTCGCGCTCATGAACATGAGCAGCCCGGTGTACCAGACTTTCGTCATGGAACATGTCGAACCGTCGGGGCGGGCAACGGTGGCTAGTCTCACCAGCATGGCATGGAACTTCGGCTGGGCGTTCAGCCCCACCATCAGCGGATGGCTGCAAGTGAAGTACGGGTTTGGTCCCGCATTCATGGGGACTATTACGCTCTACACCATTTCTGTCATCATGTATTGGGCGTTCTTCTGGCGACGAACGATCGAACCGGTCCAAGCCCCAGCCGCAGCGGACTAATCTTCTGCAAACAGTGCGCCCCGAATGGTCATCATTCGGGGCGTTTTTATTTCAAGACCAACCTTCTTTTTTTAGAAATTCCAGAAAGGCTTCCACCACTTTCGGGTCAAATTGATGACCCGCCTCTTTTCGGATGTAATCCAATGTCTTTTCTGGAGACCAAGCCGAACGGTAGGGACGATCCGAGGTCAATGCATCCCAAACATCTACCACAGAGAAAATACGTGCCTCAAGCGGAATCTGTTCCTCTTTCAATCCACGTGGATAGCCGCTACCATCCCATTTTTCATGATGGCAATAAGGAATCACCAGCGCCTTCTGAAGGTAATGAATGGGAGCCAGCATTTCATATGCAAAGATGGGGTGATTGCGTATCACTCTCCAATCGTCATCGTTAAGCGGAATAGGTTTATGAAGAATGCCATCAGGAACGCCGATCTTACCGACATCGTGCAACAACGAACCCCAACGAATGTGCTTTAGATCCTCGTTAGCAAGCCCGAAATGAGAAGCAAGTTTCAAAGTCTTTTCAGTTACGCGTTGTGTATGTCCTTCTGTTTCCTTGTCTCGTAGATCCATCGCCCGCGACCAGCCTTCAATGGTGGCATCATACGCCAACGACAATTCAAGGTTGGAATTTTCAAGGTGCTCGAACATTTGGATGTCGTCAATGGCAATGGCGGCTTGTGTTGCGAGTGTCTCCAAAAAGTTTAGCCAATCTGCATCTGGTTCAATGGGTTGGCGATTAAATAATTCCAGCACGCCTTTTACTTTACCCTTGGCGCTCAAGGGGACGGCAAAATATGCCAAAAAGCCTTCACTGTCCAGCATGTTTTTTCGAATGAAAGGCTCTTCAGATTTTCGAATATCAGGAATATAAACCAGGCGTTTATTCAGAAGCACCCGTCCGACATGCCCGGCTCCAATTGGAATTGACATTCCCAGAACACTGGTCTTTCGAAAGCCAGACGCTGCTTCACATTTCAATTCATTGAGCTGTGGGTTGAAGATCAAGATATCTGCCGCATCCACATCCAATTGATCGATGACCTGCATAAGCACCGTATTGAGACTCAGTCGCATGTCAAAACTGGAAGTGATGGCAAGATCAATATTTTTCAAGGCCGTCAAACGCTCAAGCTGGACGCGGGTCTGTTCTTCCGCTTTCTTCAGTTCAGTAATATCAATGACCGATGTGATGAAGTAAAGAGGCTGCCCATGTTCGTCCCTTCGCAATGCGGTGCTGAGAACAGTCCAAACAATACTGCCATTCTTGTGAATGAAGCGCTTCGTTAAACGGGCTGAGTCCTTCTCCCCTGCCAGTATAGATAACACCTCTCTCTCATTCAGCGCAATATCTTCGGGATGTGTAAATTCACGCCAATTCTTACCTCGCAATTCTTCGCAGGTATAGCCGAGTATCTCGCACAAAGAACGGTTCGGGCTTAACTCCCCTTTCAGAGTTGTGATCGAATTGCCGATAACGGAATAGTCGAAAATATATTTGAATTTATCCTCACTCTCGCGCAATTCTTTTTCTGCTTCCTTACGGTCGGTAATATCACGATTGACCGCAACAAACCCTATGACATTGCCGGAAAGATCCTTTACAGCAGAGACAAGCGCTTGAACAGGGAATCTCTCTCCATTGCGGCGGGTGTGGATGACCTCTCCGCTCCATGCACCTTTCGCGTTAATATCTTTAATGATCTCAGCGCGTTCATCAAAGGGATATTCAGGCTGGGCAAGCTCTGCCATGGTCTTGCCCAACACTTCTTCCTCTTCCCATCCGTACATTTTTTTCGCTGCTGCATTCCAACTAATGATCTTGTAGTGAAGATCGGTCGCAATGACAGCATCCATCATGCTGGCAAGCAAATTCGACTGGAAATGCAGCGCCTCTTCGGCACGTCTGCGCTCACGGACATCGCGAACGACACCGAGAAGATTCCCGTTCTCCATTCTCTTCCCGCCGATCTCCACCGGAAGCAGATCTCCATCTTTCATCTTTAGCATTCTATCCACGATATATGGTTTTCCGCTTGCCGCTGCAAGGATCGTCTTTTCAAGTTTTTCACGCTCACCATCCGCGATCAGGTCGTGCAAGGTCATGTTCAAAATTTCGTCTTTTGTATATCCCAGCATCCTGCATCCGCTTGGATTGACATCAATATATCGCCCAGTCTGATCTGCAATGAAAATTCCATCGGCTGCCTGTTCGACCAATGTACGATATCGTTCTTCGCTGATATGCAAGGCATCTTCCGCAGCCTTATGCTGGGTAATATCTGTAAATGTGGTCACAACCCCATGGATCTTTTTTTCGGCATCCAGAACAAGTTCTGAGTTGATCGAGATCCAAGAAAGGCTGCCATCCGGTTTATGGACCCCCATAATGACATTGCGCTGAGGACGTTTCGTTTGCAAGGTCATCATTGCCGGGTGGTTCTCTCCTGGGAATGGTGAACCGTCTTCATGAATGGCATACCAACGCGGGTCTGTGGACGTACGTCCCATCAACTGGTCATGCGTCAACCCCAGCACGCGTTCGGCGCTTGGGTTGGCGGCTTCGATGCTGCCATCCTCGCCTTGAAAGACCACTCCTTCAGACATGGCAGTCACAATGGAACGATAGCGCTCTTCGCTGACACGTAATGCATCTCCCGCCATTTTTTGCGCAGTAATATCGCGAACCATCCCAACCCGATACAATGGCTTGCCCTCTGCATCCAAAATAACGCGGATATTATCCTGAAGCCAGCGATATTCCCCATCACGGTGGAGAAAGCGATATTCCAACTGATGGTAAACCTCTGGGTTATTTTCGGCGTTCTTAAGAGTCTGTTCCACCCTGTCGAGATCATCGGGGTGCATTCGTTCAAGGACTCTTTCAATGGGCATACTGATCATTTCTTCGGCAGTAATGCCAGAAATGTTATAAAAGCTCGGGCTGATAAAATCATAGCGATCTGTCTGCAAACTGCGTTGATAGATGGCATCCTGCGAAACTTCAAGGATGGTACTGATACGCTCATCCTTTTCCCGCAGTTCCGTTTCCCGCAATCGTTCGGCAGCCCGCAGTTCAGACATGCGCAAAGCATGTGAGATGGCATGCGGCAAGTGCTCCAGTTTATTTCTGAGAACATAATCTGCGGCGCCACTGGTCAATGCCTGAATAACAACTTCCTCGCCAGGCGAATCAGAAACAAAAATAAAGGGAAGGTCGATTCCTATCTCACGCGTCCAATTCAATGCTGTCAGACCATCAAAATGTTGGAAGCGATAATTAGATAAAATCAAATCGTATCCCCCGTTCAGCAGCGCTGACTCAAAATCAGCCTGTGTAGTGACCCGTGTCACATCCACAGACAAACCGGCATTTTTCAGCACAGTTTGGATGGGAGCACTGTCAAACTCGTCATCCAAATATAAGATCTTGCATATAGTTTCCATGAAGACAATTTTCCAATAACCATAGTTTGAATTATAGAAATCATATATACTGAGATCATAAAGCCTGTAAAAATTATACGGTTAATCCATATAAAAACACAGTTCGATTTGTAACAAAGAATGCGGTCAAATATTACCAATGTTGTATAGGTTCTTATAGGTAAATTTCTTTATGACTGAAAAAACTCCGGATATTCTCATCATCGGCGGCGGACCCAGCGGACTTTCCACCGCGCTGCATCTTGCAAAATATGCCCCGCATCTGACTCATCGCATCCTGATCCTCGAAAAGGAACATTATCCACGCCTGAAGCTTTGTGCGGGCGGCTTGGTCATCGACGCAGAACGGATCCTCGAAAACCTTGGCTTGGATGCGAGTGAAGTTCCACATGTGGATTCAGATTCCATTCGCTTCGATTTCGCCGGTAAAGGGCTGAGTATCCGCATGCCCAAACGGCGCGCCATTCGCGTCATCCGCCGAGACGAGTTCGATCACTGGTTAGCTCGGAAAACAGAAAACAGAGGAATAGAGATCAAGCAAGGTGTGACAGTCAGGAACATTGTCCCTGATGAAAATGGGGTCACGGTTGAAACCGATCAAGGAAATTTTCGTGCTGCCATCGTCGTTGGTGCCGATGGTTCGAATGGAATTACCCGCCGCACCATCTTCCCGAACGACCCAGTTTACACGGCGAGGGTTTTGGAAGTATTAACCCCGACACCTACTTCCTACCACTCAGCAGGAGAACGAGAAAGCATTGCTTTCTTTGACTTCTTTGCCATCCCCGATAACATCGCTGGTTATGTTTGGGACTTTCCCACCCAAGTTCAAGGTACGGAGATGCGATGCTGGGGCGTCTATGATACAAATCTTCTCGCAGACCAGAAACGCCCGGCGTTGAAACAACCTCTCGCTGAAGAAATGTTGCGGCAAGGCTTCGACCTCAACCAGTATGAGCTCAAGGGACATCCCATCCGCTGGTATAGCCCTGAAAATAAAGCATCTATTCCAAGGGTGCTGCTCGTCGGTGATGCCGTAGGTGCCGATGCAATTTTCGGCGAAGGCATTAGTATGGCATTGGGATATGGTAATATTGCAGCGCGGGAGATTGTAGAGTCGTTTCAGCGTAACGAATTTTCATTTCGCAGATACAAGCGTCGGTTAGAAAGAAGCGGGCTTGGTCAAACGTTATTCGCACGCTGGCTAATTGCGCAGATCATTTACACACTTAAGTGGCGATGGTTCCAGATCCTGCTCTGGCGCATTCTCAAACCAGTCGTTTTGATCGTTGCATGGACATTCGTATTGAATTGGAGCAAAAAAGATCTCCAACATTGAACAGAAAGTAAGCAGCACATGGGCACCGCAGACCTTCACATCCACTCCATCTACTCCAATGATGCAACCACTACCGTGCGAGCCATTCTCAAACAAGCCGCAGATGTTGGGCTTGATATTATTGCCGTAACCGACCACGATGAAATTCGCGGCGCGTTCGAAGCGCAGCAAATGGCGCCGAAATACGGCATCGAAGTCATTCCCGGCGCAGAAGTCAGCACCAAAGATGGGCATCTGGTTGCATTGTTCATCAAAACCCTGCCGCCTGCAGGAATGTCGATCATTGATACGCTTTTGCATATTGGCGAACAAGGCGGCATTGCCATTGCGCCTCACCCATTCAACAACCTGCCCAACAGCCTTACCCTGGAAGCAGTGCTTGGCGCGTTGCATCATCCAACAGCGAAGGATTCGTTGAAAGGGATGGAAACCTACAACTTTGGCACACATAGTTTTGATAAAGTTGCCCGCAAGCTCTCGGTCTTTCTCCCCTTTGCAAAGGTTGCCTCCAGTGATGCGCACATCTATTGGGCGATCGGTGCCGGGCGTACTGAATTTTCTGGTAGAACTGCACAAGACCTGCGCCGCGCTTTGGAAAATAACACCACCGTTCCCGTCCATTACGAAGGCGAATCTTCTGCCCGGGCGCTATTGAGTTGGGCGCGCCGCATCACCATGCGAAGGTTTGGCTATGCTTCAGATACCAGCTCGCTCTCATCTCCCATCAACACAAGACAATTAACCGACTCAATGGTTCGGAAGCTCAGAAAAAAACAGGACAGTGTGTAACTGTCCTGTTTTTATGATCTGACTTTTTTGAGGAACCCGGGGGTATTCAATTCTCTTTCCAATAGATACGTGAAATAGCCCTGCATCAAAACCTCCGCCTCTTTCTGGACCTCGAGGCTGGGTCTTGCTTTCGAGGCTTCTTTGTAGCTTGAGCGTTGGAAGTGGCGCAAATATTTGAGCATCTCTAAAGAGATAGACTTCAGGTTGGGGATCCCCTCCCCACACCGCGGACAGATCACACCACCCGCTGTAAACGAGAAGAACTGATCTTCGGGTAATATCTCTCGAGAACAATTCGCGCATTGAAATAATTGCGGGCGAAACCCAACCGCATCCAAGAATCGCATTTCATAATAGCGGACGGGAAGCCAGGCATCTTCCTCTTTCTCCAAACGGTCAAGAGTTTCTGTTAGAAGCCTGAAAATGGAAGGATTTGCACCTTCATCTTCATACGAGAAACGCAGCAATAACTCCACCACATAAGCCGCATAGCCGGTTTTGACCAGGTTATCATGCAGAGGCAAATAGGCATTGATCGTTTCCACCTGCGTGATGATGAGCAAATCTCGCCCTTTGGCTAACTGAACTGTGATGTGTGTAAACGGCTGTAAATGTCCCGCCTTGCGCGAGGTGACCTTCCGCGCTCCCTTGGCAAGTGCACGCACCATGCCCTGTTCACGGGTATAAAGCGTGAGAATACGGTCAGCTTCACCCCAATCAGCATGACGAAGCACAACAGCAGAGGCACGGAAAGAGCGGAAGTCAGTCATTAAGAAAATGGGGAATAGCGAGTTATCGCTATTCCCCAGAGAGTTTAATTATCCGTCACCAGATGTTTGGGAGTAAAAGCTTCAGGCAAGAGCCCATGGACGGTGGTTTCATGCACTAATTCGCCTTGTCCATTGCCGAACAGAACAACAGTGTCCAAACCGAATTCTGCCATCACCTGTCTGCAACCGCCGCAGGGAGAACCGCCATTGTTGGTGACCACTGCGATCACTTCAAAATCAGTCTCACCTTCAGAAACTGCTTTGAAAATGGCGACTCGCTCGGCACACATGGTTTGCGGGTAAGCCGCATTTTCAATATTGACACCAGTGTACAATCGTCCGCTCTTGGTCCGCAGTGCCGCTCCAACGGGATAATTTGAATAGGGAACATATGCCCGACGGCGTGCTTCATTTGCCAGATCGATCAGTGATTTTTTCTCTTCATTTGTTATATTCATGTTGAACCTGTTTTACTTCTTTTTGGGTTTTCGTTCCAATTTACGAATTGCGCGGGCAGGCATACCCACCACTAACGTATCATCAGGAACGTTCTTCGTAACAATAGCACCCGCCCCTGTGCGTGCTCCATCTCCAAGTTTTACCGGAGCCACCAGCATCGTATCAGACCCAATGAACACATCTTCGCCGATCTCGGTTGCGTGTTTCTTTTCACCATCGTAATTACAAGTGATCGTCCCTGCGCCAATGTTCGTATTGGAACCGATCTGAGCATTGCCGATGTAAGAGAAATGTCCCATCTTCACGCCGTCTGCAAGGTATGAATCTTTCACCTCGCCAAAATTGCCCATGTGAACATGATTGCCCAAATGCGCTCCTTTGCGCAAACGTGCAAACGGACCCATATCCACATCATCTTCGAGAAGCGCACCTTCAAGATCGGAGGCTAGAATCTTGCAGCCATTCCCTACTTTCGAATTGCGAATGATGGTGTTGGGTCCGATCACATTGCCTTCACCGATCTCCGTCTTTCCGAACAAATATGTATTCGGCATGATGACCGTATCTTTGCCGATCACAACATCCGCCTCGATGTATGCAGAGGCGGGGTCGATCATGGTCACGCCATTCAACATGTGCATCTGATTGATGCGTCTGCGCATGGCAACTTCTACTTCAGAGAGATGCACACGCGTATTCACACCGATGGTCTCTTCGAGGTCGTCCATCACAGTAGCATGAACCGACAAGCCATCCTTGACTGCCAGTTCAACTGTGTCCGTTAGATAATATTCACCCTTTTTGGGATTCTTTGGGATGCGAGGTAAAGCATCCCACAACCAATTGGCGTCGAAACAGTAACCACCCACGTTCAATTCTTTGACCTGTAACTGGTCGGGCGTTGCGACATATTCCTCTACGATGGCAGTTACCGTTCCATCTTCCTTGCGGATGATACGTCCAAACCCGCGCGGGTCATCTGCCACCACGGTCAATAACGAGATGGGTCCTTTATTCTGTTTCTGAGTTTCTACCAACTTCTGTAACGTTTCCCCGCGAAGTAAAGGCATATCGGCATAGCAAACAACTACGAGGTCCGTTTTGCCCCGCAAGAGAGACGCTGCCTGCATTACAGCATGACCAGTCCCCAACTGCGGTTCTTGCAAGACAGTTTGAGCAGAGTCACCGAGATATTCGGTCACTTTTTCTGCGCCATGACCCACCACCACCACCGGTTTTTCCGTCGTCGATTTTTGGATAGCCTGCAAGGCATGCCAGATCATTGGCTTACCTGCCACTGGGTGCAACACTTTTGGCAATGAGGATTTCATGCGTGTGCCCTGCCCGGCGGCAAGAAGAACAGCGGTTATCTTCATATATTCACCTCAGATGAAAACAGGATTTGTGCGGTGTGACGTGCTCCGCGACAAATCCCGTTTTGAGAAAATTGTCCGCGTAATGCGGACATGTCTGGCTGGGGCACCTGGATTCGAACCAAGATCCACAGCTCCAAAGGCTGGTGTGCTGCCATTGCACCATGCCCCAGTGCGGGCAAAATTGTATCACAATTTTAATGCTCGCCGGGAATTAGCCCCATTTTTTTGGCTTCTTCAAGCGAAATAACTTCAGGGTTTGTAGATTTCTTCCCAAGATCCTGTGCTGCCGATTCCCAAAAGTCATCTGCTTTTTCGCCGGATGCCTGGTTAAGAAGAGCTTCGATCTCCGGCGCAGGAGTAACCTTGGCTAACTGGTCTGTATTTTTCTTAGGCGGTGCAGCCGCTGGGGGCACAGCAAGCGGGGCTGTTTTGAATTTCAATTGTCCGGTCACACCCATGGAAGCAAGCGCTTTTTCAACCTGTCCACGCAGAGCCATCAATCCACGAACTGTTTCGAGGATCTGTTCTTCTTTCGCCAAATCTTTTCCAGCGACGAGCAAGGCATAGAGTGGGGTCACTGGTATGAACAGCAAGTCATGGTCTCCCCCACTAAACACATGATACGACTCGATCGATGTTTGATGATTGGTTTTCGCAACCTTCAAACTGGTACCATGGATCGCCATCAACGTAGAGATGAGGGATACTTCCATGCTGGGATCGCGTAAATTACCGGTACGGGCGTTGATCAATCCGCGATCGTTAAGTAGAAAGACCGCATCTGCATTGAAATCCTGCCGGAAGTTTGCGAGCAGGTCTGAAAGTTTGGTCTGTTGTGGTTCACTGCCAACAGCCTCTGCCTCAGATGTAAGTTCTGGCGGGAAGATGGTTTGAACCAGCCCCAGCCCACGTTCAACCGAGTCGAGAAAATCTGCCATGGGAATGGGCTTATCGAAGATGCCAAACGCCCCGCTGTTGAGCATTTCATCGCGCATCTTTCGGTCGGTCATACCGGTGATGAAGATCACCTTCACTTCCGCGTGGCGGGCACGGACTTTGTGCATCAACTCCACGCCGCTCATGCCGGGCAATTTGTAATCGGTGATGAGCAGGTCGATCTTATGGCGCGAAGACTCCAGCATCGCCTCTTCACCCGATTGGGCTTCATAGATCTGGATATCTTTATTTTTGAGAGTCTCCAATGTGGAACGCAAAAGTCGTAGAATATCTCGTTGATCGTCCACAAGCAAAACATTTCGAATCATGCCAACCTGCTTTTTAGAGAATTGGTGAAGATTTTTCGTTCAATAATGTATTCAGATTATAGCAAAGATGGGTTTTGGGCTCCCCATCAGTTTTGACAGGTTTCGCCGACCCCAAAAGCTTCAATATTCCAGAGCGGATTGGCAGTTGGGTCAAGGTCGAAGCCGCAAAGATCGGGGCGGGCAGCAGCGATCTGCAGACGCGAATACAGAGGGATGGCCGGCAATTGTTCTGCCATGATGATCTGGGTCTGGCGGTAAGAGGATAGATAAGACGCGTCTTCACGAAGGGAAGATTGGGCCGCCTGACAGGCAGTATCATATTCTTCATTGCTGAAACCGGTCACATTGGTGCCAGCCCATGAATTGGCTTCATTCGGAATCGAGTTGGTGCTGAACCAGTTGCATGGTGGTTCGATACCATCCACACCGAGGGCATATTCCGCCAGATCAAACTGACGCCCAAAGAGAGGTCCAATGGGACCGGGCTCATAGAGGTCGTTCGGCGAAACGAATTCGACATTGAGCCCAATGCCACATTCTGCAAGTGAACGTTCCATGATCGCTGCGACTTGTCTGCGTTGGGCAGTGGATGTGGTTTGATAATTCAAAATGAGCCGAGTGTTATATGCCACCTCTTGCGTGTTGATGGCTTGGCGCGGTGTGGAAGGATCTTTATCTTGATCCAACCAGCCAGCTTGTTCCAACAACGAGATGCCAATTTCTGGGTCGTATGGGATGGCGGTCAGGTTGGTATCCAAGGCTGGGTGCCCGGTAGGCAAATAACTGGTTGGAACGGTCGTCAAACCAAAAAGGACGGACGAAGAGATGGTTTGACGGTCGAGACAGTAAGCGATCGCCTGTCGTGTGTATGTATCAACAAAAAAGTTTTGACGGTCTCTTGTTACGTCATAGCCGTTGTCGTAAGAAGCTGGGTTGATACCGATTCCAAGCCATTCCATGCTCATGCCTGTGATCACAAACATCTGCGCTTGCCCTGAGGTTTGCATTTCTTGCAGCAAGCCTACATGGTCTTCAAGGTTGATAGTAGGGTCGATCAAGTCACAGCGACCTGCGATCAATTCGGACAGAGCCAGGTCTGGGTCCGAAATGAAGCGGAACTGGATAGTGTCCAGTTTTGGATAGCCATCGCGAGTCCGATAGTAATAGGGGTTCTTTTCCAGCGTGATCCTTTCGCCGGGAAGCCATTCTTGAATGAGGTAGGGTCCCCAACCGATTGGCGTACGGGAAGAAACATCAACGGTTGGTAATTGGTCAGCAGGGAATTCGCCCCAGGAATGTTTTGGCGCGGGCTGCCAGAAGTTCATGAAATAGGTCGGGTCGATAAAGCCAGGGATGCCAAACCACTGTAAGGTTTTCTCATCGGCGGCTTCATAAGTTTGAGTGCGATCAAGGAGATATGGATTGATCTTTGCGCCGCTTTGCAATTCAAAGGAATAGATCGAGTCGTCTGCAGTGAGCGGAGTGCCATCAGACCATGTCAGATCGGGGCGCATGCGGAAGGTGACGATCATTTGGTCCATCTCAAGCGAGGATGTACCATCGTAAGTGACGGCGCAATCATCGCTGCGACAACCTGCCGGGCGAACGCGCACACCCTTGGCGAATTGAATAAGAGTCCCATTAGCACCTTGCACTGTATCCCCATCTTTTATCTTTACTTTTACGATCTGCGCATCTCCATTTTCAATGGATGGGAGTTGGGTCAGGATGACAGGTTGATATTCGTAACCGATGCTATCGATCGGTCCATCATAAATGGCAGTTAACACACTTTGCGCCGCATCGTTCAAATCACCAAATGGATAGAGGCTGTTAGGCTCCTGTCCTAAACAAACGGTGAGGTTTGTTGATGAAGAAGACTGCGGAGTTGGAGTAACTTCCGCGGGTGGTTCCGTGGGAGCTGGGGTTTCTGTTTGCGCAGGTGTGCTTAGACAAGCAGGGATAACGATAAGAACTAAAATCAGCAAAAATGGGAGGGCGTTTTTTTTCATGAGTTCCTGCCTGTATGGATTATCAATATTGAATAATTATAACCATTATCCCCCACCATAAAAAAGAGACCGCGTGCCGCGGTCTCTTTGCAATTTACTCTGCCAACCAACAAGCCACCCAGTGACCTGGACGGGCTTCTTTGAAAACCGGTTCTTCCTGTGCGCACTGGCTCACTGCGATCGGACAGCGAGTGTGGAAGCGGCAACCCTTTGGCGGGTTGAGCGGGCTGGGCACATCACCTTTGAGGATGGTGCGTTCACGCTTCGTATTAGGATGTGAAACCGGGATCGCAGAAAGAAGCGCCTTGGTGTATGGATGCAACGGTTCACGATACAACGAATCGCGGTCAGTCAACTCGACCATTTTGCCGAGGTACATCACTGCCACACGGTCTGAGATATGTTCAACAACGCTCAAGTTGTGCGCGATGAACAAATATGTGAGACCGAATTCTTCCTGAAGGTCTTTGAGGATGTTCAATACTTGCGATTGGATGGATACGTCCAAAGCAGAGACCGGTTCATCACAAACGATGAACTTGGGATTCAATGCCAAAGCGCGGGCAATGCCGATACGTTGACGCTGTCCGCCTGAGAATTCGTGTGGGTAGCGGCGGGCATGGTACTCTTCCAAACCCACTTTCTTGAGCATGTTGACGGCAATTTCCCACCGTTCTTTTGGCTGCCCAATATTGTGGATCTGCAACCCTTCCATGACCGATTCACCAATGGGCATACGTGGATTGAGTGAGGCGTAGGGATCTTGGAAGATGATCTGCATATCGCGGCGGAGAGGCTTCAACTCACGCTGATTCAGCTTGAGGACATTTTTTCCTTCAAAGCTGACCTCACCTGAAGTCGGTTCGATCAAACGCAAAAGAGTGCGCCCTACGGTTGTCTTTCCGCAGCCAGACTCTCCCACCATACCGAGGGTCTCCCCTTTTTTGACGGCAAAACTGACTTTATCAACTGCTTGAACCCACCCCGTCACTCGTTGAAACAACCCTGCACGGACAGGGAAGTATTTCACCAAATTATTTACCACCAACAGTTCTGGTTGTTCCTGCTTATTCATCTTGTTCATGAGTGCGTGAATTCCTTTTATTTTCCAGACTTCAGTGGAGCGGTATGACCCTCAGCATCCTGATATAGCCAACAACGGACCTTGTGACCCTCGGAGACTTCGATCAAACCAGGGTGCTGTTCGGTACAAATAGAAAGATTGTGTTCGGTGCGAGCGCGGCAACGCGGAGCAAAACGGCAACCTTTGGGAAGGTTGATCAGGTTGGGCACGCTACCGGGGATGACGTCTAACCGGTCGCGGCGATCGCCGAGAACCGGGATGGAACCGATCAAGCCTTGGGTGTAAGGATGATGCGGTTTGTCAAAGATGTAGGCAACCGGAGATTCTTCAACGATCTCACCGGCATACATCACGACAACGCGGTTCGCCATTTCTGCAATCACGCCAAGATCATGGGTGATCAACATCAGAGCCGAGCCGAGTTGAGTACGCAAGTCACGCATCAGGTCGAGGATCTGAGCTTGAATGGTCACATCCAACGCTGTGGTGGGTTCATCCGCGATCAACAGATCGGGTACGCAGGCAAGCGCCATGGCGATCATGACACGCTGTGACATACCGCCAGAAAGTTCATGGGGGAACGCCTCTGCGCGTCTCTTGGGTTCGGGAATACCGACCTGCTTTAGAAGCTCAATTGCACGTTCACGCCCGGCTTCTTTACCGAAATCCTGATGAATGCTCAGCACTTCAGATATCTGATCGCCAGCGCGGAAGACAGGGTTCAATGCAGATTGGGGCTGCTGGAAGATCATCGAAATGCGATTACCACGAACCTTTCTCATTTCTTCTTCTGAAGCCGTAACAAGGTTCTTGCCATCGAAGTTGATCTCCCCTTCAACGATCTTTCCGGGAACACCGATGAGGCGCATGATAGAAAGAGATGTAACACTCTTCCCACAGCCAGATTCACCCACAATACCGAGAACTTCGCCGGGGTATATCGAGAAATCGACGCCATCCACAGCACGCACAACGCCGTCTTCGGTGTAAAAATACGTTTTTAGGTTTTTCACTTCAAGCAGTGGTTTTTTATCGCTCATCGAATGAACTCCCGAAATTTGGTTGGTGCATTATAACAAAGAAAAGAAGCCCACAATCGCCTTACGGCTTTTGCAGGCTTCTTCGTGTTCAAAGCAGGTGCCTAACGATATTTATCATCATCATCGTCGGAGCGTTTTCGTCTGGCGCGCCACATGGCAAACCCGGTAAAACCAAGAGCCATCCCCAACACAGACATTGTATAGGAAAGGAAGTTCAAGAAGAACGTCGACTCCCATACTTGGATCACCATAAGGAAAGGTGCGATGCATCCGAACAGCATCATCGCCACACCTATGACAACTAGGCGCTCGGGGTTTTCAATGTTCATTTGTATAACCAACAAGCCACGAGATGATCATCCGACGCGAGATCAGTAGGCTCTTCAACTTCACACAGATTATCGATCCGCTTCGGGCAGCGCGGGTGGAAGCGGCAGCCTGAAGGCGGATTAACCAAACTAGGCGGCTCACCCGGAGGAAGCTCACGATAGGTCAAAGCATTATCTGCATCTGGATCTGAGGTTGCATCCATCAACGCTGATGTATATGGATGTTTCGGGTTATGGACCAGTGAATTTACTGGAGCCTTTTCCACGACATTCCCAGCGTACATTACAAAAACGCGTTCCGAGAAATAACGAACCGTGGAAAGGTCGTGTGTGATGTAGATCACTGCCAGTTTGTATTTTTCCTGCAAACCGCGCAGGAGTTTGAGAATTTCCACGCGCACCGAAGCATCGAGCATGGACACGGGTTCATCTGCAACGACCAGTTTCGGCTCAAGGATGATCGCGCGGGCGATCACGACGCGCTGTTGCTGCCCACCGCTCATCATGTGCGGGAACTTGTGCAGAAAATCATCCACTGGGGTGAGTTTGACTTCTTCCATCACCTTGCGGACACGTCGTTCACGTTCGGCTGGGTCCTTGACGCCATTGATGATCAAAGGTTCTTCAAGGATGCGTTGGACGTTCATGAAGGGAGCCAAAGCACCGAATGGGTCCTGCTGGACATATCCGATCTTAGCGCGGTATTGGCGAAGCGCCTCACCCTCCAACGTACCGACATCCTGTTTGCCATCAAATGTAATCGAACCTTTGGTCGGTTTGTTTAATCCAAGAATGGTCTTCATCAAACTGGATTTACCACAACCGCTCTCCCCCACAATGGCGATGGTTTCACCATAATGGAGATCGAAGGTGACTCCGTCTACGGCTTTGACATATCCTGCATGCCCAAAGCCCAGGCGGCGAAGTTCGAACCAAACGTGCAAATCATTGATCGAGAGAAGCACATCTCTTTGTTTGTCTGTCATGTCTTGTAGACCTCGTTTTGAATTTTATCCCAACAAACTAGGATGTGTACAACCAACATTTGACCTGAATGCCATCCACGTTTGCAACGGGCGGCTCTTCAGAACACTTATCAAATCGTTTGGGGCAACGATCGGCAAAACGGCATCCCTTGGGCGGGTTCAAAAGGCTTGGGGGTTGTCCCGTAATGAATTCAGGCTCCGTGTTGGCGCGCAAACGCGGGACACTTGCCATCAACATGCGGGAGTAAGGATGCAGCGGCTCGGCAAAGAAACGATGCGCATCGCTGGTTTCCACGATCTGACCAGCATACATAACCGCTACACTATCCGCGAGTTCACTGGAGGTAGCGATATCGTGTGTGATGAGGATAAAGCTGATGCCCAACTCGCCTTTGAGACGTTTCAACACGTTGAAAATGCTGGCTTGAGTCAACACATCCAAGGCGGAAGTGGGTTCATCCAACAGGATCAAATTCGGAGATGTGACAAGCGCCATGGCGATCGCAACGCGTTGGCGCATACCACCGCTCAATTCGAACGGATAACGTGAGATGAAGTCTTCAGGAACACCCACGTGTTGGAACATCTTTTTGACCAGAGAAACAGCTTCCTGCTTGCTGACACCCAGGTGAATGATGGCAGGTTCTGCGACCTGATCACCAACACGGATGACGGGGTTCAAAGAGTTCATCGCCGCCTGCGGGACCATGGAAATGGAAGCCCAACGAATATTTTGGCGGAACTCTTCCTCATCCAATTGCATGACATCGTTCCCATCCAGATAAACACGCCCGGAGTACGAAACGACATTACGAGGAAGAAGGCGCAAAATGGCTTTGGCAAGCGAGCTCTTTCCACAGCCAGATTCACCCAACACAACAACTGCCTGATTGGCATTTAGAGAAAAGTTTACTCTATCCACCGCCTGAACAGCACCGCGTGTGGTTCCAAAGTGTAATACCAGATCCTCAATACGAAGAAGGTTATTGTTCTGTGCCATCTATATATCCCTTAATCTTGGATTGAAAATACGGTCAAGTGCAAAGCCCAACATTGCAAATCCCAACCCGGTTAACATCAACAACGCTGCAGGCTCCAACACCCAATAGTACAACCCACGATAAAGGGCGCCTTCTGCAAAGGCGTTTTCAATGATCTTCCCCCATGTTGGCAAAACAGGATCTCCCAACCCAAGGACTGCCAGTGAAGCTTCCAAAAACACGTAGGAAGGAACAGAGGAGACCAATGCGGGGATCAACAACGGGATCATACGAGGGATCAAATATGTGAAGATGATGCGTCTATCGGTCGTTCCATATGCACGGGCTGCCTCAATATAAGGCGAAACTTTCGACTGCATGAAAACGGCACGATAGGATTTGATCGCCCCGGTAAAGATACTTAGCAAAATGGTGACACCAAGGATGACCCAAATGCTGCGTGAGTAGAACGTCCCCACCATAATAAGAATGGCAAGGAATGGCAAAACAAGATTGATCTCGGTGATGCGTTGGATCAATTCATCTATCCAGCCGCCATACCAGGAACCGATCGCAGCGATGATCATGGTCAGAAGAGATGTACCCAATGCTGCAAGCAGACCAAATGTCAATGCAATGGGAGTACCCCAAAGCAGTGGCAACATCAGGTCACGGCGATAGTGATCGGTACCAGCCAACCCATACAATGTTCCATGTAATACGAATTCAGCATCAATATCTGAGTTCGGTTCAAACGTTACAGCAACGATTTCAAGTTGATAGGTTCCCTTGACGATCTCAGTGCTTTCACTTTTGGGTTCAACAAAGAGGGCTGTAAGGATGTCTTCCGTCTTCAGCCTTTTCATCAATTTTTGATCCTGCGAAACGCGGAAAGTCATCTCGCGGTCAACAGCAAAGTCACCGACACGGATCCTCTCACCTGAGGGTGTGATCCAGGCAACTGAAACAAATGGCAATTTCTCCTGGAAAGTGCCATCTAAGTAAAGGATCAATTCCTGAGGAGGCTCATCATATACATAATCAAACGAATGAGTGACGGTGATCGTAGCGGTGTCTTGTGCCCCCACCTCTACGGTCTTGTTCATACTGCCATCTTTTGTGCTAACAGCAAATGAAACAGGCTGTTTCACATCGCTGAAATAATTCGACCACGCAGGGGCAGCATATTTGGGATTCTGATACCACACATCTTCCCCACCGCGCCACAAACGGGTCGCTTCGTCGTAGGGAATGGTGATCAATGCATAGGCTGAAACAGCCAGCAAGAATAGGATCGTTACCAACCCAATGACTGCGGATGGGTAACGAACAAGTTCACGCATGGATTTTGATAAAGTGTTCATTGTTGTGCGTTATCTCCGCCGACCTTAACACGGGGGTCTACCAAAGCATAAACAAAGTCCAAGAGAAAGACCGTGATGCCCAATAAATATGCATAGATGATCGTAGAACCGACAATGACCGGCGTATCATACAAACCGATCGCCTGGAAGAGCGTACGACCAAGCCCTGGCCACTGGAACACAGTTTCTGTGATGGTGAAACCTGTCCACATACCGATGATCAACAACGCAAAATTGGTAATGATCGTGGGGAGAGTGGGGCGAAGGATATAACGGCGTTCAATATCACGTGAGGGCAAGCCCTTGGCGCGTGCCATTTCAACATAATCTTCACTTGAATAGATCAGGAAGAACGTACGCCAGTTATATACACTGAGGAAGAATGAACTAATAATGATGGACGAAGCAGGCAAGATCAAATGCTTCAGAACATTCATCGCATACCCAAACGATGTGGTGGGCGGGGGAGAATCCACTAAGCCGCCAAACGGCAAGACATGGAGAACCCCTGCAAAGATCAAGATAAGGAAAATACCGTAGAACCAGGGTGGCGCAGCAGATGTGGGTGACAAAGCAACGGTTAACTTATCAAAAAAGCTTCCGTATTTTCGGGAAAGACCCAATGCCAGGAACACGCTGCCGAAGAACAAGATCAGATCCGATATACCTGCAAGTAATAGGGTGGCAGGCAAACGTTCCAAAAGGATCAAACGGACCTGGCGCGAACCACTATCGCTGTTCATATTGATGGCACGGCCTAAATTCAAGGTCAAGCCATTAACCAGATAAGTGAAAGAGCGGTTAATAAAAGGCTTGTCCAAGCCCAAACGCCGCTCCTCGCTCGCGATCTTATCCTGAATCAACTTCTCACGTGCTTCAGAAGACAGTGCGCGATATGCTGGGTTGGCAAGGATGGATTGTGTGGTGTTATCACGAATCTCATTTCTCATGATGGTATCCACATAACCACCCATATTGGCGATCAGGATCGTTAAATAAATACCGATCACCACGGTTACAGCTAGGGTGAGTAACCGCACAAAGGCGTATCGCATAACTCGCCCTATCGTCGTATTGGCAAACGACTCTTTCTTTACTTGTCCACTTGTGGCTGTTATTGTTTCGGTAGCCATATCACACCTCAATTCATTCTTTGATAAGACCTGTTTGCAAGAAATAAAAAAGAGAAGGCTTGCATTATATTGGTCTTGTAGTACCTAAATAATCTTTCAAATAATTCCAAAAAATAAATTCAGTAAACAAATATTCAAATTTTAAAACGGATATTCCTCGTGATCAGGTCAATGAAGACTTCGTCATAAAAACCACCCTTCTTGCATTAGAGAATACACCGCTTATAGGTAAAACCAGGGGCAAGGTTTCCCTTGCCCCTGGCACTTTCAAAATCTACGTGTTACGGAGCGGCGACGAACTCAAGCGAGGAGAAGGCAGGAATGGCAGCCGGGTAAAGCACGACGGCAGCTTCGATCTTGCCTGCACCAGCCTGGATCTGGGCATCCGCAGGGATGGTGAGGGTGTATTCACCATCACCAGCTCCGGCAACACCTTCACCAACGTAGACGGTTTCGCCCTTGTCGTTGTAGACCAAGAACTTAACCTGTTTGATGTCGGCGGAAGGATAAGGATCACCAGCCTTGGTGGTCGCGGTCACAGTGAAGACAGTTTCTTCACCGATCTTAACCTGGGCAGGTCCATCCATCACGGCGTCAGCCAGAGGAGGATTGCTCCAAGCAGCCCAGCGATCGGAGAGATCGGGGAAGTCGGCGTTGTGCTTCACAAGAGCGGTCTTGGCGTTGAGATCCAAGGAGTCGAGGAAGTACGGACCAGTGGCGCTCCAGAAGTGGCCGTGAGCTTCGTACCAAGCCTTGAGGGCAGCGTACTTGGCGGTGGCTTCTTCAGCGGTGACGTAGGTGCCGAGGGTGGCAGCGTACGGAATGGTGTTTTCAGCGATCAAAGTGTCCAACGAACCATTCAAAGCTTCGAGGCTCGGACCACCAATGTAGTTGGTCCATTCAACAGCGTTGCGATCAGCCTTACCAGCACCGTAAGCGGTGAGGCCGGCAGCTTCAGCAGCATTACCCATGGAAATGGAAGCCCAGGAGGCTTCACCGAAACCGTACTGAGGCCACCAATCACCGATGGAGGCGATCAATTCAGCATCAGCAAAGAAGTTGTCGGTGTAGGTTTCGATCACGAGCGGATCGGTCGAAACGATCTTCACACCCTTGAGAGTGACCTTGCTGGCTTCGTAGTTCGGCACTGCATCTTCGTCGAAGATGGCGCTTTCAGCCTTGGCGGGATCATGGAACATGATCATGCGCATGACAAAGTCACCAACAGAGAGGTTGCTACCATCATGCCACTTGGTCTCAAAGACGTTAGCAGGATAGGTCATGACGATCTTAGCTTTAGCAGTCACGCCTTCACCAGCGGGGATGAAGGTCTGACCAGCAGCATCCCAGTCAACCCACGCATCGGCGGGGACTTCGATGGCGTCAGCAGTATTGAGGGTCACCCAGTCGGTGTTGGTACCAACGGGCAAACCGGTCTGAACGGTCACTTCGGCGCTTTCAGCGCGGAGCGGCCAAGTGAGACCAGTGTACGGATCGAACATCAAGCTGCCGCTTTCGCCGAAGCTCTGAACGAAACCATCCCAAACCCAGTTGGAGCCGTTAACGGGATTCCAGGGGTCAGTGAACAGTTCGTTGGTGCCGACCTTCATTTGGCCGCCTTCTGCATCCTTGAAGCGCAGGTTGTAAGGAGGCATCTGAGCAGCTTCAACACCGGAGCCGAGGTCGTAGGTCACTTCAACATTACAGTTGAAAGGAGCATAGACCTGCTGGTCGATGATCCAGACCTGGAGGGAGTCCTGCATGGAAAGCGGGAGGGCTTCCAAGATCAGGTCGCGGCGTTCTTCGAGGGTCGCGAAATCACCATTAGCAAGGCGATCACCAACTTCGATGAAGGCAGGATCAGACTGATTTTCGGTGAACAGCGGAATACCCTGCGCGCTGGAGGGCAGGTACATTTCCTGGAAGGATTCCTTCTCATCGCGGTCGAGACCAGAGGAGAGCCAACCAGCGGTGTAAAGGTGCCACTGGCCTTCCTTAGGATCAGAACCGATCCAGATCGGGGAAGCTTCAGAGGACTTGCGGTATTGGCGATCAACAGTAAAGCCAAGCGCTTCGAGCTGATCGGAGAAGTAATCACCGATCTTCAAGCGGGTGCCATCACCATCGTTGCGGATGAGGAAGGCGAGAACGATCGGTTCGCCATTGAAAGCCCACTTGCCATCCACGAGTTCAGCGCCCATGGCAGGCATTTCGGCATCAACAACAGCCTTGGCCTGTTCGAGGTTGTAAGCGTAGTAGGTTTCGAGACCACGAGCCTCTTCGATCACATTGGTGTAATCAACCAACTGGGTCGCGAGGGAGAAGAACTTGGGCAGGGAGCCGCCGCCGTAGATTTCCTGGTTGATGTAATCGCGGTCAATCGCCCAGTTCATCGCTTCGCGGATCTTGAGGTTGCTGAACGGATTCAGTTTGGCGGTATCAGTGAAGACAGCCGGGTTGAAGAGGATGTCATAGTAACCACCATAGGACTGAGCGTAACAAACGCCAGCGTCCTTGATTTCCTGAACGCGGTCAGAAGCCACACCACGGGTGTAGATATCAATCGCACCAGCGGTGATCTGGGTCACAGCCTGATCGGAGGACACAGATGAGAAGGCAACTTCATCCAACCAACCACCCTTGCGGGTTGTGGGTTCAGGGGTCGGTTCTGCAGGGGCAGCTTCAGTCGCCGCAGGCGCAGCTTCTTCAGTCGCAGCAGGTTCAGCCGCTTCGGTTGCAGCAGGAGCACCACAGGCCGCAAGGACCATGCTGGCGATCACGAGCAAACCAAGCAAAGCAAACATTCGGTTTCGTAACATTTGTTTTCTCCTCCAAGAAGAAAATTTTGGGGTTTATCGTACAGAAACAACACGAACACACGTTACGTTTATATTCTTACCGCATCACCTCCTTCTATATTATGTCTAAGAGGCTGTTACAAATTTAACAAAGAAGCAAACCGAATTATACCTAATTCCTTAGGCGAGTCAACGGGGGCATTATAGAGGCGGCCTGTATAGTCACATTTTATACCGAAACCACCCTATAAGAGAATAAAAAATCACCCTACTGGAGGACTGTTTTTTCAAAGGAAATTAGAAATGGACCCCGATTTTGATGACAGATTCATGACATCTAATTCGCGCCTCAACCCGACCCGAAAACTGGTCCTCCCCATCAACCTTCCCCCTCCCTTCAACCT
>Ga0209066_10001995_pt1 | contig 25813 bp, 26 predicted proteins | sample All_14_2_FD_187198 | JGI IMG/M metagenome (GOLD analysis project Ga0209066, IMG submission 187198) | Freshwater microbial communities in response to fracking from Pennsylvania, USA - Allegheny Zone_MetaG_DW_15 (SPAdes) (version 2) ... | reverse complement strand
ATGAAGTTGGTTGAACCATGAGTACATGCCTCAACCGGGGGCGCCTCCGGCGGCCTGGCAGGGGCCCAAAGATAACGAAGTAGTTGATTCATTACCCCGCCTCACACACAGAAATCCTGACACCCCCGTGATGTCTTCGATTTGATCGTTCGGTGGCACTCGGAGAACGTCGTTTTCTACAAGGGCTGGGCCAGCAATGACCGTCATCGCACTTGTGGGATGCGGCTCAAGAAGACGCGGTTCGTGATTCCGGGAAACACCAGCTACGCGGGCTCGAAGTCGTTGAGCTACGACGCTGAAAGGCGTCTCGCTGATTTCGACCGTGTGCTGGCGATGCTGGATGGAAAGGAGGAGCCGGAGTTCGGTCTTGTGGCCGCGTTCCGTACCCGCATGAGTGACTTGCTGGCCGGAGAACGGGTTTCGAGTTCTTACCTGGATGTCAGATATTTTCCAGGGGCCGGGACCATCCATTTCTTCCCGAAATCTCAGACTCTGATGGACAAACTCAACCGGCTTGTTGGTGAGCACCGTCAGTGGCTTCCACCCCAGACGGAGCACGTGTCTGAGGACTTTGTGAAGCAGTTCAGCGATGCGGATCGCTTCGACAAGCAGGTTCGTGAGGAGTTGACTCGGGCTCGAAGCGGTTCTATTGGCAACTTCAGCTCTGATGATCCCTTGCGGAATGTCTTCAGCTCTGATGAATCGCAGAAGGCTCACGAGGCCATCTACGACGCATTGACGACCGCGCATGCTGCACACGGCATCTCAGTTGACTACCAACTGCAGTACAAGCAGGACGCACAGGGGCTGCAGCTCTTGATCGCAGCCTGATCGACCCAACCCAGACAGCCCTCCTCGTGAGGGCTGTTTTCCTTTGTGAAGGCTCAGACATATCCCAGGTAGTCATCGGCCCCCCGCCGATTTCACAACCGAAACTGGAGATCTTCCTATGAAACAGTCCGACAGCATCGCCAACCTGGCCAAAGGCTTGATCCAAGCGCAGAAGGCTATACAGGCTTCTGTGGCCAAGAACGCGACCAACGCCACATTCGGCAGCGATTACGCTGATCTGGGGGCTGTCATTGAGGCGATCAAAACTCACCTCAATGGAGCCGGGATCGCAGTGCTGCAATCTCCAACGCTACCGGACAAGCAGGGCAATGTCTGCCTGACGACTCGCCTTGTCCATGAGACTGGTGAGTGGATGGAAGACACCTGCTCCACGCCGATGGCCTACCTTGACCCTCAAGGTTTCGGCAGCGCAGTCAGCTACTTGCGTCGGTATGCCCTCACAGCAATGATGGGGCTCTACCAAGCGGAATCTGACGATGACGGCTCTGCGGCCACCGGCAGCGGCGCAACCCGCGTCACTCAAGGTGAAGCCGAAGCGGCCAACGCCAGCAACGCTGCACAGGCCAATGCCAATGCTGGATCGGCACCGGAAGCGGGCGATTCGACAGAGGCACCGGCACAGGGTCAAGGCGCACCGCAAGATGAAGCTCTTTCACCTGCCGTTCAAAAGCGGGTTGACTCTTGGCTCAAGACGATCTCCAACGCTTCATTGGAGCGCCTGGAGACATCGAGAGGAAGTGCGAAAGAGAACTTCAAGGGACGTGCGTTCCAAATTGTTGACCAGGCTTTCGAGACTCGGATCAACCAACTGAAAGCGAGCAAGCAGCCTGTAGCTGCCTAACTTGATTTCAATCCCAAGACAGCCTTCGCGGCTGTCTTTTCCTTTTGTGCGTCAGCTACCCGGTGAGGGCCGTGTGCCTATGCCCTGGAGGGTTGGCCAGCCACCCGCGTCGGCCAAAAAAGTTTTGGAGGCCGGGACATCTCCCTCGTAGTTCGGGAATCCCTTCCGATCACAACCAGGAGCTACACCCATGTCCAATGTTCACTTTGAGGCTTTGCTTGCGAAGGTTCGCCGCGAGCAAGCCGAGGCAGTCACCTTGATCGGCGATGTCACTGACTTAGCCATCGTCAAGCACCACCAGCAAGATCAGTGGTTCATGATCCTGCCTGACGTGTCTGGTCATGGCCGGTGGCGTCTTCAGTCTTTCGATCTGAGCGGGTTCAGCGGGCACATGGTCTTTTCCTGCAAGGTGCAGGCGATTCATGAGGCTGCAAGCCTGAGGTTCACCGTCCGAGACGATGGTGCGCTAGAGCGATTGCAGGACACGCCTGACTTTCAGATTGGCCTTTTCGCAGTCGAACAGTTGGCGCTTCACAATAGGGGCGCAATCTCGTTCGAGGACTACCTAGAGAAGGTGCGTTCGTTCAAAGACGAAACCTATGGCCTCCGCTTGGCCGCTTGACCAGTGCATTCCCATGTCAGCCTCTCGTAGGCTGGCTTTTTCCATCGTTCGAGACATATCCGGGCAGGCATCGGCAATCCCGCCGAGCACAACCTGGAGAGAACAGCATGTCTGTTGCAAACGCAAGTCTGATCGAAGAGTTGGCATTCCGTGAAAGCGACCCTGGATGGGAAGTCATGACGCTCAAGGGCCTTGAGCAAAGGCTTCGCCAGTTGGGATACCGATTGGATCGCTCAGGCGATTGCAGATCGGTTTCACGCTGGATGTCTGGGGTGAGGGCTGGCAGTAGCTACCCGTGTGTCAGCTTGCGGGTGGTGCAGGTCAACAATGGGCTTGGATTCGCGCATGTGGACGCCCGGCGAGATGATGCCTTCAGGGAGCTGCAGCGCATGCGTATGTGTACCTATGTCAAGGGCCGCAACGCCATCTACGAGATTTGATCGAGCATGACCCAAACCCTGGCTTCGCCGGGGTTTTCTGCCTTCTGGCTATCTCCTTTGCAGTCTTGGCACACCGCCGATTCACAACAGGAGATCCCAGTGAGAACACCCCGAGAGATTGAGGCGGCCATGAAGCCGCGTTGCTACACGCCTATGCAGGCCCAGGAGTTGATGGATGCGCGTAATCGCTTCGTCGAGTCATTGGCCAGCCGTGGACGTGTGGAGTCGAGTGATCTGAAACAGCTTGACCGACTTGGCCGCTTCCGGGTTGCCGATGAGTTGTGGCACCTGTGTCCGATCCAGGTTCGTGAGGAGCTTCGCCAAGACGCTCACCACCATGTCAGGGCTGCAGCCCAGTTGAGTAGCACCAGGTCAGCTTGATGGCCCTTTGCTTGATGAGTCCGACTCACCTGGCAGAGAAATGAGCACCCCCATCCCCGCTTCTCGGCGGGGATTTTTCGTCACGCACATCTCCAGTTGGTTCGGAAATTCCTCCGACGACATAACTTAGGAGAGAGTCACGTGAAAGTCCATTGTCCGTACTGCGGCTCGCTTGCCGAGTTGAGAGATGCGTTTACCGTGTACAAGCGCGAAGGATACGGGTTACTTTATGTGTGCCCGAATGTTGGTTGTGACGCCTATGTGGGTGTCCACAATGGCACGAGCAAGCCGAAAGGCTCTCTGGCCGATGCTGAGCTTCGCCGCTTGCGTGGTGAAGTGCATGCTGTGTTCGATCCGCTGTGGCGCTCGAACGATGAGGTGGACCGCACTGAGGTCTACGAGGCTGCCGCCAATGTTCTTGGGCTCCAAGAGTTCCACATTGGTGAGATGCGTGATGACGATGCCAAGGCTTACCTTGCGCGTCATGATGAGTTGGCAGAGCTGATCCGGTTGCAAATCCAACGCAATCGGCTCTTCAAACTGTCAGAGGTGGAGCCAAACCTCTTGTCCGTGCTCCGGTATCTGTATGTGGACTCGCAACGCTGTGTGCGTCGAGTGCTCTCGCAGAATGCCTACAGCGGCCATGTCAGCCTTTTCAAGTCGGCCATGAAGGTCGGCCTGGTCAAGAGGGTTAAACAGCGCGAGACAGAGAGGGTGTATTTCGCATTGACACCCGCAGGATGCTCGGCCATCGGCATCCCTTTGCATTGACAAATCCCTTGGCCCCACTTCGGTGGGGCCATTTCCTTATTTGCGCGACAGACATATCTCGTGTGGACACCAGCAATCCCGCTGGCCCTTTAACAGGAGCACACCATGAATCAAGCTACACAAGCAAAGAGCATCACTGTCGTTGTCGACGCCTTCTCGACCAATGACTTCGAGGACGGGCCTGCCTACGCGGCGTTCGTTGTCAACCAGGACTTCCTGTCACGCATTGACGCAGTGCGTTCTGTCGCTGAGCGTTTGAATCTTTCTCACGCTGGGCTGAGCGCGTATCCAGAGCAATGGGGGCCAGGCAGCGTTGAGGACAATTTGCGTCTGCAAGATTGCGAACTGATCATCGGCAAAACCGGCCATTCGTATTTCGAGGCAAAGCCAAAGTACGGGGCGGTCATCCAGTCCAGGGGGCAGGAGTTCAGCCACATTTCAGAGGTCTTCGCAGAGGCAAATGATGGTGACATCGTTTACCTGGGCGAGAAACCTGATGATCTGAAAGAGATGTACCTCGAAGACCTCGAAGTACCTGCGTAATCGATAGAGCAACCGTAGGGCGCCACAGTCGATGCGCCCAGCGGTACAACAGATCAAGCACTTAGCCCGGAAGACGCCAGAGTTCCTTGGCAATCCTGTCACAGTTGCCGCGACTGGCCTACGTCGCGCCAAAGTTGTTGCACACGCAATCTGATGCTCGGTTGACACAAACAAGACAGCGTCCCGAGGGGGCATGCTGTTGGCACAGCGCAAGGCGTTGCGGGCAGCGGTCAAGTCCTGTGGTGGTCGTATTCGTCCGCCAGCATCAACAGGTCATCCGGCACGCTGCCGTAACTTACCAGCCAGACCTCCAGCGCTTGTCCTCGCACCAGGTCGAGTGCGCGTCGGATGGCACCCAGAATCCAATCCCTGCGATTGCCAAACACGCCGCCACCTACCAGGGTCAAGTAAACGCGGTGACTCCCCCCCACTCGGTTGGCATTGACCACGGCTGCATGCACCGTAGCCTCGTAGGCCGCTTCCAGCACCAGGCGCGCGAACGACGCCCACATTGCAGGATCGGTGCCATGGTTGTAGTTGACCGGCAGCGCTGCGCAATACGCCTGGCTGACGCGTTGCCCTTGCAGTGAACCCACAGCGGTCACATCCACATCGTGATGCAGCCCGATGCGCAGCAGGGTCCGCAGCCTGTCTCGCTCGGCCTCGCTGAGGTCTGCCAGCCTGGTATCGATGGCATGCAAGATGTCAGGTGTGGCCAGGGCATAGCCATTGCGCATCTCGATCTCATCGCCCCGTGGCAAAGCCGCACGCAAGTCGGCCAGGGTGTCAATCTGCCGCGCACGCGTTTGCCCAATCTGGTCGCCCACCGGCGCAAAGTAGTTGCGATAGATGGTCGCTGCACCGGCTGCGCGAGCACAGGCAGGCCCCTGGGTAAGGTCATGCTCGTAGTCGCTCACCCCGTCTTCCGGGATCACGTGGTAGCCGGGCATCTCGAGCAAGTTGAACTGTGACGCCACCTGTACCAAAGCACCGTTGACCTCGGGCCAGGTGTGAAGTTGGTACGCATCGGCCGCAATGTTGTGTACGCGGAGCGCACCTCGTGTGGCCTCGCGCACGGAGGCAGCTCGCAACCGCAGTTCGGCCAGGCTGGGCGTTTCCAGTTCACCGATCTGCCAGCTGCAGCCGTTGACCCGCGAATGGAGGCGGTTGCCAATCACCTCAAATTTGGCTTGTGTCTGGGCGTAGCCCAACTCGCGAAAACCAGTGAGTTTTTCAAACCAGCTCATGCGATACATCTCCAATGGGCAATTGACCGGATCGGATGACTGTAGTGAAGCACATCCGGTTTCCGCGGAGGCCGGTTGGTTTAAGTCAGATGGTCGCGGCCTGACCAGCGCGTTCTTGATGGTAATTTGCCTCGAATTCGGCGGACGGGACATGGCCCAGCGGCCCCATCAATCGATGGTGAGTGAACTAAGAGACCCGTTCCCGCGTTGTGAGCTCGATGTCCTGCTTGGTCTTCCACCGGCCACAGCGGTGGATCACCTCGGCCTTGAACATGTTGGGTGTGGCGCCGAAGGCCTGCTGGACCTGGCGGGGTGTCTGCGCTGGGGTCAGCGGTTGACCTTGCCGGGCAGGGACAGGTCGCCGGAGGCGACCTTGAAAACGTTGCTGACGCACAGCAGCGGGTTGTGCACACTGGCATTGACGCGCAGCGCAGCGGTCACGCCATCGAAGGCACCGGCTTCGACCGCGCCGATGTCGTCGAAGGGCACGCGTACCTCGACGGTCTCGTTCTTGAAGGTCGGCGACCAGCCCGGACTGTCGATCAAGATGGGCAGGCCGGGCCAGGTCTTGGGCAGGCGAGGCTTGGCGCCTTCGGGGATGTCCACCACCTTCAGGGCGCCCTTGCCGCAGGCGTCGTCGGGCTGCAGCACGACCCAGTGCGAGTGCCAGACGTTGCCATCGTTGCCGGTGTGGCCGTCGCCGTTCTCGTCGAACAGCGGGGTGTCGTCGAAGTCGGGGTGCGAGGTTACCGCAAAGGCCAGGATGCCGGCCTTGGGCTCGAAGCCAACGGTGGCCGGATCCAGGCTGGTGGGCCACACGTAGGAGAAGACCGAGCTGCCAGCGAGCTTGCCGGACTTGGTCGGGCGGGTGGCGCCGGCCTTGCCCGAGACGGCCATGTGAAAGACCGCGGTCTTGCCGTCGGTGCTGATGCGCGTGTGCACCACGTCGAAGGGGGCCTTGACGGCCTTCTTGCCTTCGGTGGCGATGCCGCCGTGGTGGTGGCCCGTGCCGTGGGCCTGTGCGATGCCGGTGGCGCCGCCGATCAGGCTGGCGAGCAACGCGGCGTTCAGGAAGGCGGGTTTGAAGGTCAGCGCTTGCATGGTGTCCTCTGTGTGCAAAGTGGGTGTAGGGGCAGTGTCATGGCGCTGAACGTATTTGTTGATACATTTCGTCCACGCTATATACCATTTCGTCCAGATCCCCCGATGCAAGCCACACCTCCCATCGACCGCCTCTCGGGCATCCTCGAACGCTTTCGGGTGCAGGCTCAGTTGCACCACACCGGCGCGCTGTGCGGGCTGAGCCACTTCGACGCCTGCGACGGACACGGCTACCTGCACGTGCTGCGGCGGGGCACGCTGGAGGTCAGCCATCCGGGTGCCCACGAAGTGCACGCGTCGCTGCGCCTGGAGGAGCCGACGCTGCTGCTGTACCCGCGCCCCTTCACCCACCGATTTCACAACCCCCCGCTGGACGGCTCGGACTTCACTTGCGCGCGGCTGGCTTTCGATGGCGGCGCGCAGAACCCGCTGGCGCGCGCGCTGCCGCCACTGATCGCGCTGCCGCTGGCGCAGGTCCAGGGCCTGGGTTCGGCGCTGGAGCTGCTGTTCGCCGAGACCGACCACGTGCGCTGCGGTCAGCGCCTGCTGGCCGACCGGCTCTTCGAGGTGGTGGTGCTCAAGTTGCTGCGCTGGCTGCTGGACCACCCGCAAGAGGCCGGCATCCGCACGGGCCTGATCACAGGGCTGTCGGATCCGCGCCTGGCGCGCGCCTTGGTGGCCATGCACGACGCGCCCGGCCAAGCCTGGACGTTGGAGCGCATGGCCGACCACGCGGGCATGTCGCGCACCGCGTTCGCCAACGCCTTCCGCGAGGTGGTGGGCCAGACACCGGCCGACTACCTGGCCGACTGGCGCATCGCGCTGGCGCAAAGCCGGCTGCGCGAAGGGCGGCCCATCAAGGCCCTGGCCGAAGAGCTGGGCTACTCCAACCCGTCAGCGCTGTCACGGGCCTTCAGCGGCCGCACGGGGCTGTCACCGCGTGGCTGGCTCAAGAACGAAGCCATGCGGAATGCACCGGGAGGTAAGGTTGCCCCTGAAAAGGGGAGTTCTTAGCTCATGACCACACCTGCATCTGTCAGATGACAGAGAACTTCGGCCGAAGACGCCGCTGAGCCTACCGTAGGGCGCCACAGTTGTTACAACCGCAATTTGATGCTCCGCTGACGCGCACAAGACAGCGTCTCGAAGCGCACAAGGCACCCATCTCCGCGCCCCTACGCGGCAGGCCATCCATCGATCAGCACAAAGGTCGGTCACCAGATCGGCAATTCATGCCTAAATTCGGCACGTTAATCCCAACCAAGTCATTGACATAAAATGATTTTTTCTCGATCATGATTTGCAATCAGATCGGAAATTTATGTCAGTTCCAGCCACCTCCATCGCGGCTTATGACCAGCCCCACCAGTTCGAGCCCCTGCTGCCCAGCCGTCGTCTGGACGATCTGAGTCGACAAGCCAGGCCAGTGATCGAAGCAGCCCTGCGCCTCCAGGCTGGGGTCCACCCCGCCACATTGGCAGAACTGCGTGGACTGGTGCGGTCCATGAATTCCTACTACTCCAACCGCATCGAAGGGCAGAGCACCCACCCCGTGCACATCGCCCGTGCGTTGAAAGCTGATTTTTCCGATCAACCCGACATCGCCCGTCGCCAACGTCTGGCCGTGGCCCACATCCAGGCCGAACAGGCACTGGAAGCCCTTGAGCGGAGCGAGCTCGAAGCCCTGCACAGCCGCAGCCTGCTGCTGGCTCATCGTCTGCTCTACGAACAACTGCAGCCCCAAGACCGCCGCACCGACGAAGGCTTGGACTTGCTGCCTGGCCAGTTGCGCACGCAAGACGTGGTGGTATCGCGCCACCTGCCCCCCACGTACACCGCACTGCCGCTGTTCCTCGCTCGGGCTGACGAGCGTTATGCCAAACCCTGGGGGCTGGAACAGTTGCTCATCACCGCCGCCTGTGCCCACCATCGGCTGGCCTGGGTGCACCCCTTCCTCGATGGCAACGGTCGCGCCTGTCGCCTGCACACCCACATGGTGCTGCGGCCTCTCACCGCAGGGCTGTGGTCCGTCAACCGAGGTCTCGCTCGGCGACGCGACGACTACTATCGCCACCTCTCCGAAGCCGACATGGCGCGGCAAGGGGATCTCGACGGCAGAGGCAATCTGAGCGAACGCATGCTGATCGCATGGTGCGAGTTCTTCATAGACACCTGTCGCGATCAGGTCGAATTCATGACCCGCATGCTCGACCTCGATGAGTTGAAAGATCGCATCGGGGCGCTGATCACCATCCGCTCTCATCAGCGTCAAACCCCGGACTACCGACATGAAGCCATCTTGCCGCTTCAGCACGTGATGGCGCTGGGCCCCATCACACGGGGTGAGTTCGTGCAACTCACCGGGCTGGGAGAGCGCACCGCCCGCAAGGTGCTGGCGCAGTTGCTGGCCGATGGCCTGTTGATCAGCGACACCCCAAAAGGCCCTGTGAGGATGGGACTGCCGCTGGATGCAATGGCCATCCTGCTGCCAAATCTGTACCCTGAAGCGGTGTCTTCGGTGCTGGACTATTAACCCCGCAGCGCTGCCGCGACAAAGGCCATGAACACCTCCCGCAAGTGAGGCAGGCGCCTTCTTCGCCTGGTAGTAAACCAACCTCCAGCCTGGAACCGTCCTGGCCTATCGAGTGACGGTTCTGCAGCGTTGGGTGCCGGTCACACCCATGGGGCGCACTTGCGCAGACCAGCATCAAGCCGACCTTCAGTTCAGCGGCCGGTGCTCCCATGTGCCTCGGCGAATGGTGGGGCGGCGGCCAATCGCACTGGCACCCTGGCGTGTCGCGCAGCAAACGACCTGCTCTGCCAAAGCTGAACACTCCGATCGCTGCAAATCCAATGAAAAGTATGATCAGGCCAATCCAGGCGCCCTGGATAATTAAGGATGGTCTGCACAACCACCGCTGACGCGGCGACTGGCGGCTGTTATTTCAGATGACGACACTTTTTTGCGTTCAAAGGGCAGATTCAGGGCGAATTGAACCCCAGTCGCGACCCCTTGGCCGTTTTTGGGCGCACTCATCCCTGCGCCCCCATATTCAAGAGTCGTTTGCGCACCATCCACAGGTTGGACAGTGCAAACAGCGTCATCAGATTGGCCGTGTTCTTGGCCAGCCCCCGGTACTTGACCTTGACGTAGCCGAACTGCCGCTTGATGACACGAAACGGGTGCTCTACCTTGGCGCGGATGCTGGCTTTGGTATTTTCCAACTGCTCCAGGATGCTGCCCATGGGCGTGTTCTTGTCCATGGCCTTTCGCTTGCCAGGCATCATGGCGATGTGCCATTTCACATCCGGGTGCTTGGCCTGAATTTCTGCGCGCTTTTCAACACCCCGGTAGCCCGAATCGGCAAAGACGTCGGTTTCTTGCCCATGCAACAGCGCGTGTGCCTGGGTGATGTCGTGCGCGTTGGCCGCCGTGGTGGTCACGCTGTGCACCAACCCCAAATCGGCATCCGAGCCGATGTGCGCCTTCATGCCGTGGTGCCACTGGTTGCCCTTTTTGGTCTGGTGCATCTCAGGGTCGCGCGTGCCTGTGCCGTTCTTGGTCGAACTCGGCGCGGCAATCAACGTCGCATCCACGACCGTGCCTTGCTTGAGCAGCAAACCCTTGGCGGTGAGGGTGGCGTTGACGGTTGCCAAGATTTGCAAGCTCAGATCGTGAGCTTCGAGCAGATGGCGAAACCGCAAGATGGTGCTTTCGTCGGGAAGATGGTCCTCCCCCATGTCCAGCCGGACAAACTCACGGAACATCGGCGTGTCGTACAGCGCCTCTTCCATCGCCGGGTCAGACAAGTTGAACCACTGCTGCAAAAAGTGGATGCGCAGCATCGTTTCCACAGCAAACGGTGGACATACATGTAGCTCGAATGGTGGCACCAGACGCAAAAAAGGCGCTCAAAGCGCCTTTTTTGTTGTCCGCGATAAGTAGCGTTATCGCGAGTTGAGCATTCACAAGTACTGGCGGGAATCCCGAAAAGGTGTCAAGCATGACTGTGTCGATGTCTGCTTTGCAGCGTGGCTTGGTTGGGACTGATAGAGGGCTTCCACCATCGCGTGCGCAGGCACACGTCCATCGGATCCATGACCCCCGTCACAAAGGAAAGCAGCTGCTGGCGGCATGGATGGATGTCCGTGGAAACCTGGCAGGGTCCACCGTCTGTTCACTCAGGTGGCACAAATTGTGCTTAACAACAACGGGCGCCATTGAGTTGGAGCGTTCCATGCACCGCGGCAGGGCTGCCGCCCCATTTTGGCTACGTAGCCTTCGTTTCACTGCCTGACGGCGGAGCTAGGGCTTTTTGTTTTTGGACCACAGGTATTCTGCAATGCGCCTTTTTCCTCGTGAGATTGATCGCCTTCTGCTGCACCAGGCGGCAAGCCTAGCGCAGGCTCGCCGCAAGAAGGGCTTGCAGCTGACCGAACCGGAGGCGCGGGCGCTGATCGCGGACGCCATCTGCGAGGGGGCGCGCCAGGGAGGGACTGTGGCGGATATGGTGTCCATGGCCAGCGCGCTTCTGAACGAGGACGACCTGATGGCAGGCGTGGCCGAGCGCATCGACGTGGTCATGGTCGAAGCCTTCTTCCCTGACGGGCAGAAGCTGGTATGCGTTCGCGATCCAATAGGGCCAGCCAAGGCAAAAGGGCCGTCGAATGCGGCACCGCAAGTCGAGCCACGCTGGCGCCTGGTCGAAGAACCGTTAGTGGTCAATCAGAACCGGCCTACGCTGCGCCTTCGAGTGGAAAGCACCAGTGACCGGCCGATACAGATCGGCTCGCACTATCACTTTTTCGAAGTCAATCCGGCACTTCGGTTCGATCGCGCCGCCGCGTACGGCATGCGCTTGGATATACCAGCGGCAACCACACTACGTTTCGAACCCGGCGATGCGCGAGATGTTGATCTTGTGGCCATCGGAGGTGCGCGTCGCGTGTTCGGCTTGGCGGGCCTGATCAATGGAGCACTCGACGACCCGGCGGTGCGCTGCGCAGCAATGACCCGGCTTGTCGCGTTTATCCAGGACTAGGCATGGCATTCACCATTGAACGTTCACGCTACGTGCAACTGTACGGCCCCAGCTCAGGCGACAGCGTCCGCCTCGGCGACACAGGGCTATGGGCCCGGGTCGAGCGTGACTACTGTCATGGCGGCGACGAACTTGTTTTTGGTGCCGGCAAGACGATCCGTGCAGGGACTGGCTGCGACGGCGCGATGACAGCGGCGGACGGCGTTCTCGACCTTGTCGTCACCAACGCACTGATCATCGACGCGGTGGCCGGCATCATCAAGGCGGACATCGGCATAAAGCAAGGGCGGATTGTTGGTATTGGCAAGGCCGGGGATCCCAACATCATGGATGGCGTGAGCCCTCAGCTTATCGTCGGGGTCAATACCGACATCAGAGCCGCCGAAGGATTGATCGTCACGACCGGAGGCATCGATTGCCATGTCCACTTCATCGACCCGGGTCAGGTGGATGAGGCCCTGTGCGCAGGCATCACGACCTTGATGGGCGGGGGACTCGGTCCCACCACGGTTCCGATCGCCTCAACCGGCACAACCAACCTAGGTCTGATGCTACAGGCGGCTGAGGCGTTCCCAGTGAACTTCGGCTTCATCGGCAAGGCTGCGTCACACACCGTGGCGCCCCTGATTGAACAACTCGCCTCTGGGGCCGCCGGCCTCAAAGTCCATGAAGACTGGGGCGCCAGTTCGGCCGTCATCGACGCCGCACTCCAGGCTGCTGACATTGGCGGTGGCCAGATCCAACTGCACACCGACACCCTAAACGAATCGGGCTTCATCGAGCATACTTTGCGCGCGATCGGTGACCGATGCATCCATGCATACCACGTCGAGGGCGCGGGCGGCGGGCATGCGCCCGACATCATCCGCATTTGCGGCAAGGCGAATGTGTTGCCGTCTTCGACCAATCCAACCAATCCGTTCACGGTCAACACCTTTGACGAGCACTTCGACATGGCGATGACAAGCCATCATCTGAATCCTCGATTACCGGAGGACGTTGCCTTCGCGGAGAGTCGTATCCGCCGCGAGACGATCGGCGCCGAAGATGTATTGCACGACCTAGGAGCAATCAGCGCTATCGGCTCTGACAGCCAGGGTATGGGGCGCATTGGCGAGACGATCGCAAGGACCTGGCAGCTGGCTGAGCACATGCGTGATCTGCGCGGCAGTCTTTCTGAGGACCTCGGCACGGGCGCCGATAACCACCGAATCCTGAGGTACATCGCCAAGTACACGATCAACCCTGCAAAGATGTTCGGCATCGATCACGAGGTCGGATCCATTGCTCCGGGAAAGTTGGCCGACCTGGTTTTCTGGCGTCCCGACAGTTTCGGCATCAAACCGGAGTTGGTCATGAAATCGGGTTTCCCTGTATGGGCACCGCTTGGGGAAGCCAATGCATCTCTGATGACCTGCGAGCCGTTGCGCTACCGGCCCATGTGGGGCTGCTTCGGTCGTGCGCCACAGGCGCTGGGCGTGCGCTTTGTCGCGCCGCCTTCCATCGCTGCAGACATCGGCCGCAGGCTCGACCTTAAATCCGCTCTGGTGGCCGTAACGGACACACGGGGACTGACCAAGCGCAATATGCTCTACAACGATCTGTTGGCCGATATCAGGGTTGATCCAGAAACCTTCCGCGTCTACATCGATGGCCAAACGCTGATCAGCGCTCCAGCCACGCGAGTGACGCTGGGGGCCTCCTACATGCTCAAGTGAACAAAGGGATCTGAAATGTCTGTGGTGCGATTAGGCATCGGCGGTCCGGTTGGCAGCGGCAAGACGCGCATCGTGGAGCGCCTGCTCCCCATTTTTGCCGAGGAGGGTATTTCCACGGCAGTTATTACCAATGACTTGGTTACGCGAGAGGATGCGGAGCGTGTACGTCGATCCGGCTTGATCGATCCCGATAGGGTGTTGGGCGTCGAGAGTGGGGCCTGTCCGCACACCGCCATTCGCGAAGACCCGTCCGTCAACATCGAGGCCGTTGAATGGCTCGAACGGCGCTTTCAGCCAGACGTCATCCTCATCGAGAGTGGCGGCGACAATCTGGCCGCTACTTTTTCAAGTGAACTGGTGGATTGGTGGATGTTTGTCATCGACGTGGCTGGCGGGGACGACATACCGCGCAAGCGTGGACTAGGCGTTTTGCGAGCCGACCTGTTGGTGGTCAACAAGATCGACCTAGCTCCCCACGTTGACGCGGACCTCGACCGCATCCGCGCCGATGTGGCAATAGCTCGACCCAATCGTCCCTCGCTGTTCACGGATCTGCGTCGCGGTGAGGGTGTACGCGCAGTCTTCGAGGAGCTAAGGCGCTCGGCACTGTTCGGGCATGGCCGTACATGACCGACGGCCTGCTTCAACTTCGTCTGGCCTGCGACCGCCAAGGCCGTACCCGATTGGTGGAGCGTAAGCAGCGCTACCCGTTGACCACCACCGCTGTGCTGCCGCTCGACGCCGGTCCGGGCGCTCTCATATATGTACAAAACGCGGCTGGATCGGTATTTGGCGGCGACCGTTTGCACCTCGACGTGGCGTTGGGTGACGGCGCTGAGCTTTGTCTGTCGACACCGTCCGCCACGCGACTGCAAGGGGATACCCTGTCGGTGCAGACCTCGCACATTTCAGTGGGGAAAGGGGCCTTTCTCGAATCCATTCCCGACATGCTGATACCGCATGCGCGCTCGATGCATAGACAGGACACCCTGGTCGAGCTTGCATCCGGTGGGCGGGCGATCATCGCCGACGCGCTGGCTCCAGGCCGTGTCGCGAGCGGCGAGCGTCACGCATATCAGTTGCTCGCGCTGCGCTTGCGGGTCTGCGTCGAAGGGTCTTCGATCCTCCATGACGCCGCAACCTTTTGCCCTGATGAGGCGGATCCGTGGCTGGAGGGAGCACTTGGCAGGCAAGGCTATGTCGGGACGCTGTTCGCATTGACGCAGGAAGGTTGTGCGGCAGAACTCGCGGACAGGGTCCACGCCGGTATCGCAAGTGTGCAAGGAGTTTACGGTGGGGCCTCCCCATTGGCTTCTGGATATGGCGTCGTTGCCCGCTTGCTGGCCGACGACTCACCGCTATTGCGCCACGCAATGCAGCTCACGTGGGATCTCATGCGCCGCTGCCTGCTTGGCCGTCCAGCACCTCAACTGCGAAAGTAACTCCAATGATTGAACAACACTTTGCCCCACCTATTGCAGCGCGAATCCTCGGCCGGGTGGGTGCGCCAGAGTTCGCTGGACGCTGGATCGAGCGGGTACCGGTACCCGCCGCGGATGCGGCACGCCGGCGCGTGCTGCTTCGCGGAGAGCACGGTACGGCCATCGCTGTGGATCTCCCCAAGCCAGCTTGGTTGTTTGATGGCGCGGTACTCCACGACAATGGCTGTCGCTTGCTTGTTGTCACCCGCCCACCGGAACCGGTCATGGTCATTGGGTTGGCACAACTCACACCCGCCGATACGCTCCGCATCGGCCATGCGCTGGGCAATCGGCACAGCCCTTGCGAACTGTCTGAGGGCGAGATCATCGTCCCGGTCACTGACACGCCGGAACTTGCCTCCCGACCCGTGTTGGCGCTGGGATTGGCCGGACTTCAGCTGCGTTTCGACCATCTGCCGTTTGCTGCCCAATGTCCACCGGCTTGCGGCGCAGCCGCACACGATCACCCGCCCCAACGATTGGATCACGGTTCGCATTTGCATCCGCATTCGACACATGCACGCCACGATGGATGAGACTGCTGCAATGCGCATGCTGACACTGATGCAGCTGTCGGACTCGGCGCTACCCATTGGCCGTCATGCACATGCGATGGGCCTGGAAAGGCTCATTCGAGACGGACGCGTGCAGACCCGCGAAACGCTGCGTGAGATGGTGGTCTCTGCGTTGATCCACGGGGCGGCTCGCTCCGATGGCACTGCGACCGCTCTCGCGCATGGCGCGGTGATGGCGCAGGACCTCGCCGCACTGCGCGGGGTAGACGCCAGGCTCGACCTGCTAAAGCAGACGCCCTCAGCGCAAGCCGCGTCCCGCCGCTGCGGCAGCCGCCTCGCGGCCATGGCTACCACCTTTGGAGCGCAGGCCCTGTTGACCGAATACGCCGCAGAGATCGCCGCCCAAAAGTCGCCTGGCCATCTCTCGGTAGTTTCCGGCGCTATTGCGGCCACTGCAGGTATCGATCGCGAACACGCAGTGCTGTGCGAAATGCGCGGAGTGGCATCCATGATTCTGTCGGCCGCGGTTCGTCTGGACCTCCTCGCGTCTGCAGCCTGCCAGGGCATGCTGGCAGAACTGTCCCAGCACATCGTCAAAGCTACGCGAATCGCCTTGCGCACAGGTCTTGAGGAGATGTCGTGCAGCGCGGCCGCTGGGATTGAGGTTGCCGCCATGCGACATGCCCGCGACGACGCTCGGCTTTTTGCCAGCTGATTCCTACAAACCCCCTTGAAGGCATTTCATAGATGCAAAATGACCGGATGTTGCGCGTGGCTCTGGACTGGGCCGTGGACGAAATCGACCCACCCCGTTCTTTCGGCGGCTGGAACACTGGCCGCGTCGTGCAGCAAACGCACGAAAGCCTCGTCGAGGATGATTTCCATATGCCCCCCGGTTCAACCGGTGCGCCGACCCAAGTGGTGCCCAGGCTGGCCGAATCGGTGCAGCAATCGCCCGATGCCCGCCACTTCATCTTCAAACTTCGCAGAGACGTACGCTTTCACGACGGCGCCGAGCTGGATGCGGATGCCGTCGTCCTCAATTACCAGAGGATGTGCGATCCGGCCTCTCCCTATTACTCACATGTCGCTGCTGACTTCAATCGCGAAGGGGTAGGGCTCATCGACCACGTTCACGCGCGGGACTCGATGACAGTCGAGTTTCGCTTGAGCGAACCATTCCCGGAATTTCTGCGTTACATGACGCAGGAAGACGCGCCCGGCTCGCAGGCACTTATCAGCCCTAAGGCGATCCGAGAATTCGGACCGGATGGCTGCGCAGATCGCGCCCCAGGCACCGGGGCTTTTCGGTTCCATCGTCGATTTGAGACCGCGGGCGGATCGGCCGTGGAACTTCGACGCAACGCGGCGTATTGGGATGGCCCGCCGGCGATCGATGCCATCCAGTTCCTTCCAATTCCCGATCTGCAGGATCGCGTGCGGGCCCTGATGGAAGGCCAGGTGGACGTAGCCTACAGCCTCGAGGGCACCGATGTGGAGAACCTGCTGGCGCGCGGTTTTAACGTGCCTGCGTTTTCCCCTCCGTACCTTTGGTACTTGGTGTTCAACCAACGTGACCCATGGGTATCCGATGGCCGGGTACGCCAGGCCATTGCACATGCCATTGATCGGAAGTCGCTTTGTGACGCGCTCTTTCCAGGAACTGTACGCCCTGCAACCTCGGCGATTCCACCGGGTGCGCCAGCGCATGATGCGCATGCATTGGAACGCTATCCCTACGACCCTGATCTGGCGCGCGCCTTACTGGCAGCGGCTGGTGTTCCACAGGGCTTGGTCCTGCATGTCATTGGCGCACGCGCGGGCTCGGCGCAACTCGATCCTGGAGCGATCTTCCAACGAATCGCACACGACCTCGCTGCGGTCGGGGTCCGACTGGAAGTCAGCTTGCAAGATGAATGGGTTGCCTATTGCAATCAATGGCGGCAAGGCGCACCGATGGGCGTCGCAATGAGCGAGATGAGCTGGGCCATGTCGTGCGACGTGTGGTTATCTCAGGTCCTGCACAGCCGCAACATGTCCCCACGCGGGTTCAATGCCGGGTACCACCACGATCCTGTACTCGACACGATGCTGGATCAGGCGCGGAGTACCCTGTCATTTGAAGAGCGAAAATCGCTTTACCGCGCCGCTGATGCGCGCGTCATGGAGACCCTCCCTATCCTGCCCCTGGTCACCTCGGCAAGAGGGATGATCGCATGCTCGCCCCGTGTCACTGGCCTGACTACAGTGAACCAGTGCTGGCAAGACTTTCGGCGCGTACGGTTCACTTAAATGACCGAAAGCATGCCGACCATGTCCCCTATCACGCACAACCCGGAGCCCTGGATCCTCGGCGTGCTCTATTCCCTCGATGGGCCGACTGCGATTTCCTCGCGCCAGCATGTGCAGGGAATCACGCTTGCTCTCCAAGAGATCAACGCCCGCGGCGGTGTGCGTGGGCGCCTGCTGAATACCAAGGCCTATGACCCGGGATGCGATCTTGCCCTCTATCGTCAGTGCGTGGACCGACTGTTCACCGAAGATGGCGTGGACGTGGTAATCGGATGCTGCACCTCACTGAGCCGCAAGGCTGTGCTGCCCACTTTCGAGCGGCGCAATGGTCTGCTCCTGTACCCGGACCTATATGAGGGATTCGAATATTCTCCCAACGTGATCTACGCCGGCGCTACCACCAACCAAAACACCCTTCCACTTGCTCGCTATCTGCTGCGAAGCGGGGCCCGCCGCTTCGTGCTTGTCGGCAGCGACTACATCTACCCGCGCGAGTCAAATCGCGTAATGCGCGATCTGGTCGAGCGCCAAGGGGGGGCCGTGCTCGACGAACTGTACCTCCCTCTACAGCCCGATGCGGCGCGCATGGCGCAGTTAGTGGAGCGTGTGGTTGAATTGAAGCCCGACATATTATTCAGTGCGCTGGTGGGCCAGTCGATCTGCGATCTTCTGCAGGCCTGCGCCAATGCAGGCATTGATGGCTCCATCCCGATTGCCAGCCACAACATCACCGAGGCGGAGATGCTCGCCTTGCCGAAGCCCCCAGTCGCCGGCCATATAACGTCGGCACCCTTCTTCGCAAGCCTCGACACTGCACCAAGTCAGCGCTTTGTGAACGGCTTCAGGCGCGCATTTGGTGCGCAGGCGCCGGTTTCCCAGATTGCCGCCGCAGCCTACAGCGTCGTCCATCTTTTTGCACGTGCTCTCGAGAAGTCTGGAGAGATGGATACCCAGTCCATCATCGACGCGATGCGAGGTGTGCCATTTGAGGCACCGCAGGGTCAGATGGTGGTCGACTACGACAACAATCACACCTGGATGACGCCGCGCATTGGCCGCTGGAATGGCCGCGACCAGTTCGACATACTCTGGCAGGCGAGCGAAGCCGCCCAACCCGACCCGTGGTTGGTGAGCTATGGTGGTGCCGAGACGCTTGCCGAAGCTCCGGGTCCGTGAACTCTGCTTCTTTAAATACATCGACATGAGCAATGATCCGATGCGCGAACTGCGCGGCTTGAATGTGACGGTTTTGCATCCGCTGGACCGTGAGATCGAAGAATTGTTGCGCCATCTCAAGCGCATCGGGTGCCAGATCGACGCCTGCTGGCCGCCTCCGGCCAGTATTTCGGTATCGACCAGCGTTGTGTTCTTTGCAATCACCGCCGAAGGACCGCGTATGACACTGCCACGATTCGTCAACCCCGCCCCGTGCTTGGTGGCCGTCGTCGACTACGAAAGCCCCAGTGCAGTCAAGAGCCTTCTCGAATCGGAAGCGCACTGCTTCATTACCAAACCCATCCGCCCCTCGGGCATTGTTTCCAGTCTGCTGCTGGCACGTTCGCTACACGGCTACCAATCCCGCCTACTCGCTAAGGTCAACAAGCTCGAAGAAACGCTGCGCAGTCGGCGCGAGATAGAGCGCGCGACGCAAATTTTGATGGAGATGAAGCGCCTCGACGAAGATGCCGCATACCAGTTGATTCGAAGCCAGGCCACCTCGCAGCGCCTAGGGATGGGCGCTGTGGCACGCTCCATCATTACCGCACACAGGGTATTTGACAGCACGTCCACGGCAACCTCAGGCCCGAAGTTGGCACGGAAGGTGCTTGGACTAACACGGCGCTAGCTTAGAGAGCGCTTTCATGCACCGCGGCAGGGCTGCCGCACTTCAGTTGGCTAGGAAGCCTTCGTTCAATTGCCATGCGGCAGGACGAAGGCTTTTTTGTTTTTGACTTTCAAATCTCGATCGTGAGCCCTATGCGCAAATCAACTCAATTGTTTACCGCGACGAGCATCCTCGCCGCATTTACATTCGCGTCCGTGTCCCTGCTCGCCAGTCCCATCGCTGCGGCACAGCAAATGCCGCCTGTCGTGATTGGTACGGCGGTGGGCTTGAGCGGCGCAAACAGCGTCGTCGCTCCTTCTGTCGTACAGGCCACACAGCTCGCAATCGACGAAATCAACGCGGCAGGGGGAATTCTCGGACGCAAGGTGGTGCTTGAGGTTGCAGACGATGGCAGCGGTGCTGCAGGTGCCCAGAAAGCCTACGACTCGTTGCTGTTTCAAAAGAAGGTTGACGCTGTCATCTCCATGGAGACGAGTGCCGCACGCAACGCGGCACTCCCCATCGTCACCCGCGCCAAGAAGCCCTTTATCTACACCTCTTTCTACGAAGGCCGCTCCTGCAATAAGCACCTGTTCATCAACGCCTGGGTGCCGGAGCAGCAGGTTGCTTCAGTGGTCGACTACTTCAGCACAAAACTCAATACCAAGAGCTACTTCCTGATCGGAAGTGACTACGCCTTTGGCCGCGGCATGCTGGAGTTCACGCGCAAATACATTGCGTCGAAAGGACACAAGGTGGTTGGTGAAGAGTACTTGCCCATAGACGGCTCGGACTGGACAGCCATCATCAGTAAGCTCAAGGCCTCAGGCGCCGATGCCCTGATTAGCTCTACCTCAGGCGGGGCGCCCAACGTGACGCTCACCAAGCAGCTTCGGGCTGCCGGCGTCAGTCTTCCCTTCGGCAATCTGGCGGTGGATGAAGGCACCGCCAAGAGCATGGGCAGCGATGCCAAGGGTGTCTATACCGCGGGCTCCTACTACACCAGCATCGGCACGCCGCGCAACAAGAAATTTCTGTCCGCGATGAGCAAGCGCTTCGGACCGGATATGAAGACACCTAACGATCTCTCCACGCCTCAGTACGAAGCTGTTTGGGCGTACAAACTCGCGGTTGAAAAGGCAGGCACTCTCGAGACCGACAAGGTCCTCAAGGCGCTCGGGGAAGTATCCGTCAACGGCCCACGCGGCGAGATCAAGATGGACCAGCAACACCACGCAGCGCTGACCATGTACATAGGCCAGGTGCAGGCTGACGGCAGCGTCAAGATCCTAGAGACCTTCCAGAACGTCGCTCCCGGTGCGCAGTGCCCGCAGCTGAAATAGCGCCAACTAGACGAACCAGGAACTGATGCTATGACCTTGGTGCTCGACATTCTGACCACCGCCGCCATCCTGTACGGCGTTTCGGCCGGCCTTCTGATCGTCTTCGGCGTCATGAAGATCATCAATTTCGCGCACGGTGCCTTCCTCACCGTGGGGGGATACGCCGCACTTCTGGTGACCAATTTAGGATGGAACCCCTGGTGGTCCTTGCCGGTAGCATTCGCCATCGGGGGCTTCCTTGGAGCGTTGGTCGAGCGCCTGGTGATGAAGCCGCTTTACCAACGCCCACTCGACGCCATCCTGGCGACCTGGGGATTGGCGATTGTTATGGGTCAATGCATCACCCTGGTCTTCGATCGTGGCGTGCAGTTCGTACAAAGTCCTCTCAGCGGCGCTTTTGACTTCGCCGGCGCTTCCTACTCGAGCTATAGGCTCTTGATGATTCCACTCTCGCTGGCAGTCGTCGGCGTGCTTGGCTGGATGATGAACGGATCTCGCCTGGGGCTCGTGACACGCGCAGTGATCATGAACGAAGACCTGGCCCGGGGACTTGGCATTAATACCAGCCTGGTGCGTCTGGCGACGTTCTCACTCGGTGCCGGACTCGCCGGTCTGGCTGGTTCCCTGATCACCCCGCTTTCCAGCGTCGACCCCAACATGGGCGTGCCTTGGCTTGTCAACGCCTTCATGATCGTGATGGTCTCTGGCGTTTCTCTGGTCAGTCTCGGCATCGCCTGTCTGGTACTCGGTGGCGCCCAAGTCTTGGTCAGCACCTGGGCCAATCCTATCTTGGGCGGGTTGACCATCGTAGTGCTTGCAGCGCTGATCCTTCGCGTGCGTCCGGAAGGCTTTGCACGAGGTTGAAACACACATGAACATTAGCACCCAACCCGTAGTCGCAAACCCCGCAGTGACCAGGCGTCGATTGGCCTTGCCCGTCGGTCTGGCAGCCGCAGGCATTGTTTTGCTTTTCATAGCGCCCGACGTATTGCCGACCTATCTGGTCAATACGCTCATCCGCGCCTTCCTCTATGCAGCGGTCGCCATCACAGTCGACATCCTTTGGGGCTACACAGGCATCCTGACTTTCGGCCAGTCAGCGTTCTTCGGCTTCGGCGCCTATGCGGCAGCGTTGACTTTTACGCACGTCGGCTTTGGACCAGGAACGGCCCTGATGGCCTTCGGCATCGCCATCGCCGGCGCCATGCTGGTCGCTCTAGTCGTGGGCTGGTTCGCGTTCCATCCCGGTGCCTCGGCGCTTTACGGCTCTGTCATCACCCTGGTACTGCCCATCGTTGTGAGTCAGTTGCTGTATTCCGGCGGCAGCTTCACCGGCTCGAGCAGCGGACTCGCTGGGTTCGAGAGCTTTGACCTGTCCCTCGAGGCCTGGTTCCGTATCACCGCTGGCTTCCTGCTCGTGATCACCGCGGGCGCATGGGTCTTTGTTCGCAGCGACGCAGGCCGCATTCTCGAGGCCATTCGAGATAATGAACAGCGCTGCGCGTATCTTGGGATCAATGTCTCGCGCGTAAAGATTCTGCTCATGGTCGCCTGTGGGGCGGTCGCCTCCTGCGCCGGCTTTCTCTTCGCCTGCGTGCAAATGGTGGTGGCACCGGAATACGCTGGCTTCGCGTTCGGCACCGAACTGCTGATGTGGGTCGCTCTCGGGGGGCGCGGCACTCTGCTCGGACCGGTGATTGGTACCGTGCTGCTCGACAGCAGCACCTCCTACTTGAGTGGCAGCCTTCCGTTCCTGTGGAAACTACTGAGTGGTGTGGCTTTCGTCATCGTCATCGTTGCTATGCCACAGGGGCTGCTGCCAGCGCTGCTGAACGCTGTGCGTCGATGGTGTCGGCTCGGCACCCGGGGGAGCGCTTCGCGCGCAAAGGAGGTGGCACTGCGCGTTGCCGAACCACGGCCTCTCGCTGGCTTGGCCTCGGTCGGCCGGTTTGCGCTCAGCGTCGAAGACGTCCACAAGCGCTTCGGGAGTCTTCAGGTACTGCGCGGCATCGACTTCAAGGTGCGGCCCAACGAGCTGCTGAGCTTGATCGGCCCGAACGGTGCGGGCAAAACCACCTTGATGAAATGCATCGCCGATGGCGCTGAGCGGACATCGGGAACCATCAGGCTCAATGACCATGACATCCTTCGGTCCCCGCCAGCGACTTGTGTCGCACTGGGAGCAGGTCGCAAGTTCCAGAATGCCAACGTGTTCGAGTCACTGACGGTCGCGCAGGCCATGCGGGTGTCCCGCACGCGGCTCGAGCCGCCGTCACTCTTGCGGCGTGCCTCGGTTCTCGCATTGCCGGATGCTGCGCTCGAGGTGCTGCGAGCCACTGGGCTGGAAAGGCAATTGGATGTCGCTTCGCGCGATCTCTCGCACGGTATGAAGCAAGCCCTCGAGTTGGCGATGGTGCTGGCGCTGGAACCTAACGTGCTACTCCTTGACGAACCCACGGCCGGGCTTACCAAGGCAGAACGTACGCAGATCGGAGCCATTCTGCTTGACCTGACTCGGAACTACGCTCTGTGCGTACTGCTGGTCGAGCACGACTTGGACTTCGTGCACGAGATCAGCAGCCGGATCATCGTCTTGCATCAAGGCCAGATCGTCCTCGACGGCAGCGTCGAAGAGGTTGTCAACTCCGAACTCGTTCGCGAGGTCTATGCCGGTGCTGGCGCACCTGGAGAACATGCATGAGTGCCGCACTTGAGGTCAGTGAGCTCACCGCCGGCTACGGCGGTGCAATGGTTCTGCACGGCGTGAGCCTATCGGTTGCACCGGGGGAGATCGTTGCGCTGTTGGGAAAGAACGGCATGGGCAAGAGCACGCTCTTGAAAACCATCATGGGCCTGGTTGCGGCGCAACGTGGCACGGTGTCCATCTTTGGTGAAAATGTGAGTAAGCTGCGCGCGCACCAGGTGGCTCGGCGTGCACTGGCCTACGCCCCCCAGGAGAAGCCTCTGTTCCACGACCTCAGCGTCGAGCAGAACCTGCAGCTGGGGCTGCGCGAATCGAAATCGTTCAATAGGCAATTTGAGCGCGTCGCCGACGTCTTCCCGGTTCTGGCCACGCGCCTGAAGCAGCGTGCAGGAACGCTTTCGGGGGGCGAACAGAAGATGCTGCTGATTGCGCGCGCGCTCCTTTCCGCTCCGGCGCTCATCCTGATCGACGAGATCACCGAAGGCCTGCAACCCTCGGTGATCGAACGCTTGGCGGCAATTCTCAGGAGCGAGCGCGAGCGCTCGGGAACCGCCATGTTGCTGGTAGAGCAGAACGTCAGCTTCGCGCTATCGGTGGCCGACCGCTATCTGCTGCTCAAGCGCGGCGAGATCGTCAATGCAGCCAGGGTGGATTCCAATCAAGCAGCGCAGCATATCGCGGCCGATTTGGGGCTGTGACAGCGTAATTTGCAATTTCTTCCCATTTATACGCTCATGACAGCCAACCAGACTCCGATCTCGCTGCGGATCGCCTGCGTTCAGATGGAACCTCGTGTAGGCCAGAAGGCGGACAACCTCAGGCGTAGCCTGGAGTACATCGAAGCGGCAGCGGCCGCGGGCGCACGTCTTGTGGTGTTGCCCGAGCTGTGCAACACAGGCTACGTTTTCAATTCCCGAGAGGAGGCATTCGAGGCGGCGGAGCCGGTGCCCGGTGGTCCCAGCTGCGAGGCTTGGATACGCACTGCTGCAAAGCTTGGCCTTGTGATCGTCGCTGGCGTCTCTGAACGCGTTGGCGACCGGCTCTATAACTCCGCTGCGGTCATTGGTCCCGACGGGTACTTGGGCACCTACCGAAAGAACCACCTTTGGGACGCCGAGCAGCTGTTCTTCGAGCCGGGCGACCTGGGCGTGCCGGTGTTCGAATTCGAAGGGGGGCGCTTTGCCTGCGCTATCTGCTACGACATGTGGTTTAGTGAGATCTACCGAATGGCCGCAGTCGGCGGCGCCGAACTCTTGTGTGTGCCAACAAACTGGGTTCCCATGCGACACCAGCCGTCCGACCTTCCTACCATGGCAAATCTTCTCGCGATGGGCGGCGCGCACACCAACGCGCTGTTTGTCGCCGCAGCGGATCGCATCGGCATCGAACGCGGGCAGCCCTTCCTCGGCCGCAGCCTGATCGTGGGCCCCGACGGTTGGCCACTGGCCGGACCGGCATCACCCGACAGGGAAGAAATGCTGTTGGCGGAGATTGACTTCAACACTGCTCGCCAGCTGCGCGCCCTCAACGCTAACAATCACGTGCTGAACGACCGCCGTCCGCAGGTGTATGCACAGGTTTTGCAACCTCCTCTTGCATGACCTGGCCGCTGAGCGCGTCGAGCCTCAATACCGCTTGCCTGCGCGAGCTCCTGAGGCGATCCGTGTCGATGACACTGGATCAGTACGTCGAGCCAGTGTATAGGCGTGCTGGTACCGAGAGGGCGCTGGGCCAGGACCCGGATGCGCTGTTCGACCTGCGCGCCATCTTCCAGGAGCCGTACCAGGACATCGAGCTGCACGCCTTGCCGGCCCTGCTGCATCCGCAAAAGGACCGGCACGGACTCCATAACCTGGAAAAGGTGTTTGCCCCGGATCCCAGGAGCGGCCAGGACATCTTCGCGCTGCGCGACATCGACCGCAGGCGGGGCACGCTGGTGGTGGTGCGTTCCGACCAGTATGTGGCCCAGTTCAAAGGGCAGATTCAGGGCGAATTGAACCCCAGTCGCGACCCCTTGGCCGTTTTTGGGCGCACTCATCCCTGCGCCCCCATATTCAAGAGTCGTTTGCGCACCATCCACAGGTTGGACAGTGCA
>Ga0209066_10001994_pt1 | contig 25815 bp, 23 predicted proteins | sample All_14_2_FD_187198 | JGI IMG/M metagenome (GOLD analysis project Ga0209066, IMG submission 187198) | Freshwater microbial communities in response to fracking from Pennsylvania, USA - Allegheny Zone_MetaG_DW_15 (SPAdes) (version 2) ... | reverse complement strand
GGTTATGGTCGCCGGGGTCTTAACGGGTCTGCGGAGGGGTGGCCGAGTGGCCGAAGGCGGCGGTTTGCTAAACCGTTATAGGGAGATAATCCCTATCGTGGGTTCGAATCCCATCCCCTCCGCCACTATCTGCTATCTGCCGACCGACCGGTCTGCCGGCATTGTCGAGGACCCCGTGGCGTCCGGTGGCCACGCACAGTCATGAAGCGATCTGGCGCGCCGCGCGACTTCCTTCCGAGAGTCGAGAAGGCTATCGATCAGCACGTCCTTTGGGGCGTTTGAGGAGGAGAAGCCACTTGCAAGTGACTCGACGCGCCATTATCGCGACCACAGTTCTCGCCGCTGCCTATCCGGCTGTCGCGCAAACCCAAGGAAAAGCCATGACGACCGAAAGCGGCCTGAAGATCATCGACATCACCGTCGGCACGGGCGCGAGCCCCAAGACCGGTCAGACCTGTGTCATGCATTACACCGGCTGGCTTTACGAAGGTGGCGTGAAGGGCAAGAAGTTCGATTCCTCCGTCGATCGCGGCTCGCCTTTCGAATTTCCCATCGGGATGCGGCGCGTCATCGGCGGCTGGGACGAAGGTGTCGCAACCATGAAGGTCGGCGGCAAGCGGACGCTGATCATTCCGCCGCACCTCGGTTATGGCGCTCGCGGCGCCGGCGGCGTCATTCCGCCCAACGCGACGCTGATGTTCGACGTCGAGCTCCTGGCGATCAAGTAGGCATCGTCGTCGCGCCGGGCTGGCTTCCGGGCTCAAAGCACCGCCATGCCCGTCGACGCGCTGATCAATTGAGGCTCGGCGACTTGCCCTCGCAGGCATCGGCGATGGCCGCCGACAGGGGTGGGACCCAGGCCGCGCTGGGCGCATTCACGAAGTGGCCGAGATGGTCATTTCCCCAGCAGATTGGCACGCCCGCCGCCAACGACAGGTTGCTGCACCAATCGGCGATTTCGGGACTCAGCATCTTTGGAACGTAGATTTTGAGCATCTCGATCTCCTGGTCTCAAGGATCGACGGGCTGCCTCGGACAGTATCGATGCAAATTGCGCGCCATCCGAGGCGCGCTTCTTCTTGATCGAGAAGCATCAAACTTTTATGGCGGCGGTCACGGGCTCGTCGCCGGTCGCACCGTGGTGCCGCCGATGATCGCCTCGAGTGCCGCGAGCCCGTCGGTCAGCGCCGCAGGGCCGGGCTGCAGGATCAGCGGCGACTTGATCTCGTGCAGCCTGCCGTTTCGGACCGCCGGCAACGACGCGAAACCCGGCCGGGCGGCAAACTTCTCGCTCTTGAATTTCTTGCCGCACCACGAGCCGATCACGATATCGGGCGCGCGGCGGATTACGTCGTCCGGCGTGACGATGCGATCGCGAGCGGATTTGCAGGAGGCCCGTTCGGGGAAGATGTCGTCGCCGCCCGCGGCGCCCACCAGCTCCGAGACCCAGGCGATGCCGGAGATCATCGGCTCGTCCCATTCCTCGAAGTACACTTTGGGGCGAGCCCCGCAGCCGCTGGTGCGCCGCCGCGTCGCCTCGACGTTGTCGGCGAGTTCGTCGGCCAGGGCCTTGGCGCGCTCCGGGGCGCCGACGAGCGCACCGAGCAGGCGGATCATGTCGAGGATCTCCGCCACCGTGCGCTGATTGAAGGCATGGACGGCGATGCCCGCGCGGACGAGAGACGCCACCAGATCGGCCTGGAGGTCGGAGAAGGTGAGGACCAGGTCGGGCTGCAGGGCGAGGATCTTCGGCATGTCGGCCGAGATGAAGGCCGAGACTCGCGGCTTCTCCTGGCGCGCCCGTGGCGGCCGCACCGTGTAGCCCGAGATTCCGACGATGCGGTGCTGCTCCCCCAGCAAGTACAGGGTCTCGGTGGTTTCTTCGGTCAGGCAGACGATGCGTTCGGGTGGATACATGATCGGTCGACCATAGCAGCGAGGTCCACGAGCGGCGACCAGCCCTGTCGGTCTGCAAGGCAGAACCACTGCGGCATTGACCCGAAACCACAGGTCTGTAGGGATTGGCGGCACAAAAAAATCGGATCGACAGGAGCGAGGAAACCTCAATGACACAGAAGGCAGCGGCAGCGACCCGGAAGCCGGTGCGGCCCGATCTGGAGGCCGAACTGAACAATCTTGCGATGTCGAAGGAGGCACAGCCTCTGTTCGATGCGGTGAAGGCGCACATCGCCGAGAACGTCGCGCCGATCCTCGAGGAATTTCATCGCCTGGGCGAGGGCCGCAAGGACCGCTGGAGCTGGGCGCCGGGCCAGCTCGAGCTGCTCGAGGGTGCCAAGAACAAGGCCAAGGCCTCGGGCCTGTGGAATTTCTTCCTGCCGCATTCCGAGATCGGCCGCGGACTGACCAATCTCGACTATGCCTATATCGCGGCTGAACTGGGCAAGTATCCGCTCGCCTCCGAGTCGCTGAACTGCTCGGCCCCCGACACCGGCAACATGGAAGTGCTGGAGCGGGTGGGGACACCCGAACAGAAGGAGAAGTGGCTGAAGCCGCTCCTGAACGGCGAGATCCGCTCTTCCTACGCGATGACGGAGCCGGGCGTCGCTTCCTCGGACGCCAAGAACATCACCACGCGCGCCGAACTGGTCGGCAACGAATGGGTGATCAACGGCGAGAAGTACTACATCTCCGGCGCCGGTGATCCGCGCTGCAAGATCATGATCGTCATGGTCAAGACCAGCCCGGATGCCTCGCCGCAGTTCCAGCAGTCGCAGATCCTGGTCCCCATGGGGACGCCGGGCCTCGAGATCGTCGGACCGATGACGGTGTTCGGTCACGATCATGCGCCGCGCGGCCACATGCACCTCAAGTTCAGCAACTGCCGGGTGCCGGCCGAGAACATCCTGCTGGGCGAGGGCCGTGGCTTCGAGATCAGCCAGGTCCGCCTTGGCCCGGGACGCATCCATCACTGCATGCGCTCGATCGGCGCCGCCGAGAAGGCCATCGAGTTGATGGTCAAGCGCGGCTCGACCCGCACCGCCTTCGGCAAGCCGCTGATCCAACTCGGCAAGAACCTCGAACTGGTCAGCCGGGCGCGCATCGAGATCGAGGCGATGCGTCTCATGGTGCTGAAGGCGGCCAAGGCGATGGACGTGCTGGGCAACCGCGACGCCCGCGTCTGGGTCAGCATGGTCAAGGCAATGGTCCCTGAGAAGGTCTGCACCATCATCGACCAGGCGATGCAGATCCACGGCGCCACCGGCCTGTCCCAGTGGTCGCCGCTCAGCGAGATGTACGTCAACCAGCGGCACCTGCGGTTTGCCGACGGTCCAGACGAGGTTCATCACATGGTGGTGGGTCGCGCCGAGATGAGCCGGCACTAGGAGGACCGGATCGGGCGCGGTCTTGACAGGTCGGGCCCGGCCCCTTTTGTTGCGGGCGGATGGAGAGACTGGAAAAGCATATGAAGGTGACCCGGATTTCCCTGCAAACGACCCTCGTGCTGCTGCCCCTGCTGCTGGGGGGCTGCGAGGCCGCGAGTTCGCTGCGGGGGGCGGGGCTCTCGGATCCCAAGCGGATGAAGAGCATCGACGATGCTTTCGAGGCGCGCGACAACTGCCTGGTCGCGAACATCCACCTGGCCGACGTCTACGCCGGCAGCGCCCAGTCGCTCGCCGCCACGGCGACAGCTTCCTGCCAGACCCAGACGGACGTGCTGATTTCCCTCAGCAATCCCTACGGCGACCCCCGGGTCACCGCGGCGATCCAGAAGGATTCAAGCTTCCGGGCAATGGGCTTCGTGCTGAAGGCCCGCGGCCAAGGCTAACGGGCGGCTAGACCCGCCGCCACATCGGCGCGCGCTTCCTGACCGGGTCCAGCAGGGACCAGTCGCCCTGTTCGACGACGTGGCCCTTGGGGAAGGGCGAGCGAGGCTCCTGTCCGAGCGCCCGCATCACGCGATCGTCGCGGTAGTAGCAGAGCAGCACGACCCGGTTGAGCGCGAAGAGCGGCGCGCCACCCTCCTGCTTGAAGCGCATCGCCACCTCGGTCCGGCGCTCCGGCGGGAGGTCGGTGAACGCACCGCCGGACATCTCCCGCAGCTGCTTCAGCGCAAGCTGAGAATCCGCGGTGTCGCGCTCCAGGCTCTTCAGGATGTCGGCGAAAATCAGCGCGTCGTCGGCGCCGGGCACGCCATGGCGGCTGCTCGCCGGGATCATGATGCCAGCCAGGAGGCGCAGGTCGCGGGTTTCGGTGTCGGTCAGTGTTCCATCGGTCATGTCGATCGGCCTCAATCGAAGAGCGTGGCGTCGGCGAGCCGACGCTTGATGTTGTCGGCGATGTAGAGGGCCAGCGCCTGGATGGTGGAGGTCGGGTTCACGCCGCCCGAGGTGACCCAGATGCTGCCGTCGACGATGAACAGGTTCTTCACGTCGTGGCTGCGTCCCCATTCGTTGACGACCGATCGCTCGGGATCGGCGCCCATGCGCGCCGTGCCCATGAGGTGCCAGCCGGCATTGAGCATCGGCGCCTCGCCGCCGACGTTCCTCGCCCCCGCCGCGGCGAGGATCTCCTTCGCTCGCGCGACGCCATGGTCGATCATCTTCTTCGTGTTTTCGCCCAGCGTATAGTCGATGCGCGGGGCGGGGATGCCGTTACTGTCCTTCAGTACCGGATCGAGCGTCACCCTGTTGTGCTCTTCGGGCAGGTCCTCGCAGATCGCGGAGATGCCGAGCTTGCGGTTGAAGATGGTGCGGTAGACGTCGTGATGCGCCTCGCCCCACGGCAGGAAGCCGCGCGCGGTGTTGGCGATGGCATCGACGATCGTGCCGGCGCCGCGATGGAGCTGCAGCGTGTAGCCGCGCACGAAGCCGCGCGACCGGTCGGTTTCGTAGAATTCCTGGCTCCACAGCGAGAGCTGAGCGCCGGTATTGCCGTCGATCGGCTCGTCGACATAGCCGTAGGTGTGGGCGAAGGGATGGAACATCAGGTTCCGGCCCACCAGGTCGCTCGAATTGGCGATGCCATTGGGGAAGCGGCCGGACACCGAGTTCAGCAGCAGACGCGGCGTGCCGATGCCGTTGCAGGCGACGATGACCATTTCGGCCGGCTGGAAATGCTCCTTGCCCTCGGCGTCGTAGTAGATCGCGCCGTTCGCAAGGCCATCGGGACCCAGCGTGATTTCGCGGACCCGGGCGCGGGTTCGCAGCTCGACGCCGGCGCGAAGCGCATGCGGCCAATAGGTGACGTCGGCGCTGGCCTTAGCGCCCTGGGCGCAGCCGGGCGTGCAATGTCCGAGATTGATGCAGGGAGCACGGCCGTCATACTCGGTCGTGGCGATCGCGGAGTCCGACGGCCACCAGTGCCAGCCGAGCTTGTTCATTGCCTCGCCGAAGCACTTGCCGGTCTTGCCGAGCGGCAGCGGCGGCATCGGCAGCACGTGGTACGGATAGGCCGGATCGCCCTCCAGCCCGGCGACCCCGGTCATTCGGTCGTTCTCGGCGAAGTACGGTTCGAGGGTGGCGTAGTCGACCGGCCAGTCGTCCGCGATGCCGTCCAGCGTCTTTACCCGGAAGTCCGAGGGATGGAGGCGTGGATAATGCGCCGTGTACATGATGGTACTGCCGCCGACGCCGTTGAAGTTCACGACCTGAATGGGCGAGGTGCCGTTGTTGATCGGATAGTCGGTCTCGCGTGCCCGGCGGTTGGGGTTGATGGCGAAGTCGCCGAAAAGGCGGGCCTCCCAGTCCCGGCCGTTGGTCGGGTAGTCCGTGGGCCTCACCCAGTCGCCCTGTTCGAGGCAGAGGATTCGCATCTTCGTGTCGGCGAGGCTCCAGGCCACCGCCGCTCCCGAGGCCCCGGAACCGATGATCAGGACGTCGACCTTTTCGTGCATGGTGTTCTTCCGTTAGCGCGCGAGATGCTGGCTGATGGCGTGGGCAACCAAGGCGTGACCGCCGGCCGTCCAGTGTCCATCGTGAGCGAAATAGTAGGACAGGGGAGACCCTTGTGCCTCCAGGACGGGCTGGAGGTCCAGAACGTCTATGCCGCGGCGCTGCAGGGCAACCGTGAAAGCGGTGTTGACCCTGTCCTCGACCGACCGACCTTCGCCCATCCACAAGGCGCGAGACGGGATGAGGACGACCGTCGCGCGGTAGCGATTGGCAATCTTCTCCAGTTCGTCGGCCGCCCTGCCGATGATTGCGGGATCGTAGTCGTTGGGGGCGATGTCTTGCTTGCTGGAGGCTGCGCTGGCCGGGAATACCCGCTCGAAGGCGGTGGACGCGAGCCGGTAGAGCGCCGAGTGCTCCGAGAGCCAGCCGGCGACGGCCGAGCCGCCGCCCCGGGGCGCCGCGCCTCGCGCGGCCGGCCGAAGATCCTTCTCCATGTCGACGGTGACGACGACCCGGCCGGCCCTGGAACCCAGTCTTGCGGCGTAAGCCAGGAGGGCGGCATAGCCTTCGATGTCGGTCGGTGTTGCGAGATTGAAGGTCCGCCGGCCGCTCAGGATTTGCAGTCTGTCGGAGAAGCGGTCCTGGGCTTCGACGCCCCAGCCCCAGGCGAAAGCATCGCCCACGACGACGATGTCGTCGGCACCGGCGGTCGCGACGTCGTTCGGATCGCGCAACCCGTGTGAATTGATCCGGACAGAGACGTCGAATTCGCCACCCTCGGAAATCTGACGGGCCTGGGTGTCCGGGCGGGCGAGCAGAAGCGGACCCTTAGGATGAGTGAATTCGACCCGACGGGAAGGGGCCAGAGCCGGAGAAGCCAGACGGACGACGCCCTCCGCAAGGCCGAGCCCGGCAATCAGGCCGGTCAAGATCACGAGGACTGCAATCGCACCGGATCTCCGGCCGGCGGTTTCGGATCGTGGATTCTGGGGGCTGGCTTCGGGGCTCATGTTCGCGCAAGACTGGCGCGAGTTGATCAGCGAGGAAAGAGCCTTCCCATGCCGGATACCACCCTTGCACGGCCTGCAGCCGCCACGACCGAGCATTTCGACGTCCTGATCGTCGGCGCCGGCATTTCCGGCATCGGCGGTGCCTACCATCTGACCCACCAGATGCCGGACCGCAGCTTCGTCATCCTGGAAAGCCAGGAGAGCTTCGGAGGGACCTGGCTCACGCACAAATATCCCGGCATCCGCTCCGACAGCGACCTCCACACCTTCGGCTATCGCTTCAAGCCATGGAAGGGCAAGCCGATCGCCACCGCCCAGGAGATCAAGAACTACATGGGCGAGGTCATCGAGGAGAACGACCTGGCGCGGCACATCCGCTACCGCCACCGAATCGACTCCGCGACCTGGTCGAGCGCCGACAATCACTGGACGATCGATGCGGTCCGGACCGACACGGGCGAAGCGGTCCGCTTCACCGCCAACTTCCTTTGGATGTGCCAGGGCTATTACCGCCATTCCGTCGGCTACACCCCCGAATGGAAGGACATGGAGACCTTCAAGGGGCGGATCATCCATCCGCAGACCTGGCCGGAGGATCTCGACTATTCGGGCAAGAAGATCGTCGTGATCGGGTCGGGTGCGACGGCGGCCACGGTCATCCCGGCGATGGCCGACAAGGCCGGCCACGTCACCATGCTGCAGCGCTCGCCGACCTATTTCATTCCCGGCCGCAACGCCATCGAGCTGGCGGAGACACTGCGGCAACTCGAGGTCGACGAGGAATGGATCCACGAGATCGTGCGCCGCAAGATCCTGCACGACCAGTCGGTGTTCACGCGCCGCGCTTTCGAGGAGTCCGACAAGGTGCGGGGTGAGCTGCTGGCCGGCGTCCGCGCCCATGTCGGCCCGGACTTCCCGCTGGAACCGCATTTCACGCCGAGCTACCGGCCGTGGCAGCAACGCATCGCCTTCGTACCCGATGGTGACCTGTTCAAGGCCATTCGCGCCGGCAAGGCGTCGGTCGAGACCGACGAGATCGATCGGTTCGCGCCGGAGGGTATCCTGCTCAAGTCGGGCAAGGTGCTGCAGGCCGACATCATCGTGACGGCGACCGGGTTCGACCTGTCGGTGATGGGCGACATCGCTTTTACGGTCGACGGCAAGCCGGTCGACTTCGCCGACACGGTGACCTATCGCGGCATGATGTTCACGGGCGTGCCCAACATGATCTGGGTGTTCGGCTATTTTCGCGCCAGCTGGACGTTGCGCGCCGACCTGGTCGGAGACTTCGTCTGCCGTCTTCTCGGCCATATGGACAAGCGCCAGGCCCATAAGGTCGAAGTTGCCCTGCGGCCGGAAGACGAGGGGATGCAGCTGCTGCCCTGGATCGACCCGGAGAACTTCAATCCCGGCTACCTGATGCGCGGCATGCACCTCCTGCCCAAGCGCGGCGACAAGCCGGAGTGGCAGCACACGCAGGACTACTGGAACGAGAAGAACGTCTTCCCGGCCATCGATCTCGACGACCGCGCGTTCGTCTACGGCTGATCGTTTCGCCATCGGGCCGGGCTCGGGGGAGCGGGAGATGAATCAAGGCAACACGCGCCGGGTCATTGCGGCCGGCGCGATCGGAAACGTGCTGGAATGGTACGACTTCGCGGTCTACGGCTACTTCGCCGCCGCGATCGGCCGCGCCTTCTTTCCCAGCGAGGATCCGGTTGCGCAGGTCCTGTCGGCCTTCGGTATCTTCGCGGTCGGGTTCCTCATGCGGCCGGTCGGCGGGGCGGTGATCGGGGCGATCGGCGACAGGCTCGGCCGTCGCGCCGCGCTGACCTTCTCCGTCGCCGCCATGGCCATACCGACCTTCCTGGTCGGCGTGCTGCCCGACTACCAGACGCTGGGGATCGCCGCGCCGATCCTGCTCACGCTGCTGCGCATGGTGCAGGGCCTGTCGGTCGGCGGCGAATACACCACCTCGATCATCTTCATCATCGAACAGTCGCCGCCCAATCGGCGGGCCTTCGTCGGAGCGCTGGGCTGCTGCGGTGCCATCGGCGGCATCCTGCTGGGCTCGGCCACCGGTGCGCTGCTGGCGTCGGTGATGTCGGAACAGGCGCTCGAAAGCTGGGGCTGGAGGCTGCCATTCCTGCTCGGGCTGCTGGTCGGGATTGCCGGCGTCGTGCTGCGCCGCCATGTCCATGAGGCGCCGCGCAAAGGCTCGGCGAAGTCGCCGCTCCTCGACACGGTGCGCAACCATGGCCCACTGCTCGCGCGGCTCGCCGCGCTCTCGGTGTTCAACTCGGTCGGCTTCTATCTGATGTTCGTCTACATCGTGAGCTGGCTGCAGTTCGCCGACGACATTGCACCCGCGACGGCGCTGGCCATCAACTCGGCCAGCATGGCGGTGATGCTGCCGGTCATGGTGCTGATGGGCTGGCTGTCCGACCGCTACGGGCGGCGTCCCCTGATGCTGGGGGCGGCGGCCCTGGGCTTCGCCGGTGCGCTGCCCTTCTTCTGGCTGATGCACCAGGGGCAGCCCGAGCTCGTGCTGCTCGGACAGTTCGGCTTCGTCCTCGCGGTCGGTGCCTTCGTCGGCGGCCAGCCGGCGTTGATGGTCGAGGCCGTGCCGGCGGAAATCCGCTGTACTGCGATCGCGCTCGGCTACAACGTGACCTTGGGCATCCTCGGCGGCTTCAGCCCGCTGGTCGCGACCTGGCTCGTCCACCGGACCGAGAACGATTACAGCCCGGCCTTCATGATCATGGCCGCCGCGGCGGTCTCCTTCGTGGCCATCCTGAAGTTCGACGAGACCTACCGCCTGAAGCTGCAGTCCGCCTGACGGCGGGCTACTGCAGCTTGATGCCGGCCTCGGCGATCAGCCCGCCGAGCAGGTCGCGCTGGCCGCCGAGCCAGGTCTTGAACTCGGCCGGTGTACTGGCGACGAGATCGGCACCCGTGGGATCGAGCCGCTCCCTCACCTTCGGGTCCTTGATCGCCTCGGCTACCACGGCCTGCATCCGGTCGACGAGGGCGGGTGGCGTGCCGGTGACGGCGAACAGGCCGTTCCAGTCGTTGAGGTCGAAGCCCGGATAGCCGCTCTCGGCGAGGGTCGGCACGTCGGGAAAGGCCGACGAGCGCTTGAGGCTGGTGACGGCCAGCACGCGCGCGCGACCTGCCGCAACCGGCGGACGGATGGAGTTGGTCGTGATGATCACCGAATCGACGGCACCCGCCCCTATGTCTCGCGCGGCGTCGGCGCCGCCGCGATAGGGCACGTGGATGAGCTTGATGCCGGCGCGGCGTTGCAGTTCCTCGCCTGCCATGTGGGCCATGCCGGCCGCCGGAGGCGTGCCGTAGCTGATCGTGCCGGGCTTGGCCTTCGCCGCGGCGATGAACTCCTGGATGGTCTGCGACGGGAAGTCGTGTTTCACGGCAACGACCTGCGGGAAGCTCGCGAGCTGGGTGACGGGCACCCAGGTCTGGGCATAATCGAAAGGCAGGTCCTTCATCAGCAGTGGGTTGGTGATCTGGTTGGCGGCGTCGACCAGGAAGGTCTGACCGTCACGGGGCGCCTGGAGAACGGCATTCGCGGCGACGACGGCGTTGCCGCCGGTGCGGTTGTCGACGATCACCTGCTGGCCGATGATCTCGGCTACGCGCACGCCGATGTTGCGCGCCACCGTGTCGGCCGCGCCGCCGGCAGCGAAGGCCACGACCCAGCGTACCGGACCCTTCGGCCAGTCGCCCTGGGCGAATCCCTCGCGGGCGATGAAGGGGGCCGAGAGGCCCCCCGCAAGGATGCTGCGTCTTGAAATGCGCCTCATGTCTTCGATTCCAGCAGTTCGGGCACCACCCAGAGCGCGGGCTCGCCGCGGGCGACCCGCTGGACGTTGTCGAAGCCGTTGCGCAGGCGCGTGATGTTGCTCTCGAAGGTCGGCCCGGCGAGATGGGCGGTCAGGACGACGTTGTCGAGCTTGAGGAGGGGATTGCCCGGCGGGGTTGGCTCCTCGTCGAACACGTCGAGGCCGGCACCGAACAGGTTGCCGGAGGACAGCGCGGCAATCATCGCCTTCTCGTCGATCACGGGCCCACGCGACGTATTCACGATGATGGCCGACTTCTTCATGACCGCGAGCTCGTCCTTGCCGATCATGTGCCGCGTCGAGTCGTTCAGCGGGACGTGCAGCGAGACGATGTCCGAGTGCTTCAGGATCTCCGGCAGAAGGCGGAAGCGGACGCCCAGCGCATCCTCCTCTTCCTCCTTGAGACGGGCGATGTCGTAGTAATGGACCGTCATGCCGAAGGCGAGGGCGAGCTTGGCGACCTTCTTGCCGATCGTGCCCAGCCCGATGATGCCCAGCACGCGGTTGCGCACCTCATGGACGGTTGGCGGCGAATTGCCATGCCAGCGACCGGCTGTGACGTTGGTGTGCTGGGTGATCAGCCGGCGCGAGACCGCCAGCATCAGCAGCATGGCATGTTCGGAGACGGCCACCGAGTTGGCCCCGCCATTGGCGCAGAGCGGCACGCCGCTCTGGCGGGCGGCTTCGAGGTCGGCGCGGTCGTAGCCGGCGCTCAGCATCTGCACCAGCTTGAGGTTCGGCGCGTCCTTGTAGAGCTGCGGCGTCACGTACTGCTGGATGAAGCCCACGAAATAATGCGTGCCGGGCAGGGCAGCCTTCTGCTCCGGCGAATTGTGCAGCGCCTTGACGATCTCGTAGCCCTTGGGGGCGAGGCCGTCGACCATGGAAAGGGTGTCCTTGGGTCCGACGACGAGTACGCGTTCAACCATTACCATTCTCCTCAGACGACTTTCTCGAGTTTCTGCAACGAGCGCAGGTGGTTCGGCACCGGCGTGCCGGGAAAGGTGCTCGGCCAGTTGGTGTAGCTCACCTCGCCGACATAGATGTCGCCGCGTGAGTCGACCGCGAGGCCGTGGGGCGACAGGAAGCGGCCGGCCTGTTCGCCGGGTCCGTCTTGGCCGCCTAGCCGGGCCAGCGTCTTGCCCTTGGCGTCGACGATCGAGAGGCGCGGACCGAGATTGGTGTGCTTGCTGTTCACCGGCATGCCGGGGCCCAGCTCGCCGATGATGAAGGTCGGGTTCTGCACGCCGCCGCAGCAGTATAGCGCGCAAGGCCGGTGCATGTTGTTCCACTGGGTCTCGTACCGGCCATTGCCGTCGAACACCTGTACCCGGTGATTCTCCCGGTCGGCGACATAGACCCAGCCGTTTTCGTCGGCGGCGATGTTGTGCGGGATGTTGAATTCGCCAGGATCCGTCCCGGTCGTGCCCCAGCACATCAGGTGCTTCCCGTCAGGCGAGTACTTGTGGACGCGGCTGTTGCCGTAGCCGTCGGAGACGTAGATCTCGCCCTTGGGCGACAGGGCGGTGTGGGTGCAGCGGTTGAAGGGCCGGCCGCTCAGGAAGGGGGCGGGCTGGTCGGGCACGCCGATCGTCATCAGCACCTTGCCCTCGGTCGTGACCTTGCGGACGGTGTGGTCGCCATCGTCGGTGCAGTAGAGATTGTCGTCGCGGTCGATGTGGATGCCATGGGCCCGGCTGAAAAGGCCCTCGCCCCAGGAACGCAGGAAGTTGCCGTCCCGGTCGAACACCATCATCGGATGGTCGCCGCGATTGAAGACGTAGACGCGATCCTTGCTGTCACAGGCGACCGCGGCAACGTCGCGGAACTCCCAGCCCGCGGGCAGCTTGGCCCAGTTCTCGACGACGCGATAGCGGTGCTCGCCGCTGCCCAGCACGACCGACATCGACTGCTCCTCAGTGTCCGGCGAGGACGGCTTCCGAGATCTTCTCGGCCGTCATCAGGGTGGGGAAATTGGTGTTGGCGCAGGGCACCACCGGGAAGATCGAGGCGTCGACCACGCGCAGGCCCTGCACGCCGCGGACCCGGCCCTGGGTGTCGACCACGGCCATGGGATCGTCGTCCCGACCCATGCGGCAGGTACAGGAGGCGTGCCACACGCCGATCGCGGCCTTGCGCACGAAGGCCTCGAGCGCATCGTCGTCGTTCAGTACCTGATCGAAGGTGAAACCCTCGACCACATAGTTGTCGATCATGTAGCGGCGCAAAGCAGCCGGCCCGTCGAGCAAGGTGGCGACCAGCCGGGTCAGCCACTTGTTCTTGGCATTGACCACGCCGATCTGGCGCACCCGGTCACTGTAGGCGGCCGGGAAGGGGGCGTCCGTGACCTGGCGCAGCGCATCGGTCATCTGGACGGCGGCCATCAGCTTGAAGCCGCTCATGAGCCGGTCGAGGTCGCGCTTGTCGGACAGCAGGTTGAACTCGACGAGCGGCTCGCGGCGCCAGTCGCGCGAGGTGAGCTTGACCTGGCCGGTCTCGGAATAGGTCTTGTTGATGAAGGTGAGCAGGGAGGCGATCTGTTCGCCCACGGCGTGCCAGGCCGACTTGCTGACGACTGCAACGAACATGTCGCCCTTCGGGATCCCCGGCAGGTTAGACGAATAGCGCAGGCCGACATGGATGTGGCGTCGCGTGTGTTCGCGAAGACGCGCGCCGCGCTTGATGAACGACGAGAGCGCGATCGAGGGGTGGTCCATCAGCCTCTGGCCGACGCCGGGCAGGGCGGAAACGACCGGGATGCCCAGCTCGGCGAGCTGGCCCACGGGACCGATGCCGGCCCGCATCAGATGTGCCGGCGAATGAATGGCGCCGCTCGACAGGACCACCTCGCGAGCGCGGAACTCCTGCTCTTGGCCGGCGACGCGGGCCGTTACGCCGATGCAGCGTGTGCCCTCGAACAGCAGTGACGTCACCTGGGTCTCGGTCGAGATCGTCAGATTGGGGCGTTTGCGGGTTTCCGCATCGAGATAGCCCATGGCGGCAGAGACCCGCCGCTCCTCGGCATTGGAGTGGGTGACCGGAAAATAGCCGTCGACGAACTCGCCGTTCTGGTCGGGCAGGTACTTGAAGCCTTTGGCCTCGAAGGCACGGCCGACGGCCTGGGCGTGGCCGGCCCACTTGTCACGCGGGATCCGACGTACGGGGATGCGGCCGTCCCTGCCATGCAACGGCCCGTCGAAATCGAGGTCGCGCTCCACCTTCTTGAAATAGGGCAGCACCTCGTTCCAGCCCCAGCCGACGGCACCCCGGCTCTCCCATTCGGCGTAGTCGGTCGGCGCACCACGATTGGCCATCTGACCGTTGATCGAAGACCCGCCGCCCAGCACGCGGGCCTGCTCGTACTTGCGAAGCGGCGGCCGGTTCTCCTGCGGATTGTTGTGGCTGACGACCTGGGTGTGGACCTTGAGGTCGGTCCAGTGGAAACGCGGATCGAAGTAGGCGGTGCCGGAATAGCTGTCCGCGATCTCCTTCGGCTCCCGGCCGGGCGGCGTGTCCGGACCCGCTTCGCAGAGCAGCACCTTGTTGGCGCTGCGGGCGGACAGTCGATTGGCCATGACGGAGCCGGCCGACCCGCCGCCGACGATGATGTAGTCGTACACTTGGCGTTTCCCCGTTTATTGCCGCCACGCTAGCACGGTAGCGAGGGCCGTGTCCGTCCGCTTGCCGGAAAGGTGCGGGCCTGCAATCGTCGTGCAAAGCATCGAGGGCGGTTTCGTATGTCGGACGTTGCATCGGCGCATGACGCCTTCGCCACAAGCATCGCACTGGGGAGGCCTTCGTCATGGCTTACGATCTCGTCATTCGCGGTGGCACCGTCGTGGACGGTTCCGGCACGCAGCGCTTTACTGCCGATGTCGGCATCCGGGACGGCCGGATCGCCGAAGTCGGACGCATCACCTCCGCCGCGTCACGGACCATCGACGCCGACGGTCTGATCGTCGCGCCGGGCTTCATCGACGGCCACACGCACATGGATGCGCAGGTCGCTTGGGACCCGCTCGGCAGCTGCTCCTGCTGGCACGGCGTCACCTCGGTCGTGATGAGCAATTGCGGATTCGCCCTCGCGCCCTGCAGACCCGAGGACCGCGACCTCTATGCACGCTGCCTTTCGGCGGTCGAGGACATTCCCACCGAGGCGATGGCGGCCGGCATAGACTGGACCTGGGAGACCTTCCCGGAATACCTCGCGACCGTCGAGCGCCTGCCCAAAGCCATCAATTACGGCATGTATATCGGCCACTCGGCGCTGCGCATGTACGCGATGGGCAAGCGGGCCTTCACGGAAAAGGCAACCGAGGACGAGATCGTGCGCATGGCCGATCTCGTGAAGGAGGCGCTGCGGGCCGGGGCCATGGGCTTCTCCAGTTCGCGGGCGTCGACGCATGTGACGCCAGACAATACCCCGGTCGCCAGCCGGATCGCAGACTGGGAGGAGATCGACCGTATCGTGGCGGCTATGGCGGAACTCGATGCGGGCATCTTTCAAGTGGGACCCGACGTGGCAAGCGGCCCGGCTCACCGTGCCTTTCTCGCGCGCCTGCGCGAGGTGGCGCTCGCCCACAGGCGCCCCGTCATGTTCGGCGTGTTGGCCACCAAGCAGGGCGACGATCCGACTGGCTGGGCCTATCAGACACGCTATATCGACGAGACGGTGGCGGCCGGTGGGCGGATGTTCGGCCAGGGCACGACCCGTTCGATCAACGCGATCTTCTCGCTGAAGTCCTACCTCCCGTTCGACGTGCTGCCGGCGTGGCGCACGATCCGCGGCCTGCCGATGGAAGAGCAGAAGCGCCGGCTGGCCGACCCCGAGGTCAGGCGCGAACTGATCGCGGCCGAGAGCCGGATGAAGCCACGCGATAACGTCTTTCAGGGCGGGGGTGCGGCGACCACGGATCCCCGGAAGCCCGACTATGCCAATCTGTTCGCGATGAAGGGCGTCGACTGGGATGATCCCACGGTCGAGGAACTGGCCCGGGAGCGCGGACAACACCCTGTCGAAGTGATGATCGACCTGTCGCTCGCCAACGAGAATCAGGTCTATGTCCAGCCGCTGGTCAACGAATCGCTGGAAGACGTGCTCGGAATCCTGAAGCATGACCGCACGCTGGCGACCTTCTCCGATTCCGGCGCGCATGTCGCGCAGGAGATGGGCTCGTCGCTCCAGACGCATCTGCTCAGCTACTGGGTGCGCAAGCGCCGGGCCTTCACCCTGGAAGAAGCGGTGAAGAAGATCACCCGGGACAACGCCGTTGCGTGGGAACTCGACGACCGTGGTCTCGTACGAGAGGGTTACCGGGCCGATCTTGTCCTTTTCGAGGAGGATCGTATCCGGCCGACGGTACCGACGGTCGAACGCGACCTGCCGGGCGGCGCCCGGCGCCTCGTCCAGAAGGCCGAAGGAATCCGGGCAACCGTGGTAAACGGTGCCGTCTCCTTCCTGGACGGCGAGGCGACGGGCGCGTTTGCCGGCGCGGCTTTGAAGGGCCGACTCGCCCGCTGACGGGTCTTGCCACCTCCCGTGTCACGGTCCAAGAGGTTCCTGCGGGTCTGGCAGGATTGACGGTTCTGCGGCTCGTCTGAATGCGAGGCTGGGAGAGCCTGACAACCTGCGATGGAAGACAAGGTCTACGACTATGAGAGGGAAATCCCCGCGGGATTCTACGACAGGGTGTACCGGCAGAGGGACGGCGTCCGGTACTGCTGGCATGACCTGAAGTTCCGCGCGGTGCAGGCATGCCTCGCACGTGTCGGGCGCGTTCTGGACGTCGGATGCGGTCCGGGGACCTTCATCGGCAACTACCTGCAGGGCACCGAATCTTTCGGTCTCGACATCAGCGCCGCGCAGATCGAGTACGCGACGCGCACCTATGGAAGTTCAACCCATCGCTTCTCCACTCAGCCGCTCACCAGCGTATGCGAGGCAGGCGAGCGTTTCGACGCGGTGACGGCGATCGAACTCATCGAGCACCTGTCTCCGGACAACGCGCTCCAGGTGCTCACCGAGGCACGCACCCTGCTGGCGCCAGGCGGGCTGCTCGTCCTGACCACACCCAATTACCGGTCGCTCTGGCCCCTGATCGAGTTCGGAGTCAACGCGGTGTCAGCTGTCGCTTATGAAGAGCAGCATATCAACAAATACAGCAGGGGCCGGCTGCGCGAGCACCTGGCTGCGGCGGGCTTTCGCGATATCTCGATAACCACCACAGTCGGCCTTGCGCCGTTCGCTGCCGTCCTCGGTCTCCGGGCCGCCAATGTCCTGCACGCCCTCGAAGCCGGCGTGAAGCATCTCGGCGTCGGCAATCTTCTTTTGGCCACGGCCCGGCCGTGACGCAGCTGCAGGGTCTGATATGCCTCGCTGCCGCGGCACTGATGGTGGTCGAGGTCGATGCCCTCGAGACGAAGCTCGCCTTCCTGGCTCCGGCGCTTTCGACCGCGATGGTCGCACTGGCGCTCGTCCATTGGCTGGCGAGGCGGCGAGGCGAGGGACATGCTGCACTGATCTATGCCGTGGGCGTGCTCGGTGCCGTCGGCGGATATTGTTACCTGGCGCTGGCGCCCTCCGGGGCGATCGCGCCGCAGGACGAAGTCATCGAATGGGGGCGGATGGACAAGCGTCCGCTGATCTTCGGCTATCTGGGCATTGCCGCCTTCATTGCCTTTCACTGGCTCTGGGTCGCCTTCGTGCAGCGCACGCCGCCGGGAAAGGCGCGTCCGCTCTTGACCTGGCCCTCGCCAAAATGGCCGGTACGCTGGCTCGGGGCCCTCGGCATCGCCTTGTTCGCCTATTGCTGGATTTGTCTGCCTGGATTGCGCGCTGTCGAGAGCGCGGATGGTCAGGGGCTCGCGAAGTTCTACGACCTTCATGCGCACGTGCACCTGAGTGCGCTCCAGCAGATCAGGCTCGGGGCAATTCCCTATCTCGAGGCGCAGACCCAGTACGGGCCCGGGAATCAGCTGCTTCTCGGCGCCCTGACCGACTTCGTGCATTTCAGCAACCACGGCTTCCTTGCCGCCAACCTCTTGCTCAATGCGGCCTGCGTCATCCTCTTCTTCGTGGTCGTGCAGCAGCTCCTGGGATTCGGCTGGGCGGCCGCGGCCCTGTGCGGATGGTTGCTTTGGCCAAGCCCAGACGAGCGGATGGACCTGGCTGGGTGGGCGGTGCTGACGCGTTGGGTGGTCGTGCCGATTCTCGCTCTGTGGCTGGCGCGGCTGCTCCTAGGCGCGGGGACAGCGCGGAATGGCTGGCCGGCGGTGGTCCTGGCCGGAGCGCTGTGGGGGGCGGGCGGCTTCCTGAGCCAGGAGAACCTGAGTGGCGGTCTGCTCGTCCTCTTCTTCTCGCTTGCCCTGTTCGCGCCCGCCTCGGGACTGACGCCAAGGAGGCTGGCAGGTTTTGCGGCCGTCTTTCTGCTGACCGGGGCCGCGAGCTTTGCGATGCTGATCGCACTTTTCATGGGACCATCACACCTCTTCGAGGTGATTTCACTGGCGAATGCGAAATCGAGCCTCGTGATGGCGGGTGTCTCCAACTCGATCTGGTCCGACAATCTCGGCCTGCAGTTTTCCTGGAACATCGTCAATGGACGGCTGCAAACTGACCTACAGGCCGTCGGGGAGTTCCGGGAACTCTTCGTCACATACGCTCTCGTGTTCCTCTTCCTGCTGGCGCTTGGCCTCCTGGCCGCGTTCCTGGGACGGCGGTGGCGAACGGCGGACGAGGCGACGCGGGTGTTCGGCGTGAAGTTCGCGGGTGTCGCGGTCGGCGCCTTCGTGCTGCATCTCTTTTCGCTGCTGCGCGCCGACACTTCGCATCTCGCGGGACCATCCTTCCTTCTCGGTCTGTTCCTGCTGATGCTGCCGGTCTTCCTCTGGCGCTGCCTGCCGCCCGGCAATGCGCGCACGGTGCTCCTGGTGGTATCCGTGGGCATCGTTGCCGAAGGCATGATCGCCGGGCGAGTGGAAGTCGAGCGCAGGGTGGCGGGTCTCGGCAGCATCTGGCGCGACACCCTTGCGGTACGCAATGTCTACGCCGACCTCCGCGGCCATCGGGGCGAGACGTACGATCTGGCGAGCCTCTATTCGCCGCTCCCCGGGGTGCAGGCGGGCTTTCGTAACCATGCAGACTATGCGGAGGTCGGCGAGTTCTTGCGCCTGATGCGCGAGCGTCTCAAGGGACGACCGGTCGAGCTGGGTTCGTACAGGTTCGACGAACTCGTGGCCCATCCCGATACGGCCTATTTCCTGGGCGGCCTGCGGTCGCTTTCGGGCATCACCTCGCCGAAGAACAGTCTCTGGCTGCGGTCTGAGCAGGGGGCCTGGATTGCCCGGGTCGCCGGTACCGGGAGCGGCTGCCTCTTCTTCGACGCCGGTTCGAACCAGGCGCTGGTCGATGCCTGGATGCGGTCGGTCAAGCTGCCCCAGACGATGACAATCGAGCCGATCACAGGTCGGCGCGAATACGGCATACTCGCCTGCAAATCGAGTTCCTAGGCCCGAAGAGGACGCGGATGGCACGGCAGCAGCGCACACAGGTAGGGATCATCGGCGCGGGACCTGCAGGATTGCTGCTGGCGCGGCTGCTGAAGGTGAATGGAATAGAGAGCGTCATCCTCGAGGCGAGATCGCGAGCCTATGTCGAGGCCCGTATCCGAGCTGGCGTTCTAGAGCACGGCACCGTCAAGCTGCTGGAGGAAGCGGGCGTCGCCGATCGGCTGCACCGGGAGGGACTGGTCCACGAAGGTGTCGAGCTGGGGCTCGACGGTGGGCGCTTTCGCATCGACCTGGCCGGGCTGACGGGGAAGACCATCACGGTCTACGGGCAGAGCGAGGTGGTGCAGGACCTGATTGCCGCCCGCCTGGCCGGTGATGGGCCGATCGTGTGGGAAGCGGCCGACGTCGCCTTGCACGATATCGAGACGGAGCGGCCGCGGCTGACCTACCGGATCGATGGCGTCGACCACGAACTGGCCTGCGACTTCATCGCCGGCTGCGACGGCTTCCGGGGCGTGAGTCGTACCTCCATGCCGGCATCGAACCTGCGCGCCTTTGAGCAGGACTATCCATTCGGCTGGCTCGGCATCCTGGCCGACGTCCCGCCCTGCTCGGAGGAGCTGATCTATGCCAGCCACCCGCGCGGATTTGCGCTGGCTTCGATGCGTTCGCATACGCGCAGCCGGTACTACATCCAGTGCGCCCGCGACGAGAAGCTGGAGGATTGGCCCGACGACAGGCTGTGGGAAGAGCTGAAGTTGCGGCTCGGCCCCGACGTTGCACGCAACATCGCGACCGGCCCCGCCCTCGAAAAGAGCGTCACGGCCCTGCACAGCTTCGTCAGCCTGCCGATGCGGCACGGCCGGCTGTTTCTCGCCGGCGACTCCGCCCACATCGTGCCGCCGACCGGCGCGAAGGGCCTCAACCTGGCGGCCTCCGACGTCCACTATCTGTCGAGGGCGCTGGTCACGCACTACGCCCGCAACGACGCCACGCGGCTCGACACTTACACCGACCAGGCCTCGGCACGTGTGTGGAAGGCCGAGCGCTTCTCCTGGTGGCTGACCCTGCTGATGCACAAGGTGCATCCGGAGGGGAGCTTCGCCGAGCAGATGCAGCGGGCCGAGATCGCTTACCTTCTGTCCTCGCCGGCGGGCCAGACGGTGTTCGCGGAGAACTACGTCGGCCTGCCATTCTGAGAAGCCGGAGAGTCTAGGTGAGCTCCCGGCGCACGATCGCCGCGCCCTCGCTCAGGGCCTTGAGCTTACCGAAGGCGGTGGCGCGAGGCAGGTACTTCATGCCGCAATCGGGGGCGGGCAGCAGCTTCTCCGGGCCGATATGCTTGAGGCCGGCGCGGATGCGGCCGGCGACCGTCTCCGGCGTTTCGACCGTGGGATCGCTCAGGTCGATCACGCCCAGCATGACTTTCTTCGGCGCCAGGTCCTTCAGCACGCCGAGGTCGAGCTTGGGCTGCGCCGATTCGATCGAGATCTGCTGGGCGATCGTGTCGGAGAGCTGCGGCAGGAAGGAATAGCCGGTGGGCTTCAGGCCGGTCACGACGGCGGCATAGCCGAAGCAGAGGTGGATGACCGTCGGCACGGTTATGCCTTCCAGTGCCCGGTTGATCGCCTTCACCGCATAGCGCTTGGCTTCTTCGGGATTGTTGCGCAGCCAGGGCTCGTCGAGCTGGATCACGTCGGCGCCGGCCTTGACCAGCGCATGCGCCTCCTCGTTGACGGCGGCGGCGTAGTCCATGCACATCGCCTCGGCATCCTTGTAGTACTCGTCCTGGACCTGCTGGCCCATCGTGAAGGGGCCCGGCAGGGTGATCTTGGCCATGCGGTCGGTGTTGGCCCGCAGGAACTGCATGTCGCGCAACTCGACCGGCCCGGTCCGCCGGATCCTGCCGACGACCCGGGGCACCGGCGTGCGGTTGCCGCTGCGGTTCACGATCTCCGCCGGGTTCTCGTCGTCGATCCCCTCCAGGGCGGTCGCGAAGCGGTTGGAGTAGCTCTCGCGGCGCATCTCGCCGTCGGTGATGACGTCGATGCCGGCGCGCTCCATGTCGCGGATGGCAAGCAGGGTGGCATCGTCCTGGGCCTGCTCCAGCCAGGGCTCCGGTACGCGCCACATGTCCTTCACGCGGGTGCGCGGCACGCCCTTGCTCAGCATCTCGCGATCGACCAGCCAGTCGGGCTGGGGATAGGAACCGACGACAGTGGTCTGGAGAAGCGTTTCGCCCATTGTTAGATCCATTTCTCGCGAAGCTGTGATTGCACGTCAGTCTGCGACCCGATTATGTCCCTGTCCATGCTCGCACGCCTGATGTTGCTGCTGATCCTCATCCTCGTCGGATCCTGCAGCGGAGACCTGCCCAGCAGTTCGGTAGGTGACGGTCAGGCCGAACGCGCGTTCGGCCTGCTGCGATCGTCGACTGCGCTCGTGGCCCTGATGCGCGATCGCGACATCCGCCCGCCGGACCTTTCTGCGCCCGATCCGCTGCAGCGGATCGAGCGCGAGCTGGCCAAGAGCGACCCGACAGGCGCATTCGCTGGCGTCACCTATGACCTGACGCGCGGCAATACGCTGACCGTCGACTGGCTGGTACAGACTCCCAACCGCTGGGGACGCCGGGCGGACGACCTGACCTGGTTCGCCATGGGCTGCAAGGATTGTGAGCCCGATATCTCCCTGCCGGTCTGCACCACCGATGCCGATTGCGGCGGGGGCACCTGTACCGCCATCTGGCCGCGCATGCCGGGACACCGGAGCGTCGCGCGCAAAGTCTGCCTCGGCCACTCGGATGCGCTGCCGGTCAGGATCCACGACCTCGTCGCGAGCGCCCGCGAGAGCGTCGACATCGTCGAACTGCAGCCCGCGCCGACCGGGCGCTTCAGTGCGGCGCTGCGGGCCGCGATCGCCGAGCTGGCGTCCAGTCGCCGCAAGGTCGAGGTGCGCGTCCTGATCGGCCAGTTTCCGCCCGTGGGCGTCGATGCCGCCGCGTTCTTGAAGGAACTGGTCGAGACAGCGCGCGACATCCCGGGCTCGCGCGTGACCGTCAGCGTTTCGGCGATGCGCAGCTGCACGGTGCTCGACTCCTGCAACAGCTTCTCGTGGAACCACGGCAAGTTCATCGTCGTCGATGGGAAGGAGGCCATTGTCGGCGGGCACAACCTCTGGACCGAGGACTACCTCACCGACAATCCGGTTCATTATCTTTCGATGCAGGTGCGGGGGCCGGCGGCCGCCAGCGCCTCGCGCTTCGCCGACCGGCTGTGGCGCTACGTCTGCGCCAATCTGGATCACAAGGAGTCGGTTTCGCTGGTGAGCTACCAGCCCGGCGCGGGTGAATCCGGGCAGCGTTGTCCGGCTGCGCTTGCCGCCGGCCGTGCGAGGGGCGGCACGGGAAACGTCGAGATCATGGGCATCGGGCGGCTCGGGGCCGGCATCACCGAAGACTTCGCCAACCAGAGCGAGCTGGCGCGCGACCTGATGTTCGGTGCCGCCCGCAGGACGATCCGGGTCTCGCAGCAGGATCTCGGATTCCGGCTGGGCCGCTCGGACACGCTCTTTCCCGAGAGCGCCCTCGACCGCATGATCGACCTGATGGAGCGGGGCGGCGACGTCTTTGTCGTGCTCTCCAATCCCGGCTCGATCGGCAACGGCGGCAGTCCGTACTACAACGACGTGCCGCTGCAGGTTCTGGCCAGGCGCTTGAAGGACAATGTTCAGAAGCGCATCGACACCGCCGATCCCCTCGCGCGCTATGCCATGCGCAAGGGGCCGGACCCGGTGAATGCCCTGCTGTGCAGTCGTTTCCACCTCGCATCCTTCCGTTTCGGTCCGGACGAGTCGTGGCCCGGCAACAAGACGATCGCCAACCATTCGAAGCTCTGGATGGTCGACGACCGGGTCTTCTACATCGGCTCCGACAACATGTACCCGGTGAACCTCCAGGAATTCGGCAACATCGTCGGAGATCCAAAGGCGGTCGACACGCTGATCGAGTCCTACTGGAAACCGCTGTGGCGGTGGTCGAGCCGGGTTGCCGTCTCCGGCGAGGGGGTCGAGAAGTGCATCTTCCGCGATATCATCAAGTAGACTTGAGTCAGGCGACTGTCAGTTCGGGCGGCCATCCTGCGGATATGAAGAAACAAATGAAGCTACTGATCTACAGCCTGCTCCTGATGGTCCCGCTCGCCGTGTCGGCAGCACCGGACGATGTGGCCTACTGCAAGGCGCTCGCCACGACTTACGAGAACCTCATCATGAAGAGAGGTGCCGCCCGCGGCGGCATCCAGGCGGGTTTAGAAACCAGCGTGGCACTCGACCAGTGCAAGAACGGCAATCCCGCCGGGATTCCCGTCCTCGAACAGAAGTTGCGCGACTTCAAGATCGAGTTGCCGCCGCGCACCTAGGTCGGGTTCTATGCGCCGACGGGGTCGATCGGCGTCACGATCCCTTCAGCTGCTTCGATCACCTCGCCGGCATCGAGGCAAAGGTCCTCGCGATTGCGCATCGACATGATCTGGACGCCGGTGCGCAGTTTGCCATGGCTGCCGACCGGCACGGCGAGACCGGGCAGGCCGAACAGAGGCGCCACCAGAGCCGATCGCATCGACTCCAACACCTCGCGCTGGCCGTCCGGCGTGATGTCGGCCACTTGTTTGGGCGGCAGGTCGCAGAGGGTCGGTAAGATGACCAGCGGCCATTGCTGCATGAACGTCATCCAGCGGAACAGCAGGGCCTCGCGCTCTGTCAGCGCCGCGACATAGGTCGCCAGATCGACCGGCTTGTGCACCTCCAGCCAGGCCTGCATGGCGGCGATACCGTCCGGGTCGCCCATCTTCTGCATGACGGGCCAGAGGCCGCCGAACACGTCGGTGACACAGATCTGGTGCCAGAGCTCGACGCAGCGCTCGATGTCGGGCGGCAGCACTTCCTCCACGACGTAGCCGGCGCCGCGGAGATGCTTGCCGGCCAGCCGCACCGCCTCGACCTGCGCCGGATGGCTCTTGCCGCCGGGCACTTCGGGCACGATCGCGACCTTGATGGGGCGCGCGGGGGCGGGGCCACGCATGGGCACGTCGTTCCAGCGCCAGTCGCGCCGGTCGCCGCGCGCCATCACCTCCAGGGCCAGACGCGCATCGCGTACGGTGCGGGTGTGCGGGCCCTGCGTCGCCATCAGGATGGCACCGATCGGACGACCGGAGGCGACGCCCGTCGGATTGAAGGCGGGGATGCGGGCGAAGCCCGTCCGCAGGCCGACCACGCCGTTGCAATAGGCCGGGATGCGCACCGAGCCGCCGATGTCGTTGCCATGGGCGATGGCGCCGATCCCGGTCGCCGTCGCCGCACCGGCGCCGCCGCTCGATCCGCCCGGAGTCACGGTGGGATCGCGCGGATTGAGCGTGCGGCCGTGCAGGGCGTTGTCCGAGAAGATGCGCATCGAGAAGGCCGGCGCATTGGTGCGGCCGACGATGATTGCGCCGGCATGCTTCAAATTGGCGACGACCGGGCTGTCTTCCTGTGCGATCAGGTCCTTGAGCGGGACGACGCCGTTGTCGGTGGGCAGACCGGCCTGGTCGACGTTGATCTTGGTTGTGACGGGCACGCCGTGCAGCGGCGGCAGGGCATGGCCGCGCGCCCGGGCGGCGTCGGCGGTCTCGGCCTCGGCACGGGCCTCGTTCTCCAGCACGCGCACCACGGCATTGATGGCGGGATTGACCTTGTGCAGGCGGCCGAGGACGGAATCCACCGCCTCCCGCGCCGAAGCCTGTCCCGTCCGGATCAGGTGCGCCAGATCGGTCGCGTCGTACTGCCAAAGCTCCATGATACCCTCGCTCAACGCTGCGTCGTTTCGGATGCGAAGAAGATCATGTTGCCGTCCAGGTCGGCAATGGCGAAGTCGCGCAGCCCGTAATCCTGGTCCTTCGGCGCATTGAGAATCTTCGCGCCGCGTTTCAGCAGATCGGCGTGCAGCGCATCGACCTCGTCGACGTGGATGCTGACCGCGCCATGGCCGGGCGGCCGCGGGGCCTGCGCCGCCGCGATCAGGTGCAGCGACACTTCACCCGAGCACAGGCCGACATAAGAGGTTGGCGTCCCGTACTCGAAGGCGACCTCGAAACCGATGCGGTCGCGGTAGTAGGCGAGGCTCGTCGCCGCGTCCTTGACGGTGAAGATCGTGGTGCTGCCGCGCATCATTTCGGTTGCCCCTTTGTCACGTGCTTCTCGAAGGCGAGGAGAGCGCTGGACGGGAGCCTGTCCCGGCGGCGCACGAAGACGGTCTGGACGCGCGCTTCGGCGGGCCGGAGACGGTGCGCGCGGACCTGGCCGCCGCGCCAGGCGGGGCCGATCAGGGCATGGGGCATCAGCGTGATGCCGAGCCCCGCGGCCACGGCGCCCAGGATCGCCTCCAGCGTGCCGAACTCCAGTCGTCGCAGGCCGACGACGCCGCGCCGCGCCAGCAGCTCCTCCAGCCGCTGGCGATAGGAGCAGCCGGCCCGCAGGATGACGAGGCGCAGGTCGGGCCGCTGCAGCACCGCAGTCAGTGTCGCCTCGGCGGGCGCGCTCAGCAGG
>Ga0209066_10001992_pt1 | contig 25836 bp, 27 predicted proteins | sample All_14_2_FD_187198 | JGI IMG/M metagenome (GOLD analysis project Ga0209066, IMG submission 187198) | Freshwater microbial communities in response to fracking from Pennsylvania, USA - Allegheny Zone_MetaG_DW_15 (SPAdes) (version 2) ... | reverse complement strand
CAGCGGCCCTGCCGGTGGCGTTGCGGTACGGATCGATAACCAGCAGGCGGCCGCCATTTTTCCTCGCCTCGGCGACGATCGGCCAGAAATGGACGTTGGTCACTTTGATGTTGATGCCCCAGGCAACGATGAGATCGGAAGCCGCCGCCGTCTCCGGCGGGCTGCCCGGCGCCGTGCCGCAATGCAGGGCCCAGGCGGCGCCGGCGGCGGCGAAGCAGATGGTCTGATCCAGCCGCAAGGCCCCGAGGCGATGAAAAAAGCCATGGCCGGCAAAGCGGTTGACCATGCCCATGTTGCCGGCATAGGAATAGGGCAGCACCGCTTCGCCGCCATGGCGACGCACGACCTCGGTGAGCCTGGTGGTCAGGAGTTCCCAGGCCTCGTCCCAGCCGATCCGTGAAAAACGCCCCTCGCCCTTGGCGCCGGTCCGGATCTGGGGGTAGAGCAGGCGATCCTCGGCGTAGACCCGTTCGATGTAGCGCCGCATTTTCCGGCAGATGAATCCCCGGGTGAAGGGATGACCGCGATCGCCCCGGAGCGAGACAATCCTGCCGTCAACCAGGGTTGCAACGATGCCGCAGCTGTCCGGACAATCGAGCGGACAGATGGTCTTCCTCTCCTCCCTCATGGTTCCTGCCTGCAACGTCGGCACTCCTGTCCGGGCTGTGTCCGCAACTGCATCCCCTCCTGTTTTCCGGGGTTCACCGGACGGCAAAGACAACGTTAACCGTGACCGTCACATCCATCTCGCCGGCCGGCAGCACCGATGGCGCCCCCTCCGCCACCGCCTGCATCTGCGGCGTCGTCCTGAAATAAGGGACTGGTTGGGCGTTGCCCTCGCTTTCGCTGATCTGTAGCGGCTTCTCCACCACCAGCCCGGACAGCTGGGCCAGCGCCTCAGCCTTCTGCCGCGCCTCCTCGAAGGCAAGAACACGGGCCCGGTTGACCAGTTCCTTGCGGTTCTTGATTTCGAAACTCACCGAGTGCATCTCGAGTTGATGGATGGTGCCGAAGGCGTCAAGGATCTTCGCCACCCGATCGGGCCGGACATCGATCTCGGGGATCGAGATGTTGAGACTCTGCTCGACGCGCTGGCCGATCAATCGCCGCTCACCGTCGCTCCAGTCGTATTCCGGGCGAAACGACAGCTGGGAAGTCTGGATATTGCGCTCCGATATCTCGTTTTTTTTCAGGATATCAAGGACCCTGGCAAGTTTTTGATTCGCCTGCTGCTGCGCCTTACCGGTCGTTTCCGCCAGTTCCGAAACCCCGGCGGTGATCCTGACATGGTCGGGCTCAACGACGATCCGTCCCTCTCCGGTCGCCGTGATGGTCCGCTGCGTCACCACGGCCGCCTCGGTCTTTTTTTCCACTACCGGTCGGCTCCGGTCTTCGATGCGGATCCCAGTCTGCTGCAGCCTGTTGGCGGCAAACACGATTGCGGCGCAGACGAGGATCGCCGCCACCACCACGCCCCACTGCTGATTTTTCATCTTCTCACCTTCCCCTGCTGCCTGAATTTGATCTCAATCCCTTCTCTTGTCAGCCATCCCCAAAGGGCAATTGTATAGCCTAGCGGATGCACTTCCCTCAGGCAAGCCAATTTCTGCTTTTCCCTTTACAGACCAGGACCAACGCTGCATAGTGCACTCAGTCAGCTGCACCACGCTCCCGTCTGAACACAACGTAAAAAACGACAGCATCTCCGGGCCACAACGACGCTTTCCCCGCTCGACCCAACCTCCGACCCAGTGCGCAGGCAATGACAACGGCATATTCCCCCCTCCAGCCGTCGGCAGGTCGAATTTACTGCGACTACTGCCCAGGCTATTGCTGTTACCGGCTCAAGGGCTCGACGCTCTTGATCACAGCGGAGGATATCAACAGACTTGCCCGGCATTTTGAAATCAGCGACGGTGAAGTGCGCAAGCGTTACATCGAAGGCAGGAACACCTTCAAAACGAGAAGCGATGGCTCCTGCCCCTTCCTCAGCGACGACAGGATGTCCAGGCGGTGCTCGGTGCATCCCGCCCGCCCCCGCCAATGCAGGGAATTTCCCTATGACCAGCCCTGCCCCTACCTGCTGCAGGCCAATCTTCTCGAACAGATCCAGCCCCGGATAGAAAAGGCCCTGGCCCGGCCGGGGCAATCGGAATGAACATGGAGGCAATGCCTGACACCCTTCCCGGCAATCGCTGACGACGGGAAGTGCGGCCGATGGCGATCAGTTGAGCCGGGCCGGATCGCCCTCGGCGGGGAGATCCCCCCGGACAATCGTACCGCTCCCAGGTCTGGACCAGATCCTGATCTCTCTCTGGTGCCGGCGAACGATGGCGCAGTTTTCAATTTCCTTCTGGCAACCTGACCCCGAGAAAACGAAAACCGGGATTTGGCACGAACTGCAACGATGACGAGCCGAGTTCGACACAATTGTCTGGTCGAGTGCGTCGATGTCAGATAGATTTGGCCGCAGATGTCAGATCAACCCAAAAATATTGAGGACCAGATGAAACAGTTCCGCTTCAAGAAGCTTGATGCATTCGCCGCCGGCCAATCAAGCGGCAACCCGGCCGGAATGATTGCAGTCGATTCCTTCGCCGATATTACTCCCGAAGAAATGCAGCAGATCGCCCGCGAACTGCGGGGTTTCGTCACCGAAGTCGGATTTGTCTGCCGAGTGGGTACGGACCAGATCGCCTTGCGTTATTTCTCAGCGGAACGGGAGGTTCCCTTCTGTGGTCACGCGACAATTGCCATCCTCTACGACCTGTTCGCCAACGACCCTGACCTTCGGAAACTGCCGGCAATCCATGTCGATACCACAACCAGCAGCCTGACCGCGGAGAACAGGGTCGCGACGGAGGACGCCGTCTTCATCAGTGCCCCCAATCCGGTATCCGGCAGGCAGGACATCGCCGGAACCTCTATCGCCGCGGCGCTCGGCATCAATCCGGCGGACATCTCCACGTCCCTGCCGACCGCGAAAATTAATGCCGGACTCGAGACCCTGATCGTCCCCTTCACCACCCTGCGGTCGACACTGACGGTGTTGCCCGACCAGGATCGGCTCAGAAGATTCTGCGAGGACCACGCGATCGACATCGTCACCATCTTCACTGGTGAAACCGCGAGGTTCGATGCCGCCTGGCGCAGCCGCGTCTTCGCCCCTCGCTTCGGCTACCTCGAGGACCCGGCAACCGGCTCCGGCAATGCCGCGCTCGGCCACTACCTGCTGCAGCAGGGCCTCTGGGAGGGAGAAACCCTCATCATCGAACAGAACGGTGAGCGCGATGATCCGAATATCGTCAAGCTCATGGCACGGGGTGGAGGCAATGGAGGTCTGCAGATCTTTGTCGGCGGCGGCGCCGTCAGCCGGGTTGAAGGGTGGTATCTGCTCCACCAGCCAGGGTCATGAAGTGAGGCGGTGCCCCAGAGCCGCGGTGCGACGATCCTACCAGTAGCGGTAAAAATGGTGCACCGGACCGTGGCCGTGGCCGAGGGCATAGGAGGCGCCGGCGGCAATGGCGCCGGTGATGTACTCTTTGGCCTGCCGCACCGCCGCTTCGATACCCTCGCCGCGGGCGAGAAAGGCGGCGATCGCCGAGGACAGCGTACAGCCGGTCCCGTGGTTGTTGCGGGTGACGATCCGTCGCCCCGGCAGGACGAGCAGTTGCTGGCCGCCGTCGAGACAGAGGATATCATCGCAGGCGGCGGATTCGAGATGTCCGGCCTTGACCAGGACGTTGCGGCACCCCATCACCGCCAATGCAACCGCCGCGTCACCGATCGCCTCGGCGGTGACAATGTCCCGCCCCAGCAGAACCGAGATCTCGGGCAGGTTGGGAGTAACCAGTTCGGCCAGGGGCAGAAGGTACTTCTTCAAGGCGTCGACCGCCTCGTCCTGCACCAGCCGATCACCGCTCTGGGCAACCATCACCGGATCGAGGACGATCCGGCCGATACCGTGCCGCCGCAGCCCCTCGGCCACCTCCCTGATCAGCTCCGGGGAAAAGAGCATGCCGATCTTCACGACATCGCAGCCGATATCCGAGAGTACGGCATCCATCTGGGCCCGGACGAACTTCACCGGCACCGGGTGGATGGCGGTGACGCCGCAGGTATTCTGGGCGGTCAGGGCGGTGATGACGCTCATGCCGTAGCAGCCGTTGGCGGCGATGGTCTTCAGATCGGCCTGGATGCCCGCCCCGCCGCCGCTGTCCGAGCCGGCAATGGTCAACACCCGGTGATAGGTCCTGGTCTCGTTGTTCATATCCTTTTCCCTCCCCAACTCTGCTCAACCCGCCCCTTCAACCCGGCAACATCGCGACCACTCGCCACCCCCCTGTCGGTCAACGGATAGCGCGACAGATCGGCCCTCGGCTCGATCTTCATGCGGTGCTGAACCGACTGCGCTCGGCGGCCTCCTCCGGGCGGAGATTATAGAGGGCGTCGAGCAGATTGATCATGAACGACCCGGGACCGACAGCCTTCTCTCCCGCAATCTCACCTGCGATGTTGAAGCAGGCCAGGCCGGTCGCCGCCGCCGACAACGGATCGGGATCGACGGCAAGAAAGGCGCCGATGATCGCCGTGGCCGAACAGCCGGTGCCGGTCACGGCCGTCATCAGGGGATGGCCGTTGGCGATTCTGACGGCTCTTTCGCCATCGGTCACCAGGTCGACCTTCCCGGTGACCGCCAGGGTGGTCTGCAGGGAGATAGCGAGTCGACCGGCGACCTCGACGGCCTCATCGACGGCGTGGACCGCGTCGACACCTCGACCGGCCGCCGCATCATTGCCGAGCGAAAGGACCTCGGATGCGTTGCCGCGCACGACGCTGACCCTGGTCTCGGCCAGTATCCTCCGGGCCGCGGCCGTCCGCAGGGCGGTTGCCCCGGCCCCGACCGGATCGAGGATGATCGGTCGGCCGAGGGCGGTCGCTCTTCGCCCCGCCAGCACCATCGCATCGACCCAGCGGTCGGTGAGGGTGCCGATGTTGAGGACCAGGGATCCGGCCATTCCGACCATCTCCTCGACCTCGCCTGCGGCGTGGGCCATGACCGGCGAGGCGCCGAGCGCCAGCAGGACGTTGGCGGTATAGTTCATCACCACGAAATTGGTGATATTGTGGACAAGGGGTGTGCCGGCGCGAATCTTTCTCAGATTTTCCGCCGTTTTTCCGGGGAGCTGGGTGATGATGCTCATGGTTTTGTCGAGAATCAATGTCAGTGAAAAGAGACGAAAGACGAGGCGAAAAATCGGCACGGACAATCGGCAGCACCTTTGCCGCAGTTCCCCCGGCACCAACGTCCGTGGTGATCGTTTATAGGGATAACGACCGGTGTTGTCAACCTTTTCGCGGCCGGCAGATCTCGCGGCAACCGCCGGCGTCGCTGTTATTGGCCGCTCTCCAGCCTAGCTGTTCTGTCGCTGCAGTTTCCGTCTGACGCTCTCGACCTTGTCGTCCATCCCCTGATCGCGGTCGGTGCGGGTTCCGAGTTTGATGGTCGTGGTGATCCGCGGTGCCCCCAGCGCGTGCACCCGCTCGTGGCAGCGCTTGACCGCCGCCATCACCTCGTCCCACTCCCCCTCGATATTGGTGCCGTAGGCGTGGAGACTGAACTTGAGTCCGGCCTCAGCCAGCACCTCCTGGCAGGCGGCGACATAGGCCGAGACCGAAACCCCGACCCCCATCGGCACGACACACAGATCCATGATTACGCGCATATCTTTCCTCCCTGGTGGTGGATTGCCGGGTGCCGCAACGATCAGCGAAACATCACCGCACTCCTGTTCCATTATACATCATGAACACAACTCCGCCAAACCGCCTCACCGCCGGCGGATGGAGGCGGTCTCGGCGACGCGATCAAAGGTTGTCGCGACCTTTGGCCAGGAAAAAAAGCATCCCCGCGATCCAGCCGTCGCCTTCGCGCCGCAGGCGGATGGTCTCGCGGTGATGAACCGCCCAACCGGTGGTGGCGGCGAGATCGCCTATAAAGTCAGGACAATGGGCGAATCTGCCGGTCGACTGCAGGCAATAGGTCGGCGTCTCGGCGCTCTCGATCGAGAAACAGAGGAGGGCGTCGTCGGTGGTTTTCAGGTGCACCGCCGCCAGCATCGGTTCAGGATCGCCAAGGTAGATCAGGACATCGGCCAGTGTCACCAGGTCATAACGGACCGCAGTCCCTTGCAGGAAGGGGAGGATGCCTTCGACCTCCAGATGCTGGTACAGCCGTTTCGACCTGGTCCGGGCGATCATTTCCTCGGCGAGGTCGACCCCGGTGAGACAGGCGCAGATATCGGTGAAGGCGGCCCCCACCAGCCCGGTGCCGCAGCCCAGGTCGAGGAGATGGGCAAACCTCCGGCCGGCGCCGGCGAGGAGATCGACACCACGCCGCAGTCCTTGCGGTACTTGATAACCCAGGCCCTGCACCAGGCTATCCTCGAAATCTTCGGCATAGCCGTTGAAGACGGCGCGGACGTACTCGTCGGCGGCAGTCCCGATCTTCTCCCCCCGCAGCGCGGCAACCATGTGGCGGGCCGTCTGGTGACCGGGATGAAGTTCCAGCAAACGGCAATAGGTCCTGCAGGCCTCGTGAAGCTTGCCCTGCAGGTGCAGGAGGTAGGCGAGGCCGCCGGTCGCTCCCTGATGGTCGGGCTGCAGCACCAGCAAGCGGTCGAGAACCTTTGCCGCCTGATCGTATCGGCACAGTTCTCTGTAGCAGCCGGCGAGGTTGTAGAGGCCGTCGACATCGTCTGGCGCATGTCGTGTCAACTGCTCGTAGACGAGGGCGGCGTTGCCGGTCCTGCCGCATTTCTGCAGACAGAGTCCGAGGTTGTAAAGCAGGTCGGGATCGTCACCGGCCTCGTCCATGGCCTGCAGGTAATGCTCGAGCGAGGCCTCGAATTTGTCCTGGGCATAGAGCAACAGGCCGATATTGTAGTGGAGGGCTGCGGAATCGGGAAAATAAGGAAGGAGACGGACATACTCCGCCTCCGCCTCGACATAGCGCCCTTCCCGCTGCATCAAGGCGGCGCTCCGGTAGATGCTGTCGGCCAGAGCGGCGGAGATCGAAAGCGGCCCGGTCATACCCCGCCTCCGGTTGTGACGCTACTGTCGACGACCTTCATCTGCATCTCCTCATCCTTGTCCTCCCAGCGGATTGGCGGGGCCTGTCCCCCACCTTCTGAGTATTACCGTTGCCGCGGTCGGAAACGCAATCTCTTTCCTCGCCGGGCGGCGCCGACCGCTGCGCCGCAGGAACGGCATCGTGCGACAGCGGTGTCGCGATCCCTCGCCATGACGGCAATAGGCCGCGACCAACTCCCTGTGTTTGTCCTTGTCAATTCTTTGGCGCTACCCTAATCTATTGGAAAATTCAGCATCCATGCAGCTTGAACAAAAGGCCCGGGCATACGGCTGACGCAGGCTGATCGAGGGGATGGGCGAAGGGTCCGGACCGCCTCCCGGCCGGCACGACCGGCGGTTCCTGCATGCATCGAAGAGAGGGTGAATTGGAGCCGATCAATCAAGACAGACCACCGGAACAAGTGGAATCGGTCACCTGGCCTCGGCACATGGCCACGGTGGAGATCATCATCGCCAATGCCGTCCCGGTCATCGGCGTGTGGTTCCTCGGCTGGCAGGCCTGGCGGCCGATCTTCTTCTACTGGCTCGACGGCCTGCTCGCCCTGTGGGGCCTGGGGGTGGTCGCCGCCGCAGTCTCCATCCGTGAAACGCCGTTCAAAGCATCGGGGGCCAAACTCTTGCTGACCAAGACCGCCGTGGTCGTGCTGGTGCTGGCCATCCTCTCCATCCCCTCGGTGTTCACCGCCTGCTATCTTTTCGGGTCGTTGCACCAGCCCCCCGATGAGATCCTGTCCCGGATATTCTCCGGCTACGGCGTCTGGATCTCGCTGCTGGTGGTCATCTGCTCGTATATTGCCCAGACGATCGGCGAATTACGCTGGCGCCCGGCTGTGACCCTCAAACAATCCGGCAAGGAACGGGCCAATCTGTTCATCCACCGTACGCTGCTGATGGGCCTGCTGGTCCTCTGGGACAGTTGGGGCCAACCGTCCGGATCGCTGCTCGCGATCTATGTCCTGGCCGTGGCCTGTCTCTATACCTATACCCAACTCTATCCCGAACGCTACCTGCGTCTGATCGGCTTTCCGACCAGGACCCACAAGACTGTGGCCAAAGCGACCGAAAAGACCGCAACGACAAAGAAGGACCGACCAACCCACCGCTGACAGCTGCCATCGACACAGAGAACCAACCCATCCGTCTGTATTGTCACCGTTTTGCGTACCAACGGGATCATCCAGTGAGCCGAGTCCCGGACCGGTCAACGATCACCGCTCTTGCCCCTGGGAATCTCGCGCATTGCGGAACGGTCCGCAAATGCTTATGACTTCAACAATAGACGCCCATTCGCCGCTATCGGCCCAGGGCGATGACACCTCAACCTCACAGACAAAGGGGATGCACCATGAACCTGATCTCCCACATACGACGACTCACCGTCCTGTTCGCCGCCTTCGGCCTGATCCTTCTCCAGACCGCCCCGCTTGCCGCCGCCCTCTACGAGGACGATGTCTCGACCGGCGAGTACCTCTACCTAAAAGGCATGGTGCGCACGATCTCCGTGGCCGACAGATCGCTGGTCATCGAACAGACCAAAGGTCCTCGCGTCACCATCCGCGTCAATCCCGCCACCGAGTTCGAGGGGGTTGGAAAACTTGAGGATCTGCAGGCCATGCAGATCATCAAGGTCTGGTACCGACCGGAGCAGGACGGTAACCTGGGCCTGAAGATCCACCGACTGCCGGACCTGGGGTGTTGAGACGATAGTCCCCCTCCCTTTCTCCACAGGAGATGCAGCGATGAACAGGATGATAAGGATGGTGTTGATGATGCTTGCGGCCGTCGTCTTCCTCCGGGTTGAAAGCGGCGCCGCCACCTTGAACCACGGTGGTGCCTTGTCCGGGGTCATGACGGCGAACGTCTACTTCGACGTCAACATCGGTGATCCGGCCAAACTGCGGACCCGGCTGCAACTGATTGAAACGACCTACACCCAGCTGGTTGCCGCCGGCTTTTCACCGCGGGTGGTGATCGGCGTCAGGGGTATGGCTAGCAACTTCTTCACCAGGGACGCGGACTACGTCCCCGAGGCCGATCTGCCGCTCAAAAAAGAGATCGCGGCAAAGGTCGAGAAATTGAGGACCATGGGGTTTGCCGTCGAACAGTGTCGCATCGCCGCCGAACTGCAGCAGATCGAGGTCGCCGACTTCCTGCCACAGGTGCAGCTCGTCGACAACGGCTATGTCTCGATGATCGGTTACCAGGCCCAGGGGTATGCCTACGTACCGATGGACTGACGGGCAGCGTGGTGATCGACCGCATCCTGATGAGGGGTTGTCTTCACGGCCGTTGCGATCACCTCGGGCGAACGCGGGGGTGAATCGGGAAACCCCAGCACCTCCGGGGACACAACTACAGACGGGCCGGAGAGTGCACAGCCAGTGCAGTCGGTGGCCGCCACCATTGCAGCATCACCTCATGATGTCGGCGTTTCAGTTACAGCAAGGGGAGGGAGACATGGCATTCTGGGATTTGAACACCTTGCCGCTGGAGGAGTTCCGGCCGGGCATAGTCAGCAAGGCGGAACTCGGCAACGACCTCATCATGGTGTGCATGGAGATCGCTGCCAACATGGAAGATGCCGGTCATGTCCACACCTTCGACCAGTGCGGCGTGGTCCTCGATGGGAAGATTGAGATGTTCGTCGGCGATGACCGCCGGCTTCTCCATGCCCATCACAGCTATTTCATCCCCGCCGGCGAACGCCATGGCTGGAAAACCTTTGATGAAGCGGCCACGCTCCTGGATGTGACAGTGAAACAGCCGCCGAGATAGCCGGAGACGGTGGCCATCCCGGCTGGTGGAGCATGAGGCGAGGCCCGACCCCCACCTCTCCACTATGAGTTTCCTGTCGATAGCGAAGGAAACTCATGGGGAACCGGTACAGGAGAAATTCAAGCAAGTAGACGGGACACGATGATCAGGCCGCCCATTTGGCGTCGACCTGCTGCTGGATCCTGCTGACCATATCGGCGTCGAGGGATTTAAAGCGTCCCTGGGCGGCAAAATAGTCGCTGACCGGCGGCCGCTTTTTGCCGACGAGCCGTTGTGAAGGCGCAGAAAGAGTGAGGTTGCCGTTCTCGATTTCATACAGGTCAAAGAGCCCCGTCTCGACGGCAAGTCTGCCCACCTTGATCGTGTACCTCGTATCGAAACCCCACCCCGGCGGACAGGGGGTATGGACGTGGATGTACTTCGGTCCGACGATGGTGGCGGCCTTCTTGACCTTGTCATAGAGATCGAGCGGAAAAGCGGCGGAGGCGGTGGCGACATACGGGATGCCGTGGGCGGCGATGATGGCCGGGACGTCCTTTTTCATCTGCAGCTTGCCCTTGATCGGGGTCGTCGTCGTCAGGACGCCCTGGGGGGTCGTGCCGGAACGCTGGACACCGGTATTCATGTAAGCCTCGTTGTCGTAACAGATATAGATGATGTTATCGCCCCGCTCGCAGGCCCCCGACAGGGCCTGAATCCCGATATCGCTGGTGCCGCCGTCGCCGGCCCAGGCGACGACATTGATATCGTCCTTGCCCAGCGCCTTCATGGCACTCCTGACACCGGTGGCCGCAGCCGCGGTCGAGGCGAAGGTGACATTGACGCAGGGGAGTTTGGTCGAGGCCACCGGGTAGAGGCCCTGCATGACGGTAAGGCAGCTGGGCGGCACCACCAGAAGGGTGTTTTTGCCCAGGGCCTTCAGCCCGATGCGGTAGACGATGGACAGACCGCAACCAGTGCAGGCCCGGTTTCCGGGATGGACGAACTCTTCTTCAGTCAGGTTTAAAATGGTTGTCTTCTCAGCCATGATGCTCTTCCTGTAATTTTAAGCCGATCCAGCGTGGCGTATCTTCGATTGCCGCCGGCCTGGCGCATGATTCCGCCAAAGCGTCGAGCAGCTGCTGCGTTCTGATCTCCCTGCCGCCAAGCCCGAGGATGTAGTTGTGGAGAATCGGCCGGTCGTCCATACGGTAGAGGGCCGATTTGATGTCGCTGTACAGCGGCCCCTGGTTGCCGTAGCTCAGGGCCTTCTCGAAGACGACGACGCATTCCTTGCCGGCAAGGGCGGCAACAATGGCCTGGTCGGGGAAGGGCCGATACATATGCACGCCCATGACGCCGATGGCGATGCCTTCCTCCCGCATGATGTCGATGACATCGCGCAGCTGATAGGACAGTGAGCCGACGGCGACTGCAACAAAGCGGGCGTCATCGCAGCGGTACTGCTCGACAAAGGGACTGCCGCCGCGGCCGAAGCGCTGCTCGAATTCGCGATCGATCTCGGCATAGCTGTCGAGGGCGGCGCGGAGATCCTGGTGCAGATTGTGGCGGATCTCGAAATACCCCGGCCGCATGGTGCCATCGACCCCCGGACGGATATCGGGCAGAGTCACAGTGTTGAAGTTGCCGGGATTTTCCGGATCGAGGAAGTGCTTCGGGACGAACGGGGGCAGGAAGGCATCGACCTCGCTCTGGTCCGGCAGCTCGAACGGCATATAGGTATGGGACAGCAGATATCCGTCGTAGCACACCATGACCGGGATGCTGACGGTCTGGGCGAGACGGAAGGCCTTGATCACCGTATCAATGATCTGCTGGTGATCACTGGCGTACAGCTGGATCCAGCCAACGTCCCGCTGCGCCATGCTGTCCTGCTGGTCGTTCCACACCGTCCACGGCGCCCCGATGCCGCGATTGACGACACACGTGACGATCGGCAGGCGGGCGCCGACGGCCCAGTGCAGCTGTTCGTTCATATACAGCAGGCCATTGGCACTGGTGGCGGTGAAGGTCCTGGTGCCGGCCGTCGAGGCGGCGATGCAGACAGCCATCGCGCTGTGCTCGCTCTCCACCGGTATATACTGGGCGGGAAGCTGTTCCGACTCGACGAATTCCGATAATTTCTCCGTCAGCGGGGTCTGAGGCGTGATCGGATAGGCGGCGATGACCTGGACCCGTGAGAGTTTGACGCCCGTTGCCGCGGCGACATTTCCCGATTCGATGATGTACATGGTGCTATTTCTCCTTTCCGATCTGGCTGGCTTCGTCCACCATCTCGATGGCATCGGCGGGGCACTCCTCGGCACAGATGCCGCAGCCCTTGCAATAGTCGAGGTCGATGACGGGTGGAATGGTCTTGCTGACGACACAATCAGGGCAAAGGAGCCAGCAGTTGAAACATGCCATTTTCCCGGTTTTGGCCGGAATACACTTGTCGTTGTCGATAATGGGCCGCTTGACCCGCCAGGAACCGGTATTGCCGCCGTCGCCGGGCCCCGGCTGGCTTCGTGAGATCATCTCGCAGTAGGTTTTCGTTGCCATTTCTTACTCTCCGATGAAGGTGTGTTCATAGGCGATGCGGGCCGCCCTGGCATTCAGTTCCGGTTTCTTGCCGGCAAATTCCTCTTCAATGGCGCGGGCCAGAGTATCGATATCGACAAGGCCGCTGGCCTTGGCAAAGGCGCCGATGATGCCGCTGTTGACGATACCGGGTTTCAGCCCTGCCTCAACCCCATGGGCCGTGACATCGGCAACGGCCACCCGGGCGTTGCCGAAAGTGTAGTTCGAGGCGGGCGGCGGCGCGTTGAGGACCACCAGACCGTTTTCCTTCAGGCCGGCCACCACGTCGACCTCCTGGAGCAGGGTGGCGTCGAGGACGACCACCATATCGGGGGTGGTGATCGGCGAAAGATCGTATATTTTCTCCCGGGAGATCTTCAGCGAGGTGAAGACCGGAGCGCCACGCCGCTCGGTGCCGAACGTCGGCGCCATGACCACGCCTTTGTAACCGCAGACGAAAGCGCCGTTCGCCACGATCTTGGCCGCAGTGATGGCGCCCTGGCCCCCGCGTCCGTGCCATCGTATTTCAATGATGTCTTTTCTCATTTTTCACCGCTTCGGTAAAATTTGCCGGTGACGCAAGGATCTGCACCACCGGCGATTAATGCCTCACAACCCTGTCTTCGGTTTATCATCCCGGCATCGGCCGGGGATTGTCGTCAGCAGTTTTTCCCTCTATGACCTTACCCGCCCAGGCGACGGCATGAGGCGTCGTCTACAACCGAGCGCTCGATCAAATACCGCTCCACTCTACCACAATGTCGCGTTCAGGTAAACAGACCGGTTACTGCCACCAGTCGATAGAAACCGGCAGATCAGGACATTGCCGGACCTCCCCGGTTGGATCGCTGCCAGATTGAGAATAAATGCCGTTTACCATATAACGCGTACAGCAGAAAATCTCATAATTTTTTCCGCTACCCGCCACTGCACTTGTTTCCAGGGAATTCCGACCAGAAATTATCGAAGCAAACAGATACGCCATCCTACCGCTTGGAGATACCGCCCGAGTTGCTGCACCCGGCTCCGGCTGACGGGGTCGCGTCGATACCCTGCTCCGGCCCGCCGACACATCGTCATCACGGCCAATCACCATCACGGCCAACCGTCATCACGGCCATTCGTTGCCGGCACTCAACGGTACGGAATACTTCCCCTATCAGGCGGGAATATGTCACAACCCTGCAACCATGTCTCCGAAAAAAAGCGCCACTTTGCCCGGGGATTGTGGTATGGTGGCAACGGTTCTGAGCCCTTGATCTTACGATTGAACAGGGTCGGCCGACAATCTCTCAGCCAAGGCCTCGAGCCTGTTTTTATTGACATTTTCCCACATTTTCAGCAAACAGCAGTAAATATATGCATCATTACAATTTACGGAAGGAGCCATGATGGAAATAGCACTCAGAAAAGCGGGCAGCCTGAAGAATCACCCCGATGAATCCTCGCTGGGATTCGGGACCATCTTCACCGATTACATGTTCAACATGGACTACAATCTCGAAAAGGGTTGGCATAATCCCCGCATCGAGCCCTATGGGCCGATGGAAATGGACCCGTCGACCATCGTGCTGCACTACGGCCAGACCATTTTCGAAGGTCTGAAGGCCTACCGCACACAGAGCGGGGCCGTCCAGCTGTTCCGCCCGATGGACAACCTCAGACGCCTCAACCAGTCGGGAGACAAGCTCTGCATCCCGCCCGTCGACGAGGAGTTCGTCCTCCGCGCCCTGATCGAACTGCTGAAGGTCGAAAAGAACTGGGTGCCGAGCGCGCCCGGGACTTCGCTTTACATCCGCCCCACCATCGTTGCCACCGATCCCTACGTCGGTCTCCGCGTATCGCAGACCTACCGTTTCTTCATCATCCTGTCGCCGGTCGGCGCCTACTATCCGGAGGGATTCAACCCGGTCAAGATCTGGGTCACCTCCAAGTATGTCCGCGCCGTCCGGGGCGGATTGGGCGAGGCCAAGACCGCCGCCAATTATGCCGCCAGCCTTTACGCCACCGAGATGGCCCACAAGGAAGGGTACACCCAGGTGATGTGGCTCGACGGCGTCGAGTTGAAATATGTCGAGGAAGTGGGGTCGATGAACATCTTCTTCATCATCGGCGACGAACTGATCACCCCGATGCTCAACGGCAGCATCCTCGCCGGCGTCACCCGCAACTCGGTCATGACTCTGGCCCGGTCGTGGGGTATGAAGGTCACGGAGCGCAGGATCAGCATCGATGAAGTCTATGCCGCCAACGAGCGGGGTGAACTGAAGGAGATCTTCGGTTCGGGAACCGCCGCCGTTATTTCGCCGGTCGGCCACATGAAGTTTGACGGCACCGAAATCACCATCGGCGACGGCGGCGTCGGTCCCGTTTCCGCCCGGCTGTTCAAGGAGCTGATGGATATCCAGTACGGCAGGGCCGGAGATCCTTTCGGCTGGACCGTGCCGGTGGCATAGGAGAAGAGAGGCAACGGCGGTGGTTGAGCACCGGGAGTCAGGCAGGGGGCGGAAGAACCGATCGCAGCCCCCTGGCCGGTGGCTGCCGGGGACGTGATGCAGGGCAGATGGATGGTCGGGGCATTAACACAACAGGCGAGGAAAAAGGAATGAGTGCAGAAAAGATCAGTCAGCGAATCAAGTACTATATGGAAAAGCGGAATATCGACATCGACAGGCTCGCCGAAAGCACCGGGCTCGACAAAGAGTTCATCACCACCATGCTGCAGGAGAACGTCTACCCCCCGCTTGGCCCGATGATCAAGATCGCCCGGACCCTCGGTGTCCGTCTCGGCACCTTCCTCGACGACCAGGAATCAACCGATCCCTACATCGTTCGCAGCGCTGAACGGCTGACGAAATTCAGCGTTCTCTCCGAAAAGAACAAGCCGGCATCGCTCAACTTCTTCTCTTTGGGGATGGGCAAGACCGATCGCCACATGGAACCGTTCTTCATCGAGGTCATGCCGGAATCGGCCGTCAGGAAAACGCTGTCCTCCCATGAAGGCGAGGAGTGGATCGCCGTGCTCAAGGGCAGCATCGAGGTGATCTACGGCAAGGAGACCTACATCCTCGAGGAGGGCGACAGCGTCTACTACAACTCCGTGGTACCCCACTACGTCAGCGCCCGGGGCGGCGAAAAGGCCCAGATCCATGCCGTAGTCTACATACCGGAATAAGGGAGGCGCCATGGAACAGACACTTCCGCTACTCGAAATGACCCTCGGGCAGATGCTCGATGCGACCGTCGCCAGATATCCCGACAACGACGCCATCGTCTACGTCGACCGCAACTTCCGCCTGACCTACCGCCAGTTCCAGCAGGCCGTCGACGACCTGGCCAAGGGGCTGATGGCACTTGGCGTACAGAAGGGAGAAAAGGTCGCCATCTGGGCCACCAACATTCCCAACTGGGTGATCCTCCAGTTCGCCACCGCCAAGATCGGGGCGATCCTGCTCACCGTCAACATCAACTACAAGAGCGCCGAGATCGAGTACCTGCTCGGCCAGTCGGATACCGAAAACCTCTTTCTGATCGACGGCTATCAGGACACCGACTATATCAACACGATCTACGACCTGGTTCCGGAACTGAAGACCATGGAGCGTGGCCGGCTGGCCAGCAGCCGCTTCCCGCGCCTCAAACGGGTCTGCTTCCTCGGTCTGGAGAAACATCGGGGCATGTACTCCATGCCCGAGATCAACGCCCTGTCAGTGATGGTGAGCGACGAGGAGTACCAGGCCCGCCAGGACACCCTCTCTCCCTATGATATCGTCAACATGCAGTACACCTCGGGAACCACCGGCTTTCCCAAGGGGGTCATGCTGACCCATCACAATATTGGCAACAACGGGTACTTTGTCGGCGCGAACCAGCTTCTGACCGAGAAAGACCGGCTGTGCGTGCCGGTGCCGCTGTTCCACTGCTTCGGCTGCGTCATGGGGGTCATCGGCTCGGTCAGCCACGGTTCCTGCCTGGTGTTCCTCGAGGGCTTCGACCCGGTCATGGTCATGACCTCGGTCGAAAAGGAGCGCTGCACCGCTCTGTACGGCGTGCCGACGATGTTCATCGCCATCCTCGACCATCCGCTGTTCGCCAAGTTCGACTTCTCGTCGCTGCGGACCGGGATCATGGCCGGCTCGAACTGCCCGATCAAGGTCATGGAACAGGTCATCGACAAGATGCACATGACCGATGTCACCATCTGCTACGGCCTGACCGAGACCTCGCCGGTCATGACCTATACCCGTATCGGCGACGATATCCGCCTGCGGGTGGAGACCGTCGGCCGGGCCCTGCCCCACCTCGAGGTCAAGATCATCGACCCCAAAACCGGCGAGACCCTGCCGCCCGGAACTCAGGGCGAGGTGTGCTGCCGCGGCTACAGCGTCATGAAGGGCTATTACAACAACGAGGAGGCCACCCGCAAGACGATCACCGGGGACGGCTGGCTGCGCTCCGGCGACCTCGGCATCCTGGACGAAGCCGGCAACCTCCGGATCACCGGACGCCACAAGGATATGATCATCCGCGGCGGCGAGAATATCTATCCCCGGGAAATCGAGGAGTTCCTCTACCACATGGACGGCATCAAGGATGTCCAGGTGGCGGCCGTGCCGAGCCCGAAATACGGCGAGGAGGTGGGGGCATTCGTCATCCGCAGGGAGGACGCCAATATCGAGGCGAGCGATGTTATCGACTTCTGCCGGGGCAAGATCGCCCGTTTCAAAGTGCCCAAATATGTTCACTTTGTCGACGGCTATCCGATGACGGCCAGCGGGAAGATCCAGAAATACAAACTGTCGGAGATGTCGGAAGAGATCTGGCCGGAGAGGATCTGACAGGATTGTTGCTCGTATACGTTCAACCCCACCCTCGTGGCCGCTGCCCAGCTGTCACGAGGGTGGCATCAGATCAGAGAATGATCATCTCTTCCCCGATATAGATTACGGCCAGGATTTTCGCCGATGTATCTCCATGACAGGAGATGATATGCGGAACGCTGGAATCGTAGTAAATCGAATCACCCGGGTTGAGTATGGCCTTATGGTCTAAAAGGCTCACCTCGACTTTCCCTTCAAGGACATAGATGAATTCCTCACCGCTATGCCTGTTGGCGAGAACATCCTGTTCTTCCTTGGGGTTGAGGGTGACCAGGAAGGGTTCCATCTGGCGGTTTTTTTTCTGCAGGCCGAGCCCCTGATAGGTGTAGCCGCACGATTTGGCATAGGCTGAACTGAATCGGGGAGGAACCGCCGCGCCGTCATCGCTTCTGACAATGCAGAACGGAGAGTCGCCGCTGTCGCCGAAAAGATCTCCCACCGGAACGGCAAGTGTCTTGGCAAGGTTGATGACAACACCCAGCGGAGGAGCGAGTTCATTCGCTTCCATTTTGGCCAGATCCGCCTCCGATATTCCCGACTTCCTGGCCAGATCGGCAGGAGAGAGTGCTTTTTCGATTCTAGCGCTCTTTATTTTTTCTCCGACGCTCATACTGTTTTTGGGCATTGTGTATCTCCTTTCAGGGGTGACCATTTGTCAACTGCGGGATTATTAACGATTTTAGATATACTGCAAATTCTGCGACTGAGCAACGGGAGTTTCCTGCTTGCCGTTCCGGAACCCCGCACCACAACCGGAGCCATGGATACCGGTCCTCAGACCCGTCGTTTTCATCCGGAGGAACATGAATGACGATTTTCTCTCGCCTGATGTTCAGTTACTTCGTCCTGCTGATCATGGCAACGGCGGTGAGCGCGTACTCCATCATCCAGCTTGGACAGATCCGGGGAATCACCCATTCGATCATCCTTCATGACACCAACCTGCTCGATCTTCACAAGAACATGGCCGACGCCCTGCTGTCGGCTTCGCGCTATGAAAAAAACATTGCCGTCATGTGGGACCCGACGCTGTATCAGAGCTTTCTCGTTTCGAAGAAGGATTTCGAACAATACCTTCATGAGGCGATGGGTCTGGCGGAACCGGGGGAGATGCAGGAGGTGCTGCTCCGTCTGGGGGGTAATCATCGAACCTATCAGGCGCTGGTCGCGAAAGAGGTGGCCCTGCTGGAGACGGGCAGGCCCCTTCCTCAAAAAAATCGCAGCGGCGACGAAAAGGAACTGGTCCTGAACCGGGCGCTGGAGGATCTGACCCAGTTGAGGGCCCTGATCCACCACAATACCTTCAGCAAGGTCAAGACACTCGACGATGCCGGGGTCAAGGCCCAGACGATGGCCGTGGTGATCACCGCCGTCGCCTTTCTGCTCGGCCTGGTGCTGTCGATCATTATCACCCGGAGCATTGTCGTCCCGCTTGCCCGGATGAAGAAAAAGACGGTGGAGATTGCCGCCGGGACACTGGAGCCCGACCTCGAGCTGCCCTCTCCCCCCGAGGTCGGGGCGCTGGCCCAGGCCTTCAATACGATGTGCGCCAGACTGAAAGAGGTGGACCGGATGAAGACCGAGTTCTTCTCCCTGATGTCGCACGAACTGCGGACCCCCCTCACCTCGATACGCGAGGGAACGTACCTGTTTCTCGAAGGCAAGGGAGGGACGGTCACCGATAAGCAGCGAAAGTTGCTGACGATCATTGCCGAAGAGAGCAACCGCTTGATTCGACTGGTTAATTCGCTGCTCGACCTCTCTAAACTCGAAGCAGGTATGGTACCCTTTCATTTTACCGAGTATGATCTGCCGCCGCTGATCAACCAGACGCTCCATGAGCTGATGCCCCTGGCCGAGTCCAGGGCCATCCGGCTCGAGAAGGACATCGGCGAGGTACCGCCGGTCGCCATGGATAGCGAGCGGATCCGGCAGGTACTGCGGAACCTTCTCGGCAACGCCCTCAAGTTCGCCCCAAACGGCGGTGTGGTCCGGGTCGGGGTCAGGCGGACGGAGGAAGGGGTAAGAATTGCGGTCACCGACAACGGACCCGGAATTCCCCAGGGACACATAGGCAGCATTTTCGAGAAATTCCGTCAGGTTTCCCCCGCCGATTCCGGTCGGCTGCAAGGCTCGGGGCTGGGACTGACGATCGCCAGGCACATTGTCCAGGCGCATGGAGGCAGTATATGGGTAGAAAGCGAAGTTGGACATGGCAGTACTTTTATTGTTGTGCTGCCGGCCTGATCGTGGCCATGCTCGCCGCCTGTGCGCCGCTCGGGCTGAATGACACCCACCTGCGGCACAGTCGGCAGCTCCTGGCGGCTGGCGATTTCGCCGGCGCGCTGCGGGAAAACCGGCAACTGCTGGCCCTGCACCCGCGCCAACCGCCGGGTGACACGGCGCTGTTCAACATCGGCATGATCCATATCCATCATGCCAATCCAACAAAAGATCCGGGCAAAGCCCTGCGCGCTTTTGACCGATGCAGCCGGGAATTTCCGAACAGTCCGCACGCCGATGAGGCCAGAAACTGGGTCCACATTCTCCAAGCCCTGGTGAAGATGCCCCGCAAGGACACGGACTCCGACGGCAAGGACACGGACTCCGACGACAAGTCCGACGACAAGATGCGCGGTCTGCCGGTCGAGCAGGCGAACATCGAACTCCAGCGCGGCCGACGCCTCCTCGCCCAGGGGGATCTGCAGGGGGCGCTGCAGGCAACCCGGGAAGCCCTCGCCTCCTCCCCCCATGACCCGCCGGGCGACGAGGCGCTGTTCGCGATGGGGCTCATCCACATCCATTACGCCAACCCGAAAAAGGACATCGGTCGGGCGCAGGCGTTCTTCACCCGGGTCGTCAAAGAATTCCCCGACAGTCCGCGTACCGAAGAGGCCAGAATCTGGGTCGATATCCTCGATACGATGGAAAAGACCAGGCAGATCGATATCGAGATCGAAGAGAAAAAGCGGGAATTGAGGAGGTAGACACTCATGCCACGGGCAAAGCTGCTGGTGGTCGACGACGATCGCAACCTGCTGGAAATCATCAGCATGCGGTTGGAATCGATGGACTACGAGGTGACGGCGATCCGCGACGAAGAGGCGGCCAGACAGGCGGTGGCGGCGCAGGTCTTCGATCTTGCGGTAATCGATCTGCAATTGGCGAACCAGGACGGAATCTCGCTGATGGAAGAGCTCCACCAGATGAACCCGGACCTGCCGGCCATCATTCTCACCGCCCATGGCAGCATCGAAAGCGCCGTCGAGGCGATGAAACGGGGGGCCTACACCTATCTCACCAAACCTTTCGATGCCCGCGAACTGTCGCTGCATGTGAACCGGGCCCTGGAAAACCGTCGGCTCAGCTCCGAGGTCAACCGGCTCAAGGGCCTGCTGGCGGAACGCTACGACTTCAGGAACATCGTCGCACGCAGCGAAAAAATGCGGCAGGTGCTGGAGATTGTGGCCAGGATCGCCGGGATGGACTCGACGGTCCACATCCACGGCGAAAGCGGCACCGGCAAGGAACTGATCGCCCGGGCGATCCATCTTGCCAGCCCCCGCCAGGACAAGGCGTTTGTGGCCGTCAACTGCGCTGCCCTGCCCGAAAATCTGCTCGAGAGCGCGCTCTTCGGCCATGAGAAAGGCGCCTTCACCGGGGCGATCAAGAGCTCGCGAGGGTTGTTTGCCCAGGCCCATCAAGGCTCCATTTTCCTTGATGAGATCGGTGATATGCCGCCTTCGCTCCAGGTCAAGCTGCTCAGGGTGTTGCAGGAACGCCAGTTCTATCCGGTCGGCAGCGAAAAACCCCTGTCCGTCGACGTCCGGGTGATCGTCGCCACCAACAGGAATCTGGCGGAACTGGTCAAACAGGATCTGTTCCGCGAAGACCTGTTCTACCGCATCCACGTCATTCCCATCGAGCTGCCCTCGCTGCGGGAGCGGAGGGAAGACATCCCCCCGCTGGCCGATTATTTTCTGAAGAAATTCAGTACCCAGATGAACAAGAAGATAAAGGCCCTGTCGCCCGCCGCCATGCAGCGGCTGATGCTCCACGACTGGCCCGGCAATGTCCGGGAGTTGGAGAACACCCTCGAATACGCGGTGGCGATGACCATCCAGGACGTCATCACCGAAGACCTGATCCTGCCCGGCAAATCGGAAACGATCGCAGAGGCCCTGCAGCCCCTGACGGAAGCCAGGGACGCCTTTGAAAGAGGGTATCTCGTGCGCCTGCTGGAACTCTCCCACGGCAATGTCAGCAACGCCGCGACGATGGCCGGACGGTACCGCCCCGATCTGTATGCCCTGCTCAAGAAGCATGGGCTGAATCCCGGTGATTTCAAGAAATAACCATCCGTTCCACCATTTCCCTTCCTCGTGAAGGGAAATCCATACATTCCCGACAAGTCATCAGAGTTGCGCCATTGTCTCCCTGTCGGCGATGTCCGGGCCGGCCCTCTCTTGAAGGGAAATCCATACACTTGGCAGGTCCGCAGCAATCAGCGCCGGCGTCTTTTTCTCTCAAATCCATCTGAATATCAGCTACCTGCCTTCATTCAAGAGGTGTGGCACATATCTTGCTTGTTTTAAGGCAAGACTGGGGAACCGGCAGCGTTTCATCTGCCGGCCCATCCATCCACACTCGAGAAAGGAGGTTCACCATGCGACATCTCACCCGGAGCATCACCCTGGCGTGTATCATCGGCCTGTTCACCGCCGGCCAGGCCCTGGCCGTCCCGCAGTCCCACCCGCAACCCGCCGCCGCCCAAACGGCAGGCCAGAACCAGAAAATCCGGCAGAACAGGATCGTCAAGAACGAGACCGCCAGAATCATGCCGGTGCTGGATGACAGGATCAAGGACCCGGAGCTTCTGTCCAAGACCAGGGAGAAACTGCTGTCCATGCCTGTCGAGGATATCCAGCTGGTATCTTCCCTCTGTGAGCGGGTGGCAGCGAGCGACGAAACTCCTCGGGCCGACATCGTCTTCTCGCTGGTCACGACACTGATCGTCCTCTCCTGACCCGCGCGATTATGACCACACCCCCCCAGAACTGAAAACGGGAATCTATCATGTCAAAGAATTTGATCCATCTGTCGTACCACTTCATCGTCCTGCTGCTGAGTGCCGCCATCGCCCTCTCGATTCCGCAGGTGTTCAGCGCCCTGGCCAGGAATCTGCTGGTCTTCTGGGCGTTTATCGAGAACGAAAAGATATTTCTGATCTCACTGGAACTCTCCACCGCCGCCGCGCTGATCATCATGTTCAACTCAATGCGCCAGGGATGGGAGGCCAGGAGACTGTCGCGGGTGGCGACGAGCGCAGGGCTGGTCCCGCAATCGCCGTTGACGGGCCTGCTGGGACGCCGATCAGCCGGCAGATTGAAGGCCGCCCGGGGTATCGCGGCGGATATCATGATCATGGGCTCGACCGGACGGCGGACCTTCACCGCTCCTGACGGAGCACTCCACGATTCCGTCCGCAACTGCCGCAGGGCCAGGATCATGCTCCTCAATCCGACAGGAGAAGGGGCGATCGCCCGCGCCCGGAGCATCCAGGACCCGGAGGTCACGCCGGAGGTCATCCGCGACCAGATCATCGCCAGTATCGCCTTTCTCAAGGAGCTGAAGGCCGGCCAGAAAAACACCCGGTTGAAGCTCTATCCGGACATGCCCCTGCTGAAACTGGCGATCTTGGGCGACCACGCCTTTCTCCGCCATTATCATACCGGCATCAACGTCGACAGCATGCCGGAATATGTATTCAGCAGCGACGGTTTCCATGGCGGCCTCTATCTCCCCTTCTACCGCTATTTTCTGTCGCGCTGGAACGACCCGGACATTCCCGAATACGACCTCGACAGCGATGAGCTGGTGCTCCGCGACCAGGCTGGACGGGAGAGACACCGGGAACCGACCCGCTGGGATGGGCTGGTCGACGCGACAGCGGTCAAAATCGCCTGATTCATGGGCAGGCGGAAGCGGCCTGCCGAGGCGTCAACACTACAGATTGCCGCATCGTGAGCTGTTTTTGTTCGCGGCATACCACATTCAGAAAAGGAGAACAAACATGGCTTTTTGGGATTTGACGTCAGTACCTATGGAATGGTTTCGTCCAGGTATTTTCAGTAAAGTGGAGATCGGCAACAACCTGATCATGGTGTGCATGGAGATTGGTCCCGGCAGGGAGGATGCCGGCCACGTCCATCCGTTCGACCAGAGCGGCGTCATCCTCGAAGGGAGGATAGAGATGTTCGTCGGCAACGACCGCCGGCTGCTCCGTCCCAATCAAAGCTATTTCATTCCAGCCGGTGAACGCCACGGCTGGAGGACCCTCGATGAAGAGGTGCGGCTGCTGGACGTGTCGCCGAAACACCCGTCACGATAAATGGTGCGCCCCGGGGCCGGGCGAAACTGGGGCTGATGTCAGCCTGCAGCCCCGACCCCCATAAACCCTGAAGCCTCCGGATGCAACGGCACTGCGGTTTACACGGGTTCACAGGCAGCGTCCCCTCCATCCCCCGCCGTCTCATTGATCAACGATCGGGATTGTGCCGATAAAGCTGTTGTGCCTGAAAGAACAACGCTATAAAAGTGATTGGGTAATGTCCGGGATGGCAAATGTCGGGCAAAGGTATGCGGTGGTGCGTTGAAGATCGTCAGCGTTTTGCTGTAGCCCATATCCGCCAGTACTGTATAATCGAAGTGCTGATGTATATCGTCTGAACATTGTTGGACGAACGGTTGCAAGCCTTAATCGGTTAGAATTCATGGATATCAACCAAAGAATGGTTACAATTTTCACCCCGGGTAAAATTTACAGTGGGTATATTGACATCGCCAACGAATCACAACGGACGATTGATATCTTCAACAGCGCCAATGTCTACTGGAAGGATCCAAACGAGCGGAGTTTTGACGATTCCCTGCTTTTGAGAAATGCCTCAATCGTCCTCGAAGGTAACTTCAAGATACGCGAATTCAGTAAGCTCCAGATCAAAATCTCAGACATACTTTTTTTTTACGATTCACTTGAGAGTCTTGGGAATATCCTGGAACAAAAACGAGCGGCTCACCTCAATGTCAAGACCAAGGAGAGTGCCTCACTGGCGCATATGATCACCCATACCATCGGAGATGCCTTCTTCTATATTACCGGGACATTCTACGGACTGTTCAAAAGCAAGAGCAAACACCGCTTTATCCCTATCACCGATGCAAACGTGGTCGAGATTATCCGCTGCGGTGAACGATGGCAAAAAAAACAAATACCGATAGAGGGTGGCTTCGTTGGCATCAGCACTCACCATATTGAGGCCTGCACCTTCTCTGGAAAAAACATGTAGGGCAACGGAGTGAACCTCACGGCCCCTCTGAATGTGGCGCTGACTGCCACACATCCGGAATCTTCTCGCCCAACCCATGCCAACCGCATCCAGCGATACGCCCCGCAACGCACTGATCTTCCATGTTTTCCGCAACCAACATGCCTCTGCCGCCATCCGATACCATTCCACTGCTCGGCGGTGAGAGACACCCCAACCAGCCGGTAAAGCGGTCGAGTGCATTGACTTACCGTCAGCGCATCGTTATCTGATAGAAAAAGATCGCCAACCGTATTGTCCGTCGGCCGGGGATGCATTGTCGCCTTCGCCGCCGGGACAGCCTGCGTTGCACCGACCAACGCCTGCTAATTCCGTGGAACCGACATATGCAGCTCAACACCCTCTTCAAATACTGGACCTACCGCCTGTTCGCCCCGGGCGTCGTGCTGCGCGAGACCTATGAGGCGTTTCGCGAACTGCTGGTCTTCGACAACCAGAGCCACGAACTCATGGCGGATCTCGAAGTACTGTATTATCAAGGGATCAAGGAAGACCTCTGCCGCATCGGCCACCGCTACAACGACCTGTCGGACAGCGTCAACGGCATGATCACCTGCCTCGAACGGATGGCCCCCGGCTCCTTCGTCACGCTGCGCGAGTATTACCGCAAATTCGACTTCTACGGCCGCTTCCTGCTGGCACCGCCGACCGTCCGCTTCGGCCCGCCGTTTGCCCTGCCGCTCGACGCTTCGGCCGCGCAAAAACCGGAAATGGTCGGAGCCAAGACTGCCAACCTGGCCGCCATCGCCGCCCACCTGGGCCTGCCGATCCCTGCCGGTTTTGTCATTACGGTCAACAGCTTCAATTACCTGCTCGAATACAACGACCTGCGCGGCGCGATCAATGCGTTGCTGGCCCGGATCGATCCCGCCGTCCCTGGCTCCCTCCTGGATATTTCCAGCCAATTGACCGCGCTGATCACCGCCGCCGAGGTCCCGCCCGCCGTTCACGAGGCGGTCGTCGCCGCTCAGGCCGCCGCCTTCGCCGGCCGGGAAGACAGCATCAACATGGCCGTGCGCAGCAGCGCGATGGGCGAGGACAGCGACTTCTCCTTCGCCGGTCAGTACGCCACGGTTCTCGAT
>Ga0209066_10001991_pt1 | contig 25868 bp, 18 predicted proteins | sample All_14_2_FD_187198 | JGI IMG/M metagenome (GOLD analysis project Ga0209066, IMG submission 187198) | Freshwater microbial communities in response to fracking from Pennsylvania, USA - Allegheny Zone_MetaG_DW_15 (SPAdes) (version 2) ... | reverse complement strand
ACCCTATTTTATCTGCATTACATCTTACCACAACTATTTGGCAATCAAGGCATTGTGACAAAAGTTTGCTTGGGTGACCAATCACTGGTTTGGCTACCGCAAAGGCTCCTCACTTTCCATTTGTAGGCTTTGCCGGGGAGCAGCCCTGGAACGGTGTAGTTGGTGGTTCCGCTTGGCAAATTGATGGTCAGGTTCATTGGGCTGTTGTTGCCGGAGGCGTTTTCGATGTTGATTCGATAGCCAGAAACGCCGGAAACAGCATTCCACTTCAGTTTCGCCGAGTTGTTGGTGATGTTGGTGGTTTGCTGCCCGCCAGGGGTGCCACAACTGCCATTGCCACCATTGCCAGAACTTGCACCAGCGTTGAAATAATACCACCCCGACCAATCGGATTTGCCGCCACCCAAGCAGTATGTCCGCACCTTGAACTTGTAGGGCAGCGTTGGCAACAATCCATCAATTGTAAAAGTGGTAGCGTTGACTGAGGTGGAAATCTTGAAAAAATTGGCGTTGCCAGAAGCGTTTTCCACTTCAATATTGTAGCCAGCCGAACCAGGTACCGCTCCCCAGCCCAATACAGCAGAGGAGCCGGTCTGGTTGGTGACGGTCAATCCAGCGGGAACTGCACAGGAGCCGCCATTTTTGACATCAAAACTGGTGTTGGAATTTTGGATGAAACCAAACACCCAAAGGACTGAAACAATCAAAATAGTTTTCATAACTTTTTACTGATTTTAGTTAAAAATTCAATCAATTCTTTCAAACAATTTCGTTTGACAAGTCAAAAATGAGGCGTGCTATTCCTCAAAAAAAATAAAAACGGCTGAACGGGCAGCCCTGCAACCTGAACCAGTAAAATCGGGTGCTGAACATTAACTGTTGTATAACTTTCCACCTTGGATAAAGGATACTATTTTTCGGCCACGCTCCGTTTGAATACACACCAATTGTCAAATTTCACCACACCATTAAAAACAGCAGCACCATGAAGTACCGCATTTTGCCTATCTTTTTTGTTTTCACTGCCAGCCTGGTTTCCGCCCAATCCTACATCACCGCTGGTGGCATCCGGCTCGGCACCGATTGGGGCCTGACCTTTAAGCAGCGGATTTTAGAGCATGTGACCGTTGAGGGCATTGCACAGCAAAGTTTCCAGCGGGAAGAGTTCATGCTGACGGGGCTGGTGCAGCGTCATTATCCGGTCGTGTTCAAAGGGCTGAATTTCTATTTCGGTGGGGGCTTGCACAAGGGTTGGAACCAACAACCAACCTCATTTGAGAACCCGAATGGCGTGAAGAACCCGTTCGGCATCACGGGTATTGGTGGGTTGGAGCTTACCATTGGCCGCCTCAATATTTCTTATGACTACAAACCTGCGCTAAACCTCGCAGGCGGTGAGAAAACTTTTTACATGCAAACGGGGCTTTCGGCCCGATACGTCTTTTATGGCGACGTTGACCGCAGGCAAAAACAACGAGAAAAGAAACGGGAAGCTCGGAAAGATAAAATACATGACATCTTGCACCCCGGCAAGAACTAAATGGCCAGCTTTCAGGGCCTCATTGTTCTATTTTTTCAAGCAAAAAAGGCGAAACAATGAGGCCCTGAAACTACACCGAACTAATATACTTCCTCACCAGTCTTGCTGAACTGCATGATGGTTTTGTAGCCAAAATCGTTGTTTTCGCTTTCTTCGGCAGTGGCACCTTTCTTCACTACGTATTTCCCATCTTCCTCAATGATATACAGGTAGTCCCCTGCACCTGCCCACCAACCACCTACGGCAGCAATGGCTTTCGCTGGAATTTGGTTCTGTTCGTAAGTAGTCTTGTCCAAAGTCTCGCAGTTGAGGATGTCGGCCACTTTCACTTTGCTGTTGCCAATTTGAAGAAAAACCTCGTGATGTGGCGCATCCGCCAAGTCATTCGGCTCATCCGATTTTTCACAGAGAAAATGAATGGTGGAAGGGTCAATTTCCGTCTTTTGGGTATCTTCCGTGGTATCTGTGGCGTCCGTTTGGTCGGTGGGTGCATCATTTTTGCAACCAATAGCCATTAGGGCAAACAACAGTCCAGCAAGCAATATTTTTTTCATGATTTGAATTTTTTAGAAATCTAAGAATAATAGCTTTTCTTCGAAATGCTACTTCGCTACTCCCTCACCAACTCAAAGTCCGTCCGGCGATTCTTGGCCTTGCCGTCTTCCGAATCATTCGAGCCAACCGGGTTGTCCGGCCCGTTGCCGATGACGATGAATCGGTTGCGAGGCATTCCATGCTCCTTCACGAGGTAGTCCCTAACTGCTTCGGCCCGTTTTTGCGACAGCGCCACATTGGAGGTTTTGTTGCCAACATTGTCGGTGTTGCCCTCGATGCGGATGCGGGCGTTGGCGAATGCCTTCGCAATCTCCACAAATTCTTTGTCAATGATGTACTTGGCGTTTTCATCCAACTGAAACTCGCCTGAACGGAAGTTGATGCTTACCCGCTTCGTCGCAATGGTCTCCTTTTCTGTACCTTCTTTTTTGGTCACTTCCGTGAAGGTTTTTTGCCCTTCCGGTGCATTTTCAACACCCGACAAAGTAGTACCACGAACGGCAGTGGAGTTGGCGATTTCCCGCCAAGATGGTGTCCGGCCTTTGATGTAGCCGAGGTCTGTATAGACCTGGGTCATCCGCCCGTACAGGCGCTCGCCCGTCACGCCTTTGTAGTCTGGGTTTTGGCCAAAAAAGTTTAGGTTGTCGCCGTGGGTGCAGAGGCGCACGTTTTCAATCGCTTTTACCGCCCATTCTTGGCTCACACCTTCAAAATTTTCGGATAAAATCTTGGCGGCTTTCTGCTTGGCGGCAGGGTCGCTGTTGATTTCGGCGGCGCCTTTCATCCAGCCTTCGTAAAGTTGCTGCATCCGCTTTTGGTTTTGCTCCACCCAGTCTTTTTTGGCGATGAAAACGTCGGCGATGATGTTCGAAGCCGACTTCGTGCTTTCCAACACCCTTGAGCCTGCGACTGCGGATAGGCAAGCCTCATCGTCTGGACTCCAGACCACGGCTGCGTCCACCTGCTGCGCCTTGAACGCCTCGGCAGCATCAATGGCACTGGCCTGTTTGATGAGGGTAACGTCCTTTTCGGTCATGCCGCCTGCCTCCAGCAGCCAGAGCAGAAAGGAATGGGAAGGCGCAAGCTCCGCCACAGCGATTTTTTTACCCTTCAAATCAGCAACTGAACTGATGCCCCGGCGCACGACGATGGCATCGCCACCACGTGACCAGTCGGCCTGTAGCACGACCTGCGGTTGGATGTCGGCCATTTCGCCCGCTTCAGTTGGGAATGCGTCAATGGTTGCCCAAAGCAGGTCAACGTCGCCCCGCTTGAAGGCATCCCGGCTGGCCACAAAGTCGTCGAGGACTTTGAAGTCCACCTGAAATCCGTAATCCTTATAAAAACGGGAATTTGTATTGGCCTTGAAACCTTCGTTGAAATATTGGCCGCCTGCATAACCGCCCCAGGTCACCACCCCAATTTTGATGGCATCCGAGGGTGCTTCGCTGTTTTCGGCTTCGTTGGTTGGGCTATCTGTTTGGGCAGCATCTGCCTTGTTTTTCAGGTTTTTACCGAAGTCGGTATTGTTCAAAACCCAGCGCCCACCCAGCACGATTGCGGCCACGATGAGGAGAGTAATCAGGAGTTTTGAAAATGGAGTGAGTCTGCTTCCCATGTTTTGGTGATTAGTGATTGGTGACGAGTGATTGGTTGAATGTGCTTTTTTTCAAGTCACAATCCCCAAACTCCAGTTACCAAATTGTTATTCAAAGAAATTATCGTACTGGTTGCGGTGCCCTACCCGTTCCGGGGTTTTCATGGGTTCGTTCAAGTCGAGCACTTCATTGTCGTTGTTGGCCTTCGCAATCAAGGTCTGTTTTTCATCTCCCAACAACTTGGAAAACGATTCCTTCTCCCATTTTTCCAGCATCTCCAGCCCTTCTTCCTCAAACACCCCATTTTGCAGGTCAATGCTGTCCATGAAACTGGAAGACACTTCCATGAAGCGTTCCATTTCGCCCACTTTTTGGCTCACATCGTCGGCCACTGCCTCCAGTGCCTCATCGAACATGGCCCGCTTGTCCTTGTCGCCCTTGATGACGCTCATTGCGGAGCGCATTGCTGAATTGGATGCGTGAATGGCCTTGCGCTCCTGTTCTTTCAGCTCCACTTGGTCCTTGATGTCTTCCATCATCACCTCGGAGTTTTCGTACATACGCTTGAGCACTCGGTAAAGCACCTCCATCTTGTTGTACAGCGTATCGAGGCGCATGTTCGACTCCTGCAAACGGCCCGCCTTCCGTGATTTCAGCACCATCTGTGCCTGGTTGTTGGAGTCCTTGGCTTGGCTCGCCAGTTGGAGGTTGCTCTGTATTTCTCTTTTGTTGTTGACAATTATTTCGTTCAACTGGTGCATCTGGCCCCGCAGTTTGTTCATCTGCTTGTTCATGTTGCGGAGGTTGTCCTGTAGGTGTTCGACATAGCCCTTCAGGATGCCGATGGGGTCAATTTGAACGAAAAGCCCCGTTATCCAGCGCATCACGCTCTTGTAGCCATACCCCACCAAGGCCCGCATTTTAGGGTCGAGTACCACATAAATTAGGGCTGCCAAAATCATCAGGAAAATGACGAGGTTGACCGTTACCTGAAGTGCAGCGATGATGGCAGGCAGGCTCATCAATAGCGCCAAGCCGCCGCCAATGCCCAGCATTGTCAATACCAGCATCCCCGTCACACCCTCGGGGCGCTGCCAAAAAGTTTTAGACTTGAAATTCGTTGAATCCATTTTTTTTGAATGGTTGTTGTCCTTGCGTTTTTCTAAAAACCTGTCTGCCTTCGGCAAAAAACTGCCAAAAAAGAAGCAGCAAGGTTAGCGCAATTTTGCTGTAAACAACAAGTTGGAACGACCAAATTTACACAAAGGACGATAAATCGTTAGAATTGTCCAAAGGAAGCGGCAACGTCAATAAAAAAGCCTTCAAACCAAACAGGCTTGAAGGCTTCGCATTTTTTATTGGAAGAAAAAACCAGTGCAAATCATCGAACCAGACTCACGTCGCCTTCCAGCAACACCTCCGAGCCGTCCACAAATTCCACCACAGCGTACCAAACAAACACTGCCGGGTTCATTTGTTCGCCTCTGTGGTTGCCATCCCAGCCGTAGGCTGGGTTGTTGGGTTCAAAATTGAAATACTGGTAAACCGTTTCCCCCCAGCGATCGAAGACCAGGAATTCCTTGATTTTCAAGACCTCTTTCCCGGCAAAAATCATGAACACATCGTTGGTACCATCACTGTTTGGTGAGAAACTGTTCGGCACGTAAACAGGGTTGTTCTTTTTCACAAAAATGGAGAGCAAGTCGCTCGCCCGGCAGCCATTGGTGTCAATGACGGTCAGCGTGACCACCGTTTGCTGGGTCGGCAGGAACTCCTGTTCATCGCAGGGCATCTGAGGGCATGGCAACAGCGTGGCTGGCGACCAAATCAAGGTGTCCAATTGCGAAGCGGGAACGGTGTACTGCGCTTGTATCGTCGCAGTTTCCCCAAGGTTCACCACGAGGTCTGCACCGAGGTCAACGACCAGTTCCTCTGGGTTGTTCAGCGTCACTTCGGTCGTCCAAATGCAGCCTTGCCCATCCGTCACCTGAATTTGGTAGGTGCCAGGTGCAAGCGGAGCATAGTAGTTCTGCGAGCCGTAATTCTGGCCGTTGAAATTGAAAGTATAAGGCCCATTGACGGGGTCGGTCACCAGCGTGATGCTGCCGTTTTCGTCACCAAAGCAGTCAGGGTCTTCCGCTAGGACGTTGGCTTGTGGCACATTTTCATATTGGAAAACTTCCACATCGTCGGTGTCCGTGCAATGGTTGCCGAGGTTGGTCACCGTGAGCGAGTAAATGCCCGATGCATTGACTGTGATAACCGGATTGGTGGGGTCGCTGATGGTAACTCCGGGTATCCCAGTTGACCAAAAGAAGGTGACGCCCGCTGAGCTGCTGCCAGTAAGATCGAGCGGCGTTTGATAACAGTCCAATACTTGGTCTGGGCCAGCGTTGGCATTCGGGGCAGCATAATCTCCATTCACTTGCAAAGGCTCCACGTTCTGACAGCCGTTTGGCGCCGTACCTACCAAGTAATAAGTGCCTGGAGCATTGACCTGCGTGCTGGAACCTTGACCGATAATCGTGGTATCCGTACCTGAAATTGTAACCCACTGGAAAGTAACGCCGTTCACGGGCGAACTTCCGCTAATCGTCACCAGATTGTCTTGACAATTCAACAGTGGTGCGGGGTTCACGCTAACCTGTGGGTAGTCCGTGTTGTCGCTGATGTTGAGCGAGGCAGAACCTGTGCAACCGCTTGCAACGTCAGTGGCAATTACCGTGTAATTTCCACCTGCCTGCAAGATGTAGTTCTGACCTGTGCCAACCTGTTGGCCATTCAAAAACCAAGTGAATGTCGCATTGGCGGAACCTGTTGCATTGGCGTTCAGCGTGATTTGTGAAACAGTACAATCCAAAATCTCGCCCGGCGATGCATTGATGCTTGCGTTCACCACAGTGGAGATGTTTGTAACCTGTACCGATGCCGTGGACGAACAGCCATTTCTGGTGACCGTCAGGGTGTAAGTGCCCGCAGCGCTGGCTGTCACGTTTTGGCCAGTTGTGCTACCGACAATCACACCACCACCCGATGCCGACCAAGCGTATGTTGTTCCAGCTAGCGAGGAACTGCCTTGCAAAGTCGTTTGCTGCACCACACATGACAACTGTGCAGGTGGGGCAATACTTGCCACAGGTACTTCGTAAAAAATGATAGGCGTTCCAATGGAGACTTGCACACAGTCATCGCCCAAATCCACATTGCCATTGCCATCATTGTTTCCGGCTATCGCCGAAATATAGTACGTCGTTCCATAGCTCATCGTCGCTGCATCAAAGCAGAAAGTTGGCTGGCTGTTCCTTGCTATTTCATTGATAATTTGATTGCCGTTGCCCGTGTGGAGCACGTACTGGAGTACATCATTTGTATCAATGTATTCACCTAAGTTATTGTAAATCGCAGTAATGCAATCCACGCCGCATTTGGTGATTAAGGTGTTCGACATGGAGCCGATACCCGTTACGCAGTCATTGGTTGTGATGTTGAAACCGCATTGGCTGGTGCAACCGTTGGCATCCGTGACGAGCACGGTGTACGGCCCTTGGCCGATGTTTCCAATCACAAAATCGCCTTGGCTGACGTTGCTCTGCTGCCCTCCGGGATTCCAATCAACTGAGTAAGGTGCGACACCACCATTGATAGTAACAGTGCCTTCCCCATCCAACTGGCCGGGCAAGCTCACCGTCTGCGTTTGTTGACAAATCAACTGCGTGGCAGAAACAGGTTGCGTCAGAATGAAACTGGCCGTATTGCTGCAGCCCGCTGCATCCGTAACAGTAACGTCATAAGCGCCCGCCACTAGACCAGTTGGGTCTTGTGGATCGTTCGGTATGCTCGGCAGCCAGTTGTAAACATAAGGCCCAACACCGCCTGTCACGGTAAGGTTGATGCTTCCAGTGTTTGCGCCGAAGCATAGTACATTCGTTGGTGCACCCGATACGCTAGGAGCTGGGGAGTTGTTGTCCACCGTAAAAGTGGCTGTTGAAACACAGGAGCCTCCATCCGTCACCGTTACCGTATAGTTGCCGGGAGCAAGTCCTGAGACATCTTCCGTGAAATCGCCGTTTGACCAGGTAAAATTATAGCTGCCGACAGGCGTCACTGTCAGGTCAATCGAACCGTTTTGGTTGCCGCAAAGCGTGTTCGCCGAAGGCGTACCTGTGAAGCTGAAGGTGTTGTTGTTGTTTGGAACAGAGTAAGTGCCCGTGGCCGTGCAGCCGTCGCTGCCAGTTACGGTCACGGAATAGTTTCCAGAATTGATATTGGAAATATCCTCTGTATCTGCGCTGTTTGACCATTCGAAAACGTACGGCGTACTGTTGCCGACCACCGTCAAGTTGATTCCTCCCACGCCGCCGGAACAAATATCGGAAGTGATGTTTTCGGAGAGAATCGGCGTTGGCGTATTGGTGGTGACGGTGAAATCAGCCTCTGCGGAACAGGTCAGTCCCTGGGTCACTGTTACCGTGTATGTTCCTGCGTTCAGGTTTGAAATGTCCTCGCTGTTCTCGCTGTTTGACCAAATAAAACCATAAGTTCCTACTGGTGAGACAGTTATGTTTACAATACCATTTGGATTGGTGCAAGAAGTATTGAGTGAAGCATTACCAGAAATGATAATTGGAACCAAGTTGTCATCCACTGTAAAATTCTGTACGGATTCACAATCGTTACCGCCCGTCACACTCACTGCATAAGTACCAGGTACCAAGTTGGTCAGGTCCTCGGTCACTTGGCCACCTCCCCAACTGAAAGCATACGGCGCTACCCCACCGCTGATGGTCAAGTTAATTTCGCCCGTGTTCGTTCCACAGGTCGCAGGTGTTAGGCTGGAAGTAATGACCGGGTCAAGCGTGGTACTGCCCACCGTGAACGATGCCGATGCCGTGCAATTGCCACCTGCACTCACCGTGACGGTGTAGCTACCGCCTGTAAGTCCAGTCAAGTCTTGTGAGCTTCCTGTGCTTGACCATTGGTAGGTATAAATACCTGACGGTGAGACGGTTACGTCAATTGCACCGTTGTTGATGGCGCAAGATGTATTCTCCGAAGTGACACCATTTACGCTGAAAGCAATCGTATTTCCAGGCACGGTGGCACTTGTGGTAGCCGAGCAGCCATTTGCACCTGTGACCGTGACGACGTAAGTGCCAGCGGCGATATTGTTCAAATCCTCTGTACTTCCACTGTTTGACCAATCAAAATCGTAGGGCGTTGTGCTGCCACTGACGGTGAGATTCACAGCACCGTCCAACATACCGCAGACTTCAGGGGTGATGTTCTGCGAAAGCGTCGGTGATTCGGTCACATCGTCCACCACAAAGCTGGCAGTGGCACTGCAACTTCCAGCTTCCGTGACAGTGACGGTGTAAGTTCCAGCAGGTAGGTTGCTGATGTCCTCGGTCAGCGCACTGTTTGACCACATGATTCCATACGTTCCCGCAGGGGTGATGGTCAGGTTGACGCTACCGTTATCGCTGGCGCAACTGCTGAGCGGTTGTGCGGCACCACTTAGGCTAAAGCCGGAACTGTTGTTTGGCACGTTGAAACTAGCACTTGCGGAGCAGCCATTTACACCAGAAACGGTAACGGTGTAGGTGCCAGACGGGATATTGGATAAATCCTCTGAGTTGGTCATGTTCGACCAAATGTAAGTGTAGGGAGGCGTAGCTCCCGTGACGGAAATATTGATTCCACCGATGTTTTGGGAGCAAATATCAGGTGTGATGACATTCGTAATGTCTGGGTCAGAAACGTTGTTGGCCACTGTGAAACTTGCCGTCGAAGAACAACTTCCACCCGCACTCACAGTGACGGTGTAAGTGCCTGCGGCAATATTGGTGAGGTCTTCCGTTGCGGCGCTGTTTGACCAAGTATAAGTATAACTACCTGACGGTGAAGCGGTTATATCAATCCCACCATTGTTGCTGACGCAGGAAGTGTTGGCGGTGGGCGTACCCGTTACGTTCGGCGCTGTGTTGTTGTTTCCAACGTTGGCACTTGATGTTGCGGAGCAACCATTAGCACCCGTTACAGTGACGGTATAGTTGCCTCCGGCAATATTTGTCAAATCCTCTGTGTTGGCTGCGTTAGACCAAGCAATGGTGTACGGTGTCGTTCCGCCCGTAATCGTCAAGTCCACAGCGCCGTTGCTCAAGCCACAGGTCGCCGCTGTCGGTGTGTTGCTGAGGCTCGGCGGTGCAGCGGTGTTGGTCACTTGATAAGATCCAACCGCAGTACACGAGCCACCAGCGCTCACGGTTACAGTGTAAGTGCCTGCGGCAATATTGGATAAATCCTCTGTGTGCAGGCCGTTGCTCCAATTGTAGGTGTAGGTGCCAGCGGGCGTTACCGTAAGGTTTATTGCACCATTCGGAGAAACGCATGAAGTGTTTGCCGTAGGCGAACCCGAAAGTGTGAAGCTGGAATTGTTGTTCGGGACGTTGATGGTCGTGGTGGCTTCGCAACCTGTGAACGAAGTGACCGTCACACTGTAAAGACCTGGTGCTAGGTCTGTCTGGTCTTCGAGTGGGCTACCATTTGACCACATGATGAAAAATGGTGCTTCACCCGAATTTATCAACAGGTCAATGCTACCGTTTGGCAGTCCACACGTGGCGCTCACCACATCATAGCTTAGAAATGGCAAATCGCTATCATCAGGGACTGTGTAAGTGGCACTCGTGGTGCAAGTACCACCTGCACTTACCAGAACGGTATAGTTGCCAGGTTCCAAATCTGACAAATACGTTGAAGGGGAGCCATTCGACCACAGCACACTAGCCGTTGGTGGGTCAACTGTCAGCGTGATGCTGCCATTGCCCATGATGCAAGATGTATTTGGCTCAATAAGGCCTGCGACGCTCACCTGAATTAGGTCGTTTGGCACGGTTACGTTGGCGGTTTCCGTGCAGCCGTTTGCACCCGTGACTGTCACCGTGTAGGAACCTGGTGCAACTGGCCCGATAAGCGGAGAATTGCCGCTGTTCGACCATGCATAGGTGTAACCCGGCTCGCCACCACTTGCCTGTACTTCCGCTTCGCCATTTGGCAAACCACAGTTGGCAGGCGTGTTCAGGGTGACCAGGGTCGGCTTATTTGGCTCAGTCGGAACGGTCATATTGATTGATTGGGTGCAAGTCCCACCTGCACTAACGGTGACGCTGTAGGCTCCAGCATCAAGTGGGGATATCGTGTAGGTTCCAGTGGCACCATTGCTCCAAGTGGCGTTCAAACCATTTGGCTGAACGGCGATGGTAATTTCTCCATTGCCAGGGCCAACACAGTTCGTGTTTGGCGTGATGGTCGGAGTGATGGTGATGCTGACGTTGGTATTGGTTACGTTGATGGAGGATGTTGCTGTGCAGCCATTCGCACCTGTAACAGTGACAGTGTAGTTGCCCGCCTGAAGGCCCGTCAACCCTGGGTCAGTAGAACCGTTTGACCAATTATAAGAATATGGTGGTTGGCTACCAGTGACCAAAAGGTTGATGCTTCCATCGCTTTGATTGCAAAACGAAGGAGTAACGCTGGGGTTGATAATTGGCAAATCTGGTTGGTTGGGAACCGAGAAAGTTGCAGTTTGAGTGCAAGCGCCGCCGCCGTCCACGGTCACAGAGTAGCTGCCCGCTGGCAATCCCACCTGTGAGGTGCCAGTACCTCCATTTGACCAATCAATAGTATAAGTTCCTCCCGCTGGTGGATTAGCTGGCGAAATGTTAATAGAAATCGAGCCGTTGCCACCGTTGCAGGTAGTGTTTGGGGCGATTGTACTTGTAATATTGATGGCAGGGTTGGAGTTTGTCAAAGAAATGGTGGAAGTGGCTGAACATCCGTTTGCGCCAGTCACTGTAACAGTGTAGGAACCTGCAAGCACGTCGGTCAAATCTTCCGTCATGTCACCGTTCGACCAGTTAAAAGTATAAGGAGGCACACCACTGGACACGGAAATATCTATGTCGCCATTGGCCAAACCACAGAGCGATTGGGTTGTTGAAGAAGCAATCAATGGGGTATTCGGCTGGCTGAGGATGGTGAAACTGGCCGTGGCTGTACAAGCACCACCGCCGTCCACGGTGACGGTGTAAGTGCCGGGAATCAGGTTGGAAATGTCCTCTGTTATTTCACCGTTGGACCAATCGAAGGAATAACTGCCCCCAATTGGTGGAGCTGGTGGGCTTACGGAAATATCAATACTTCCGTTGCCGCCGTTGCAGGTGTTGTTGGCTACCGTAGTTCCAGTAATATTGATGGTCGGGTTTGTATTGGTCAAACTAACGGTAGTAGTTGCGGTACAACCATTGGCACCAGTAACAGTGACTGTGTAGGAACCAGCAAGAACATCCGTCAAATCCTCCGTCATTGCCCCATTCGACCAGTTGAAAGTGTAGGGTGAGACACCACCCGAAACACTCAAATTAATATCCCCGTTCGCCTCCTCACAAAGGGACGGTGTGGTGGTTGAACTGAGGGTGGGGTTATTGGGCTGATTGGCAATGGTAAAGGAAGAAGTTGCCGAACAGGTAGTACCGAAGCTAACTGTCACCGTATAGCTTCCCGCTGGCACATTCGTCAGGTCCTGCGTATTCGCACCGTTTGACCAAGCATAGGTGTAGTTGTTTTGGGGTGAAACGCTGATGTCAATATCGCCTTCATCGCCGTTGCAAATGGTGTTTGGCGTGGTGGTCCCCGTGATATTGATAGCAATCGAATTATTGGGCACTTGGAAGTTTGCCGTATTTGTACATCCCAAGGCATTGGTAATAGTTACTGTGTAAGGCCCAGTCGTCAAACCAGTAATATCCTCTGTGACAGCACCATTTGACCAGTTGAAAGTGTAGGTTCCGTTGGCAGGAGTCACCGTTAAGTCAATGGCCCCAATGCCTTGTCCGCAGACATCCGCTGTGACCGTGCCGTTGGCATTGATTACGGACGTCGTTACCGTCCCAGAACCAGAAACCGTACCTGGACAGTTGGGAGATGGATAGTTTACACTAACTGGAGTGTAGTTCCCTGCTGTCGTTGCATTAATGGTGTAGGGGTTGTTGGATGTTGTAATAGGAGGTTGGTTTACCCCATTGATGGCATAGACAAAGGTCCACGGCCCTCCTCCGACTGGGGTGAAGTCCACTGTGAGCGGTACACTTCCGCCAGGCGGACTGGAACAAATGACCCCAGAACCTGAAAGAGTTGCGGTTGGTATGGGCAAAACGTTTACCGTTATGCAGGATGGTGTCGGATTGGAAAAACAAACGTTGGAAGACGTGACGCAGAGCTGTGCAGTACCAGGCGTAGTCCAGTTCACGTTCACAGTGTTGGTAGTGGAGGTAAAAGTGCCAAGCGCAGGCGTCATCGTCCATTGGTAAGCGGTGGCACCAGAGATTGGAGGCACTGTGTAGGCTTGCGTTGAATTGACACAAACAGGGCTTGGGCCAGTCACCGTGCCAGGGTCGGCAGGAGCTTGACCAACCGTTGAGCCTTGGGTTACATCCACAGAATAGTCACAAACGTTGCCACCACAGCCATCAATAACGATGTAGTAAATTTGACCAACTACAAAGTTGGTGGAGTTCAAGGTGAACGGGTTGGTAGTGCAAGGGCACTGCAAATCCATTGCTACCCAAGGCGGGCCGCAAGCTTGGTAAATGGCACCTTGCAACCCCTGTTGTCCACCAGATTGGCAGTTGCTGGGCGTAATCTGGATTGATATTGAAGTAGTGCCTGCATAAAATGCGAACCACTCATCATTATTCAACACATTGTTGGGGCAACCTGGAAATGGCTGCTGTACGTTGTTGTTGTTGATAGTGCCGCAGTACCCATCAAGGTTCAAGCAGTTGGCCTGTGCTTCACTACAGGTGTTGGTGGAGGTCGGGGTTCCGGGAGGTGGGCATTGAGCAAATGAAATTTGGCTTGTGGCCAAAATGGTGAATAAAGCGAAGTAGAATTTTTTCATGCCTAATAATCTGGTTGGTGTTTGCATCTCTTAGTTGTGTGTTCTCTGTTTCAACCCACTAACCATTTGATAATCAATCTATTCCTACAGGAAGGTCAGAATAGTGTTTGCATTTATATTGAACGATTGTTTGCCGTCTAAAATAGCGTCTTGATTGTTCCGCTTTGGTTCTGGATTTTTCACGGTGAGCAGTTCCAGCAATACTAAAAAAGGAGCCGTGCGGTGGTGGAGAAATAACGAGGTGGAAAATTACTCCAAAATGGTTGCAAAATCTCTATAAAATCACGCAAGTTTAAAAAATCGCCATAAAAATCAGGTAAAAACCCACCTAAAAAGAAATACTATTGCCTAGAATCGGACAAAACTCACTTTAAAAACCGTTTCATGTTTTCCACATCCAATCCTATCTGAGATACCAACGCCTCATAACTTGCGAAAAAATCCTTTTGCGTGATGGCAACTTTCGAGGTGGCGTCCTTGATTTCAATTTCTAGTTTTTCCATCTCTGCTCGGTGCAGTTCCATCTCTTCGGTCAGTTTTTTGATTTGAGCCGCCTTTTGCTGCAACGCCAACTCCAGGTTTTTCACCATCTCCTGTCGGTTTCCGATTCGCTCGGCGGTCTGGTTGCGCAGTGCCTCCTCAAATTTGCCTTGTTCTGCCTTCAGCACACTCATGTAATGGGTTGCAGACTCTGTCAGTTTTTGGGGCGTAGCACCCATCGCCTGCGCCATCGCAAAGGCCGATTGGTAGCGCACCGACTCTTCCATCGGCATTTTTTCCAGCGATTTCAGGGATTGCCGGTACTCTAGGTAATCCACGCCCGGCAGGTTCGCTTTTTCCATCGCCGTTAGCAGTACCTCCATGAATTTCGTATTCACCTCGCCGGGCCTGCCCGAGCTTATATCAATTTTTATTGCCGCCGCTGGGGCAGTTGATTGCGCTGGCTGAGGAGCTGCTTTTGCGGCTGCACCTTCTGCTTCTACAATGAAAAGGGACTTGATACTTTTTAAATCAAATGGCATAATTGGAACCTGCTTTTATCAAAATTTTTGCAAAGAAAATCAACAGACGCTAACCAGCCAAACCTTTCGATATTTCCAGCAAATGAATAGACCTTTCAGGGGAATGAAACTTTTGTAAATCGAGGCGGTATGAGATAATTCTTTTGCAATGCTGGCCAGTTTGCCATTTTTGCCCCAAAATCCGACAATACAATTTTCACATGACTTTCGATGTAACCATTCCAGTCCTAAACGAAGAAGCCACCTTAAAGGCACAGGTGCTCACGCTTTTTGATTTTTTGAAAAAAAACTTCCCTCGCACTGGGCAGTGGCGCATCGTCATCGCCGACAATGGCAGCACTGACCAAACCTTCGCCCTCGCTGAAGAATTGCACCAGCTTCACCCCGAAATCGTTCCACTGCGGGTACCCCGGAAAGGCGTCGGGCTGGCACTGAAAACCAGTTGGAGCCAGTCCCAAGCGGACATGGTCGGCTACATGGACCTTGACCTGGCCACCGACCTGCCCCATTTTTTCGAGGCTTACGATGCTATCGCAAATGGTGGCTACGCCATCGTGTACGGCACTCGTTTACACCCAAAATCGAAGGTCATCGGGCGCACGCTGAAGCGGGAAATCATCAGCAGGGTCTTCAATTTCATCCTAAAAGCCTATTTGGGTGTCAAGTTTTCAGATGGAATGTGCGGCTTCAAATGGCTGCGACGGGATATTTACCAGCCGCTCCACGAAGCTGGGGCGGTCAGCGACGGGTGGTTTTTTTCCACCGAACTGCTGACCATCGCCGAATGGAAGAAGCTGAAAATCAAGGAGTTGCCCGTGAAATGGACCGACGACGTGACCAGCAGCCGTGTGAAAATCGGGCCACTGGCAAAGCAGTATTTGGCGGCGATGAAGGTGCTGAAACAACGTAAATTTGTTCGAGGGGTTTGAATTGCCCTCGCATATCAAACAACTCGAACAAATCAAACACATCAAACAACTCAAACCAATCTAACCAATCAAACCACTAACAAAATACGATTTCTTAATCATCGGCGGCGGCATCTTCGGCTGCTACGCAGCGCTTTACTTGGCAGGCAAGGGCGCTAAGGTTTTATTGGTGGAAAAAGAGCGGGAAATGTTCAAAAAAGCCAGCATCGTCAACCAGGCGAGGCTACACAGCGGCTACCACTATCCCCGTAGCGTGGCCACGGCGCTGATGAGCGACGACAACAAGGCCCGTTTCACGGAGGAACACCGCCCGTTCATCCTTTTTGATTTTGAAAAATACTACGCCATTGACCGCTACGGCAGCTTCACCGATGCGGCACAGTTCGAGCGGTTCAGTGATTTCATCGGCATCCGCTGCGACCGGGTGGAAGGGCATCCGCTCTTCAACTACGACCGCCTCGAAGCACTCTACCTGACCACGGAATATACTTTCGACCCCGTGCGGATCGGGCATTTTTACCTTGAAAAAATTGCGGCGCAAAAAGCCATCGAAGTACGCCGTTTTACGAAGATAAACAAGGCGGAAATGCTGCCAAGCGGATGGCAAGTGGAACTACAAAATCTTGATAATCAATCCTTTGAAATTATCGAGGCAAAATCGGTCATCAACGCAACCTATGCCCAAAGCAATTCGTTAAACCGCCTGTTCGGAATGCCGGACATTGACCTGATGCACGAGATTTCGGAGATGGCCTTCACCACTTCCCCGCAGTTGCAGAACATCGGACTGACGGTCATGGACGGCCAGTTTGGTTCGCTAATGCCCTACGGGCTGTCTGGGATGCTGTCGCTGAGTTCGGTGGCGTACACCCACCACAAAGTGAGTTACGACAACCTGCCGACCTTCGATTGCCAACAACGGAATTTGCTTTGCAAACCTGATTTCACGGAGGACTGCAACGGTTGTTTTGCCAAGCCCCCGAGCAACCAACGCAAAATGTTGGGACAAATCAAACAGTACTTCACCGACCGGGTGGAACTGAATTACCACTACTCCCTTTTTACCATAAAATCCAAGCTGAAGGCCAATTTTATTGACGATGGCAGGCCGACTGAAATCTCCTGCCTCCACCGAAATCCCGACTATTTTTGCATCTTTGCCGGAAAGATTAACTCGATTTACGAGATTGAGAAGGTGGTTTGATAGGTTTGATTTGTTTGATGCGTTTGAATTGCCCAACTCCACACATCGAACAACTCAAACGCCTCAAACTCCTCAAACAACTCAAACCAAATTATGCCCGCCATCCAAGTATCAACCGAAATCGGCCCATTGCGCCGAGTAATTGTGCACCGCCCCGATGAGGGAATCGCCCGTGTTTCACCGAAAAGGGCCAGCGAACTGCTCTTCGACGACATTGTCCACCTGCCGCAGATGCAGGAGGAACACGATGTGTTCACGGGTATCCTCCGTGCTTTCCTTGGCAATGATAACGTACTGGAAACCAAGGACTTACTTGCCGGAGCCATCGCCGCCGACGCTGCCACGAAGGAGTGGGTCATCAACGAAATTGTGGACTACGAGGAGTTGCCCAAAAGCTGCAAACAACTGCTGATGGACCTCCCAGACGAGCGCCTTGCCGACGTGCTCATCACGGGTTACCTGGCCGAGGAGGACTACATCCTGTTCGACCCTATCCCGAATTTCATCTTCACACGGGACATCGCTGTGACGGTGAACGACCACGTCATCATCACCAAACCAGGGAAGGAGGCCCGCTTTCGGGAGAACTACCTGTCGAGGTTCATCTTCTGGTCAAACCCGATTTTTTCGCATTTGAAATCGGAGGGCCGCCTCATCAACATGAACCACTACGAGGATTTCCCGCCGGGCCGACGTGGCGAAGTGGTGAGCCTCGAAGGTGGCGACATGATGGTGATGAACCGGGATTACCTGCTCATCGGATGCAGCGAACGCACCAGCGCTCACGCCATTATTTCGCTTCGTAACAAGTTGTTTGAGCGGAAAGTGGTAAAAAACGTGGTGCAGATCAACATCCCGCAGGACCGCAGCTACATGCACATTGACACGATTTTCACGCAAGTGGACAACAACGTCATCGTCGCCTTCAAGCCCATCGTGCTGGATGGTTTGGGCAGCAATGTGGAGGTACACAAAATCAACGGGACGAGCGTTTTCTACAATTCCATCCGGGATTTTATCGTCAACGAAATCAACCCGAACATGCAGTTTATCCTCTCCGGCAACGGCCAAACGCCCTACCAAGAGCGGGAACAATGGACAGACGGCTGCAACCTCGTCGCCCTGAAACCCGGCGTGGCCCTCACCTACGACCGCAACCCCGAAACGGAAAAAGCCTTTAAAAAAGCAGGCTACAAAACTGTACATGCCCGCAAGCTTTTGAAGGACCTCCAGACCGGAAAAGTGAAGCCGGAGCAGATCGAAAAGACCATCATCAATCTGCCATCCAACGAACTTTCACGTGCCCGTGGCGGTTCGCACTGCATGACTTGCCCGATAGAGAGAGACTGAGCGGTGAGAGAGTGAGCGGGTGAGAGTAGTGATCGTTTAGTCGTCGAAAGTTCGACTCATCCGCTCACCTCTCACACCCGATCACTCGCTCACCCTCTCAACCCCTAAATTATGCATCTCGAAAATCAGCACAAACTCAAGGATGTTTTAAAGGACCTCGTTGGGGAAATGAAGTGGAAGGAACCACTGAACGAAACCAAAATCAGGGAGGTCTGGAAGACGAAAATGGGCACAACCATCAATTCGTACACCAAGAATTTGAACTTCCGCAAGGGGATGCTTTTCATTTACATCACCTCCGCTTCCCTCAAGCAGGAACTTAGCTACGAAAAGGAAAAAATCAGGGACATGCTGAATGCGGAACTGGGCGGGAAATTCGTGGAGGAGGTGCTAATCCGTTAATCGCTGAACGTCTTCAGCATTTCAATCAAAACCTCGTTCAAATTTGTGATTGCCTTCGGCAAATCCCAGGCGGCCCGGTTCCTCGTTTCCACATAATTTGAAATGGAACGGATCTGCAAGAACGGCTGCCCCGCCAGCAGACAGGCAAGGAAAAAAGCCGCCCCTTCCATGCTTTCCACATCCGCTTCGTATTTGCTCCGCAATGCATCAATGCTCGTTTGGTAGCCGTGTACCTTGTTGATTGTCAATCCTTTAGCCTTCTGCAAAAAATCAAAACTACTGTCAGGGTTCCGCAGTTCGCCTTCGGCAAATGGGCTGGCGTTGGCATCCACGAGTCCCAGCTCATGCACATCGGTGAAACGGCCATCGGCCTCCTCCACACCAAGGTCGGCGAAACGTTCGGTAGTGACATTCACCACGTCGCCAATTTGCAGGCTTCGATTGAAAGCACCTGCTATGCCAGCGTTTATCGCCAAATCGAAGCGTTGCTTCGCAAAAAGGCCGCCGAGGTTGAAGGCGGTCATCGTCATGCCCACACCCGCTACAAGCAGTTGAATATCAACATCTTCCCGTTGGAAATCAGTCTCGGAGTGCGGCCAAAAATTTTCGTTGAGGTACTGCCTGAGTGGTGCAATTTCGAAGGGGGTTGCTGAGACAAAGAGGATTTTCATAGATAATTTTTCATTCCACAATCAAGTATTCCACGGAATTTGGGGAAAGTCGGGTCGAGCGCACCCATGCTGGCTGCCTTACCAGTGAAAGCGGGATGACCGTAGAAGTGCCCACCGGCCCCGTTTCACCACCAAAAATCGCTACCACCCTGAAGTCATTGGCAGAGATTTCCTTGAAGCGGCTGACGCCAACGGTAAAGCTCAGTTCGACGGTACTCGGCACCAGCAACACACTGTCCTTTTCGTTCAAAACCATTATTGGGACTTTGATTTTCTTCTCGGTAAACTGTTCCACTGGCATGAACATTTCCGTTTGGTTGGCCGAAAACTGCAAGAGCGCCGGATTTGGGTTTATCAGTTTCAAGCTCCGCAAATAATCCTGTTCGGGGCATTTCATTTTCAATGGTTCCGTAGCAACCTCGGTAATCCCATCAATGATTTCCTGAGCACCGTACACCTCGATGCTGTCGGGCGTCAGCCGGATGGAATCCCTGAAAAAATACCCGTTTTCATAGCTCAAAACCGTGTCAAGTTTGACTTTGACGGTTTTTGAAAGCAGGGAATCCATTTGAATAGTCACGTTGTCTTGGCCCAAATCAAGGAGGTTCAATCGAAGCTCTTCCTCAAATTTTCGGGTTATTTCTGTCCGGGATATCACTTGGGTGGGCACATCTGCGAGGTTGAACTTCAAATTTGGTACTCGATGAAAAATGCCCATCGTCATCAGGTGCCAACCTGTGCCAGAGAATTTTACAGGCATCGAGCGCAGCGGCGGCTCCGTGTACATCCTCCCCAGAGGCATTTTGTACTCCAAGTTCAAAACGGCCCTGGATTCGAAGTTCTGCGCCATTTTCATAAAAAACCAAACGACCAGCGAGAGTCCCATGCAGACCAGCAGCACCCGGTTTTTGCTGAGCGAAGCCTTGCCGTTCCGCTCAAACAGTCGCTTGATATTTTTCAGTCGCTGGTACAGCATTTTGGGTTGTTTTTTAAAAATCAATGCAGCGCCGACCGTATCGGCAGCGCATCAATCACTTCGCCCTCTTGGTCAATCCACCAAGCGAGGCGGTCATACACTGTTTTTTCATCGAAGTAATTGAGCGCCATTTTCACGAAGACATGGCCGTGCTTGGCCTCGCTGGCCCAAAGTATTTTGTAAAAACGGTGCATCTCCGGGTCGGCCTGCGCCTCGCTCACCAACCGGAAGCGCTCGGCGCCACGGGTCTCCACCACCGAGGCGATGAGCAGGCGGTCGAGGAAGCGCTCGTTGCGGCCACTGTGGCAGCGCTTGATGAGTTGCGAAACGTAGGGGTCTTCGCCCATGCTGGGAGGAAGCGGAATGCCACGGGCGGCCATCAACTCGTACACCTGCTGGAAATGCTCCAATTCCTCGATGCCGATGGCGATAAGTTCCGGGATGATTTCAGTGCGGTCGGGAAATTTGGCCACGAAGCTCATGGCCATACTGCTGGCCTTTCGCTCACAGTCGGCGTGGTCTTGCAGGAATGCTGGAAAGTCGGCCATGACGGCCTGCACCCATTCAGGGCGAGAAGGCACGGTGATGTCGAGGTTGAGTTTCATTTTTTTAGAATTGAATGGTGCGAAAATAGGAAAACTGACAAAGGCGGCGCTTTATAAATACCTGAAATAGCGACCTTCGCCCCATGAACTTAAAATCCATCGCCGTCTTTTGCGGAGCCAACACTGGCTTCGACCCATCCTACACAGCCGCCGCCGTTGAAATTGGGAAAACTTTTGCGCAGCAAAAAATCAGGACTGTATATGGCGCAGGCAACGTCGGCCTAATGGGCATCCTTGCCGATGCTGCGCTGGAAGCGGGTGGCGAGGTACTTGGCGTCATTCCCTATTTTTTGAAGGAAAAAGAAGTCTGCCACGCAGGTTTGACGGAATTGATCGTCACCAAATCCATGCATGAGCGTAAGGAAATCATAGCGGAGCGGTCGGATGGTTTTATCATCCTGCCGGGGGGGTTTGGCACATTGGATGAGTTTTTCGAAATCCTGACTTGGCGACAGCTTCGGCTCCACAACAAGCCGATAGGAATTTTAGATGTTGGCGGATTTTACCAACACTTATTGGCCCATGTCCGGCTAATGTGTGAAAAGGGACTGTTGCGAGCGGCGAACACGCTGCTTTTCCAAGTGGCCGACAACCTGCCTGAACTATTGGTAAAAATGTCAGAGCCACCCGCCCTTTCAGAAGAAAAATGGTTATGAAGGGCAGTTTCTCACAAAGAATCTTAGTTTTTAGAATAAAAAAAGCCTTTAACCAATAATAATTGGGGAAAGGTTATCTTTGCTGTCGGAAATCACGATTTTCGCAAACCTTTCCCTCCTCACTTCGTTTATCAACAATCATCCATCAAAACTCAATATTTAATATGACTACCACTGAAACATCCTTGAAATACAAGGTAAAAGACATCGCCCTCGCAGAATGGGGCCGCAAGGAAATCGAACTTGCAGAGGCCGAAATGCCGGGCCTCATGGCACTGCGTGAGCAGTACGGCCAATCGAAGCCGCTGGCAGGTGCTCGCATCGCTGGCTGCTTGCACATGACAATCCAAACTGCTGTGCTCATTGAAACACTGAAAGAACTGGGCGCTGAAGTTACTTGGTCTTCCTGCAATATCTTCTCCACGCAAGACCATGCCGCTGCTGCCATCGCTGCGGCAGGCATCCCGGTTTATGCTTGGAAAGGCCAAAACGAAGAAGAATTCGACTGGTGCATCGAGCAAACACTGTTTGCTTTTGAAGGTGGCCAGCCACTCAACATGATTCTCGACGACGGTGGCGACCTCACCAACATGGTTCTAGACCGCTACCCTGAGTTGATTCCGAACGTAAAAGGTATCAGCGAAGAGACCACTACTGGCGTTCACCGCCTGTACGAGCGGGTGAAAAACGGCACCCTGCCGATGCCTGCCATCAACGTAAACGACAGCGTTACGAAGTCAAAATTCGACAACAAATACGGCTGCAAAGAAAGCCTCGTGGATTCCATCCGCCGTGCGACCGACATCATGATGGCGGGCAAAGTGGCCGTCGTAGCTGGCTACGGCGACGTAGGAAAAGGCTCTGCCGCTTCCCTTCGTGGCGCTGGTTGCCGGGTAATCGTCACTGAAATTGACCCAATCTGCGCATTGCAAGCGGCTATGGACGGCTTCGCAGTGTTGAAAATGGAGAACGCATTGCCACAGGCAAATATCGTCGTTACCTCCACTGGCAACTGCGACATCATCACTGCCGAGCATTTCAAACTGATGAAGGACAAGACCATCGTTTGCAATATCGGCCACTTCGACAACGAGATTGATGTTGCTTGGTTGAAAGCAAACTGGGGCCATACCCACATCAACATCAAGCCACAGGTGGACAAGTACACCGTGAACGGCAACGATATCCTCCTTTTGGCCGAAGGCCGCTTGGTAAACTTGGGCTGCGCAACAGGCCACCCATCTTTCGTGATGTCCAACTCGTTCACCAACCAAACGCTGGCACAAATTGAGCTTTGGACAAACGGCGATGCTTACGGCAACGAGGTTTACACCTTGCCAAAGCACCTCGATGAGCAGGTAGCCCGCCTTCACCTCGCCAAAATCGGCGTGGAACTGGAAGAACTGAACCAGAAGCAAGCCGACTACATCGGCGTGCCAAAAGCTGGTCCGTTCAAGCCGGAGTACTACCGCTATTGATTTTCGACAAACGACATTTAGACATAAAAATGGCCCGGAAGTGCTTGCACCTTCGGGCTTTTTTGTTGCTACATTTGCCAAATCAATCGAAAAATATGCAGCAGCTTTTCGCAGAATTTCCGCCCGTATCCAAAGCCGATTGGCTCGAAAAAATCCTGAAAGACCTGAAAGGCAAGGCACCCTCCGACTTCGATTGGAAGGTAGCCGGTGGCCAATCCGTCACTGCCTTCCCGCATTTGGACGACATGGGCGGAGCGCTCCCCCACCCCATAGCCACGGGCAAAAACGACTGGCAAATCTGTGAGGCGTTCCAAGTAGGCGATGCGGCCAAGACCAATAAAATGGCCTTGAAGGCACTGGAGGGCGGCGCTGATGCACTTCGATTCAATTGCACGGAAGTGCCTGATTTCGAGGCGCTTATGAACGGCATTGACCCGACCATCATTTCCTTACACCTACGGGGGAAGAAGATGGAGCAGCCTATTTCGTTGCTCCGCAAATTGGTTGAGTACGCTGGTGCAAATGCCCCGCAACTCAGCGGCACGTTCTGCTGGCAAGGCAAGCAGGCAATGGAGATACTAGAACTGGCCGAGGCGCAACTGCCGGGCTTCAAAGTGCTGCCCGTACACGGTTCGGCTTTTTATGAAAAGGACGAAACGACCGTTGCGGAGCTGGCCAAAATTGTGCAAGCTACCAACGACTGGTTTGCGAAGCTGACCGCCGAAGGCGTGGGTGTCGAACGCATTGCGAAACAAGTGTTCTTCACCTGCTTTATCGGAAAAAACTACTTCCTGCAAATCGCCAAGATGCGAGCCATCCGCAAGTTTTGGTTGGAATTGCAGCGCAAATGGGGCGTCGAAAACCCGCAACCTGATTTCATTTTCGCCCAATTCCCCATCACCGACCAATCGCCAGATCCCAATACGAACCTCATCCAAGCCACGACCCAAGCCATGTCCGCCGTCATCGGTGGCGTGGATGTGCTGACTGTTTTGCCCTCCGACAAAACAAGCGACGAGGCCAAGCCTACCGATTTTAGCCGCCGAATGGCTCGCAATGTGCAGCATATTTTACAGCTGGAAAGCCATTTTGATTGGGTGGCCGACCCGGCAGCAGGGAGCTATTTTATAGAAAATTTGACGGAAAGGTTGTTGGATGGGATGCGGATTTGAGGTGTTTTTAAACAATGAAAAAGCCCGTGACGATATCAGCGCACGGGCTTTTTTGTGGCCATCCAATTTATTGGATTGGCACTTTGGTATCCTTTCGGTTTGCCCAATCAATTGGGCGACCACGATTAGGCATTGCGATTGATACAATCCAAATCCTCGAAGGCCAGTTTCAAGCGCTTGACGAAGGATTCCTCGCCTTTGCGAAGCCAAACCCGTGGGTCGTAGTACTTCTTGTTTGGCTTGTCGTCGCCTTCTGGATTGCCGATTTGGCCTTGCAGGTAGCCTTTTTTAGCTTCGTAGTAGTCCTTCACGCCTTCCCAGTATGCCCATTGCATGTCGGTGTCAATGTTCATCTTGATGGCACCGTAGCTGATGGCCTCCCTGATTTCCTCCCGGCTGCTGCCGCTACCACCGTGGAAAACGAAATTGATGGGCTGCAAACGGCTCGTTTGGTATTTTTCACGGACGTAGTCCTGCGAGTTTTTCAAAATGACAGGTTGCAATTTGACATTGCCCGGTTTGTAAACGCCGTGAACGTTGCCGAAGGCCGCAGCGATGGTGAAACGGTCGCTCACCTTGCTCAGTTCTTCGTAGGCATACGCCACTTCGCTTGGCTGTGTGTAAAGTTTGGAACTGTCCACACCGGAGTTGTCCACGCCATCCTCTTCGCCGCCAGTCACGCCCAGCTCGATTTCCAGCGTCATGCCGATTTTGGCCATGCGCTTGAAGTATTCGACGCTGATTTCCAGGTTTTCATGGATTGGCTCTTCGCTCAGGTCGAGCATGTGGGAACTGTATAGCGGGAAGCCACGCTCCTCGAAGAATTTTTCGCCAGCGGTGAGCAGGCCATCAATCCAAGGCAGCAGGTTTTTAGCGCAGTGGTCAGTGTGCAGCACAACGGGCACGCCGTAGGCCTTGGCCATCGTGTGGACGTGCATTGCACCAGAAATGCCACCCATGATAGCTGCATTTTGGCCCTCGTTGCTCAGGCTTTTTCCAGCGAAAAACACAGCGCCGCCATTGGAAAACTGAATCATCACAGGCGAATTCACCGCCTTGGCAGTTTCCAGCACAGCGTTCACTGAGTTGGTCCCGATGACGTTGACGGCTGGCAAAGCGTAGTTGTTATCGTTGGCATGTTGGAGAAGTTCGGTCACTTCGTCACCGTGGAGGACACCGGGACGGAACCTAGAGTTGCTTGAAATATTCATAATTTCTCTTTGTTTTTAGTGAAGCGGCGAATGTAGGAAGTTTCACAGGATTTGCGTAACGCTTAAAAACGAAAAAGGCAATGCTGGGTACAGCACTGCCTTTTTTATTGGGAAAAAAACTTTAAAGCGAAACATCTGCCGGGACTTCTTCTTCAGGCGCTTCGATCAGCGGTTCCAATTTTTCAGGCATTTCCTTTCGCAAAACCTTGCTCAATTCCTTCAAGCTGAGGTTGGTTTTGGCAGAAATGAAGAACATCTCGCCGCTGGCCGTGTCGTTGAAGACCATCATCACATTTTCGATGACATCGTTGAACTCACGCACCATTATCTGCATGTGCATCCCTTCGGAACGAATCATTATCAAGTCGTCGAAGTCGCTTTTCAGCAGGTCTTGCCGTAGTTGATTCACTTTTTCGGCGGGTATCGCCTTGCCCTCCTCGGAGAACATGAACTTCACTTTGCCAAAATGCCGCATCAGCCCAAGTGCCTCTTTTTCGGCATCCGATTCGGATTTGTTTTTGGCAAACTTGCTGCCCAAACG
>Ga0209066_10001990_pt1 | contig 25869 bp, 24 predicted proteins | sample All_14_2_FD_187198 | JGI IMG/M metagenome (GOLD analysis project Ga0209066, IMG submission 187198) | Freshwater microbial communities in response to fracking from Pennsylvania, USA - Allegheny Zone_MetaG_DW_15 (SPAdes) (version 2) ... | reverse complement strand
TCCTTGGAAGCCCGGTGCAGAGCGTGACCCGTTCCAGGCCTTCGTCTGCGACGATCACAGCTTCGACGTCGTGCGCGGTGTCGCCATCGAACTCGGCTGGCCGCCGGAGAAAGTCGTCAAGGGCGGACTGCGCAACGCCGTCCAGTCGCTTTCGGTCGCGGCGAGCCCGCAGATCCTGTTCGTGGACATGTCCGAAAGCGGCGATCCGCTGAACGATATTAACAGCCTTGCCGAAGTGTGCGAGCCCGGCACGGTCGTCATCGCGGCAGGCCAGGTCAACGATGTGCGGCTGTATCGCGATCTCGTGTCGAGCGGCATTCAGGACTATTTGCTGAAGCCTTTCGGTCCCGATCAGTTGCGCGATGCCTTTGCGCAGGCGCAGGCGGTGTTTCATGCCCCGCGCGAAGCTGCCGCGGAGCACACACATTTCGCTCTGGCCGTTATCGGCACGCGGGGCGGCTCGGGCTCGTCGACGATGGCGACCTCTCTCGCATGGCTTTTCAGCGACAAGCACAAGCGCTTGACCGCCCTGCTCGATCTGGACGTGCATTTCGGCACCGGCGCACTTTCGATGGACCTTGAGCCCGGCCGCGGCCTGACGGATGCGATCGACAATCCGAGCCGTATTGACGGCCTCTTCATCGAGCGCGCCATGGTCCGCGCCAGCGACAAGCTGGCGCTGCTGTCCGCCGAGGCGCCGATCAGCCAGCCGATCCTGACCGATGGCGGTGCTTTCCACCAGCTTCAGGAAGAGTTTCGCAGCGCATTCGAGTGCAGCGTTATCGATTTGCCGCGCAGCATGCTGATCCAGCACCCGCATCTGATGGCCGACGTGAACGCCACGGTGATTGTCACGGAACTGACGCTCGCCGCCGCGCGCGATACCATCCGGCTTTTGTCCTGGATGAAGGCCAATGCGCCGCAGGCACGCGTCTTCGTTGTCGCCAACAAGGTACTGGCAGGCGGGCAGGAAATCGGGCGCAAGGATTTCGAGCAGTCGATCGAACGCAAGATCGACGTGCTGATCCCCTATGATGCGCGCGTGGCTGCACAGTCGGCCAAGCTGGGCAAGACCTTTGCCGAGACAGCCAAAAGCGGAAAATCGGGAGTCGGTTTCGGCGCCGTTGCGTCGCTGGTGCTGGGCGCGGCGGAAGGTCAGGACGAAAGTGGCGCGGCCAAGGGTGGTGTTTCACTGCTGGGCAAGTTCACCGATCTGAAAGCGATGATGCCGGCTCGCAAGGCGAAGCCGGTGAAGAGCAAGGCAAAGGAAAAGGCGGCTGGCTGACGCCATCGCCTTATCCGATCGTGGAGGACCGCGCCCTGCGGGGCGTCGGGTCGCTGAGATGGACATGATATGGACCCGCGACTGATCCTGCTGATCCTCATGCTGACGAGTGCTCTTGGTCTCGTCGTGTTCGCCTTTGCCGGGCCATCGTCCGACAAGGCCCGTTCACGCCGCCTCGCGCTCGTTCGCAGCCGCCATTCCGACAGTGCCGAGGCGCTGATGGAAGCGAAGATGCGCCGCGCCATCGCCACGAAGACGCAGGATAATGGCAGTTTCCTTGTCTCGCTGATTCCGGACCCGGAAAAGCTGACCAAGCGCCTGCGCATGACGGGCAAGAAGTGGACGCTCAGCCAGTACATGACGACCTGTGCCGGCCTGGGCATCGTCGTTCTGTCCTTGCTCCTGCTGCGTGGCTTCTCGCCGCTGTTCGCCATCTTCCTGGGTCTTGCCGCCGGCCTTGGCTTACCGCACAAGGTCATCGGATCGATGATCAAGCGGCGCGTAAACAAGTTCACGGCCAATTTCCCGGATGCGCTGGAGCTGATGGTACGTGGCTTGCGGTCCGGCCTGCCGATCGCGGAAACCCTGTCTATCGTGTCGTCCGAGGTGCGGGGTCCGGTGGGCGAAGAATTCAAGCTGGTCACCGAACGGATCAAGATCGGCCAGACCATGGATCAGGCACTGCAGGAAACGGCTGAACGGCTCGGCACGCCGGAATTCCAGTTCTTCGTCATCACGCTGAACATACAGCGCGAAACGGGCGGCAACCTGGCGGAAACGCTTGCAAACCTGGCTACAGTGCTGCGCCAGCGCATGCAGATGAAGCTGAAGATCCGCGCCATGTCGTCGGAATCGAAGGCGTCCGCCTACATCATCGGCGCGCTGCCCTTCATCGTGTTCGGCCTGATCAGCTGGATCAACTTCAGCTACATGACACCCTTCTTCACCGCAGACCCGAACGGGCTGTTCGGGCTCAGCCTGATGCAGCTGATCGGCATAGGCGGCATGTGCTGGATGGGCATCGGCGCCTTCATCATGGCGCAGATGATCAACTTCGAGATCTAGGGAAGCGGAACAACCATCATGCAGGCCACGCCGCCCCCCAGCTCAACGCTCTTCGGTCTCACCGCCATGGACGTCGGCACCCTCATGGCCGCCGCAGCGACCTTTGCGGTGCTATACGCCATTTACGGTATCGCCACGGTGCGCGATCCGATGACCAAGCGCGTCAAGGCGCTCAACGAACGCCGTGAGCAGCTGAAGGCCGGCATCACCGCTTCCACCGCCAAACGCCGCGCCAAGCTGGTCCACCAGAACCAGACGACCGATCGGATGCGCTCCTTCCTGTCGAGCCTGAAGGTGTTGCAGGACGACCAGGTCAAGGAAGCACAGGTCAAGCTGTGGCAGGCCGGCATCCGTTCCAAGGACTGGGCGGTTGCCGTCATTTTCGGTCGCCTGATCCTGCCTATCGTGATCGGCGGTCTTACGGCTTTGTGCCTCTATGGCCTCGACTTCTACCCCGATTGGGGTCCGACCAAGCGCTTCGGTGCGTTCGCGGTGATCCTGATCCTGGCGTACAAGGCGCCGGACATCTATCTCAGCAACGCCATCACAAAACGCAGCGCGGCAATCCGCAAGGGCCTGCCTGATGCGCTCGACCTGCTGGTCATCTGCGCGGAAGCAGGCCTGACCGTCGACGCCGCCTTCAATCGCGTGGCGAAGGAATTGGGCAAGGCCTACCCGGAACTGGGTGACGAATTTCAGCTGACCGCGATCGAGCTGTCCTTCCTGACCGAGCGTCGCATGGCCTTTGAAAACCTTGCCAGCCGCGTGAAGCTGGACGCAGTGCGCGGCGTGGTCACAACCATGATCCAGACGGAGAAATACGGCACGCCGCTCGCCTCCGCGCTACGCGTACTGTCGGCCGAATTCCGCCACGAGCGCATGATGCGCGCCGAGGAAAAGGCCGCGCGCCTCCCCGCGATCATGACCGTACCGCTGATCCTTTTCATCCTGCCGACGCTGTTCGTGGTCATTCTGGGCCCGGCAGCATGTTCGATCGCTGGAGCGTTCAAGTAAGGAAGCCGCCCGCCGAACGGAAGCGGCCCTACTGAGGGCTTCCCGTAGCCACGATCACGGTTGCCAGTAGGACGCGGATCATTGCGTCGGGCGCTCGCGCCACCCACGACAGAAAACTGCCGTCAATCGCACGTTGGCGCAGCCGCGAAACTGCCATATTCATGGAGGGCGCATCAAACCGGCGGCGGAACGGCAGATTCCGTGAAGGGATGATGCCGAGAACCATAATGACAGGAGGATGCCCATGTCCGTTCGCAAGATGATTGCGCTGCACCCCGATGCTCACGGTCATGCAAATGAACCGATGGCGCTGGCTGCCAAGCATGCCATGTATTGCGCGCTTTTCTGCACGTCATGCGCGGACGCCTGTTCGGCGGAGGGCATCGATATGCGACAATGCATCCGCACCTGCATGGATTGCGCCGACATCTGCACGGCGGCCGGAAAAGTCTCCATGCGCCAGACCGCAGATGACGATGCGATGGTCCGCGCAATCCTGACGGCATGCATGGACGCCTGCCTGATCTGCGCGACCGAGTGCGACAAGCACGACCATGAGCATTGCCGGCTGTGCGCAAAGATGTGCCGTGAATGCGCCGATGATTGTCGCGAGGCGCTCGCTACCTTGCACTGAGCAGGCTGGCCGGGCGGCGTACCGCCCGGCTATTATGCGCCGAGTATGAAATCCACCCCGGCCTTCGCGTGGATCGTGGTGCAGTCATAGATCGGCAGCACATTGGCGCGTACGTCGACGATCATCTCCAGTTCCGTGCAGGCGAGAACGACCGCCTGCACATCCTCTTTGGCGATATCGGTGAATTCGGACTTCATGTAGCGCTCGGATTCACGGCTTACCTTACCGACGACCAGTTCGTCATAGACCATACGGTCGATGCGCTGGGCCAGTTCCATGTCGGGCGGCAACAGTGACACGCCATGCGCGACCAGCCGCTGGCGATAGAATTTCTCGGTCATCACATTGCTGGTGCCGATCAATGCCGCGGCCTTGACGCCGTCGGCCTGCATCTTGTCGCCGACCACTTCGGCGATGTGCAGGATCGGCACCTTCACTGCGTCCTGCACTCGCTCATAGACTTTGTGCATGGAGTTGGCGCAGATCAGCAGCGCTTCGGCCCCGGCAGCTTCCAGCCGCATCGCCGCGCCAATCAGTTGTGAGGACGCGCAATCCCAGTCGTCCTGCGTCGTGCAACGGGCGACGTCGGCAAAGTCGAGGCTTTCGATCAGTACCGGGGCGCTATGGAAGCCGCCCTTGGCACGCGCCACGCCTTCATTGATGATCTGATAGTAACGGACAGTGGACGTCCAACTGAGACCACCGATGAGACCGATCTTGCGCATGCCCTGCCCTGATTAGTGAAACCCTGTGCATGTCTTTGGACAATGCAGCGGGTGGGAGCAAGCGGGGCGAGGGCTCAAACGCCCCTAAAAACAGATCATCATCCCCGTTCCAGTAGAAATCGCGGCTGGGGTTAGGCCCTGATCGGGTTTGCGCTTCGACGCCTTGACGTGATCCAGCGCAGATCATTGAATTGGAGATGAGAAGAAAGGGACAACGATGAGCCGCACAACATACAAGATGCTGGCTTGCGTACTGCCAGTGCTATTTGGGGCGCTCATCCCCCCGGCGGGCTTGGTCAATATTCCGTGGGGGAGCCTGTTTGGACTCGGCGGGGCAATATTCGAGTCACTCGCTCCATATGGCCATCATCGTTTCTTCGACCTGATCGGCGTACTACTCTGGCCGACGCTCATGTTTGCTCTAGTTGGACGGATGGCAGGTTACGTGTATGAAATAAGCGGACGCCCTAGAAAGATTATCACTTCTCTGTTCGTCGTATCTTTGTTCTGGCTGGGGTCTGCGGAGCATATCGTTACGGCACAGTATGGGGAAGACTTCGACTACAAAGCCTTCCCTCTCTACATCAAGCTCCTGATGTATTAACCCATCAGCGCCTTCACGCCGGGCAGTTCCTTGCCTTCCATCCACTCCAGGAACGCGCCGCCCGCGGTCGATACGAAGGTGAAATCGCTCGCCACACCCGCATGGTTGAGCGCCGCGACGGTGTCGCCACCGCCTGCGACCGAAACGAGCGATCCTTCCTTCGTCAGCGCCGCTGCCGTCTTGGCCAGCGCCACGGTGGCCGCGTCGAACGGTGCGATCTCGAACGCGCCCATCGGCCCGTTCCACACCAAAGTGCGGCAGTTCTTCAACGCATCGCCCAGCGCCTCGACGGCGGCGGGGCCGACGTCCAGGATCATCTCGTCGGCGGCGACTTCATGCACGTTGCAGGTGCGCAGCGACGGCGGATTGGCCGCGAACTCCTTCGACACCACCACGTCATAGGGCAGGTGGATGGTGCACCCGGCACGGTCCGCCGCGTCCAGGATCTGCTCTGCCGTCTCGGCCAGATCCCTCTCGCACAGCGACTTGCCGACATCGACGCCGCGCGCGTGCAGGAAGGTGTTGGCCATGCCGCCGCCGATGATCAGGTGATCGACCTTGGCGACAAGATTATTGAGCACGTCCAGCTTGGTCGAAACCTTCGCCCCGCCCACGACGGCCGCCACCGGCTTCACCGGCTCGCCCAGCGCCGCCTGCAGCGCGTCCAGTTCCTTCTCCATCGAACGACCGGCATAGGCGGGCAGCTTGTGCGCCAGCCCTTCGGTCGAGGCGTGCGCGCGGTGCGCGGCGGAAAAGGCGTCGTTGACGTAGAGGTCGGCATTGGCGGCGATGGCGTCGACCAGCGCCGGATCATTCTTTTCCTCGCCCTTGTGAAAGCGGGTGTTCTCCAGAATGGCGATGTCGCCGTTGCGCATCACGGCCATACCGTCCTTCGCACCGTCGCCCGCGCAATCGGGAATGAACTGCACTTCACGGCCCAGCACGTCCTGCAATGCGCCGGTGACGAGGCTCAGCGACATGCTCGGATTCTTCTCGCCCTTGGGCCGGCCGAAATGCGCCAGGATCGCGACCTTCGCACCGCGATCGGACAGTTCCAGGATGGTCGGCATCGCGGCGCGCAGGCGGGTGTCGTCGGTGACCGCGCCGTCATGCATCGGCACGTTCAGATCCTCGCGGACCAGCACCACCTTGCCGGCGATGTCGCCCATGTCGTCGAGCGTCTTGAAGGGTTTGGTCACGTACTGCTCCCGCATCATCTGCCCGTCATCCCAGCGGAAGCTGGCATCTCGTGCCTCGGGGCAGAACCGTAAAAACAAAGAAGTCCCGGCATGGACCGGGATAATGAAAAAGGGGCGGACCTAGGCCCGCCCCGATCTCAAATCAGAGGAACTTCGCCACGACACCCGTGGTGTCGATCATGCGGTTCGAGAAGCCCCATTCATTGTCGTACCAGCTGAGCACACGCACCAGCTTGCCGTCGATGACGGCGGTTTCCAGGCTGTCGACAGTCGAGCTGCGCGGATCGCCGTTGTAATCGATCGACACCAGCGGCTCGTCCGAATAGCCCAGCACGCCCTTGAGCGGACCGGCTTCCGAAGCGGCCTTCAGCAGGCCGTTGACCTCGTCGATGGTCGTCGCCTTCTTGGCGATGAACTTCAGGTCGACGACCGACACGTTCGGCGTCGGCACGCGCACGGACGAACCGTCCAGCTTGCCCTTCAGCTCGGGCAGAACCTCACCCACCGCGCGGGCGGCGCCCGTGGTGGTCGGGATCATCGACAGGGCGGCGGCGCGGGCACGACGCATATCCTTGTGCAGCTGGTCCAGCGTGTTCTGGTCGTTGGTGTAGCTGTGGATCGTCGTCATGAAGCCGCTCTCGATGCCGAGCGCATCGTGCAGCACCTTGGCGAGCGGAGCCAGGCAGTTGGTGGTGCAGCTGGCGTTGGAGATGACGATGTCGTCGGCGGTCAGCGTTTCATGGTTCACGCCATAGACGACAGTCTTGTCGACGCCGGTCGCAGGGGCGGAAATGACGACGCGCTTGGCGCCGGCGGTCAGGTGCGCACTTGCCTTCGCCTTGTCGGCAAAGATGCCGGTGCATTCCAGCGCGACGACCACGCCCAGTTCGGCATGCGGCAGGTTGGCGGGATCGCGCTCTGCGGTCACCTTGATCTTCTTGCCGTCGACCACGAGATATTCGCCGTCGACCGAGACGTCGCCGGCGAAATTGCCGTGCACGCTGTCGCGCTTGAACAGCAGGGCGTTCGACTTCGTGTCGCCCAGATCGTTGATCGCAACCAGCTCCAGGTCATGGTCGGTGCGGGTCAGGATGGCGCGGGCCACCAGGCGGCCGATACGTCCGAAACCGTTGATTGCTACTTTGACAGCCACGCTATTTGCCTCCTTGTTCGCCGGCGATTGTTACCGGCCGAGCGCCGCCTTGATCTGCGGCGTGATCTTGCCTGCGGACAGGCCGAAATGGTCGTAGAGGACCTCCGCCGGCGCGGATGCGCCGAAGTCGTCGATGCCGAACCGAAGCCCCTTGGCCCCGACATAGCGTTCCCAACCGAAGGTCACCCCTGCCTCGATCGATGCCTTAAGCGCATCGTCGGGCAACAGGCCAGCCCTGTATTCGGCGGGCTGTGCATCAAAATGAGACCAGCTGGGCATCGACACGACGTCCGCTCCGATGCCTTCGGCCTCAAGCATATCCGCGGTCTCGACCGCAATGGCCACTTCCGAACCGGTGGCCAGCAGCACGACCTTGCGGTCGGCCTTCGCTGTGCGGATGCGATAGGCGCCGCGCGCGGACAGGTTTTCGCCCGCCGCCTCGGTGCGGAGCTGCGGCAGGTTCTGGCGCGTGAGCGCGAGCAGGCCCGGGCCATCGGCATCCGCCAGCGCCAGCGCCCAGCATTCCGCCGTCTCGACCGCATCGGCGGGGCGATAGACGTCCAGGTTGGGGATCATGCGCAGGCTCATGACATGTTCGATCGGCTGGTGGGTCGGGCCATCCTCGCCCAGGCCAATGCTGTCATGCGTCATCACATAGACGACGCGCGCCTTCTGCAATGCCGACAGGCGGATCGCCGCACGACAATAGTCGGAGAACACCAGGAACGTGCCGCCATAGGGAATGACACCGCCATGCAGCGCCATGCCGTTCATCGCCGCGGACATGCCGAACTCGCGAATGCCGTAATAGACATAGCGGCCCGAATAATCGTCCTTGGTGAACGGCGCAGTCGCCTTCGTCTTGGTGTTGTTGGAGCCGGTCAGGTCAGCGGAGCCGCCCAGCGCTTCGGGCACGGCGGCGGTGATCGCTTCCAGTGCGATCTCGCTCGCCTTGCGCGTGGCGATCTTCTGCGGGCTGGCGATCAGCGCGTCGATATGGCCGGCGACGCCGTCATCGGCGGGCAGGATGCCGGCCATGCGGCGCTCGAATTCGGCCTTGTCGGCATGGGCAGACAGGCGCTCTGTCCACGCCGCGCGCGTCGCCGCGCCCTTCTCACCCGCCTTGCGCCATTCGGCGGCAATATCCTCGGGGATGACGAACGGCTCGGCGGTCCAGCCCAGGAATGCGCGCGCAGCGGCGATCTCATCCTTGCCCAGCGGCGAACCATGCACACCCGACGTGCCCGCCTTGTTGGGCGAACCATAGCCGATCTTCGTCGCGCAGCGGACCAGCGACGGGCGCGGATCGGCAACGGCTTCGTCGATGGCGCGGCGCACATCGGCAGCATCATGGCCATCGCACGACACGACATGCCACCCTGTCGCGGCATAGCGCGCGGGCACATCCTCGCTGCTCGACAGGCTGACCGCACCGTCGATGGTGATCTTGTTGTCGTCCCACAGCACGATCAGGCGGCCAAGGCCCAGATGCCCGGCCAGGCCGATCGCCTCATGGTTGATGCCTTCCATCAGGCATCCGTCACCCGCGATCACCCAGGTGCGATGATCGACCAGCGCGTCGCCAAAGCCCGTGTTCAGGTGACGCTCCGCGATCGCCATGCCGACGGCGGTGGCAAGGCCCGATCCGAGCGGCCCGGTGGTCGCCTCGACGCCCGCCAACTCGAAATTCTCGGGATGCCCCGCGCAGGGCGAACCCAGCTGGCGGAAGTTGCGGATGTCCTCCATCGTCGGCCGCGCATAACCCGTCAGGTGCAGCAGGCTGTAGATCAGCATCGATCCATGCCCCGCCGACAGCACGAAGCGGTCGCGGTCCGCCCATTTGGGCTCCGTGGGATCATATTTCAGATACTCGCGGAACAGCACCGTCGCCACGTCCGCCATGCCCATCGGCATACCCGGATGCCCGCTGTTCGCCGCCTGCACGGCGTCCATCGAAAGCGCCCTGATGGCGTTAGCGAGCATCGATTCGGTTACGGTCATGATGGGGGCAGGTCTTCCCGGGTCTGAAGGCGCGGCAGCGAACCCTTGCGCGCGAGTCGTTTGAACGCGCCCCCTTTGTCGCCCGATGCCCCTCAGGTCAACCATAACGGGCTCATGTCGGCGCACCCCCATGCAGTCTACCGATTAGCCGCTTCCCGAAGCGCGAAACTTCCTGCTAAGGCTGGTGCGATGATGAGCGATCGCACCAAGCAGGCTCTCGGCCGGATAGACCGTGCGCTGGAACGGCTGGAACAACTGGAGACGCAGCCTGCCGCCTCCACCCTTTCGGCTTCAAACGACGTGATAGCGTCGGATTTCGCGCGCGAACGCGCCGCCAGCGCCCTGCGCTCGCTCGATACCCTGATCGCAGACCTGAAGGCGGACCGTGGCTGACATCACCATTACAGTGGGCGGGCGCGACTATCCCATGAGCTGCCGCGATGGCGAGGAGCCCTATCTGGAGCGGCTTGCCGGAATCGTCGACGACAAGATCAGCAACGCCCGCAAGCTGATGCCCGGCCTGACGGCGGAGACGCGCATGCTGCTGTTCGCCGCGCTTTTCCTGGCCGATGAGGTGGAAGAGGCGCGGCGTACAAAGACGGAACCGAAACAGGACGACGGCATGGTCGCCGACGCGCTCGAATCATTGGCAGATCGGCTTGAGTCGCTTGCACAGAGGCTTGCCCCCGTCCCCGCCCTCTCCTAGATAGGGGTTGGCGGGTACTGCCTGGTACGAGCTTTAGCGAACATCCCTGAGGCGATAATCACATCCAAGGGGGCTGTCCCTGACCGGACCCTGGTCCGACTTACATGGTCCCCACCTGACGTTGAGGCGTCAGAGGATTTTCCAGCAAACGGCCAAGGTGGTCCCGCCACCCCTGCCCAGTCTCCGGAACGATGCAGTGACCGACAAGCAGACCCTGCGCAGCATCGCCCGACAGCGGCGCAGCAATTTCGTCGCCACGCTCGACCCGCTCGCACATCGGCTGGCGTTCAAGGTCGTACCGTCGCCGCTCGCAGCGATGCTTGCCGGTCGCGATGTCGTCGCGCTTTACATGCCTATAGAGGATGAGGCTCCGGCAACGCGCCTGGCCGCAGCGCTTCAGGCCATGGGCAAGCAACTCTGCCTGCCGCGCGTCATCGATCGGCTCGGCACGATGGAATTCCTGCGCTGGTCGCCCGAGGATCAACTGTTTCCCGGCCTGTTCGGCACCAGCCATCCCGAGCCCTCCGGCGGCCCTGTCACGCCCGATGCATTCATTGCGCCGCTTCTCGGCTTCGACCCGGCCATGACGCGCCTGGGTCAGGGCGGCGGCTATTATGACCGCGCCTTCGCCCGCTATGCCGACGCACTGCGCATCGGCCTTGCCTGGTCCGTGCAGGAACATGACGAACTGCCGACCGATCCTTGGGACTTGCCGCTCCACGCCGTCCTGACCGAAACCGCCTTCATAGAGGGGACGGACATATGAACGATCCGCAGCCCAGCTGGCGCAAACCCGCCGGCGCTTTCGCCATTATCGGCATCATCGTCGTCTGGGCCGTGCTCATCGCCAGCCTATCCAGCCTTATCGGCCGCCTGCCGGGACTGGTTCAGGCGCCGATCTACATCATTGCCGGCATCGTCTGGATAGTGCCGCTGAAGCCCTTGCTCGCATGGATGGAAACGGGGCGCTGGCGCTAACGACCCCCCAAAAGGAACCATAGCGCCGGTCCGTCCGTATCCCTTGCCAACAAGGAGAGTGACATGGCCCGCGACATAGACCTTACATATCTGACCGACATCAATCCAATGCTGGCCTTGTGGACACTCCCCTGGGCGATGGGGTGTGCCTGGACCGGGGCGATGTTCGGTATGGCGGCGCGCAGTGACGCGACGGAGCGCAACGAGCGGCAGACCGGGCAGCTTCCGGTGCCGCCAAATCTTCAGGACACGAAGGACCGCACCCTCTTCGCCTGAATGAAAGCGATCATGCCGCGGCGGACGATGCGGACGCGAACGGCGCCAATGCCTCCAGCGGAGCGGGGCGAGCGAACAGATAGCCCTGGCCAAGCGCGCAGCCCATGTCGATGAGGCGCCGACGCTGCGCGTCCGTTTCCACGCCTTCGGCGACCACCTGTTTGCGCAGCCCATGCCCCAGACCGATGATGGCGCGGATGATCTCCTCGCTCTGCCCGTCATCCTCGAACAGGCTCAGTGTGAAGGAACGGTCGATTTTGAGCATGTCGAACGGCAAATGTTTCAGGTGGATCAGCGAAGCATAGCCCGTCCCGAAATCGTCAAGCGCCACACCAACGCCCGCTTCGTGCAACACGGCGAGCGCCTTTGCCGTCTCGCCGATCGTACGGTTCAGCACAACATTCTCCGTCACTTCGATGCACAGTCGTTCGGGCGCGACATCATGGTCGCGCAGCTTGGCGAGCAGGCGCGCTGCGGCATTCACGCCATCCAGTTGCGCCGCCGTCAGGTTGATCGACAATCGCGGCAACCGCTCCGGATTATCCCGCAGCGCCACAAGGCCCAGTTCCAGCACATGATGCTGCACCATCAACCCGACCTTGCGATCACCCAGCATGTCGCCGAACACAGACGGAGTCATCAGGCCGTGCTCGGGATGCTGCCAGCGCAGCAGCGCCTCGAACGAAGCCGGCCTTCCGTCCTGCAGACCGACGATCGGCTGGAAGTGCAGCAGGAACTCATCCCTTTCCAGCCCCTTGTGCGCGGCCTGACTGAACGCCTGCCGGCTGTTCAGGCGGGCCCGCAGCGACGGATCATAGATATGCAGTCGCCGCCGTCCCAACTGCTTGGCCTGATACAGGGCAAGGTCGGCGTTCTTCACCAGGACGTCGGCGGTGTCGGCATCCTGCGGAAAGCGCGCGAAACCGATGCTGAGCGACAACGCCCACGAGCGCCCGGCATGGCTGAGCGACCGGCCCTGCAGTACTTCCAGCGCCTCCTGAATATAATGTTCCTGCACGCCGTCACTGGGCAACAGGATGGCGAATTCGTCCCCGCCGATGCGCGACACATGGGCGCGTTGGCCACCCGCAGTCGCCAGCCCCTTGCCCACACTCTTCAACAGCATATCGCCGCCGTCATGGCCCAGGCGATCGTTGATGTCCTTCAGATGGTCCACGTCGACCAGCAACAGCAGGAACGGCATCTTGTCCGCCGCGTCGCACATGGCCCGCAACTGCGCCTGGAACGCCGCGCGATTGCCCAGACCGGTCAGGAAATCGGTGTGCGCCGTGCGGCGCAGCATGTCGCTCTCGATCTCGACCATCTTGCGGGCCCGGTCCGCAGCGTCGCGTTCCTGACCGAGCAGACGGAAACGATCGGCGATCGCCAGCGACAGGGCTACCGATTCAAAGGCCAGCGCGGCAAAGGTGCTCATGTCGATGGCATCATCCTGCACCAGCAGGCCGAAATTCCGGGCAACGCGCAGTCCGAACACGATCAGCACGGGCGTCCATCCAGCCAGGTAGAACCAGACCACCCGGCTGCGCGCCCGTATCGCAAGGACAATACCGATACCCGCACATAGCGCGCTCAGGACGAATGCCCCGTTCAGCAACTGATCGACAAGCAGCGGCTTGCCGGTCCACGCCCCCCACGCGAGGATGCCCAGCGCCATGTCGATCCCCGACAAGGCCCAGCCGCATCGGATCAACCATCGCGGCAAGACACCTTCCTCGATCACGGTCAGGAAGAAGATGTTGCCCGCAGCGATCAACCCGGCGACCAGCGCATAGTCCGCGCGCACTGCGACCGGCCCGGCAAATTCAGGCACGGCATAGGCAAGCACGTTGGTCCAGGACAACCCATAGGCAAGCGCCAGCGCCGTCCAGACCAGATACCATCGCTGGAACACAAGGCGCTGCCCCGTGTATATCAGCAGGTTATAGGCGAATGCGGAAAGCAGCGCGCCGCCGAAAACACCCATCAGCACCAGCCAGCTACCCTGCAGCCACAGGACATTGCCCATGCTCGCGACGGAAAGCTTGCGCATCAGCGACAGGTCATCCAACCGCTCAAAGCCCACATAGACGTCGCGCATCTGCGCGCCGGGCCTCTCGACCGTAAAGCGCATCATGCCGCCCAGCGCCCAGCGCGTGCCGATGGCGCCGGGTGCGATGCTGTCCTGCTGGACGGTTCCGTCCCTTGCCACCGCAATCATCGTCAGGCGATCGAACTGCGCCTGATCGGTCAGCAGTTGCCAATGGTCGGGCATGTCCCGCAAACGCTGCGGGTTCCGAAGTTTCAGCCAGACCCATCCGTCGCGATAGGCCGTCGCTGCGGGCGGCGTGGCGCAATCATACCGCAAAGCGGCCACGGCCGCCGGCTCTGTGGAGGCAGTCGACGGCGCGGTGGCGTAACAGACATCGGATCGCAGGCGCAGGATTTCCGCCCGCGCGGTGGGCGACCATGCCAGCATTGCCAGGACGCATCCCAGCAGAAATGATTTCAACCCAGCTTGCATGTTCGCACCGATCCAGATGCGAAATGCATAAAATCAACGCTGTTATAACAAGTTAACGACAGTCCGAAAAACCGCTGCAAATGTCCGTGTATCAGCCCCGTCGGACAGGGCATTTTCGCCAGGCAGGAGTAAGGCGCCCTCCGTTACCGGAAGGCGCCTTACTCCACTTACAGCGATCAGTACTTGATGCGGCCCTCGATACCGAAGGTGCGCGGGTTGGCGACCGCGTAATTATAGTAACGCACGGTGACACCGTCGTTCACACCGATGCGCGAACGGTCGTTGCCGACAGAAACGATGGCATATTTGTCGAAGATATTATTCGCGAACAGGCTGACGCTATACTTGTCCGCTTCATAGGTCAGAGACGCCCGGTGCATCACGTAGCTGGGGATCTTGTCGCCATACGAACGTTCCCAGCCAAGCCGCGACACGACATTTCCGCGATAGGTCGCCGTCCAGTTGGCGATCAGCGAACCGTCCATCACGGGCAGCGTGTAGGTTGCGCCAAGGCTGCCGCTGTTCTTTGCCGAGCCGGGCAGACGATCGCCATCCAGCGCGTCGAGCTGGACGAAACGATTTGAATAGTCGCCAGGCGTTTCGCGGATCGTCAGGATGCCGGCAACATCTTCGGTCAGCTTGGCATCGGTATAGGAATAGGTGCCCTGGATGGTCAGCTGTGGCACCGGCCGCAACTGGAACGAGGTTTCAAACCCCTTGGACTCCGCCGAACCGCCGTTCACCCGGATGCCCGTCGCACCATTCACCGTGGCGGAAGCCACCTGAATGCCCTGCCACTTGATCTGGTAGACGTCGAAGTTGAACGTCAGCTTCCGGTTGAACAGCTGTGTGCGGATACCGACTTCGATATTCTTGGTCGTATCCGGCCCGTACTGCAGTTCGTCCGGCAGGGCGCAGATGTTCTGGCCCGGAGGCAGCGGATCATCGCAAGGCGCAACCGTGTTCGGGCCACCGATGCGATAACCCTTGCTGTATGTCGCATAGGCCATCAGGTCGGGTGTGAAGTTGTAGGACGTGTTGAACTTCCACACCCACCCGCTTTTGCCGGCTTTACCGCCCGATGCATCCTTGTCGTACGGGCTAAGCGGCTGCCCCAGCAGCGGCAATGTCTGCGCCCCAGCAATTTCGGACGAGTAGTCGAAATAGCGTGCACCGGCTGTGATCTGCCAGCTCGGCGTGATCTTGAACGAACCTTCGCCGAACACCGCGACTTCGGTCACTTTCGACCGCGTGTAGCTCACATATTCCAGCTCTTCCGGATTCGGTCCGGTGCCAAACTCAACCCAGGGATGATTGGGGACATGCTCGGCATAGTCGCTGGCATATTTGTTCTCGTTATGGAAGCCGCCGATCACCCAGCTGAAGGGACCGCCATGCTTGGAAACGAGGCGCAGTTCCTGGTTATACTGCTCACGCTTGGTCTGGCGCTCGTTCCAGCTGGAGAACTCTTGAAACCCCTCATATCCATAGTCGAGGTCGAGCAGCAGATCGGTATTGTCGCCGCTGCCGTTCGTCTTAACCTTGGTATAGGCTGTCGTCGCGACCAGATCTGCGATATCCAGGACGTTGGCGTTGACTTCCAGACTGATCAGATTGGCCTTGCGGGTCGTCGGTTCGACATAACGGCTGGCATTCTGATATTTGCCCGTGCCCAGCACGCCGGCACTGTTGGTCTGGGACCCGTCGGTCTTCGTTTTCTGATAGGCGTAGGTGAAGATCGCTGAAAAATCGGGTCCAGCCGTGAACAGCAACTGATTGCGTGTTGTGAAGGTCTTCTCGAAGTTGAGATCCTTCTTGCTCTTCAAATTCGCGGCATAGCCTGCCTCGGTGATGCTACCCGGACGATCGGGCTGCGGGTCGGATACGCCCGGATCCTGCAACAGCATGGTGTAATCGATGAAGCCCGGGTCATAATAATAGCCCGTCGCTGACCGGAACGCGACATAGTCCTTGGCGATCGGAATATTGATGACCCCATCGGCCTGATAGCCAGGCTTGCTGCCGTGGCTCTTGCCATAGAAGCTGCCATGCACTTCGCCCTCGAACGCATCGACGTTCGGACGGTTCGGGATATAGCGGATTGCGCCAGCCATCGTGCCCAGACCGTACAGCGTGCCCTGCGGCCCAAGCAGCGTCTCGACGCGATCAAGGTCGAGCAGCTTGAAGTCGTAGTAGAGCGGAACCTCGCCCAGATAGACGCCAAGCGTGTTGTCGTAGTCCGTACCGCTCGAGCCGACGTCCGAGGCGCCAAGGCCGCGCAGAATGATCGAACCGGTCGTACCGGGGCCCGTATCGGAAATAGTCAGGCCGGGCGTGAAGTCCGCAATGTCACGAATATCCTGGACCCGTTGGCGTTCCAGCTGCTCGCTGCTCATCGCCGCGATATTGATCGGCGTTTCCATGATGGTCGTGCTGCGGCGCGTGCCGGTCACGATGATGGAATCGCCGTCATCGGCAGCAGCAGCCTGCGGTTCCTGCGCCATTGCGGGCATGGCAAGCGCGGCGCTGGTGAAGACGGTGGCGGATAGAAGTCCCAGTTTCAGTTTCGTACGATAGTTCATGTCATTCCCCTTTATTATGATTGAACGCTCCATTGTCCTGACGCCTCCCCGCCAGCACCTGCGCTGCTTTTGATCCAAGGGCCTTCGCACATTGCTCCGGCCGTCGATTCCTGGATGGTGGATGATGCCGCGGCGCGCGCCTTTTCACGCTTCGTCGCGGTATCCGGTTGGATGCTGATCAGGTCGCCAGCCCTTGCGTCAGCTGGTCACCGAGGCCGACTTGGCGCGTTTCGCCTTCATCGTCTCGATCCAGCCCAGCCACGGGAACATGAACTGCTCCCATATCGACAGCCGCTTGCGCTCGTCCTGGCCGACGACCGACGCTTCGCCTTCGCGGTAGGTGCCGAACAGGCGGTCGATCACGATCAGCGAATTGCCGTAGTTACAGCGGGTCGCCTCGTAATCTGTCGAATGATGCAGGCTGTGATGCCGGATGGTCGTGAAGAAGAAGGAATAAAAGAGCGGCGGGTTGGACCGCACATTGGCATGCGCAAACGTGGAGATCACACCCATGACGTTGATCGCGCAGAACACTGCGGACTGCGGCAGATCGAACAGCGCGACCACGCTCAGGCTGATCAGGAACAGCTCGATGGGATTGCCCACGGCCCCCTTCATCGCGTTCAACTGCGTGATATGATGATGCGGCGCATGGGTCAGCCAGAACGGATGCGAATTGTGCATCAGCCTGTGCATCCAATACTGTCCGAACTCGATGATGAAGACGACCAGCGCGACCTGCGCCAGGAACGGCAGGTGCATGGCCCATTGCGTGGTGATGCCCAGCGACGCCTTGGCGGCCTTCAGCGGGTCCTCGGCCAGCACGGTCGTCGTCCACGCGATGACCGTATTGCTCAGGATGACGTAAAAGAGGTCCGTTGCGAATTCACGCCTGTTCATGCGCCATCCGGCGTGCCGCTCGTGCACCCATTCCAGCGCGAGCACGCTCACCGTAATGAGGGCGCCGACGACAACGAGTGTCCACGGATTGTCGAGCAGGGATTTCGGCCCGAACATCCAGAACACCACCACCATGACGACCATTGCGGGTGGCAACAGGTCGAACAGCCTTTCTGTCAGGCTGTTGCGGCCCGTGTCATCCAAGCTGGATTGGGCATCTCTCGCGATGGATGGCCCATCGTCTACGAGAGCGGCGTCGCGCGCCAGCTGTTGGTCCATAGAAAATCTCCCATCTCAAGCCGGAAACCGGCCCAATGTTTCGATTCTCTCTCCTGGTGACATCGCTCTGTCAGGCGACATGACACACGGTATTGATATTACCGAATGCGTCAAGAGTATTAATTATGACCCTACCCCATCCACGCCTATGACTCGCAAATTTGCGGAAAAGCGTCACTTTTTTGCATCGCATCGTGGGCGAGCCGCGCGTGGCTATCGTCACAAATGGAATAGTGGCAGCGCCTGCGACGGGGCGGCCAATCCGCCACCCCGATTCGATCATGCCGGGCTGGGCCCTTCAGTCTTTGGCTTGCGGCGGCACGCTCCACCAGGACAGGGTGTGCACGTCATGCGCGCTCGTCCAGATGCCCGACGGCGTATAGCGCAGCGCGCCACTGCCCACCGGCTTGCCCATGCGCGCCACGATGGCGGCCGATGCGGCATCGAGCACCACAAAGGTCTGATCGTCCGTCGTCCGCAGCCAGACCTTGCCTGCCCCGGTATCGATGTCGCCCCATTTCAGGTTGTCGCCAACCTTGGTGCGGGCGGCGACCGTCACCGTCGCCGGATCGATTTTCACAAGCGTGCCGTCGCCCTGCTCCTGAACCCACACTGCGCCTTCACCGGCAGCTAGGAAGCCGGGCATCTTGCCGAGCGTGATCGTATGGGTCACGGCGTTGCTGGCAGGGTCGATGCGCTGCAGCGTCTGCCCCTTCCCGCTTACGGCCCACAGGGCGTCAAATCCGAAGGTCAGATAGGACGTCTCGGGTGAGACGCCGATCGTGGCCACGACCGCATTGGTTGCCGGGTCGATCCGCGAGATCTTTCCGGCTGTCTGGTCGGGAGCCCAGATCGATCCAGCGCCCGCAACGACATTCAACTCGCCGCTCGGCCCCATGCCGGCCGGAATGGTCGCCAGCACCTTCGCCGTCTTCGTGTCGATCCGGTAGACTTCACCGCCCTTGCAATTGCCGACCCAAAGCGAATCGAACGCGATCGCCATCGCGCCACACGGCTTTGGCATCTCCACCGACGCCTGCTTGCCCTGCACGGACCATTGCTCGACGCGCCCGGCATTGGTCGCCCACACCGTTTCACCGTCGACAGCCAGGAAGTCGGCAAAGCCCGGTACACTGATCTCCTTTTCGGTCAGGGCCTTGGGATCGGGCGAACCTGCCGCGCACAGCATCGCGGACGCCAGCAGCAAACCAACGGTCTTCTTCATGGGCTCTTTCCCCTTCAGCTGTAACGGTACGGGTTCTTGTCGATCGTGGTGGTGCCCCGCGTCTGGTTGCACAGGAAAACCGTGCCCGTGAAATAGATGCCCGGCTCCGTGATCGTCTGCGCATGGGCAAATGCTTCGCGCAACTGCTGCACCGTCATCTCCACCGGAGCCTCATCGGGCTGATAGGTCATGCCATAGGCATAATCCTGACCGTCCTTGCTGATTTCCACATGGCATCCCATGACGTGCGTCACCGGGTGCGTGTCGCAGAAATCGATCAACCGCTTCATGCTGTCGAACCAGGGCTGCCAAAAACTGATGTAGCAGCGTCCCCGGTAGAACATGTCGCCCGTGTAGAGGATCTGGGTATAGCTGTCGTAATAGGCGAATTCCGAAACGACATGACCGGGCGATCCCCATATCAATATGTCGCGACCGCCCAGATCCAGCGTCACGCGCTCTTCCGGGAAATTGGTCATCCCCCAGAAACCGACCATTTCCTCGTGGGTCTGCCCCATGTAGCGCGTGTTGGGTCGATCCGCGAACTGGTTGACCGCCAGATAATGGTCGCCATGCAGATGGCTGAACGCGACCAGCAACTCCAGGCTGGCCGGGTCGCGACCGTTGCGGGCACACCATTCGTCGATGCATTGGTCGACGACGCCGCGCAGGTCCCACTCGTTGCGCAACTGCGTGTATCCCTCGTCCAGCAACAGCACGCGGTCGTTGCCGAAATAGAGCGGCGCGAACGGCGCCTCGTAACTATACGCCTTGTTCTGCCGCAGGATGGCCGTGTGTGGATTGTACCAATGGACCTGCACCGCCGGATCGGTGTTGTCCATGCAGGACGATGAACCGCATATCCACTTCTCCGGAAAGCGTCCCGCAGCGGGCAGATTGCTCTTGAAATCAACCGGTGCCGGACGAACGGCGGCTGACGCCGCCTGAGCAAGACCGGTCAGGCCGGCGCCCGACAGGGGTACGGCAGCGGCCACGGCATTGTAGGTAAGGAAGGTGCGACGATCCATCTTTCCTCTCCCTTTCTTCAGTAGTGAAACGGCGGGGTGATGTTCGGCACGCCTTCTGGCCAGACGCGCGTGCGCTGGTCGGGGCTGACACCGTTGAACAGGATGAAATCGGGGCGGATCAGCATCATGTCCTTCCCCTGCACCTCGCGGGCGTAGCGGATCGCCTCGTCTATCAGCGCCGGGTCCATCTCCAGCACGCGCTCATAGGGTTTGTAGTTCACGAAGCGGCGGTAATATTTTCCAGGAACGAACATCATCTCGATATGGCCGCCCATGACCCATTTGACCGGATTGGCGGCAACGAAGGCCTTCAGACGTTCGAGCGATGCGACATAATCGCGATCGTTGCTGATGTTGATCTTGCCGGGAAACAGCAGGTCGCCCGTGAACAGGAAATCACAGTAGGGATCATAGAAGCTGACGCCGTCCCGGTGTGTGCCCGGCGTCGGAATCACGGTGATAACGCGGTCGCCCAGGTCGATCTTGCCGGTGCCGCCCGGCCAGTTGGTCCCCAGTCCATAGAAGCGTTTCATGACTTCGATCGGCTTGGGCACGATGGTCGTGTCCGGTCTTCCGGCGAACTGAACCAGCCCCTGATTTTGCGCAATATCCTCGCCCGATGTCAGGGCGATGGTCAACGGCACCCTGGTGCGCCCGCGCGCCTGGCCCCAGCGGGTGATGATCGCGTCCACCATCTTGCGCAGCGGATAATGCTGCGCATCGGGCGTCGCGCCGCTGTCGATCAGCAGCGCCCCCTTGTTGCCGAACAGCAGGTAGGTGAACGGCGCTTCCCAGTGCACGCAGACATTCTGGCGCAGGATGAAGCTGTCCTCGTTATATTGCACCACCTGCACGCGCGGATCGGTGTTCTTCGCCGCAACGCTGGATCCATATATCCAGCGAAACGCCAGATCGCCGGGCGCCGGCCCCTCACACGCATAATCATGCACCACCGCCTTTGCCGGATGCAGCGGCAGGGCGCTGTCGGTGTTGCGGACACCGGCCGGGTTATATTGCAGGTCGGGGTTGCCGTTGGGATATGTGCGCGTCGCCGCCGACCGCGTGTTGCCGGACGGTGCGGGACTTTGAGTCGAACTTTGCGCCATCGAAATTCCCCAGAATAAGCCAGGTAAGCGGCTTTCACCGCCATGCCTTTCGATACGCGTCCTCCCCGACGATCCCGGCATCCTATTGATATTACAAACTTGCGCAATAGTAATAATCATGCATGGACAACGGTCGGATTTGGCGCAATGCTGCACTGCGAAAGGGGACGAATCATGTTCAGCCGGATTCGCAGCGCAGGAAAAATCGCACTCGCCGGGTGCGCACTCATGATGGCGTCCTGCTCGCCCTCATCCAATGCTCCGACGGAGCCCCGCACCGAGTTCAACATCGGCTGGTCGATCTACGCAGGCTGGATGCCGTGGCCCTATGCCCAGCAATCCGGCATCGTGAAGAAATGGGCCGACAAATACGGGCTGAAGATCAATTTCGTTCAGGTGAACGACTATGTCGAATCCGTGAACCAGTACACGGCCGGCAAGCTGGACGGCGTAACGGTCGCCAACATGGATGCGCTCACCATCCCGGCGGCCGGCGGCAAGGATACGAGCGCGGTCATCGTCGGCGATTATTCCAACGGCAATGACGGGATCATGCTGAAGGGCGCCGACGCACTGACGGCGATCAAGGGCCGGCAGGTCTATCTGGCCGAGCTTTCGGTCTCTCACTATCTGCTCGCACGCGGCCTCGAAACGGTCGGCCTCAAGCTGACCGACGTGAAGACGGTGAACACGTCGGACGCGGACATTGTGGGCGCGTTCGCCACGCCGGAAGTGACGGCGGCAGTCGCCTGGAACCCGCAGCTTTCCGTCATGAAGGCCGCGCCGGGCGCAAAGCTGGTGTTCAGTTCCGCCAACATTCCCGGCGAGATTCTCGACCTGATGGTAGTCGACACCGCGACGCTGAAGGCCAACCCCAATCTGGGCAAGGCGCTGGCCGGCATCTGGTACGAAACGACCGCACTGATGCAGCGGCAGGATGCCGAAGGCAAAGCGGCGCGCGCGGCGATGGCGAAACTGGCCGGCACGACACCGGAGATTTTCGAAAGCCAGCTGACGACCACATATCTCTATTCCAATCCGCAGGCGGCAGTGGCGGCCACGTCCGACCCTGCCCTCATCACCACGATGACGCGCGTACGCGACTTCAGCTTTGCCAAGGGTCTCTTCGGTCAGGGCGCAAAGTCCGCCGATGCTGTGGGCATGGCCTTCCCCGGCAACAAGACGCTGGGCGACGCCAATCACGTCACCCTGCGCTTCGACGCCAGCTACATGCAGATGGCCGCCGATGGTAAGCTCTGAGCGGCTGCGGCTGAGCGGGGATAGGGCATAATGCGCTGGGTGAACCGCCGCATCAGCCGGGGCAACGGCATCCTGCTGGGCGCTACGCCGATCGCGCTGCTGGTGCTGGTATATCTCGTCACTGCCGCCAGCCGGCATGCGGCCAATCCCAGCGACAAGATCCTGCCGCTCCCCGGCGCGATGGTAGAGGCAATGTCCAGCCTGCTGTTCCAGCCGGACCAGCTTTCGGGCCAGCTGATCTTCTGGGCGGATACGCTCGCCAGCTTGCAGCGGCTGGGCATCGGCCTTGGCATCTCCACGCTTTCGGCGTTGCTTGTGGGCCTGCTGCTGGGTGTATTGCCGCCGGTGCGGGCGACCTTCGGCCCGCTGGTGACGGGTATCGCCGTCATACCGCCGATCGCACTCCTGCCGATACTGTTCATCGTCTTCGGCCTTGGAGAGACCGCGAAAGTGGCTCTGATCGTCATCGGCATCGCGCCTTTCATGATCCGGGATATTGCAGGGCACGTCGCCGCGCTGCCGAAGGAACAGATCATAAAGGCGCAGACGCTAGGTGCGGGCAGCTGGCAGGTGATGCTGCGCGTGGCGCTGCCGCAGGCGATGCCGCGCCTGATCCAGGCGGTGCGCCTGTCGCTCGGCCCGGCCTGGGTGTTCCTGATCTCGGCAGAGGCGATCGCTTCCGACATCGGCCTTGGCTACCGGATCTTCCTCGTCCGCCGCTACCTCTCGATGGACATCATCCTGCCCTATGTCGCGTGGATCGCCCTCCTCGCCATCCTGATGGACGTGCTCCTGACATGGTCGAGCCGTCGCCTCTTCCCCTGGGCACATGGAGCAAGCCATTGAGCGCGTTGCTGAGCCTCCAGAGCGTCTGGGTCGAATATGGCGAAAAGGTCGTCCTGGAACGGGTGAACCTGGATATCGAGGCAGGTTCCTTCGTTTCCATCATCGGGCCGTCAGGCGCGGGCAAGAGCAGCCTGCTGCGCGTGATACTGGGTCAGGAAACGCCCACACGCGGTTCGATCCTGCTCGACGGCGTGCCCCTCCCGCCCGAATGCGGTCCGGACCGTGGCGTCGTCTTCCAGCGCTATTCCGTGTTTCCGCACCTGTCCGTGCTGCGCAACACGATGTTCGGGCTGGAATGCGCGCAGGCCCCCTTCACGGCCCAGCTGTTCGGCGCACGCCGCCGCGCCGCCAGGGCAGAGGCGGAGGAGATGCTGGACGCCGTCGGCCTCAGCGACAGCATGCATCTTTATCCCGCACAAATGTCGGGCGGGATGCAGCAGCGACTCGCCATTGCCCAGGCGCTCATCAAGCGTCCCCGCATCCTGCTGCTCGACGAACCTTTCGGCGCGCTGGATCCCGGCATCCGGGCCGACATGCACACGCTGATAACGCGGCTGTGGCGCGACTATGCGCTGACCATCATCATGGTCACGCATGACATTCGAGAGGCATTCTCGCTCGGCACCCGTATCCTCACACTCGACAAGCGCCGCCGCGATCCCCACGCGCCCCATCGTTTCGGCGCGACGGCTGTCTACGACCTGCCGCTTAAGAAGCCAAAACCCGCTCTCGTCGACGCGGACTAAGGTATTACCCTTGACGATTTTTGTAATAATTGAGAAGACCGCAGGATGAGCACCGAACCTACCAGTCTCGCCCGGCTCAGCATGAGCCTTCCCGCAGAACTGTTCCGCCAACTGGACGTGATGGTCGAAGAACGCGGCCTGCCGTCGCGATCGCAGCTGATCGCGGAACTCATACGCCACGCTCTGGCCGAGCATGAGGCGGCCACGCGGCCTGACGACATGCTCGCAGGCACCGTCACGATCGTCTATCGCGCCGATCGCGGCCGCGCGCGGCAGCAGCTCGCGCAGACGCAGACCGAATATCTGAAGGAAGTCATTTCCTCCCAGCATGTCTTCCTGGAGGACGACCAGTCGCTTGAGGTGTTGCTGGTGCAGGGTCCGGCGGCGCGCCTGAAGGAATTGTGCGACGCCCTGCGCGGCATTCGCGGCGTGCGTCAGTTGCAGCTCGTCACCACGACCGCCCTCCTTCCGCCATTGCATGAGCAGGAAGGGCAGGAGAATAGCGGCACGGCGCAACGCCGCAGCCCGGCCGATAAAGGCGTGGCGGCATGACGGGACCGCTCGCCGATCCCATGGCCGCCCGCGACCACGCCCGCGCCATGGCGGGAACGGTTGTGGAGGCGATGCCCCTGCTGCCGCCGGTCGCCAATGACCTGGCTGCCGAAGTGCTGCCCGAAGACCTGCTGTGGGAAGAAACGATCGCCGCCGGCGGTTATGCGAGCCGCAAGCTTGCACGCGGCTCGCGCCTGCGCCTGATCGACCTGCGCGGCGACGCCTGCGCATCCCTGCTGCTGTTCAATGCAGAGATGCCGACCGAACGGCTCAACGTCGCCGACACCGTAAAGGTGCAGTGGAACGCCTATCTCGGCGCGGGCAAGCTGCTCCTGTCCGACATGGGTCGCGTTCTCATGAGCATTCTGGAGGACGGCGCAGGCACGCACGATGCTTTCTGCGGCACCTCCAACGCGGCGACCAACCTCGCCAAATATGGCGAAGGCCGTAACAGCGGCGCTTTCCCCAATGGCCGCGACCGGCTGTTGCTGGGCTCCGCCAAGCACGGGCTGCAGCGTCGCGACGTGCATCCCTGCATCAACCTGTTCAAGGGCACGCGGATCGAAGCGGACGGAACCATCACTCCGCTCGTCGGGCCTTATGAAGCCGGGCGGACGATAACGCTCCGGGCCGAAATGGACGTGATCGTCGTCATCGCCAACTGCCCGCATGTGCTGGATCCGCGCGCAGACTGGTCCGTGACGCCGCTGCGCGTATCGGCCTGGCGCGGCCCCGTTACGCCCGCCGACGATCCGATCCGCACCGCCACGCCGGAGGGCCTGCGCGCCTTCCTGAACGTCGAAGACTATTTCCGCCGCTAAGCGGCACGAAGAGGGGTTCAGATGACCGCAGACCCGCACCTTTCGGGCCTATCCGGCGCCGTCGTGCATGACGAGATCGTGCCTGCCCGCGCGCCGTGGCTGTATCATGTCGCCGCCGGCCAGACGCTGCGCATCGTCGATCTGGAGGGCAACCAGGCTGTCGACTTCCTGCTCTATTCCGCTGCGGACGATGCCGAGCGCTACAGTGCCCAGGACACGGTTTCGGCGCAGGGCAACCTGTTCCTGCGCGAAGGCACGGTGCTGCGGTCGAACGAGGGCCGCGCGATGATGACGATCGCCGGAACGTCGGTCGAATATCACGACACCATCGGCGGCGCCTGCTCGTGCGAATCCAACACGCTG